>Ga0209212_1002790_pt1 | contig 24133 bp, 24 predicted proteins | sample RifGroC2_FD_183996 | JGI IMG/M metagenome (GOLD analysis project Ga0209212, IMG submission 183996) | Groundwater microbial communities from Rifle, Colorado, USA - Groundwater C2 (SPAdes) (version 2) | ecosystem: Environmental > Aquatic > Deep subsurface > Groundwater | place: Rifle, Colorado... | reverse complement strand
TGGTAATCCACAAGCTTCTCGTGCAGTAGGTGCCATCTTGCACACCAACTTTGACCCCGCTATACCGTGTCATCGTGTTGTTCGAAGTAACGGCACTCTGGGTGGGTACAATAGAGGTATAGGGCAAAAAGCACGTTTACTCAAACAAGAGCAGTTGTTAACCCTCATATGCAAAACAATGCGAGCAGATTGCAACCAGTAGATGCTCTGAGGACAGAATAGGAGGAAGTACAGAGTTCAAGGATTTTATGTTGTGGTACGATTATATGATTATGATTAACCTACTCCACTATGAAAGGCTACATAACACACATCGAAAAAGAAACAGTAGAAAATGAAAACTATCGAAAAGTGCTGTACACAGGGAAGCACAGCCAGCTGGTACTCATGACCATTCAGCCGGGGGATGAAATAGGAGCGGAAGTGCACTCCCTTGATCAGTTTATTCGCATCGAGGCTGGGATAGCAAACGTAATACTTGATGGTGTAGAACATGTGCTTCAAGAGGATTGGGCGGTAGTCATACCCGCTGGAACAAACCACAATGTTATTAATACGGGCAATGAACCGCTTCGACTTTACTCCATTTATTCTCCGGCAGAACACAAGGACGGTACCGTACACAAAACAAAAGCAGACGAAGTTGAAGAACACTTCGACGGAATCACTACTGAATAGGCATTATATGTGTGTGGCGGGTATGCTTAAAGAGCAAAGCCCCACTAAGATGCATTTTGCTGGGGCAATGCTCGGTACGGGGCTTTAACTTTTAACATCCAACTTTTAACTTTACTAGTGTGTATACGGCACTTTCTGCTATCATTGAATTGATATGGGTCGTTACACAACAAACCAACTTTCAAACCCAACATACCCACCTGAGCAACGACGCTTTGTACGTAAAGCGACTGATTTTCGTTTAAGGAAAGAACCCGAACAAGAAGAATATGTTGAAACTCCTGCACCACCTGCAGTCAGTGAAAAAGAGGCAGGAATAGCTCAAGAGATTCATCAAGACGCGCTACTTTTTGCCCGAGGTGTTTTAGGTGAAGCGATAATACGAGGAGCTTCTGACGTGCATTTTGAACCAAAGGATTATAGTTACCTCATACGTTTTCGCATTGATGGTGTTCTTCATCAGTACATGGAGCGTGATATCGATGAGTATGAGGAGATTCTTAATGCACTTAAGGTTTTGGGTGATATGGATATTGCCGAACATGCAACTCCTCAAGATGGACATATAGAGTTGGTGCAGGAAGAGGTAAAAAAAACAGCCAGCGAAGAACATGAAGAGATGCATAGTTCTCAACACGGCATGGAACGAGGGAATAAACAGCACTATTTTGATATCAGAGTTTCAGTTTTCCCTTCCGTGAATGGGGAAGTGGTTGTTATGCGTATCTTAAATCGTGAAAATGCTCTCATGACTATTGATGGACTTGGAATGGATGCGGATTCACTGGAAAAGCTTCACGAGGTCCTACTTACATCGTATGGCATGATGCTTATTACAGGACCAACAGGTTCAGGTAAAACAACAACGCTCTATTCAATCATGAGTGAATTGCGAAGTGACGAAAAAAACATTATCACGCTTGAGGACCCTATTGAGTTTCATCTGAGTTGGCTCCGTCAATGTGAAATACGGGAAGAGCGTGGATTTACGTATGAGGCTGCGATGGCCTCTGTACTGAGGCAGGATCCTGATGTCCTTATGGTAGGAGAGATTCGGGATCCGCAAACTGCAGAGCATGCGGTCCGAAGTGCTCTTGTCGGAAGAATTGTTGGTTCAACTATTCACGCAAATACTGCTATCAGTACAATAGCCCGGCTAATAGAACTAGGAATTCCACGAAGCATACTTGCGCATACGTTGAATTGTATCATTGCTCAACGGTTGGTTCGTCGCGTTTGCGAATTTTGCAAACAAACATATACACCTTCGCAAACACATCTCAAATATTTTGGATTAGAAAAAATTGAGGAACCTTTTTACATGGGGAAAGGATGTGAAAAATGTAAACAGACAGGATTCAAGGGAAGAACAGGTATTTTTTCCATCATGGTGTTTGATGACGCAATTCGGAATATGATGTTTGAAGAAAGACCTCTAAATGAAATACAGAATTATGCAATAGAAAACGGCATGAAGACACTTAAGGCCGATGCGGTCGCAAAAATATTATCAGGAGAAACCACAATAGAGGAAGCCGTTCGAGTGGTCTAGAGCTTTACAGTGAAAGTCCTTGTACGGAGTCTATGAAAAGGGTAGGATAGAATAGAATTTTACGTAAACGACGTACCACAGGGGCATTCCCATTTTTATACTCCCTGCGGTCGTTAAAAATTAGGTTGCATTTCATCGTTGCCCGGCACAAATATGTAGTATTAATACATCTCATTTAAAAATACAATTTCAAAACAGTACTATGTCATTAAGCAAATTTATTAAACATTTTCGAAAAATTCTTGTCGTCGAAGATGATGCGGTTCTGAGGAGTGCGCTCGCTGATAAGTTTAAGGAAAAAGGGTATGTCGTGCTTGAGGCAAGTGCTGCCCAAGGGGTACTAACCATTGTTGCATCTGAAAAGCCGAATGCTCTTGTACTGGACCTCATTCTTCCTATGGAAGACGGTATTTCACTTTTGGAGGAGTTGAGAAATTCAGGATATACTATGCCAGTAGTCATACTTTCAAATCTTTTAGGTTCAGAAGATTTACGCGCAGATGCTATTAGACTTGATTCTGAATTTTATAACAAATCTTCAACCTCATTGGATGAGGTGGTGAATGCCATAGAAAAGAGACTGTAATATTACAAACACATGGGATTTTTTGATATTTTTAAGAAAAAAAAGGAATGGAAGGTGCTTGTGGTGGAAGATGATGTTCCATTACGGCAGTTTATGGCTGAACGTCTACTTTCGTTAGGTGTAGATGTTGTCGAGACTGGTGACGGGTTGGCGGTACTCAACTTGATACAAGAGCATAATCCCGACTGCGTCATACTTGATATTATGCTCCCAGGGAAAAGTGGCATGCAGATTCTTGAAGAACTTCGTGCATCTGACAAAACGACACCAGTCGTGATACTCACGACACTCTCCGGGGAAGGTGGACTGAAGCTTGAGGCAACAAAACATAATGCTATTTTTCTTAACAAAGCAAACACTGCCCTTGAGGTGGTGATTGATACAGTATTGAGGCGTTTATATGAAAAAGATGATAGATCATAATGCACTTCTGTTGCAGGTAATGGCTCATGATTTACTTGCCCCGCTCACTGCAACTAAGTGGCAAGTGGAGCTACTTGAGAAATCGTACAAGGACAAAGAAAAAAGAGAAAAATATCTTTTGGGAATTTCTGCATCTACAGAACTTGGTATTGCACTAACAAAACATGCACACGTTGCTGGAAAGATACTCAGTAATGCATATGAGAGCGATATTGCAAAAACAAATCTTCCCCAAGAGATACGTCAAGCCACCGCAGAGTTGAAAATGCAGTATGAGCGGCATGGACTTATTCTTGAAGATGAAATTGAGGATGAAAATAGAGAACGAGAGTTGGATGTTCCACTGACAAAGCTTTTTATCTGGTCTATTGCAAAATTTTTTTTGTCGTGCGTTCCTCCGCAGACAAAAGTAACAATGCGTGGTTTTCGTGCACAAAAGGAAGCGATTGATGGGAAGTATATTTTTCTTGTTATGGCAAACAATGTGCCAAATGCACAGGAATATGTAAACCTTATACTATCCCAAGAAGCCCGCGGAGCATTGGATCAATCCTTTGTTTTTTCAAAACTTATCAATGATGTTGCTCCATATCTTAACGTTTCGTACTCAGCTGATGCTCAGTCTGATGGTATTTCACTTGAAGTTATTTTTTAGACTCCATTCTTTACTCTGTTTAATTTCTTAGGACATAGTGTGTAAAAACGTACTCAGGAAACCCTAGTGTGCGGTATACTGACAGTACTTATGAAAATGGGGACAAAAGTGTATGTGTTTTTGTTTGTGCTCGTGCTCGGAATTGTTTTTTGGATGACTCAAGACTCGGGTAACGACACACCGAGTTATGAAGCAGTCAAAGTAGAGCGTGGTCAGGTATACAATGATGTTTCTGTCACTGGACATGTTGAGCCAACAACACGAATGACACTCGCATTTTCAACAGGTGGACGTTTGGAACACTTAGCAATAGAAGAGGGAACCCAGGTTGAAAAAAACACTCCTATTGCAGTACTTGATACTGACACTTCGGAATATGCAGTGCAAGAAGCCGAAGCGCGTTTGGCAGGTGAACAAGCTAAGTTGAAAGAATTACTTGCACCGCTACGCTATGAAGAGAAGGCACTGAAAGATGAGTCTGTGATACAGGCAGAAAGGGCTCTTACCCAAACACAAGAAACCTCTCGCGCAGTACTTGAGAGAGCGTTTGTGTATGCAGACGATGCTATACACGAAAAAGCAGATGAACTTTTTGAAATGAAAAAATCTACTAGTCCTGAGCTTGGGGTGACGTTTACTTATGGCACTACGAAGTATTACCTCAAGGCCGATGAAACAACGAAGCTTGAGCTTAGCGAAAAGCGCAAAGAGATTGAAACGCTTCTTCTGAACATGAAAACGCGCGCTACTGATACTACAGTACCAGTCGACGAGGCGTTATTGGTAACAAGTCGTGACCTTCTCTATATTGAAGATTTTCTCACTACCTTGGCAAAAGTTATCAATGACTATGCTGCAAGTGATACGTATGACCAAACAGTGTATGAGACTTTTCAAACCTCTATCACAGGAGCGCGCACTGCGGTAAGTACTGTGCGTGGAGAGGTCCTCACATCTCACAGTGCGTTACTTTCTGCGGAGGCATCGCTCTCACTCGCTCTCCGAGATCTTGAACTCTCCGTAGCAGGTGTGTCTGATGAGACAATTTCTGTGCAGGAGGCTATGCTGGCGACAGCACTTGCAGGGTTGAATAAGACAACAAAACAACTTGGAGATACTGTACTCGATGCCCCTCGAGCGGGTGTAGTATCAAAAGTATTTTTTGAGTCAGGAGAAATGGTGACCCCATACGAGCCTATTGCCGAGCTTATTACGGAGGGAACGTTTGAAGTGGAGGCGTACATACCGGAGGCAGACATCGCGCGAGTCAAGCTTGGTGACTCCTGCATGGTTACCTTTGACGCATTTGAGCGAGGGGATGTGTTTAATGCAGAGGTTGTTAGGATAGCGCTTTCTGAGACCATACGAGACGGTGTGCCCACATACAAGACTACATTGAGACTCACAGACGCGGAAATGGAAGATATACAGATTCGTCCAGGGATGACTGCCGATATTGAGATACGTACCGACATGCGTGAAGATGTACTTTTTATACCCATACGTAGTGTGTTGCGAAAGGGATCCCAGAGTTACGTGCGCACTTTTTCTGATGGTGTTTTCACTGAGAAAAATATTCAAATCGGATTACGTGGTTCAGAAGGAACTGTAGAAGTTACCTCAGGGTTGCAAGAAGGTGAAGAAATTGTTTTGTATGTTGAAGAAGCATGACTCCTCTTATTGAGGTAGTTGACCTCGTAAAAACGTATAAAGACGGTACGCAGGCACTTCGAGGAGCCAGTTTTGTGATACAGGAAGGTGAGTTTGTTGCGATTATGGGACCTTCGGGGTCTGGAAAATCAACATTATTGCATATTCTTGGTTTTCTAGATCCACAAACCTCGGGTACCTACAAATTTACAGGAAAGCTTTTTCAAGATTTTACACCGTCAGAACTTGCTCGTGTACGCAACGAAGAGCTTGGTTTTGTCTTTCAACAATTTAATCTCATGCCTCGTCAAACGGTATTGGAAAATATTTACATGCCCCTGTACTACTCCTCGGTACCAAAAAAAGAATGGCGTACTCGTGCTGAACAAGTCGTAGCACAAGTAGGACTCTCACATCGAATGGATCATGAGGCGTTCACCCTTTCAGGAGGTGAGAAACAGCGTGTCGCCATTGCGCGTGCTCTTATTAACAAACCAAGGCTTATTTTTGCAGACGAGCCGACGGGGAATCTTGATACGAAGTCAGGTACAGATGTGTTAGTAATTCTCAAAGAATTGCATACGCTTGGACATACTATTATCCTCATAACCCACGATCAAAAAATTGCGAATCAGGCTCGACGGATGCTATTTATTCAGGATGGTAGGTTACAGAGTGATACCGAGATATAATTATGCGAATACTTAACTCATTAGAACTTGCAATGCACGGATTGAAGACGAAGCCGTCACGAACATTTTTGACACTGCTCGGGGTTGCGATTGGTGTGGCGGCAGTTATTGTTATCGCTTCTCTCGGAGCAGGTACACAAGCACTTGTTTTAGATGAAATTAGTGGACTTGGTGCAGACATAATGGCAGTACAACCAGGGGGTGAACCGGAAAGCCTAGCGGATATTACCAATGTGCTCTTTTCTGAAAACCTTACACAGGATGATATTGATGCCATTTTACGGAAGGAGAACGTACCCCATGCAGTAAGCGCCTCACCTTTTGTTATGGTGTCAGGGGCAGTTTCGTATGGGAATGAAAGTTATGTGCCACAAATCATAGGAGCGGAAGCGGAAACATATACCGAGATTTTCGACATTTATCCATCTGAGGGAATAATGTTTGGAGATGATGCAATAAAAGAAAAATCATCTGTCGCGGTTATCGGACACACGGTACAAACAGAACTGTTTGGCCAAATGTCTGGACTCGGAGAAAGAATAACGATAAAAGGTAGAAAATTTCGTGTGGTGGGTGTGCTCCCCAAAACAGGACAGGTTGCATTTAATGATGTTGATACGCTTGTACTTATCCCGTACACCACCGCTCAAACATATTTGACGGGAACATCACATTTTAATGAGTTTTTGGTTCGTGTAGATGATCCTGCAAACCTTGCTCGTACAGAGAAGGATGTCGAGCTCACCCTTCGCGAGACTCATGAATTAGAGGATGGTGAAGAAAATGACTTTGCGGTTCGTACACCTGCAGCGATGGCAGAACAAGTAGGAATCATTCTTCTTTCACTGACACTGTTCCTTTCGGCAGTTGTTGCAGTAGCGCTCGTTGTCGGGGGTATTGGTATCATGAATATGATGCTTATTTCAGTGACAGAGCGGACTCGGGAAATAGGTTTGCGCAAAGCCGTCGGGGCGACTGATGCTGACGTACTCGGACAGTTTTTAATAGAAGCTATGCTTCTCACTTTTTTGGGTGGCGCTTTCGGTATAGCGTTTGGCGCTCTGGTATCGTATGTGGTAGGTCTTGGAATACTTCAGTTTACTGAACTTAACTGGACGTTTCAGTTACCGTTTTCAACCTCACTGGGAGCACTCGTCTTTTCTATTGTGATAGGTCTTGTTTTTGGGATGTACCCCGCACGAAAAGCTTCCAGGAAAAGTCCTATGGAGGCACTTCGATACGAGTAAGCCCGAAGGGCAGTAACGAGTAAGGCGAGTAACGAGTTGCGAGTTGGAAAAAGCATGCCCTGTAGCGAGCATTGTCCCGCAAGGTTTTGCTCTGGTACGGGGTTCCTAGTTCACAGTTCCTTGTTCGAAAAAAAAACGAGTTCTGAGTAACGAGTAAGCGAGTATCGAGTTCTGAGTAATAGAAAGGTTCTGTATATAGTTAATCAAACTTGCGTAAAGCTTTTTTTTAATGTTCTATAATAGCTAGTAACTTGGTCCCAATACACAAAATCTCAGGGAGGCAAAATCATGGAATACGTAAATAGTTCCACTGAAGCTGGACCGTATACACTTGTCGTTGCTCAAAATGCAAAAGAGGGGCAGGAAGATGACGGTTCTGTTAGTACGGAATGGGGACATAACTTTTTTGAAACATCTTTGAAAAGAGCTGTCGTCTATTCCTGCAGAAAAGTGAAACAGATACTTCAAAATCGAAAAGACTGGAACCTTTGCGAAGTGGAAGTGGCACGTGCGGTCCTTAAGTTTAAAGGTATGGATGATAGGGACATAACTCAGGACGTAAAACAAGGAATTGTTTAGCAGATCTTTTTATGGAAACACCCCTTGATGATGAGGGGTGTTTGTATGGGAAAACATTGAAACGTTCCTCCATCTTTTCAGTTTGATCTCAAAAATAGTTGATTTTTCTAGTTTTATTAAATCAGATTTTGCTATTTTGTCAACTTATTTTAGTAATTCTCACAATGTACAATATCTTTGTAAAGAGTTTTTATGTTACTGTATTCAGATATGAAGGAAGTGGCTAGTGGGTGTATACCGTGGAGACGGATAAAAAACGGAACTATTGAGGTCCTTATGATTTTACAAACGGGCGGATACTGGGAGTTCCCAAAGGGCAAGCAGGAAAAGAGTGAAACTGATACTGAGACAGCATTGCGAGAGCTGAAAGAAGAAACTAATCTGGTGGGTAAACTGTCCACTGAGCACCCAATTTCTCTTGGGTACACTTTTACCCGAAACGGAATGAGGATAGACAAACAGGTGACGTTCTTTATGTGTGAAATAGATGCGAAGTCAAAAGTATCAACACAAAAGCGAGAAGTAACAGATTATATATGGTTGCCTGTTGAGGATATTGAACAAAAGGCGACCTATCCTCAAATGAAAGAGGCAGCTCGTGAGGCTTGTAAACGCCTCTCGGTTTGATGTGTAGGGAAGAATGTATTAGGATACATAGGTTCTAAAGAAAACATTGCCGTTGTAGCTCAGTCGGTAGAGCGCATCCATGGTAAGGATGAGGTCCCCAGTTCAATCCTGGGCAACGGCTCATTAAATACTAGTAGTAATACTAGAATTAGTACTAGTATTTATGAAAGCCAAGCCGTCTTAGCTCAGTTGGTAGACCCGACACTAACTTTATTACTGTTTTGCATAGCAAAACGTACGTAGTACAGTAATAGAGTTAGTGTGCGGGTAGAGCATTTTACACGTAAAGCCACCTTAGCTCAGTTGGTAGAGCGATACACTCGTAACGTATAGGTCCGCGGTTCAATCCCGCGAGGTGGCTCAAAAAAAACAGCAGGATGTGGAGTCCTGCTGTTTACATTCTTTTATTCTTCAAGTTCGATTTTGGAGCTCGAAAGATAGCCTGATTTTTCAAGGTAGGCAAGTAACACCCCCTCAACCTTAGATATAAAGGTCCTTCCTTCAATCTGATGCAGAGGGACGTTGGTCCTTTTCCAAAAGAACCATTTGCAGTAACTTACTGAAAAAGTAATAATGTGTCAATGGAAAATGGTAAGCCAGACAAAGAAGAACGCATAGCCCAAATCGAGTATGAAATGTGCCAGCCTGACTTTTGGAGTAACCCCGAAAAAGCCCAAGCGTTAATTCAGGAACTGCAAGATTTAAAAACTGAAAAAGAGGGGGGTTCACCGTACGACAAGTGTCGAGCTGTTATCTCCATATATGCAGGAGCTGGTGGTGATGATGCAGAGGACTTCGCGAGCATTCTCTTTCGCATGTACCAAAAACTTTTTGAACGAAAGGGGTGGGGATGGCACATACTGCACATACATGAAAACGACCACGGTGGATATCGCAATCTCTCTTTTGAGGTAGATGCGAAGGGTACTTTTGGTATCCTGAAACATGAGTACGGTGTTCACCGCTTGGTACGTATCTCACCGTTTAATTCAAACGCCAAACGTCACACGAGTTTTGTACTCGTTGAAGTGCTCCCTGTGATAGAGAAGAAGCAGCTTGAAATACCCGAAACGGATCTCGACATATCGTTTGCAAAATCAAGTGGCCCAGGTGGGCAAAACGTCAACAAGCGAGAGACCGCAGTTCGCGTAGTACATACACCGACTGGTATCGCTGTTCATGTAGAAGGCGAGCGCACGCAAAATGCAAACAGAGAAAAAGCATTCGCACTTATTGAGGCCAAACTTGTGCGTCGTATGGAGGAAGAACGTAAAGAAACGCTTGCGGAACTTTCGACAGACGCAGGAAAAATAGAGTGGGGGAGCCAGATTCGCTCGTACGTACTCCACCCCTACCAGATGATAAAAGACCACAGAACGGGGGTAGAAACTGCGAAAATTGACGATGTTCTGGAGCGGGGAGAGCTCGATATGTTCCTTGAGGTGCCGATACCTAACGATATTTCACAATAATTGTTACAGAGAGATGTTCTCGTGGTATACTACTCTGCGTACAACTACGCAGAGTGTGAAAGCATTCTGTTCGGTACCAATCAAGTGCATTCTATACAAATGATTTACTTCGATAACGTTTCAAAACACTACACTGACAATTCCGTGGCCCTCCATGAGGTAACGCTCTCTGTCGCCCCAGGTGAATTTGTTTCTATCGTAGGACATTCAGGCGCAGGGAAAACCACACTTCTCAAGCTTCTGCTTGCGGAAGAACATCCCACGGAAGGCGCGGTGTATTTTCATTCCACAGATATTCATCAGCTTCGACGCGCACACCTTACGAAGTACCGTCGTCGTATCGGAACCGTGTTTCAGGACTTCAGACTACTTCCCAATCGTACGACATACGAAAACATAGCGTTTGCTATGGAAGCCGCGGGGCGTTTGGATGATGAAATAAATGCTGATGTGCCCCATGTGCTTGACCTTGTCGATCTTGGAGACAAAATGTGGAATTTCCCGCACGAGCTTTCAGGTGGAGAACGTCAACGTGTCGGCATAGCGCGAGCCATTGTAAATCAGCCAGACGTTATCATTGCCGATGAACCGACCGGTAACTTGGACCCTATCAACACCTACGAGATTGTGCAGATTTTGAAAAAGATAAACGACCTAGGAACGACCGTAGTCTTAACAACGCATAACAAAGGGGTTATTGATTCCCTAGGGAAGAGAGTGATTACCATGGATTCGGGCCGTATCGTACGCGATGATGCGACGGGCAGATACGTTCTATAATACTGTACTTAAAGTATGATACTTGCAATTAAACGAATAATTAGAACAGGGTTTGTAAATTTTTGGCGTAACGGTTTTGTTTCAACATCTTCTGTAGTAGTGATGTCTATTACACTTTTTGTGATTGGTTCGCTTATTTTTGTGAATGAGATGCTTGACTCCTCACTCAATCTCTTAAAAGACAAAGTAGATATCAATGCATACTTTACTATTGATGCGCCGGAGGAGAGTATTTTGGCAGTTCAGGCGACCCTAGAACAGCTAGATGAAGTTGAGAAAGTTACCTACATTTCTCGAGAAGAGGCAGAGGTACGTTTCCGAGAACGACATAAAGACAAAGAAATAGAAATTCAAGCGCTCAACGAACTTGGTACCAACCCACTTCTTGCGTCACTCTCTATTAAGGCAAAGGATCCCTCATACTATGAGCGTATCAATAACTTCCTGCAGAGTGATGAGTCAACAGTGAGTAAGGACGGTGTCCCGATTGTTGCAAAGGTAAACTTCAATGACAATAAAACAGCGATAGAAAAATTGCAGAAAGTGATTAAAGGTATAGAAACATTCGGACTCGCGGTATCTATTGTCCTTATCGTGGTTTCTATCGTTATTGTGTTTAATACGATACGAATGACCATTTATATTTCTCGAGAGGAGATATCTGTCATGCGACTCGTCGGTGCAAGCGACGCTTATATTCGAGGACCGTTCGTGTTTGCTGGTATTATGACAGGATTGATTTCCGCTACTATCACACTGGTCGCATTTTATCCCTTAGCTATATGGCTTGGTCCGGGAACACAAGAGTTTTTTGGTGATTTTAATTTGTTTGTGTACTACACCCAAAACTTTGGAAAAATATTCCTTATTATCATGTCGTCAGGTGCATTTTTGGGCGCATTATCAAGTTTCCTTGCGGTTAAAAAATATCTACGAATCTAAACTAGAGTATCCATGCCAACAAAACAAAAGAGTAAAAACACAAAATATATTTTTGTCGTAGGAGGGGTAATGAGTGGCGTTGGAAAGGGAGTGACAGCGAGCTCTATAGGAACTATTCTGCAAGCACGAGGGTTTACCGTGACAGCCATGAAGGTAGACCCGTACATCAACGTGGATGCCGGTACCATGAACCCTACCGAACATGGTGAGGTGTTTGTACTTGAAGGCGGGCGTGAGACCGACCAAGACATGGGAAACTACGAGCGGTTCCTCAATACGACGCTTGATGGCATGAACTACATGACGACAGGGCACGTGTACCAAGAGGTTATCGAAAAAGAACGCAATCTTGAGTACAACGGCAAGTGCGTACAGGTCGTTCCACACATTCCGCTTGAAGTAATACGGCGTATTAAGCGTGCAGCGAAGAAAGCAGATGCAGATGTGGTAGTAGTGGAGATAGGTGGGACTGTAGGAGAGTACGAAAATATTCTTTTTATAGAAGCTATTCGCATGCTTAAGCTCATGCAACCGAAAGATGTGACTACTGTGATGGTAAGCTATGTGCCCATTCCCAAGAAGGTAGGCGAGATGAAGACCAAGCCGACTCAGCATGCAGTACGCACCTTGAACTCTACGGGAGTACATCCAGACTTCATTGTGGCCAGAAGTGACTATGCACTTGATACAAAGAGGAAAGAAAAAATTGCACTCTTCTGTAACATATCTAAAGACCATGTCATTAGCGCTCCAGATATTGAGAGTATTTATGAAGTTCCAGTCAATTTTGAGAACGCACATCTTTCAGATTTCTTACTAGCTCAGCTTTCACTAAAACCTAAAAAACCTTCTGACCTGAGTGAGTGGAAGACACTTGCAAAGAGGGCAGTACAAAGTCATGCAGAGGTGAATATAGCAGTTGTGGGCAAATACTTTGATACAGGTGACTTTATGCTCTCTGATGCGTACATCTCTGTACTTGAGGCTATAAAGTGCAGTGCATACAAGGTGGGTGTGAAGCCGATTATTCACTGGGTGAGCTCCAAACAATTTACCGAAAAAGTGCTTAAAAAAGACGTTGTAAAATTTGATGGCATCTTGGTCCCCGGTGGTTTTGGAGAGACGGGTATTGAGGGAAAAATACACGTGATTGAGTACGCACGAAAAAACAAAGTCCCGTACTTCGGTCTCTGTTACGGTATGCAGCTCATGGTGGTGGAGTACGCACGCCACGTGTTGAAGCTTGCGGATGCTCATACGGTAGAGATTAATCCAAACACTACACATCCTGTGATAGACATCATGCCTGAACAAAAGAAACTTATGGAAGCTGGTAACTACGGAGGCACGATGCGTCTTGGGGCATACCCAGCACTACTCAAGAAGGGAACACTCGCACAGAAGCTCTACGGCAAAACAGAAATACAAGAACGACACCGACACCGATACGAAGTCAACCCTGAGTACATTGCACAGCTCGAAGCTCATGGACTCGTATTCTCGGGCCAATCACCAGATGGTGTGCTTATGGAAATAGCTGAGTTACCTGTATCAGAACATCCTTTTTTCCTCGGAACACAGTTCCATCCTGAATTTACCGCTCGACCGCTCTTCCCGCATCCACTGTTTACCGGTTTTGTACAAGAAGTGAAGAAATTTAAAGAGCGACGGAAGACTTCTGGAAAGTAGGTTTACCTTTCATTTTTGCCATTTATTAGGTACTCGAGGTACACGGTTTGTCTGTACAAAATTAATATATTGTGATATAGTATTACTATGCAGAAGAAATACGTAGTCCGCCTATTGGCGGTGTTTATTTTTGTACTGAGCACGTTTGGGCTTGTTTCAGATACCACAGCACAAGAAACTCTGAACAATGAGGCAACTACCTCTACAAGCACCGCTACCTCAAGTCAGGTGACTTCGACAGATATTGACAGAGGGAACAGTCTCCTTGAAGCTCTTACCACTGCACCAAAGCAGGACCTTACCAAGCCAGAAGAAGAGCCAAAAAAAACTGAAATACAAACCTTACTTGAAAAGCGCCCGGTGAAAGATCCTGGAGTATTCAACTTCCTTGCGTATTGGGTGCAAAAGGCTATAGCTCTGGGAATCCCTGCTAACACGATTATCTTAATTTTTCTGATTCCGATTATCGCCACGCTTATTGCGTTTGTACGGGTAGTGATTGGTTTGCCCTCCCTTGAGATGTTGGTGCCTATCGTACTTGCGTTTGCATTCGTGGCAGTGGGTATTACTGCTGGGCTTATTATCTTGACCGCTGTGGTCTTGGCCTCGTTTGTATCTCGAACGTTATTGCGAAGTGTACCTATTATGTACTTTCCTAAGCGGTCACTCTCGCATCTTTTCCTTGCAGTATTCGTCTTTGCCGCACTCACGCTCTCAATTATTCTTGAATTAGAAACTATTCGTGACCTGTCTATTTTCCCCGTGCTTATTCTAACCCTGCTTGGCGATTCTATTGTTTCTGTACAGCTTCGCAAAACAGTACGTGAGACTATTTTGATAACCTCGGTAACCATAGGACTTGCGCTTATCGGGTACCTTCTTGCGACGAGTTCCTCCGTGCGAGAGGCGCTTATCTTGTGGCCGGAGATTATTCTTTTAACAGTGCCAGTGAACTTCATGCTCGGACGATACTTCGGTCTCCGATTGGCTGAAGTGCTCAGGTTTAGAACACTCGAATCCTATGCCAGTGAGTAAAATAGCATTAGGAATGAATGCACGAAATTATCTGTATATCCGCCCCAACAACATGCGGATGGCAAAGAAGCGTGCGGACAACAAGCTTCTCACAAAGAAGAGACTCATAAAACATCAGATTCCGACACCCAAACTTTTAGAAGTGTTTAGAAAGCATCGCGATGTGCGTGACTACGATTGGAAAAAGCTAAAAGGAAGTTTTGTCTTGAAGCCTGCGCGGGGATATGGGGGGAACGGTATATTGGTAGTTCGAAATTGGAATGGAGCGGAAGGGAAGCTCTTGGGTGGCGGAATGCTTACCGCAGAACAGCTTGAGGCGGAAATATTTAGTATTCTCGATGGTGCGTATTCGATTAATCACTTACCTGACACTGCGCTTATAGAAAAAAGGGTGGTGGTCTCAAGCACCATGCGGAAACTTTCGAAAAAAGGTGTTCCTGATATTCGGGTGATTGTCTACAACAAGGTCCCCGTCATGGCTATGCTTCGGTTACCCACAGTACACTCGAATGGCTGTGCTAATCTGCATCAAGGGGCTATCGGGATCGGTATTGATATTCGCACGGGGATTACGACCAAAGGAGTGTATTTTGGCAAAATAACCACATTGATTCCAGAGACAAAAACGAAAGTTCGGGGAATAAAGATACCTCGATGGAACAAAATTCTTAAGTATGCGGTGCAAGCACAAGAAGTCTCTTCTTTAGGCTATGCAGGTATTGATATCGTACTTGATGAGGAAGAAGGTCCTCTTATACTCGAAATAAATGCTCGTCCAGGACTACAGATACAGATTGCTAACGGTGCGTCACTTAGAACACGGCTTGAGCGCATCGAAGACATGCAGATTCCTACAGTCGAATATGGTATAGACCTTGCAAAGTATCTTTTTGCTGAAGCTGCTTTGACGAGAGTTCCTGACTCAAGCAATGTACTGCACGTGCTTGAGAAGGTGACCTTGTACGGCCCGAAGGGTAAGAAGACAGTGCAGGCAAAAATGGATACGGGTGCGTACAGTAGCTCCATAGACGAGTCACTCGTGGAAGAGCTCGGTTTAGCAGATCATCCCAAGAAGAAACGAGTGCGCTCTGGTATAGGATATGAAGTGCGTGACATGGTGGGTGTGACGTTCCGTTTACAGAGTAAGGTAGTTACTACCGTAGCATCGTATACTGATAGGACCCATATGAAGTATTCTATGATTGTAGGTCGCCATGACCTGAGGGGTTTTTTGGTCGATCCAAATGTAGATTCTAAAATTATCAAATAGTACGTAGTGTGAGGGGACTCGAAGGGTTAAAAGTTCATAAAGCATGCCCCGTACCAAGTCACGCATGACTTTGGTACTGGGGTTATAAAGTTTTTAAAGTAGAAAGTGACAAGATTATTCTTTCTGCTTTTAACTTTCAACATTATAACTTTCAACTTTTAACTCGGTCAGTTTACTCGTGAGGGGGTTACTTGAATATGGTTTACTATAGAAACAATGGTAGTGCGGAAAATTATACAATAACGAAAGGAATATGAGATTCAATTTATTATATCGATCACTCAATAAGAAGGGAAAAGAGAACACCATACCAGTACTCTTCAAAAACGCTTGTGAACAACAAGGAGTCGAGTTTGTAGGAATAGACGCAAGTGATTTGGGAAAATCTTTTACTCTTTCAACATTACCCAAACTAGGAAAGGGAGATTTGATATATCGAAGTGCTGTTGGACCAACGGTGTCTATTGCCGAAAAAATGATGGTAAACGATGATGTGATGTCGTTTTATACCACGTGGCAATCAGTGAATCTTACACGAGTAGCTTCTTGGTTTACGCATAAAAAGTTTGGACTACCGGTAGTGCCAACGTTTCCAGACATACCATCTTCCGCAGAAGAGCTTCATCAAGTGGTGGAGCGACTTGGTTCGTTTCCCATTATTGTAAAAGTAACAGGAGGATCACTCGGTGTAGGAGTGATGAGGATTGATTCTATGAAAAGTCTGCAGTCTGTTCTCGACTACCTTGTCTCTACAAAGGCGGTGGCGATGCTTCGCAGGTATATACCGCATGATTTCTATGTACGTGCTGTGGTTGTGGGGGATAGAGTGGTCGCGAGTCATGCTACATACGTTGCCGAGGGAGAGTTCAGGACAAATGTGTTAAATGGAAATGTCGAACAACAGAGACGTGAAGCACGCGTGCTTCCCGAGGAGATTCAAAACATTGCCGTGCAGGCAGTACGTACACTCGGTCTAGAGACAGGAGGGGTGGATTTGCTCTATGACAAAGATAACCAACCGTATATTGCTGAGGTCAACTTTCCCAATGATTTTGCCACTACGCAGAAAGTGACCGGTATAGATATCGCAGGGGAGATGGTGGCATATCTTGTTAAAAAAGCAGGAAAATAGTTGAAAGTTATAAAGTTTATAAAGTTATAAAGTAGCAATCTAGCTCGTTTTTTTAACTTTCAACATTATAACCTTTAACATTCAACTCAGTCGCTACTCGCTTGTAACTCGTTTTTATTTTTCTTTCATATATACTTTCTTTCAGATTCGCTCTTAGCCAAGAAAACATAACATGGAGGTGTATTGTGGCTGCACGCGTTAGAAGGCGGAAAATTAAGGGGCGCGAAATCTCAACCGCACAATTTGCAACAATTGCAGGTGTTACCGCTAAAACTGTACAAGGCTATTGCTTAAGGATTTACAATGGAGATCAGAAAGTGTTGGATGAGCTGAGTAATGAGTACGGTCTTATCTCAATTGAGCGCCACCCCAGCAGATGGAGTATGCGAGTACGAGAGCTGAAGAAGTAACTGTTTACCAAGGTGTAAAGTCCCCGATTTGTCGGGGACTTCTTTTAATGCAGGTTTGGACCTACGCAAATGGCATACCGCAAGGGAGGCTAATTTAAAATTTTTAATGAATGAATTAATGATTTCATTTTAAATGACGGAATAGTCGTTGCGTTTGCTCAACTTGGAACGTATTCTTCAACTTTATAACTTTATGAACCTTTAACTTTCAACTCAGTTGCAACTCGCCTTACTCGTTACTCATTACTCAAATTGTGGTATATTGCGATGGCAAATATTGTTATATTTGCAAAATTGCCGGATCATCTTCCACTAGCGAGTGGATCCTCCTGCGGGAGGAAATGGCCCCTAGGTCGCTAGAGGGCGACCGGGGTCCCGATTTAGGTATGCCGTATTTGTACATTTTACAAAGTGAAAAAGACCAAAAGTTATATGTTGGCACTTGTTTAGATATTGATAAGAGAGTGGAGAAACACAACAAAGGATTTGTAAAAAGTACAAAATCTCGACGCCCATTGGTGTTAAAATATTATAAGGAATATTCAACTTTATCAGAAGCTAGGAAGGAAGAATGGAGTTTGAAATATACTCCATGGGGCGGCAAATTAAAAAAAGAGTTGGTATCCAAAGCTGCCGGATCGTCTAATGGTAGGACATCGCCCTCTGGAGGCGAGTATCTAGGTTCGAGTCCTAGTCCGGCAGCCTTGGATAGCAACAAGTAACGGCATACCAAAATCTAGGGATAGGTCGCCCTCTGGAGGATGTCATCTTGGTTCGAATCCAAGTCCGGCAGCAGAGACGAGTGTAAGCGAGGCGATGACGCCGGACTTGGATTCGAACGGGGAGGGGGTCGGGGAACAGGGACGTTCCCCGTGGAGGAATATCATAAAACCGTGGGTTTTATGAGCGCAACCTGAGCGAGCTTGCGAGTCGAAGGTGAGCAGTGGGTGTAAGTCCAAGTTTGCTCGCCGTAACGAGAGTCCAATAGTAAAGCACCTTCGGTGCTAGGAAAGCCATACAATAACTCACAATGAGTGTTATAATGAGCGAATCATGTCCTATAAAGATGTATCGGAAGAAGCAATAAATTCAATAGCCGAATTCATCAATAAGAAAAGCACAAGGCCCTACGGTATTTCTTTGACAGGTGATTCAACAAATCCAGAAGTTCCTCATATTTTTGAAATCATTCCTTTTACTGAAATTGATAAGACCCTCCGCAAGTTTTATGCTATAGACGGTAGCTATAATTCGCAAGAATTTTACAATGGCATGTGTATCGCGGTGTATGCAGCTGGTTATGTTTGTTATCAAGATGGAAAGCAGATTTGTTTAAATAATCTTAACGATCCTGTCATTCAAGGTAAATCTTACTTTCCTGAAAGAGTTTTGATTATTAATGATGAAGACAAGGAGGCAATATATGATGAGTTGTTCACTTTTGAACCAGTTAAAAAAATTATGGCATTCTTCGGTGATTCTCCGGACAACGTTTTTGCCTATAATAAAAAAGCAATTTGTACCACAGCATCTACACTTCTAGCATTTTGCCAGGGAATCCTTGAACTAGCTTTGGTATATGAAATCGCCAATCTTGAGAATACTAAAGCAGGTGATTTTATTTTAAGAGATGGAACGTTAAGACCTGTTGACGTTAAACAAAAATATTCTGTTGCTTTGGGAGAATATCTTAAGAAGAAAGGAATTATTGTAGTTGCAATAACAAAAAATTCTGGAATTAAGATGGAGCTTTCTTATACCTTCAAACAGATAGATACCTATTTACAGGATAAACTTAAGCCAACATATTCTTTTAAAAACTCAGATTCAAGGAGTCAAAAACTTTGCTGTTGGTTCGAAGTCCCAGTAGCAGTTCTTTCCAGTGCTTATGGTCAAATGTACATTAGAAAAGAACTAACAGGAGGAAGAGGTTTCGGACTATTTTTTGCAGCGCGGCTAGATTATGTCGAAAAATTGCAAAATTATGACTGGCTTGTTGTGGACGTAAATATTTTTGATGCAATTCCAGAAATTAGAACAGCTGATACTAAACGGGACATACCATTTTTAACCGATCTCTTCAAAGAACTTACTAGACTTACCCAAGAACACTATATTCTTGGCTACCCATATCCACTCGTGGAGGTACATAATTTTATTACTCTTAAAAAAGCTTTTAAGGATGAGATTGTAAAGCGGGTTAAGTTTGCGCTGTATGGTAATCAACAGATGGACAATGTAGATATCGAGAATATTTTTCTTGATATACATGATCGATTTTAATAACTTATTAATATAAAACATGATTAACAAAGAAAACTTCGGGGTTTTATATGGACAGAAAACGACAGAAGATGCTCTCCTTATTTACTCGTCATATGCCGATTCTAAAGCAAGTCCTCACACAGGAGATTTTATTGTTCTTGCCCCTAAAGATGAAAATGGGACGAAGTTTCTTGCGAGAGTTGATGCCGAAATCTACGACGAAGATCCGATTTTTAAATCTCAAGACAAAACTCTTGTGGCGGTTCATTATGCACGTATTGCAGAACGAGAACTATCTGAAAGAGACAAGCAAAAAATCTTTAGCTATACATATAAAGTAAAGATCTTGGGAACTTTTACGAATAATGGAGGTGGTATAAGTTTTACCACAGCTGTAAGAAAACTTCCCACTGTCTCTTATCACGCGAGACACCTCTTGCCAGAGGAAATTAAATATATTTTAAACAAGGATAATCAAGAAGAAGGCAGTCAGCCATCTGCTTTGGGTCATCTTTGTATTGGAGACTCTGAACAAAAAACAAAGGGTGAGATCATGTTTGATATAAACAAATTGCGCAATAAACGAACTATGGTTTTTGCTCAGTCTGGTTTTGGTAAAACTAATCTAGTGAAAACACTTCTTTATCAAACCATTGGAGATACGGGCTATGGCAAACTCGTATTTGATTTGAACGGTGAGTATGCCTTAAGGAGTAAGTCAGGAAAAACTGTAGGTATCGGAGATATCAATGAACAAAAAATAAAAGATAACGTGGTTGTTTATACAGATAAATCTGTTCCTGAAATTTATAAGGATCGATTTATTCACGCTGGCAAGGTTGCGTTGAACATGTATGAAAATCTATCAGTAAGTGATCTTCTTAATTTTACGACAGGTTTTTCTGAGGTAATGAAATCATTCTTGATATATCTCAACGAAAATGCTGGAAGCTTCATGAAAGATATTGAAGCATATGTTTCTGATCCTCAGAAGCTCCATAAAGATTTTCCAGATTTCTGGAGCAAAGAAAAAGATGCGAGTGCTGGTAAAACTATTATGGGGATTAGAAAACGTATTGGGTTTCTTCTTGATCCCAAATCCGGTCTTCATTCATCGACCTCAACCTTAGTTGATTATGTTTGTAAGTATTTACGAGAGGGAAAAACAGTTGTTATCGATCTTTCAATGAAAGATAGTGCAGAGTCTAGTATTATTTCTACGGTACTTGTTCGTAAAATTTTTGAAGTAAATAAAGCAAGTTATACCACTGAAGAGGATATTGGTGAACCAATCCCTTGTGTCATTTTTGTGGAAGAGGCGCAAAATGTTCTTTCAGATGAATTTGTTAAGTCAAATGCAAATCCATTTGTCCGCATAGCAAAAGAAGGAAGAAAGTTTGGTATCGGTATTGTCGCTATCACTCAGAGACCATCTGCTATTTCCGAAGAAATAAGAACACAGGCAGAAAACTTCTTTGCTTTTCATATGGGTAATAGTGATGACATTCATGCTCTTATTAAATCCAATACAAATTATGATGGTGTTATTGCAAAATTCATTCAAAGCGAAACAATTCCAGGCAATTTGTATATGGTTTCTTCTACTCAAGCATTCGTACTACCTTTACGCGTATATGAATTTGAGGAAATGGTAAAGACTAAGTTATATAATAATTAAAAATGCTTCAACTTGCTCTAAAAAAGAAAAATAGCATAAATCTCCTTTTTAAAGATCTTGATAAAAAGGATGCTCATGCTCCTGGAGAGAAGGTGAAGCTTCTAATTCTGAGAGATTTACTTCGTTTGGATTGGAAAATAAACTTCGGTGACAATAAAATTATTGTTGCTCCCCCAAAAAACTATGATAAAGAAACTATTCGCCGGTCAATGTCTCATAAACGTAAGGAATCCATCAATAATAATGCTAAATGGATAGAAAAGAATCTCGAATTTGCTAGGAATAATTTAGCAAATGGTGAGGATGTTCTGAAGTCAAAAATCAAGCCCGTGATTGAGGTATGCGAGACACCAAAACAGCATGCTTTATTTAAGATGTATCGATATTATTGGTCTTCTGCACATAGTGAATATGTAGGAAGGAGAATCAAATTGATTATCAGGGATGCTGGATTACCTAGAAAACCAGTTATAGGAATAGCGGCTTTAGGAAGTTCTATCATTCATATTCCCGATCGTGATAATTGGATAGGTTGGGATAAATACCAGAGAACAAAAAATCTTATTTATGCAATGGATGCATATGTAATTGGGGCGCTACCCCCGTATAATCACCTGTTAGGTGGTAAGCTTGTTTCTTACATTCTTGCCTCTGAAGAAGTAAGAAAGATTTATGAAAAAAAGTATAAAGATAAGATTACTTTAATTGAGAAAAAGAAAGCCAATGATCTTGTTTGTATTTTTACAACAAGTTTATATGGTAAAAGCGCTCAATATGATCGAATAAAATACAAAAGTAAATTGCTCTATGTTCCTATTGGAGAAACAAGGGGATTTGGAACCCTGCATCTATCAGGTGAGACGCTGAATGCCATGCATGAATTACTTCGATCTAAAAATATTTCAGTTACGAATAAGTTTGGAGATGGGCCGAGTTGGAGTATGAGGGTAATCAGGACTGTAGGAGATATACTTGGATTTGATTCAGATTTTCTTCTAAAACATTCTTTCAAAAGAGGTATCTACGCTGTCCCTCTTGCAAGTAATTATCAAAATTTTCTAAATGGTAAAGACAAAACACCAAAATATTATAAGCGCTCACTAGAGAATGTTGTCTCTTTTTGGAAAACACGCTGGTTTAAAAAAAGAAAACTAAATCCCGAGGTGGTTCAAAAGGTAATGAGCTTTAGAACTAATGATTTTAAAATCGAATAAATTTGCTTTACTAAGTAAGTAACTTAAATTCAACCTTCAAACACAATCTGCGGAGAGGAATCGGTGCAGTCACGATTGTTTAAAAAGATGTAATTTCCCGATGCCTCGCTTAGCACGTGTTGACGTCGGAGGAGTAAAAGCCGAATAGGGCAGTCACCGTTTTCATTCTGACTCCTTTGTTTTATCTTTTGGTAAATAGCGAGCTAGAAAATCATCTACTGAAATGTACCCACACTTGACTTTGAAAGGCAAATCCTTGCCCTCGATATACGCTTTCCTACGATCCTCATGTACACTCCCATCTTGAGTTATAAGTTGTCCTCGCAACTGATGTCCTTCTTGTATCACCTCAACATCCTCAAGCACCGTGAAGCCAAAACGTTCTGCTAGCCCAGTGCCCATGAGCCAACTCGTAGCGACAACTGCTTGCACATCTGGATGGTTTTCGACGATGTCTTTGGCTACTCTGCCAAGCTCATCCTTTATGGCACTACGTATATTTTTCTCACCGTGCTTATACAAGCTGTCAAAGTGTATTTCCATAAAAGTACCCTCGGAATCGTAGCCCAACGATTCCATATATTTTAATTTACTTACAATATTGCAAGATATAATATCGTCATTTTCTGAAGTGTCTATCGGAAGTGTATCTATAAGTTCGGACAAATATTCACCAACAGCCTTGCCACCTCCTTGCTTATAAAGCATGTCTACTCGATTTGCCAAGTCATCGTATGACATATGATGATCATCATTACACTCACTTGCTACATTACTCAAAAGACCTTTTTGCTCGTGCTCTTCAGCGTCTTCTGGAATTGTTTTTTGCTCAAGATATACTGCGAACGACGCACCTCCTTCATTTATATAAAAATGCGACTGACGCTCAACAAAAGCTGTAATCATCTGTTTACGTACAGATTTCATTTTTTCCTCCGCGGAGACTACATCTTCTTTCTGGTTATTCTGTGGCGGTGCTTCATTCATATAGCTCTTATTATAACTTAACAACGGTGATTACCTAGTAGAACAAAATCCTCTACGGAATATGGGGACAGTCACGATTGTTTCTAAAATCTATGGTATTCCTTGTTTAGATTTTGACAAAATGTATTAATCCTGTTATTGTTTCATCAGTTTCAACTGTTCCATGTCGTCGTCTAACCATACCTAGGAGGAGCAAATGAAAAGAAAAAACGACACCTTTGTAAATTGGGGTAAGGAAACCGGTAAGATATATATATTGAGAATCAAGTGTCCAGACTTGAGTCGGCCCAATGGAGAAGGTCATAACGATGGATTTCTGACACTCTTGTATGTGAAATGGTAAAGAGCGTCAGCAAGTAGCGTAGAAGACCAACCGGCACGATGTCCGGTTGGTTTTTTTAGTGCTTGCGCTAATGGTTAGTAGTATATGATAAAAGGGGACACTTAAATTCTAATCCGAAACGCAACAACCACCGAACACCTGACAAGGAGTTTTCCAGTTGAGTGACTTACGTGGTCTATGGTTAATCATCCACACCACTTCTGTCACTTGTGCTTGTGTTATGGTAG
>Ga0209212_1002789_pt1 | contig 24135 bp, 11 predicted proteins | sample RifGroC2_FD_183996 | JGI IMG/M metagenome (GOLD analysis project Ga0209212, IMG submission 183996) | Groundwater microbial communities from Rifle, Colorado, USA - Groundwater C2 (SPAdes) (version 2) | ecosystem: Environmental > Aquatic > Deep subsurface > Groundwater | place: Rifle, Colorado... | reverse complement strand
TGAACAAATGCAAAAAGCCAAACGAGAATTATTCAAATCTTTTCGTGTTTCAGAACATCAAACAATTTAATTCATTTGACCAACGGTGTGGATAGATTTGGGGCTCATCTATTGATTGGAAAAGACTACGGGGCTGGGAATATCTTCAACCGAGCGGCAGACCGGATTCGAACCGGCGACCTTCTCCTTGGCAAGGAGACGTTCTAGCCAACTGAACTACTACCGCGTCTTCGTCCTTTCAGGACTGCGCCGCGTAAACTATATTAAATATCTTTCCCTAAATCTTCTTCCAGAATGGGTTTTAAGATACTTTTCAAATCTCGCGGCTTGCTGTTGCCTAATAAATCCACAAAACCATTTTAATTTTACTGGCAATCTGTAGGCAGTGCTTCTACACTCGCCTCTTTGGTGTTCACTAATTCTACTTTTCAAACTTCCATTCGCCAAGCCCGTGTAATATTCACCATCACTACATTGTAATAAATAAACGTAGAATAGCATAATTTACTTGCCTGCTAGGCGCAGTGAAACGGAGCCTAGTTGCGGGGGCGGGACTTGAACCCGCAACCTCCGGGTTATGGGCCCGGCGAGCTGCCAATTGCTCTACCCCGCGTTATAATTTGTAAAGAATATTATACAACTACTCACAAAAAAAATCAAGTTTTAAACTGTGGGTAGACTTATTAACCATTGCCCGAACTGAACTATTTGTGCTAAAATATACTCAATTATATGACGATTATTAATTGGAGTAAAAAAATTTTTTGGTTTATAATTGAACCTTTTTTCCCCTTTGGTAGAAATTTAGTCAAAAAACTTGGCTATAATCCTTACCCGCCAAGACAGGTGTTTGCTTTGGGTTTTTTAAATAAAAATAACAATCAAGCAGAACTAGAAAAACACCTATACTCACAAAATTTTATAATAAATAAAGTAGCTTGGGTAGATGAAGGAGAAATCATGAGTTTAAGACTTTTAGATGGTTTTGAACACCAGTATCATTTACGTCTTTTTAAAGACGGAGAAATTCGGGGTCATTATGAACTTACTCCCGAATATAGTCCTTTAGGTCATTTGCATGACAAAGAAACAACAGCCAAAACAGAAGAGTTTAAAAAAATCTTAGGAAATTTTTTAATTAGCTGATGCGGGATAAACCCAATCCCAAACCTTACTAGCTACATTTACAGGCTCCCCTTCCAAGGGAAAATGATGTAGATCAATAAAAGGCAAACTATTACATTCAATTATTCCACATCTTGGCGTATCACACCAAGATTTTTTTATGTCTGCAATAATAAAATCAATTCCAACAATTGGATCATTTAAATAAGCACCAACATCATTAAATAGTTTTATATTATCTGGATGCGTTTGGGCAGTAACATTGGCAATACCACCGCCCACACCTCGGCTAGTTTTGGTGCCCAAAGCAATTCGTTTATCTTTGCCTGGTACACTTTCCCAAGTTAAATTTTGATAAGCTAATTCTTCGGTAACTGTTTTGTCCTCTGGAATGATATGAAACAATGGTCCTTGCCTTAAGGGATTTTTATTTTCTTTGGTAATAAGCTGTTTAACATTACTTATACCGTTCCCCACCACACAAGCAGGATCACGACGAAGTACTGCTACTAATTTTCTGTTTATTACAGTAGCCCGGTAAACTGAACCAACTAATTCTTCCTGAATTGCTACCCAAGGACACAATTGTTTGCCTTTTTTAAAAGCTACCAACAATTCTGCTTCATTAATAATGTGAATAGTGGTATGACGACTACGTGAGCCTTCGTTGGGTTTGGTAATTACAGGTTTCACCAAATCAACAAAAACTTTTTTGGCTTGTTTAAAAGTTTTTATTACTCCTCCGCGAGCCACTGGGAATCCTTGTTTTAAAAAACGGCGACTCATTTCACTTTTGTCATCCATCCATTCCAAAGCTGGATAAAATTGTCCATTAGGACGTGGCAAACCTTCAAAAAAATATCTTTTTCCTTTAAACTCAGACCAATAATTATCTATGTACACCCCAAAAGGTCTAATTTCTTTCATAATAATTCCTCGTTTTTCTGCTTCTTCCCAAAGCACTCGACTGCGCCAATTATTTTTTTCATCAGGCTTATTTTTTATTTGTAATATTTTTAAACGTGCCAAAAACAAAATAAGATAATATAAAATTTTATTATTTATTGGAGACAATAATTTACCCAACCAAAAAACAAATTTACTTAATGGTTTAAATACGGGCAAAAAATAATACAAAATTCTGGCTTCGGTTCGTTCGGACCAATGATTAACCGGCGCGCTACCACAATCTGCACAAGGCTTAGGAAATAAAATTGACATAAATAATATTTAACAGCTGGCTAGATTATAACAAAAGCTGGTGAATAATAAAACACCCTGCTTATAAAATTATGGCAGGGTGTTTTTTGGATGTTTTAGTGGCGATAACTGCCAGTTCTTTTTCGCTTTGGATAGTTAAACGAATTGTGACCAGCTGGTTTACTTTTTTCACCACGAAATCCTCCAAAACTTCTACCCCGAGAATAATTATTTTCACGAGGCTGTTCAATTATCTGTCTTTTTGGTGGTAACACCGGTACTTCCAAAATTGGCAAAGTTTTTCTAATTAATCTTTCAATATTTCTAATACTCGATTTTTCATCTCGACCAGCAAAACTAATGGCCTTACCAGTATGCCCGGCCCGGCCCGTACGGCCAATACGATGCACATAATTTTCCAAATCATCCGGCATATCAAAATTTACCACTAATTCAATTTCTTTGACATCAATACCACGAGCGGCAATGTCGGTAGCTACCAAAACTCGATACTTGCCAGTTTTGAAACCAGATAACGCATCTTTGCGCTGGGCCAAAGATTTGTTGGAATGTATTTCTGTGGCTGAATAATTCATTTGTTTTAAAGCATTGGTAATTTTCTTGGCACCATGCTTGGTACGAGAAAAAACCAACACCCGGCCAGCACTTTCCATTAAAATCTTGTCCAAAAGTTGCATTCTATTTTCTTTATCAATAAAAAATACTTCTTGTTCAATTTGGTTTACTGTAGTACCGGCTGGAGCAACTTCAATTCTTAAAGGTAATTTTAAATAACGCGAAGCCAATTTGGCAATTTCCGCCGACATGGTGGCCGAAAAAAGCATGGTTTGACGTTCACTTGTTAATAAAGAAAGAATTTCTTTTATTTGTGGCGCAAAACCAATATCAAACATGCGGTCAGCTTCATCCAACACGGCAATTTTAACCCGGCTTAAATTAATAGTCCGTCTTTTTAAATGATCAGCTAGTCGTCCTGGGGTGGCTACAATAATATGTGGACTTCTGGCAATTTCTTTCATTTGTTTTGGCATTGGCGCGCCACCAATTAAAACTACTGTACGCAATCCTAAACCTCCACCAATTTTTTGTAAAGTTTCATCTACTTGTAATGCTAGTTCACGAGTAGGAAGCAATATTAAACCTTGGCCATCCAAAGCATTTAAACGCTGGATCATGGGGATACCAAAAGCCAAGGTTTTGCCTGTACCAGTTTGAGCAATCCCAATTAAATCTTTTCCTTCCAAAGCTGGAGGAATGGCTTGATGTTGAATTGGAGTCGGCTGTTTAAAGCCGTGAAACTCCAAAATACTAAGAATTTTTGCCGAAATTCCTAGTTCGCTAAAGCTAGAAGCTTTTTGTTCTATTGTCATATATATGGTGACCCGCATTCCTACCCGAGTCATCAATGTGACAAAAAAGAGAGGTGTGAGTCAGTGTATGTACCAAAGGTACACCACGTCTCGTTAGAGATTGAATAGTATACCATATTAGTATTAATTTGTCAATAGCTGATTATTTAATATGAAATAGTTATTAACATATGTTAACCTCGGAAATATCTTAACATGTGTTAAAATATTATGTTCACTTGGGTTGTAGATGTTAGAACTATACTGATGAGAAATAAATTATTCTCCAATCTTCCAAACACCTTTCTCCAAAAAAGCTTCAATGGTTTGGCGGACAGCCTTGTTTATGGCATTAGAATGTGAAATTTTATTTTTCTGTGCATATTCTCTAAGAGTAATAACTTTTTTACCCTCCAGATATGCTAAACGCTTATGATAACTATTGGTCAAAGCCCTGCCAACAATTTCTTCCATCACACCAGTTGCTTCGCTGACATCAAATTCTTTGAATGCTTCATAATACTTTTTTCTATCAATAAATTTAATATTTATTGGTACAAATCCTTCTCTAATTAACAAATAATTATTTAATACTCTACCAATCCGACCATTACCATCTACAAAAGGGTGAATAAATTCAAAAGTTAAATGTAGACGCGCAATTCTTTTTATAATATTTTCTTGATTATTAGCATTATACTCCGCCAGCATTTTTTCTAACCGATTAATTATTTCTTTTGGATTAACTGCGATATGGCTTCCAACCCGCACCCACTCATTTTCTTTTCTAAATCGTCCAGCCACTTCTTCTCTAATGTTACTAATCAACATTTTGTGCAACATTAAAATAACCTCCAAATCAAGTTCTTTTTCTTTGGCTTTATTATCTATGTATGAAACTACACGCGCCAAATTTTTTGCTTCAAAAATTTCTCGTTCGGAAATGTATCTGTCCAAATCTATTTGTAGAAGAATTTTTTCTGTTTCTTCAAGTGACAGGGTGCTGTTTTCTATTGCGTTGGAATTGTAAACTTGTTCAGCCACTTCAGTTTCGCTAATCAAAGTCAAAAGTGATTGTTTGCTAACGGCGGACAAATAATAACGTTTGCGTAGTTCGTTTATTTTATTGAAAACATTAGATATTTTAGTCATATATATTAATATAATAAGTAAAACTTGACTATCTTAATTATAGCACATTTTTACTGTTTTGTCAACAAAACCGTGAAAATATATAAAAAAATGACGTTTTTCACGGTTTTGATAAGCATTCCACTTGGAGCGGGTAAGGAGAGTCGAACTCCTTTCACGAGTTTGTCCCGCCACAGCGGGATCCCGCCTCGGGGCGGGAGAAAACTTTCTGAGCGGGTAGCGGGAGTTGAACCCGCTTATTCAGTTTGGAAAACTGATATAATAACCGTTATATGATACCCGCAGTGAGTGAAAAGGAAGAATTTATTCTTACTTTTCCGAACAAGGGTATTATATATCTTAATATATGATACCCGCAGTGAGTGAAGAGGGAAAACTTGTTTTCACTCTTCCGAACGAACGGGTATACGCTAGTATACCCGCGGTAATTTACTAGCAATTTCTTTGTCGGGGTGAAAGGACTTGAACCTTCGGCCTACTGGTCCCAAACCAGTCGCTCTAGCCAACTGAGCTACACCCCGTCTTCGCTCGCCTTACGGCGAGCTACGCCGGGCAAGCCCGTTTTGTTATAATTACGCTCCGCAAGCTAATATATATTGGCCTGCCGGGCGTAGTGCCAACTCGAGTTGGCACGTAGACCGGTGCCGAGGGCGGGGATCGGACCCGCGACACAAGGATTTTCAGTCCTCTGCTCTACCACTGAGCTACCTCGGCTTCGCTTCGCTGCGCCGAGCAGGCTCGGTCAGATAAGCTAAATTTTCTTTGTGCCTGCCAGGCGCAATCCCAACTGAGTTGGGATGAAGCCTGGTGGACCCTAGGGGATTCGAACTCCTGACCTCCTCCGTGCAAGGGAGGCGCTCTACCAGCTAAGCTAAGGGCCCGCTAAATTCTAAAAGCGCAAAAATTATATCAATTTCCGTTATTTTTGTCAACTAACTCTGCACTCCAACCGTATAACGCAATTTCATTTCCTCTTTTTGCTCAGTACGGAGTTTAACAAAAGTTTTTTCATTCCAAGAATACTCTCTTAAAACTTCGGCTACCCATTGCCCACCCAGCAAATGGGGCATCATTACATAATTAGCCCCAGCTTCGTACAAATCATCTAAATAATCACTGTGATACAAGTTGCCAATAATTATTGCTTTTGAATTTAAATGTCGAATATGCGAAATTACCGTTTTTTGATCATCAGCCTCGGGAATAGTAAAAATAACTAATTTTGCTTTTTCCAAAGATAAGTTTTCCAAAAATTCCACATCAGAAGCATCGCCAAAAAATGCGGGAATACCCCGGTGTTTTAATTTGCGAATGGCTTCGGGGTTGTAATCCACCACGGCATATTTAATTTTTTTGGCTGCCAAGGCTTCACAAACTTTCCAACCAATACGATGATAACCAAAAACCCAAGCTTCATAAATTTCTTTTTCTTCTTCTTTGGCTTGATTTTTATCTTTACCAAAACGATTAAGCAATGGTATAAAAAAACGATAAATACTTTCGTTGTAAGTAATTAAATATGATGAAGAAACAATCGTAATTAAGGCTACCAAAGTTAGTACCGCCAATTCCGTTCCTTGTAAATAACCAAATTCTCTAGCCTTGAACACCAAAATAAAACCAAATTCACTTACCTGCGCCGAAGTAATACTGGCGAGCATGGCACTACGCCTGGTATGACCAATCATACGCATGGAAATATACAAAATAATTGGGTCCACAAATAAAACAAAAAGTGACAACAAAATTGCTGGCATTATAGCTTTGTTTAAATCACCAAATTGTAATTCACTACCCAAAACGATAAAAAACAAAACAATAAAAAAATCACGAAGCGGACGAATACGACTAGAAATTTCTGGTTGGTATGGCGAAGCCCCAAGTGAAATACCGGCAATAATCGCCCCAATTTCTAAACTAAGTCCACTCCAATAAACCAAACTTGCAACTCCAAAACACCAAGCAATGGTAAAAATAAACATCATTTCACCCGAACGAGCAATTTTGTCCATTAACTTTGGTAATATAAAACGTGCCAACATTACCACCACCACGGCCAAGACCACAGTTTTGCCAGTCACCAATAATATTTTTTCATACCAAGAAACATTTACCCGGCTGGCAGTGTTTAAAAAGATCATAATAATCACTGCAATAATATCTTGAAGCAATAACATGCCTACAATATAGCGGCCATAAACTGTTTCCAAATCTTTTTTATCGGCCAATAACTTTACCACAATAATAGTACTGGAAAAACTTACAGCAACAGCCAAAAAAATTGACGCTAACAAAGAAAATTTTAAAAGTAAAAGCAAACAAGCTCCCAAAAATACAGTTAAAAGAAAATTAAACAAAGTACCCCATAACACACTGGTACCAACTTTTTTTATATGTTCAAAATTTAAACTCAAACCCACAATAAAAAGTAGTAAAACAATTCCAAACTGGGCAAAGGTTTCAAAAAAAGCTTCACCTCCATGCACCAAATTTAAAAATAATGGTCCAGCCACCAAACCGGCAATTATATAAGCCACAATTAATGGCTGTTTCAATAAACGCATTATTAGAGCAATAGAAACAGTGATACCTAAAATAACACTAATTTGTAAAAATATGTTGTCAATCATAAATTATTTTTTAATTAATCCTATTATACCAAATTTTAGCAAGTTATTACACTCTTGGCGTCCTACGAACAATATTAAAAGCAATTTTGCCGACTTTTTTAACTATACCCCAAGCTAAACGGCCACGTGCTTTGGCAGCAAAACCGATAACTAATGAAATAAAACCCCCAACAGTTACTTCTAAATATTTTTTAGAAGATTCATTATTTACACTTTGGCTAATTGTCGTGGTATTAATTATTGTTAAGTCATTATTATTTCTCGGCCAAATTTCAAAACCATTTTTACTATTATTTACAATACCACTTACTTTTAGTTCTTTACCCAAAAGTAATTCCTGATTTTCGATGTTTGCACCTTTTTTAAAAACCACTTTAATTTCTTGGCTATCATCATCCAAATACAAATAACCACTTTTTAATTCCGTAATTTGTCCTTGTACAGTAACAAGTGAACCTAATAAATTTTCTTCTAGCTCGGCAATATTTATAACCGACATTTCCGGCAATACTGAATTACCAATAACTTTTATATCTGATTTATTTTTTACTTTCAAACGCCAATTACCACCGGGATAAGACAACTCGCCTCGAACTTCGATGATCTGCCCAACTTTCAAATCAGGAAAATCTTTATTATTCATATATATTTGTAAACCCGCATCATTATTTACCAAATAAAAATACTGACTAGAAAAAACTCCTGGTGCCACAGCCACAATACCAGTCGTTTTAATTATGTCCCCCACTTCCAAACCAAAAACTTGGTTTAATAAAACTGGTTGGTAGTATTTAGCTGTTTTAGCAGTATCTATAGTATTTTTTATTTCTTCCACAACATCAGGCCCAATATTTTCTTGCCCCAAAGTTAAATTGTTGGTCCACAACCATTCATTATTAATCAGAGCATAACTAAAACCTTCTTCTCCACCTTCATATTCAATTTCTTCAATAACTTCTTTATTAGAATCAAGCAAACGCACACTGTCTGTATCATTATTCAAAGCTAGTTTACTTATTTCTTTGTTTATTATTAAATAACTGTGTGGCAAAATATTATCATTTTGGGTAAAAGTATAAGGCGAAGAACCATCTTCGCTATCATCCAAATAATAGCCAAACAAACTAGTAGTTGTGTCGCTGGGATTAAACAATTCAATAAACTCCACTTCATCTGAGCCAATAGGATTTGGCAAAAATTCAGAAATTATAGCCAAAAAACTACTATTGTTAGTAGGGGCAAAAAACAAAATTGTTTCACTGGCGCTAGTAACAATTTCTGACTCTTCTTCTAAATTAAAAATATTTTTTGCTTCGGGAGTAAAAAATTTTGTCCACTGCCAATCGCCATCACTATTTTTAGCAAAGGCAATACTTTCTTGATTGTTTCCCGTATAACTAATTTTGTCCAAAATTAAATTAGCTGGTGAATATAAATAAACTGCTTCCTCACCACTATTATTTAACGCAATTTTTGTTTGGCTTCTTTTAAAAACTAATAAACTATTAGGTTGAATTACCCCACTAGGAATAGTATATTTGGCACCACTAGCATCTCGCAATTGTAAGTTACTCAAATCCAAAACTTCGCTGGTATAATTTTTTAATTCAATAAACTCTTCATTATCATCGACACCCAAAGGATTAGGAAAAATTTCATTCAATTGAATTTCGCCAAAACCAATTTTGTGTGAGGGTGTATAACCAGAATAAAAATAACTGCCACTACTCACCAGAGCTGGATTGTCGATAACATTACTCATACCAAAAGTTGGTTCAATAGTTTCGGCAAAATCTATGTTGTCTTCATCTGTATCTCCACCAGCAATTTTTCTGGCCAAACTATTGCCTTTTTTGGGAGCATTAGGATTGGTACCCAAACAATAGTCTTCCCAAACTCCATAACAAACTTGATCAATCACTTCACCCAAATTGTTTTTTAATAAAATAATATCGCCAGAATTGTTTAATTTACTACTAGAAAGGGCAACTGTATAAAAACTTTTAGCCAAAATCGTATTAGTGGCAGTAAAAAAACTACTCACTCCATCAAATAATTGCCAACCATTAATATCTACGGCAAAATCATTGGGATTATATAATTCCACCCACTCGCTACCACTTTCGGGATAAGGCACAAATTCATTAATTAAAATTTTGCCAATTTGGGGAGTACTACTAGGGGTAGTAGTTGGTTCTTCTATTGGCGGAGTGGAAGTATTAGAAATATATAGTGAATTAAAGGGCAAACTAGAACTTACCAAAAAATCTGTGTTATTCTCATCACTATCTAAAAAGTTATTACGAATTATGGCTTTGGTGCCTGGATCGCTGGCTGGGGCACTACCCTCATATGCCGTAGCTTCGCCATAACCAACCAAATCAATATTCTCGTCCAAATTATTAGTTAACACCACAGTATTATTACTAGCCAAAGACTGTTCACTGTATATTAAATCAGGAGTATCAAACTCGCCTGCCGACACATAATCACTATGACTAATTAAAAAATAACCCGCGGCCGGAATAATTGTGCCTGCTGGTAGTGTAACCAACAAAATTTTATCGGCCGAAGTAGTGGCACTTTTAGTAAATTTATAAATTTGCCAATTTGCCAAAGATATCTCTGTAACTTCAGGATTATATAATTCAATATATTCTTTGGTGCTATTGCCAGTGCCCGAGGCGCCAATTTTTATTTGATTAATAATTATTGCCTTGGCAAAATTTTGTATAAAAAAAATACTCCCAAATATAAAAAAGAGTATTATAATGACAAACTTTTTCATACCTCCTAAAGATTAAAAACAAAAAAATATTTTATTCCACCGCCACACTCACCCGATCACTTTCCAATACTTTGCCATTTTTAAGTTTTAATTCCACAATTATTTGATACTCTCCGGCCAAAGGCGCAGTTGTCCAACGAAAAGTAATTTGGTTATTGAATAAATCAGTAAAAGTATTTTTGCTTAACAAAACTTCACGCACGCCATTTTGTTCCAAATAAATTTTTAACTCTGCAACATCGGCCAACCGATAATTATTTAATTGAAAAAGATAAGGAAAATTATTGCTTTGTAAATTAAAACTATCTTCTGTAAAAAAGACTGCTGGCTGTTCTTCACCAGCTACAAACACAAACTGTGCTTGTTTTTCTACTTTTATTCCCGCTTCGTCTTCGACAATTACTTTCAAAGTATGCGGGCCGTCCACAAAACTGCGAGCATAATAATGCAAATTAAACGGATAATCTTTGGCCACACCAATATAACTACTATCCATTTGATAACTGGCTTTTACTACTCCGCGCGGAGCACTAGTTTTTATTTGAATATTTAAATCACGCGAATTAAGTGCCTGACCGTTTTGAGGAAAAAGTATTTCCAAACTTGGTAAATTACTTTCTGTACTACCATCATCTAATTCCGTTGGTGGTTCGGCAAAATTAATACTAAAATTAGGATTTTTTATTTTCATTCTATTTATCCACGATTGAATAGCATTTTCCCAAATTGTGTATTGTGGATCATCGGCTGGATTGGCTGGCGCTGGCCCCTGGGGGTCATCTTTGTTTACATAATAAAGAATAGAATGAGCTGGGGCAAAAGTTTGCTCTTCAATTAATTCTGGCGGGGTAGAAGAAGTGGCCAACTTACCATTTAATTTATTTAATTTTACACTTACTCCGCCACCCATCATCCCATGCAAAATTGCCTTGGTAGCCGTATTTTCCGGAAGTGGTGGAAATGATTCAACTGGAGTATTTTTTAAAACTTCGGCCATAAACTTATTCCAAATCGGTGCCGCTAATTTGGAACCGCCATCACCTTTACGCATTGGTGTATTATCGGTATTGCCTACCCACACTCCAGCCACGAGTGAAGGTGTATAACCAACAGTCCAAGCATCTACATAATTATTGGTTGTACCAGTTTTTACGGCCACTGGTCGATCTTTTAAAGTTAAAATACCACCCGCGCCAAATACATAAGCTCGGGCTGGGTCATCACTCAAAACATTGGAAATAGTATCAGTAATTTTTTGGTCTAATACTTGTTCGCCTTCACTGGGGTGCCATTCCGACAAAATACTACCATCAGCATCTTCTACCTGTAAAATACTTACGGTTTCATTTTTCTTGCCATTATTGGCAAATAATCCAAAAGCGGCCGTATGTTCTATTAATTTTACTTCTCCACCACCCAAAACCAAAGTTAAACCAAATTCACCTTGGCTTAAAGTTGTATAACCTAGTCGTTCGGCAAATTCCACACCTTTTTTGTCGCCAACTAAATATAAAGTTTGTACAGCTGGTATATTTAAAGAACCTTGTAAAGCCTGACGCATAGTTACTGGTCCGCGCTCACCTCCATCATAATCTTGGGGAGTGTAAGGATTGCCTGAAGCCGCAAAATTTGTTTCCACATCCCAAAGTAAAGTATCGGGGGTAAAACCTTTTTCAAAAGCAGCTGAATAAATAATTGGCTTGAACGAAGACCCAGGCTGACGCAATCCCAAAGTTGCTACATTAAATTGACCTTTAATTTTTTCATTATTAAAATCACGCGAACCAACCATGGCCAACACTTGTCCAGTTTTTGGATCAAGCGCCACCAACGAAGCATTGTTGGACTGACCTTCGTCTAATATTTTGGCGCTAGAACTTACGGCATTTTCGGCCACTAATTGTTTTTCATAATCAAGCGTTGTTAAAACTTTTAGGCCACCAGTATCCACCATTTGCTCCCCATATTTTTCTACTAATTGTTGTTTTACATACATTACAAAATGTGGAGCCACAATATCATTAAAATGTCTTTGTAATGTTAAAGGTTCTTTTTGCGCGGTATTTTTTTCGGCTTCACTAATATATTTTTCTTCGTACATGCGACGCAAAACAAAATCACGGCGTTGTTTTAAAGCATCAGGATTATTTAAAAAATAACTTGGTGATTGAGGAAGCCCAGCCAAAGTTGCTGACTCTTGTAAATTTAATTCCGAAACCTGTTTGCCAAAATAACTAAGTGCGGCTGATTCGGCCCCATAGTTGGTAGAACCATAAGGAATTTCATTAAAATAAATTTGTAAAATTTGATCTTTGGAATATTTTTGCTCCAGTCGCAATGACAAAATTACTTCTTTTAATTTGCGCAAATAAGAACGCTCACTAGTAAGAATGGCATTTTTAACTAATTGTTGAGTAAGAGTAGAAGTACCACCAATTTTTTTACTAGTAAAAATTCCATAAATAATTGCTCGTACAAAACTAAGAGGGCGAACACCCAGATGTTGATAAAACTGAGTATCTTCGGTGGCAATTACCCCATTGATTAAATTTTTGGGAATTTGCTCCAAAGTCACCAAAGTACGTTTTTGATCAGTAAAAACTTCATAAAGCAAATGTTCGCCAGTACGATCATAAATTTTGGTGCTCTCGGCAACTTTTCTGTCGGTTAATTTGTCTGGATCTGGTAAATCTTTGCTTACCCAAGCAATAGTAATGGTGCCAAAAAGTAAACAAAAAACTATTCCTGTAATAATTAATACTCCCAAACGCTGACGCAAGGCTTTTTTATTTTTTTGGCTTAATTTTGGCCTTTTTTTCCACAACCAAAATAAGCCTTGCAGTATTTTCCAAAGTAAAATAAACGGAAAAATGGCTAATTTAAACCAAAAATTTGCCTTTTTTTGATGTGAACGCTCTTGATGATATACTTCGCCTTCTCTGTGTTCTGTTCGTGAACTATTATTACCCCTAAAACCATAAGAACGCCGTTTGAGTTGAGGTGTAGACATAAACTGCAAATATTATAACACATGCGCCAAAATCTTCAACTTTGCTCCAAAAATCTGCCGAACAAATTTGGCTTAAATAAGCCAAAAAATAAGCAAAACTGTGTATAAACCCCTTGACAAAATACCCTTTTTGGTGTATACTTCGACGTTGACAAAGTCCTGAACAATTAATAACAGGATTTTTTATTTAGAGGGTTGTCAACAAACCTTTAAGTATGAAAATATTCAATAATACAATTTATAGCCGATTTTTGCACCAAACTACCACTGTTCTTATTGCGATTGCTTTTATGACTTCTATGGTTTTGCCAAAAATTGTTTCTGCCGACAATGAACCTTTAATGGACATGTTTAACACTACCCCAATTTTGGCTACCCCAGTGCCAGAAGTAAAACAAGAGCTGACTCCAAAAGAATGGGTGTTAGCGCGCGTGGCCGAAGCTGGTTTAAATCCTGCCGAAGCCGAAGCGATTATAACTTGTGAAAGCCGTTGGAACCCTGATGCTATGGGTGTAAATAATAACAGAAGTGTGGACCTTGGATTATGGCAAATCAATTCCATTCACAAAGATATTTCTAATGCCGATAAATTAGATTATCAAAAAGCTACAGACTGGGCCATTAGCAAACGTTTAAAAGATGGTCATTGGAAAGCTTGGCATTGTTCTCGGAAATTAGCTTATTTAAAAAAGTAATATACCTCAAAACAAAAAACCCGCTTAATAGGCGGGTTTTTTGTTTTGAGGTACCGGTGGGAATCGCACCCACGCATAGAGGTTTTGCAGACCTCTGCCTTACTGCTTGGCTACGGTACCATAGTGTCAATGATTATAACAAAATTATAAATAAAATCAAGTCCTAGCCCACAATAAAATTGACATAATAATAATAGACGTGTAACATAATTATGAACGGACAACCGTTTTTATGTTTGGGAGCACATTGTCAACCACGTTGGTTGATGCCAACAATGTTTCCGTGGCGATTACGAAGGAGGCGCCACAAAATCCCAAGCTAGACGACGGTTACTTACAACCAGAGGGAGGACCCAGAATGAAGAAGCTGACGCTTCTCGCGATCCTCGCGTCCCTGGCCGTGCTGGCCATGGTCACTTCGCCGCCCCCGCCGACAGTCGTGTCGGAAGAAGGCAACACCAAGGGCATGCTCGAGAAGAACGCCGACGTGCGATCGTCGGTCGAAGCGCTCCAGAAGGTCATCGCGCAGTCCGGCGCCCCGGGCGCGAAGTCCGACTCCCAGGCCACCATCGTTCGCCCCGAGGTCGAGTGTTCGGCGGACGAGACCACGGCCACCTACCTGTTGAACCTCGAGCCGGCGGGGATCTCCTCGCCGCCCGCCACCCACCAGGTGGCCCTGTTCATGAAGCCATACTCTCAGCCGAAGGCCGCCGTAGCCTTCACCCCGGTCCATGAGCAGGAGGGCTCGCGCTCGCCCGGGCTGATCGGCATGTTCCTGGGCAACGAGGTGGTGCAGTCGGTCGATTCCGTGAAGTTCATCCACTTCCAGGTCCTCATGGTCATGTCCCCGGCCAACGACAACTCCGCCGTGGCGGCCACCTGCTCGTCCGAGACCGCGCGGCTGCTGGTCTCGCCGGCCCTACTGGGCCTGAATCGGGTCGACTACCGTCTCCTGGTGGAGACGTTCGCCTGCCTGAACTCGTCGTCCAACTCGGTCACCGGCTCCACGGCCTAACGTCACGCGACGTTCGGTTGAGGAGACGATGACCACCAGCGTCTACCCAAATAGACGCTTTCCACCCGCTCTTTCCGTTCTGTCTAAGGACACCCTCGCGCGATTCGTGCACCTCCAAACCCCCGAGTATTGGAGCGTGCCCCTCGCGCCCCAATCAAAAGTGCATCCAGTCTTCGCCCTGCGGGCTGCGCCTGGCAAGCTAGTATTATTACTGCAATGTTTAGACAGTATACTAGTTTACCAGGCGTAACGGAGTGAAGCCTGGGTGCTTTTTTGTTTGCAAAAATATTTTTACAATCACTCACTCGTTCACGCGCACACAAACACAAGGTAAAAATTTAGAGACGAGGAAGAGTGGTCCTTCGGAGCTTTAGCGGAGAAGGATTTGCTCGTCTAGAACCTCTTTAGGTTCGCACGAGCAAAAACGAATGACGAGACCTAAATTTTCCGCAGTGTTTGTTTAGCGCGAAGTTTTTGCTCCACTTTTTTAAATAAGTGGAGGTAAGAGTAATTGGACGATTTCCCTGCCCGCTAATGCTAGAGCATAGCGATGGCAGGCGGGTGGATTCTTGCCTGCGCAGGAATGACAGACGACTCCGGCAAACTCCCCCCGCCTGCCTTGACGGCATGTCGGGCAGGCCTACCCCCTCTTGGTAAGAGGGGGATGACAGTGAACAACCACTTTATTAGATGGAGAAATAATGCTACAATATCTTCATTATGGAAAATAAAAAATTCGTCATCATTGACCCCAGCACCATAAAGGTGCGGGGCAGGCGGCAATGCTAATATTATATGAATAAACGTTTTATTATAATAGATGGGAATGCTATTGTACACCGCGCTTACCATGCTCTACCACCAATGACTGTAAAAGGCTCAATGGTTAATGCTGTCTATGGTTTTTCTAGCATGCTTTTAAAAGTTATTAATGATTTAAAACCAGATTATTTGGCTGTAAGTTTTGATGTAGCTGGTGGCACTTTTCGCCATGAACAGTACAAAGAATATAAAGCGACACGCGTAAAAGCAGACCAAGAATTATACGATCAAATTCCCCTTTGCTACGAAATTGTCAAAGCTTTCAACATTCCCATTTATACAAAAAAAGGTTATGAAGCTGATGATGTAATTGCAACTATCACAACACTTTGTCATCCCGAATCCACCGCAGTGGGTGAGGGATCCCTTTCCCGTGCCACTACTGATGCATTAAAAAGGGATCCCTCGTCCTGTGACGGACTCGGGATTACGACCGTTGTCGTCACCGGTGACATGGACTTGTTGCAATTAATCGATGATGAAACTGAAGTTTTCGCTATGCGCAAAGGTATGAGCGATACTGTTTTATATAATGCCGAAGAAGTAACAAAAAAATATGGCTTTGGTCCAGAATATGTTGTGGATTACAAAGCTTTACGTGGTGATACTTCGGACAATATTCCTGGTGTGCCCGGCATTGGCGAAAAAACTGCCACAGAACTAATACAAAAAATTGGCAGTGTAGAAAAAATTTATCAAGAATTAGAAAATAAAAATTCCGAACTCTACAAAAAATTTAGTCCGGGTATTATAAAAAAACTAGAAGCTGGAAAAGAAAATGCCAAAATGAGCTATGAACTCGCCACTATCCATCGGGACGTTCCAGATTTAGATTTTAAACTAGATGATTGCACTTCACATGAATTTGATACAGAAAAAATTTCTGATATTTTTAAAAAATTTGAATTTTGGTCTTTACTAAAAAGATTACCTGGGGACAAAACACTGTCATTGCGAGGAAGCGCCAATGAGGCGCTGACGAAGCAATCCCCAACTAAACAAAAAACAGAAATCACCGAAATAACTGAAAAAAACTTTAATGAATTTACCAAAGATTTAATGGCTCAAAAATATTTTGCCTGTAAAGAAATTTTGTCTGGTCAAAATATTTTAGACAGCGAATTATTGGGCTTTATTTTTGTTACGGAAAATAATGTTTATCACTTGCCAATTGTAGAGACGCAAAATTTTGCGTCTCTACGCCAAATATTCACCAACAAAAATTTCACTTTAGTCGGCCACGACCTCAAACAACTCATAAAAACTTTAAAATGTCATGCTGAATTTATTTCAGCATCCCCAAAGATCCTGAAACGAGTTCAGGATGACAATTATTGTAAAAATCTGCTGTTCGACACCATGATCGCTTCTTATATTATCAACTCTTCTACCCGCTCACATGATCTCAAAACCATTGTGCAACGCGAATTAGGCAGAGAGCTTTCGGATGCCTCTGATCAAACCAGCCTGTTTGGAGCCAACAAAGACTTAATTGCCGAAGAGCTTCAAGCTTGTTTGGAACTTTACCCCAAAATGCAACAAAAACTTACGGAAATTGATGATCAAGGTTTGTTTGAAAAAATTGAAATGAATTTAATTCCCGTTTTGGCCGAAATGGAATTAAACGGGGTAAAAGTAGACACCAAAAAACTAGCCGGACTTTCTGTACAGGTAGCCGAAGAATTAAAAAAAATTACCAAAAAAATCTGGCAAGAAGCTGGTGAAGAATTTAATGTAGCTTCTTCACAACAATTACGCGAAATTTTGTTTAATAAACTACAATTACCAACCCAAGGCATTAAAAAAGGCAAAACCGGACTTTCTACTGCTGAATCGGAACTGGAAAAATTACTAGAAGAACATCCAATTGTCCCGATGATTTTGGAACATCGCGAATTGGCCAAATTACAAAGTACCTATGTAGATGTTTTGCCAACTTTAATTAATAAAAAAACTGGACGAATCCACACTACTTTTAATCAGGCAGTAACGACTACTGGCAGGTTATCCAGCTCAGACCCCAACTTACAAAACATCCCTATTCGCACCAAATTGGGCCACGAGGTCCGCGAGGCTTTTATTGCCGAACCTGGGTATAGTTTAATTGTGGCTGACTATTCTCAAATAGAACTCCGCATTGTTGCTTCACTCGCCAATGATCAGAAGATGATTGAAATTTTTAATAATCACGAGGATATTCACCAAGCAACCGCCGCTGTAATCAACGGCGTCCTCTTAGAGAAAGTAACCAAAGAAATGCGTCAAGCCGCCAAAGAAGTTAATTTTGGTGTCTTATACGGCATGGGCGCCTATGGCTTGGCTTCGCGTACCGGTATTAGTAATTATGAAGCCAAAGATTTTATCCAAAAATATTTTGAAAATTTTAGCGACGTAAAAAACTATTTAGACCAAACTCTAAAACTTGCCAAACAGACTGGTTATGTAGAAACTTTGTTTGGCCGCCGACGCTATGTGCCCGAATTACAAGCAGAAAATTTTCAATTAAAAAATGCTGGTGAACGCATGGCTATAAATATGCCCATCCAGGGCACAGCCGCCGATTTGATGAAATTAGCAATGATTAGTGTTCATGAAAACATTAAAGCATTAAAGCATAAAAACAATGACGACATTAAAATTATTATCCAAGTTCACGACGAATTAGTTTTGGAAGTAAAAAATGGTTTAGAAGACGAGGTGAGTAAAATAGTTAAAGAAGCTATGGAGGGTGTGGTAAAACTTCGTGTGCCAGTAGAAGTGCACATAAGCATCGGGAAAAGATGGGGCGAGTTGAAATAGCAATTAACAAATACCAGATAGCAAATATCAAAAAACCCGCCAAATAGGTGGGTTTTGTTATCTGTTATCTGCTAACTGATTATTGAGCTGGCTCTGTTATTGACTCAGCAACTGGCATTGGTTCTTCGACTTGTGGAGTGTTATCAACAACTGGTTCTAAAACAGGTTCTTCTACAGGTGGAACAATTTCTGGTTCTGCTGTTGGTACAGATTCTTCTGTGGGTGGAACAATTTCTGGTTCTGCTGTTGGTACAGGTTCTTCTGCAGGTGGAATTTCTGGTGTAGAAGTTGTGTTATCTGTACTAGTTGTTGTGTCTGTGGTAATTTCTGTATTATCATTTTCAGTAGTTGTAACTGTCTCATCACCAACAACATCTGTGTTATTTGTGTTTACAAAATCTGTGGTCCGTCTCTTGGCCACCACAATCCAATCAAAAGTTGCATTACTAGTACCACCTTGTAATTCTTTTACTTTAAAACCAGTAAGACTTTTTTCTGACACATAAATACCAGAGGCCTCACCAGAAGTCAAAGTTACCGTTACTTTTATTGATGATTCTGGATCAATTATTTCTTGTTCACTTGTTTCAAAAATAATTTCTGCTTCACCGTCTATTAACACCGATGAGCTAGAAAATACAAATTCGGCTTGTGGTGATTGCAAGCCAAACATTTCTTTGGTGCCTTCCGAAGTTTCTAATTGGGTAACAAAATACCCTTCATTATCAATATACCAATTATTATTTAAATTACGAATTGATTCAACATTCAAAACAAGATAATTTTGTAAACTATTGTCCACTGGTGCTAAAATTTGTTGACTATTAAGTGTTGTTTTAATGTCCAAAGTTGTACTGGTTAATTCTGCTAGTTTTTTGGACAATTCTTGAATACCAAGCAAAGAAACACCAGCCGGATCGATTGTAGAAATTGAAGTACTGTCTCCCAAACCAAACAAACTATAAAAATCCTGCGCTACAGGGCCAATGTGCAAAGTACTAGAAGCTTCTGCTTTATAATTCCATCTGCTCACCACCAACTCATTAATTTTATTCAAAATGTCTGCCGAATCAATTTCTGTAAAATTCTCTTTTAAATTTCTGTTCGATGAATTGGTCCAACTACCACCAGCACTCAAATATGCGCCCGAAGCTGTGTCAATTGGCGCCGTGGTAGAAGCAATCTTGCCAATACCCACATTTCCAAAAACACCCAAAGTTCCCGAAGCAAAAACATTGCCCGAAGAATCAATCGCTAATTTATGGTTAATATCAAATGTCGCCCAAGGTGTGGTGGTACCAATACCAACACTACCACCAAAATAACTGGCAGTGCTAGTACTATTAATACTTAAATTTCCATCTGTCATTATTCCACCTATACCAACATTAAGACCAGAACGGACATACAAATTATTACCAATGTCCAAACTTTCAGTAATAGTAAGAGCATTTGTTTGCATATTACCAGCATAAAGAGCCGGAGTTTCCAGGCCATTAATATCAAAAATTTGTAAACCATTAGCACCATAAGCAGTATAAGCATATTTACCAGAAATATGGACACCTATAATTGAAGCGCCACCAACATTGTAAAAACCAACCGAAACAGCATTGGTAGAACTAGAAATATCTACAATCTGTAAACCAGAATTAATTGTTCCTACATAAGCATATTTGCCAGAGACATAAACTTCAAAAATAGAAGCCACAGTGGCAAAAGAGTCCATTATAACAGGATTGGTAGAACTAGAAATATCTACGATTGATAATCCATCTGTAAAATTTGCCACATAAGCATATTTACCAGAGACATAGATGCTATATGAAGCTGCACCACTAAGTGCACCTGGATCTATTTGTACAGGATTTGCAGGATCAGAAACATCAAAAATATGTAAAATATAAGTACCACCAACTACATAAGCATATTTACCAGAAACATAAACATCACTTGCAGTAGCAATACCGCCATCTCCACCTACCAAAATAGGTTTAAAAGGATTAGAAATATCAACAATTCTAAGACCATACATTCCATCGGCCAAATAAGCATATTTACCAGAAACATAAACATTCGAAATATTACCGCCACCATCTGGAAGATAGGTACTCATCAATCTAGGAGCACCAGGATCGGAAACATCAATAATTTTTAAACCACCTGGATTAGCATCTGCTACATAAGCATATTTACCAGAAACATAAACACCTACTGCACCACTTGTATCAATTGAACCAACTAATACAGGACCAGCAGGATTGGTAATATCAATAATTTTTAAGCCATTTGCCCCATCTGCCAAATAAGCATATTTGCCAGACACGTAAACACCACTTGCTTCACTAGAACTATAAGAACCTTTTGGTGTAGGGTTCCCCGAAGCAGTTTGCAAAATATTTCCCCCAACCACAGTCAAAGATTCTGCTGGTGTAGAAGAATTAATTCCTAATTTTCCAGAAACATAAACAATATCCGAACTAGAATCTCCCAAAGTAACATTGCCAGAAGTTATTAAACTAGACGAAGCATAAAGAGCTCCATCAAACCAAACTGGATAAGTAGTAGAGGTCATTAGTGCCGATACGCCATAAGTTGTGCCAAAACGTCCCCAATCAGCAGGATTATCAACAGTACCCAAATCTACTGCCACTCCGGCAGAAGTATAACCATAAAATTTTCCATCATTAGAATTAAAATATAAATTACCAGCCGAAGTGTCTGGAGCAGAAGTGAGTGAAGACAATTTAATAGAACGTAAAGAAGAAGTATTTAAAGTGGCCGATAATGAACCCAACAAAGTGGTATTACCAGAAACAATTAAACTAGACGAAGCATAAAGAGCTCCATCAAACCAAACTGGATAAGTAGTAGAAGTCATTAAGGCCGAAACTCCATAAGTGGTGCCAAAACGCCCCCAATCACTAGAACTGGTCGAAGGCCAAGTAGTACGACTAACACCACCCAAAGTAATTCCACTGTCAAATGTTGCTTGGCCATAAACATGTAAAGTACCAGAGGCAGATATATCACCATTAGTATTAACGTTAAACACTCCAACTGGGTTGGCATCGCTGGCATACAATTCAATTTGGTCATTGGCAAAAGTAGAAGTAACACCAAGTGCATTACTCAAAGACAAAGAATTAACGCTAAGTAAAGCATTTAAATTTGTAGACGGGTTTGAAATTGCTAAAGAGCCATTGCCTAATATATTTATTAAGCCTGGGTGCAAAGTACTGCCTATTTCTAGGGTAGCATAATCTTGAACACCCACAGAATTACCTTGTGGCAAAACATAAGACTGTGTAGTAGTAGACAAACTAGCAATCAAATCTCCAGAATTATCATACCATTTCTGGGCATAATCATGAGTACCACCTGTACTAGCTGGCATAGAAGTTATAATTGTACTAGATGTATATAAATTACTCTTCAGCCACACCGGAATAGTAGTAGAAGGAGTGAGAACTGACGTACCATAGTTGGTATCATATGACCAATTACTACCGCCAGAACCAGTAGAACCAAGGTCTACAGCTGTACCATCGGCAGTATAACCAAAGAATTGACCAGTGGTAGAATTGAAATATATATTACCAGCAGTAGTGTCTGGTGCAGAACCAAGAGAAGAGAGTTTGAGAGAACGGAGAGAGGAAGTGTTGGAGGTGGCTGAAAGAGAATCTAGTAGAGTGGTGTTGCCATAGATATTTAGAGTACCAGAAGCCGAAAGATTACCAGATGAATCTGCTGTTAATTTATTAATAACATCAAAGAGAGCCCAGGGGGTGGTAGTGCCAATGCCAAGACTACCACCAATATAACTGGCAGTACTAGTATTATTAATACTTAAATTGCCATCAGTCATTATTCCTCCACTACCAACATTAAGAGCGTTTCTAATATAAACATTATTACCCACATCTACATTTTCGGTAATAGTTAAAGCATTACTTTGAATATTACCAGCATACATGGCTGGAGTTTCCAGGCCATTGATATCAATGATTTGAAGTCCGGAAACATCATTACCTGTATAAGCATATTTACCAGAAATAAATACATTAAGAATTGCATTACTAACTGTACCTGTGCCCACCAAAATTGGATTAGTAGGATCAGATATTTCTATCATTTTTAATCCCCAAAAATAATCAGCTACATAAGCATATTTACCAGAAACATAAACATCATTGGCAAAACCATCAGTGTCATAACTACCAACATAACCAGGGGCCGTAGAACTCGAAATATCAACAATATATAAACCCTCATTCGTGCAAGCGATGTAAGCATACTTACCAGAAACATAGGCACCTCGTGATTCAATAAAATCAGAATATGTCCCTTCTAAAGTTGGATTGGTAACATCGGAAATATCAACAATAAATAAATCATTACTACCAATATAGGCATATTTACCAGAAACATAAACATAACTGGTACCGCCTAAATATTTACTACCAACTAAATTAGGTAAACTAGGATTGGAAATATCAATTATTTGTAGACCATAACTATTAATACTCACATAAGCATATTTACCAGAAACATAAACACCATTAATTGAATCTGATGGTGGGGCATCATATGTACCTACTAAACTTGGGCTAGCAGGATTGGAAATATCCATTATTTGTAGGCCAGCATCACCCTCGGCTACATAGGCATATTTACCAGAAACATAAACTTTTAAAGCACTACTAGCAGTAGTATATGACCCTACTAAACTTGGGCTAGCAGGATTGGAAATATCAATTATTTGTAGGCCGGAACTACCGCCTGTATAGGCATATTTACCAGAAACATAAACATCATAAACAGTATCAGAGCCAATACCCCCTTTCAAGATTGGATCGCCACTGGCAGTATGTAAAATATTTCCCCCAGCAATTGTTAATAATTCACTAGGTGTGGACGAATTAATACCAACTTTGGCATTTATTGAAACAACATCTTCAGTTGTGGAATTCCCTAAAGTGACATTATCAGAAACTATTAAACTAGAAGAAGCATACACCGCATCCTTTAGCCACACCGGAATAGTAGTAGAAGGGGTGAGAACCGAAGTGCCATAGTTGGTGTCGAATGACCAGTTGGTAGAGCCAGAACCGGTTGCTCCCAAATCTATTGCATTACCATCTGCAGTGTAACCATAAAACTTACCATCACTAGAATTAAAATATAGATTACCCGCAGTAGAATCTGGAGCAGAGGTGAGAGAAGAGAGTTTGACACTGTTTAGTGAGGAAGTAGAAAAAACTTGGAGAGTGCCAGAAGCTGAGACGTTGCCAGAGGCAGCATCAACAAAAAATTTACCAGTGTCTAACGGATCTGGCCCATCATAAGTTCCACCTAATCTTATGCCGTCCCAACTGTAAGAAGAGGTGGTATTACTATCACCCATTGTCAACTCAAAACCACCAAGTTCATCCCCTCCTAAATAAGCCTTTAAATAAGAATTACTTGCCGGGTCTGTAAAACCTAAAAACCCGTCATTATTACTAGCGTCACCATTTAAAATTAAAA
>Ga0209212_1002788_pt1 | contig 24139 bp, 22 predicted proteins | sample RifGroC2_FD_183996 | JGI IMG/M metagenome (GOLD analysis project Ga0209212, IMG submission 183996) | Groundwater microbial communities from Rifle, Colorado, USA - Groundwater C2 (SPAdes) (version 2) | ecosystem: Environmental > Aquatic > Deep subsurface > Groundwater | place: Rifle, Colorado... | reverse complement strand
GCATACTTGAGAATTACGGCTATAAGACTATAGAAGCTGTAGATGGAGATAGTGCTGTAGAAAGTTTTATAAAAAATAAGGACAGGATTAAACTTGTCATCCTTGATGTTATAATGCCGAAAAAGAACGGGAAAGATGTATATAATGCGATAGTTAATATATTGCCAACTGTAAAGGTTCTTTTTATGAGCGGATATACCGGCGATACTCTGCACCCCAAAGAAATAACTGAAAAAGGACTGAATTTTATATCAAAACCGTTTACAGAGAAGGATATCCTAAAAAAAATCAGGGAGATATTGGATAAATAGCAGGAAACAGGGAAAAAACTGTCAAGTGGCAGTTGCTTACTCCATACTTTCTACTTCCTACTTAAAAAGGAAGTATTTATGGCAAAGAGGCTCTATGAATAAACAAAAGGTTCTTTTAGTGGATGATGAGAGCAATATACTTTCACTATTTGGCGAGGTTCTTGAGAGAGAGGGGTATGGTGTAACTTTGCTGAAAGCGGTGAAGAAGGTATTGAAAAATTTAAGGCTGATATATTTGATGTTGTCATCTCAGACCTGTATATGCCCGGCATATCGGGGATTGACTTCCTTGAAGAGGTAAGGAGACTGGATAACAGAATCCCGTTTATTATTATTACAGGATACGGGAATGTAGAGACTACTATAGATGCTTTGAAGAAAGGGGCATTTGATTATATTACAAAGCCCGTAAATATAGCTGAGATTAGCTATAACAAGACTGGAAATAAGCTCACTATGGTGAAGTATGCATGAGGTAAACCCCGTTAGAAGCTCCCTTTGTCAGGGTTACTCTCCTATGATAGAAGGAAAGAGCTTTTTGATAGATGGGCTTCTAACGGGGTAAACTTACAACTCACAACTTACAACTTTAAAACTTATATTAACCCAAAAATGCATGAAACCACAGGTAAACACAGATTAAAATATGCCATGAGAAAGAAAATGTGACAATAATGTCTTCTTCTTATTTTTCATTTCTGCTATAATTAATTAAAATTCAATGAGTTGACAATTGGCATCTCGGTTGATGATTAATATCATAGATGAACTTCTATTGTCATGTTAATTTATGACAGAAGACAAATTTTGCAATATTCCTTGAAATAAAATTATTTAAAGAATATATTACTGGAAATAGAAGGGAGTAAATAAATATGGAAAATAAAAATTTAAAGATAGATGACCTTCAGGCAAGCATAAGTGGGAAAAAGATATTAAAAGGGGTTAGCTTAAATATAAAAAAAGGCGAGGTGCACGCTATAATGGGACCAAACGGTTCAGGCAAAAGCACACTCGCATATACACTTATGGGACACCCTTCATATAAGATAGAAGACGGCTCTCTTTTGTTAAACGATGAAAATATAAATATGTTATCTCCTGATGAGAGGGCAAAGAGGGGGCTTTTTCTTGCATTTCAATATCCAGTGACAATACCAGGTGTTACTGTAATGAATTTTTTGAGGAATATTTACAATAAGAAGATTGCTCTTGCTAACGGTGGCAAACCAGTCTCCGTCTTTCAATTCAACTCTCTGCTGAAAGAGAGGATGAGACTGCTGAAGATGGAGGAGTCTTTTGCAAAGAGATATGTCAATGAAGGATTTTCAGGTGGAGAAAAAAAGAGGCTTGAGATACTCCAGCTTGAAATATTAAATCCTGATTTGGCAGTCCTTGATGAGCCTGACTCAGGGCTTGATATAGATGCCGTGAAAGTTGTATCCGAAGGTGTAAACAGGGCTATTGAAAAAGGTGTTGGGGTTATAATGGTAACCCATTATGCAAGGATACTCAACTATGTGAAGCCCACTTTTGTCCATGTCTTTATTGATGGAAGGATTGTGAAGTCTGGCGGTCCTGAGCTTGCAAAGGAGCTGGAAGATAAAGGTTACGACTGGCTGAAAGAAAAAGTAAATAATAAGCATTAAGCAGTAAACAGAGGTAGAAATGACAAAGGAAATTACCGGTATAGGCGAAGAATATAAATATGGTTTTAAGACCCCTGAGAAGTATGTCTTTAAATCAAAGAAGGGGCTATCAAGAGAGGTTGTAGAGGAGATTTCTCATCTTAAAAGTGAGCCTGACTGGATGAGGAAGTTCAGGCTGAAATCACTTGAGATTTTTTTAAAAAAGCCGATGCCTTGGTGGGGTGGTGACCTTTCGGATGTAAATTTTGATGACATATATTATTTTATAAGGTCCTCTGATAAACAGGGAAGAACATGGGACGAGGTTCCTAAAGAGATAAGAAATACATTTGATAAGCTCGGCATCCCGGAGGCTGAGAGAAAATTCCTTGCAGGTGTAGGCGCCCAGTATGAATCAGAATCGGTTTATCATAATCTTAAGGAAGAATGGAAGAAAAAGGGTGTTATATTTCTTGATACAGATACCGCATTAAGGGAATATCCTGATATATTCAAAGAACATTTCAGCACAGTCGTCCCTCCTGCCGACAATAAATTTGCTGCATTAAACAGTGCAGTCTGGAGCGGCGGGAGTTTTATATATGTGCCTGAGGGGGTTCACATTGAGATACCCCTTCAGGCATATTTCAGAATCAATGCCCAGAATATGGGGCAGTTTGAAAGATCGCTCATAATTGCAGAGCCGGGCTCTTTTGTTCATTATGTAGAAGGATGCACAGCGCCTATATACAGCACAAACTCACTCCATACTGCTGTGGTTGAGATAATAGTAAAAAAGGGGGCAAGACTAAGATATACAACAATACAGAACTGGTCAAAAAATGTCTATAATCTTGTAACAAAGAGGGCTGCAGTTTATGAGGATGCAACAATGGAGTGGGTGGATGGAAACCTCGGAAGCAAGGTTACAATGAAATATCCAGCAGTATTCATGCACGGTAAGGGTGCAAAGGCAGATATACTTTCCCTGACAATTGCAGGCAAGGGACAAAATCAGGATGTGGGAGGAAAGGTTATCCACATGGCACCGCACACATCATCCAATATTATTTCAAAGTCAATCAGCCAGAATGGCGGAAGGTCAAGCTACAGGGGTCTGGTAAAGGTGCTTAAAGGCTGTCATGGTGTTAAATCAAATGTAAAATGTGATGCCATGATACTTGACGATAAATCAAGGTCTGATACATATCCCTATATGGACATAGATGAAAAGAAGGTAAGCATAGGGCATGAGGCTACAGTAAGCAGGGTGACGGATGAACAGTTATTCTATCTTATGAACAGGGGGCTTTCAGAGTCTGAGGCTGCTGCAATGGTTGTCAGCGGCTTCATTGAGCCTATAGTAAAGGAATTGCCTATGGAGTATGCAGTAGAGATGAACAGGCTAATACAGCTTCAGATGGAAGGAGCAGTAGGGTGATGAAATCTCAAATTACAAATTACAAATTTCAAATTGAGGATAAGATTGAAGAAAAATCAGTAGCCAGTGGAGAACCGCAGTGGCTAAAGGAAAAGAGGCTTGAGGCATGGCAAAGATTTCAGGAAATTCCTGAAACAGATACAGATAATGAAACATGGATGAGGACAGATATAGGCAAATTAAACTTGAGAGAGATAATAGAAAATACAGTAGCTAATATAGAGCCGTCAGCCTTTAGCCTTCAGCCTTCTTCAAATAACGGTATAATATTTACAGATATAAAATCCGCCCTTTTAAAACATTCAGACATTATTAAAAAATATTTCCTCACAAAATACCCCTTAACAGATACAGAAAGATTTTTGTCTCTCCATACAGCATTATGGAGAGATGGTGTGTTTCTCTATGTTCCGTCTAATTCTGACATAAAAATTCCATTCCATATCATATTTAACATGAAAAGCAAGGCAGGAAGTTTTCCGCACAGTATCATTATTGTAGAAAAAGGAGGAAAGGCATCCGTTATAGAAGAGAGTTATTCAGACAATATTGATAATCAGGTTCTAATGGGAAATATGGTTGAGATATTTGTTGGTGAGGGTGCAAAACTTAAATTTTGCTATATCCAGAATCTCAATATGAATGCCTACAATATACCTATCCACAGAGTATATGTGGAGAAGGACGGGAAAATAGACTGGACACAGGTGGATGCTGGCGGGAGAATAACAAAATCTTTTATTGAGATTACACTTAAAGGCAGAGGTTCAAGCACAAACGTTTCTGGTATTGTTGCAGGAAGTGGTAAACAGCACTTTGATATATCGCCTGTAATATATCATCAGACAGAAGAAACGAAAGGGAATGTCTTGATTAAGAGTGTCCTCAGCGGCAGTGCGAGGTCAGTATTTCAGGGATTAGTAAAAATTGATAAAGAAGGAAAAAAGGCAGATTCATATCTCGCTAATCACAATCTTATACTGAGTGAAGGGGCAAGGGCAGATACAATCCCAAAACTTGAGATAGATGTAGATGAGGTGAGTGCATCACATGGTGCTACAGTTGGGGAGATAGACAGCGACCAGCTCTTTTATCTTATGAGCAGAGGGCTGTCATTAGCAGAGGCACAGGAGATGATAGTTAATGGTTTTGTTGAACCAATTATCTTAAATATAGACAGTGAGGAGCTAAGGAAGAAGGTAAGGAATATTATTTCAAATAAGTTAGTGAGGTCACCAGAGCACCAGTGATATGACAGAAACCCTTAAGTTTGAAGACATAATCAATATCCGCAAAGATTTTCCAATTTTCAATACAGGAAAAAAACTCATATATCTTGACAATGCGGCCACATCACAAAAACCGTCTATTGTTATAGATGCACTCCATTTCTTCTACAGTAAAAGCAACGCGAATGTCCACAGGGGAATATATACACTAAGCGAAGAAGCTACCATAAAATATGAAGAGGCACATAAAAAGGTTGCAGGTTTTATAAATGCGAAGAGTTTCAGGGAGATTGTCTTTGTAAGAAATACAACAGAGGCAATAAACCTTGTTGCATATTCATGGGGCAGAAAAAATATTGCGAAGGGAGATGTGATAATACTATCTCAAATGGAGCATCACAGCAATATTGTTCCGTGGCAATTATTGGCAAGGGAAAAGGGCGCTATTATAAAGTATGCAGAGATTGACAATAGAGGGAAGCTAAGGATAGAGAGTCTTGAGAGCCTCCTCAAAGGGAAAGTGAAATTGGTTGCAATAACTCAAATGTCTAATGTCCTCGGGACTATCAACCCTGTTAAAAAAATTACATCAATGGCTCATAAAGCAGGTGCTATTATATTGATAGATGGTGCACAGGGAGTCCCCCATGAGCCTACAGATGTTCAGGATATAGGTTGTGACTTTTATGCATTTTCAGGGCATAAGATGCTTGGACCAACAGGCGTCGGAGTCTTATATGGAAAAAAAGAGATACTGAATGACATGCCTCCATTTTTAGGAGGGGGTGATATGATAAAGAGTGTAAGTTTTGAGGAAGCCCGCTGGAACGACCTCCCGTGGAAATTTGAGGCAGGGACACCTGCAATTGCTGAGGGAATTGCACTTGGTGTTGCCATTGATTATCTTAAATCACTGGGGATGACGAAGATAAGAAACTATGAAAATGAGTTGGCCTTATATGCAATGGATAAACTAAAGGATGTTAATGATATAGAAATCTACGGACATTTAGCAGAGGAAAGGGGTGGGATAGTTTCATTTAATTTAAAAGATGTCCACCCTCACGATGTCGCATCAGTCCTTAGCTCTGAAAATATTGCCATAAGGGCAGGACATCACTGTGCCCAGCCACTCCATGACAGGCTTGGAGTATCTGCCTCTTCAAGGGCAAGTTTCTATATTTATAATACCACTGAAGAAATAGATGCCCTTGTCAATGGGCTAAAGAAGGCAAGGAAAATCTATGGATGAAGAACTTTATAAAGAAAATATACTTGACCACTATAAAAATCCGAGAAATTACGGCGAGATTGAAAACCCTGACATCTCATATTTTGATACAAATCCCCTCTGCGGTGATGAGCTTCAAATGCAGATAAAGATAAAAGATGGGAAGGCTGAGGATGTAAAATTTAAAGGGAAAGGATGTTCCATAAGTCAGGCATCTGCCTCTATGCTTACAGAAATGATAAAGGGGCAAGACATGGAAGAGATAAAAAAGATAGGAAAAGAGGAGATTCTTGATGCCGTAGGTCTTCAGTTAGGTCCATCCCGCATAAAATGTGCCCTCCTGTCATTAAAGGTTCTTAAAGCGGGTGCCTACGGGCTTAAGACAGAGGATGAGGAAGAAGAATAAATCTGCCGAGAAGATTGTATAAGTAGAGGAGGTCTTAACTGACCTCCTCTACTTATCTTTTTAATACATTTCTCCACCGCCTGGGGGCATTGGTGTTGCTGCTTTCTTTTTCTCTGGAATCTCTGTTACCATTGCCTCAGTTGTGAGGAGCAAAGATGCAATACTTGATGCATTCTGTAATGCTGAACGGGTTACCTTTGTGGGGTCAATAATACCCGCCTTTACCAGATCTTCATACTCTTCTGAAGCTGCGTTGAATCCTACATTATGCTTTTCATTCTTGACCTTCTCTACGACTACAGAACCTTCCCATCCGGCATTGTTTACAATCTGCCTGATTGGTTCTTCAAGAGCCCTCTTTACCAAGTTCACACCAACCTGAAAATCCCCCTTGAAACTGAGTTTTTCAAGGGCTGGGATACACCTCAATAATGCCACACCACCGCCAGGGACAATACCCTCTTCTGCTGCTGCCTTTGTTGCATGCATGGCGTCCTCAATCCTTGCCTTCTTCTCTTTCATCTCAGTCTCTGTGGCTGCACCTACATGGATTACTGCAACACCGCCTGCAAGCTTTGCAAGCCTCTCCTGAAGCTTCTCCCTGTCATAATCGGATGTGGTCTCCTCAATCTGAACCCTAATCTGCTTCACCCTTCCTTCAATTGCGGATTTCTTGCCGGCACCCTCTATAATTGTTGTGTTATCCTTATCAATAATGATTTTCTTTGCCCTTCCAAGGTCATCAATGGAAACCTTCTCAAGTTTTATGCCGAGGTCTTCAGTAATAGCCTTACCGCCGGTCAGGACAGCAATATCATCAAGCATTGCCTTCCTTCTGTCACCGTAGCCAGGGGCTTTAATCGCAGCACCCTTGAGAGTCCCTCTTAATTTATTGACAACAATTGTTGCCAATGCCTCACCCTCAACCTCTTCAGCGATAATCAAGAATGGTTTTCCGGTCTGGGCAATCTTTTCTAAAAGAGGAAGCACCTCTTGTAATGAGCTTATCTTCTTCTCATGAATGAGGATATATGGGTCTTCTAACTCAACCTCCATCCTCTCTGCATTTGTGACGAAGTATGGTGAAAGGTAACCCCTGTCAAACTGCATACCCTCAACTATGTCAAGGGATGTCTCCATTGACTTCGCTTCTTCAACTGTGATTACTCCATCCTTCCCAACCTTATCCATTGCCTCTGCTATAAGGTCTCCGATAATCTGGTCATTATTTGCCGATACTGAACCTACCTGAGAAATCTCTTTCTTTCCCTTCACAGGTATGCTCATCTTTTTCAGTTCTTCTACAACAACCTCAACAGCCTTCTCCACACCCCTCTTTAATTCCATCGGGTTTGCACCTGCTGCAACATTCTTGCTGCCTTCCCTGAATATTGCCTGTGCAAGGACTGTTGCTGTGGTAGTTCCATCTCCTGCAACATCACTGGTCTTGCTTGCTACCTCTTTGACCATCTGGGCGCCCATATTTTCAAATGAGTCTTCCAGTTCTATCTCCTTTGCCACTGTTACTCCATCCTTTGTAATCGTCGGAGAGCCCCACTTCTTATCAATGACCACATTCCTGCCCTTTGGGCCAAGGGTTATTTTAACTGCATTGGCAAGCTTATCAACCCCTTTAAGGACTATAGCCCTCGCCTCTTCACTATATACTATTTGCTTTGCTGCCATCTTAATTCACCTCCAAAATAATGTTTCTACTCAATTATCCCAAGTATATCGTCTGCCCTCATGATTAAATGCTCCTCGCCTTCAATCTTGATTTCTGTCCCTGAATACTTTCCGAAAAGCACCTGATCTCCTGCCTTTACCTCAATCGGCTCCCTCTTGCCATTCTCAAGAATCTTTCCAGAACCAACAGCTATAACTTTTCCACGCTGTGGTTTTTCCTTTGCAGTATCGGGGATAATGATTCCACCGCCGCTCTTGGCATCCTCCTCAAGCCTCTTAACAATAATCCTGTCAAATAGAGGTCTGATCTTCATTACACTTCACCCCCTTTCAAAAACATTTAGATATTTTATGTTATAAAGATATATAATATCTATATTTGCCATTGTCAAGGTGTGTCTAAAAATTTATGAACATAATAATTGAGTGGATTCAATATGTGCTGATATTTTTATTCATAAAGATTATAAATGTATTTTCGTTTAAGATTTCTCTTCAAATAGGAAGATTTATAGGGCTGCTCCTTTATCTATTTGATGCAAGACATCGTAATGTGGCAATAAATAATTTAATGGCATCATTTCCTGAAAAGTCTCATAATGAAATCAAAAGAATTGCAAAGGAATCGTCCAGAAATATCGGCTGTACTATAGCAGAGATGGCGAGAGTCTTTAAAGGCGGAAGGGAGTGGGTTGACAATGCTGTGATATTTGAAGGGAGAGAAAATATTGAAAAGGCTCTTGAAAAAGGGAAGGGGGTGCTTGTAGTAACAGCCCATATAGGCAACTGGGAGGTCGGCGCCCTTGCATCTGCAAGAGATTTCAGGCTTAATTTTGTGGTGAGGCCCCTGGATAACAGATTTATAAACAGCCTTATATATAAATTGAGGATAGCTTTTAACAGCGGTGTTATTGCGAAAAAAAATGCAATAAGAGAGATATTGAGATGCCTTAATAAAAATGAGATAGTTGCAATACTTATGGACCAGAATACCAGCCGTGAAGAGGGGGTATTTGTAGATTTCTTTGGGAGAAAAGCATGCACAACCCCAGTCGTAGCCCTTCTTGCTTTGCGGACTGGCGCCCCTGTTATTCCAGCATTTACCATAAGAGAGGGGATCGGCAAGTTTAAGGTGGTCATTGGTGAGGCGATAGAAGTTATCTCCTCTGGGGATAATCAAAGAGATATTGAAAAATATACTGCAATCTTCACTGGGGTAATAGAATCAATTATCAGGAGATATACTGACCAGTGGTTCTGGCTTCACAGAAGGTGGAAGACACAACCATGAAAAAAAGTTTAAAGTTTAAAGTTCAAAGTTCAAAGTTAAGGAAGATACTTATACGATGTCCGAATTGGATAGGGGATGTGATGTTATCCATACCTTCAATATCCTCTGTCAGAGCGGCATTTCCATCTGCACATATTTCAATACTGGTGAAATCTGACCTAATCCCTTTATTTGAGGGAAATCCTGATATAAATGAGATTATATCCTTCAATCCTGATTTAATGTCTGTTGTTGAAAGGCTAAGATTTTACAGAGGCTTAAAGGAAAAAAACTTTGACCTTGCAATCCTCTTAACCAATTCATTTGAATCGGCACTCTCTGCATATCTTGCAGGCATAAGAGAGAGGATTGGATTTAACAAGGATATGAGGGGGATTTTTCTTACAGAGAAAATCCCCATGCCTTCAAGAAAAAGCCCTCGGATGCATCAGGCAGAATACTATTTAACGCTGATTAATTCTATTCCAGAAGTCAGAAGCCAGAAGCCAGAAGCCAGAAGTAATAATGTACATTTTTATATCTCAGAGGATATTCAAAATGCAGTAGATAAGTTCTGGGAAGAAAAAGGATTATCTAAAAAGACGCCTGTTATAGGCATGAATATAGGTGCATCTTACGGCTCTGCTAAGAGATGGATGCCTGAGAGATTTGCGGAATTAGGGGATGGGATTTACAGCAAACTCAAAGGAGAGGTTATACTCTTTGGGGGAAGTGGGGATTTTAATATTGAGGCTGAAATAAAAATGAGAATGAAAAATAAAGCCATATCTATGGTAGGCAAGACAACCTTAAAATCCCTTGCAGCAATGATAAAAAAATGTCATCTATTTATTACAAATGATTCTGGTCCAATGCACATAGCGGCGGCAGTCGGGACACCGATTGTAGCGATTTTTGGCTCAACAGATCCATCTGAAACATCTCCACTATGCGATAAATATAAAATTGTAAGAAAGCCTGTGGACTGCTCACCATGCTGGAAGCGAGAATGCCCCACAGACCATAAGTGTATGGAATCAATAAAGGTATCCGATGTAATGGATGAAGCGAAGGAGATTATCAGCATTTTATAATCTTTTTTGAATAATCAGACAGTTTCTTAATAGTGGTATTTTCAGTGACTCTTTTACCTTCTCCATCTTCTTTGAAAATCTCTTTAAATGGGGGATTCCAGCCAATTAGTGCCTTTGCATAGAGGAAATCCGTTTGTGAATCCCATTCTAACTCTACAGTTGTCAGAGGGTATTCAGCAGGTGTCTGCAGAACATTGCCGGCATTTGATGGGTCAAAGGCACTCCCGTGGGCACAACAACATATAATATTATCACCGCCATATATAAAAGATGTCTCCCCTAGTGGATAATATTTTATCAGAGATTCATCTTGATTTGGACGGACAAATTCATGGGTGCAGACCGCAACATACGCTACTATAGACTTATCTGCACCAATACCACCTGGATGAAAGTAGGACTTAACTTCTTCTGACTGCTCCACCTTTATAGGCTCAATTGTTTTATTAAGATTTAGCAGCAAAACGGGAATATTGTGATATGGGTAAAAAAAAATGTAGTTCTCATTTTTCTTTATGTCTGATGACTTAAATGGCTCTTTGTTTTCATCTGTCAACAATACCCTCTGATATTCTCTCCTTACAAGTGTCTTATCCTGAGCAGCATATAGGATTTGAAAGGGGGGGGTGATGGACTCAATAAAGATTCCGCCTGCCCCGGCAGCAAAACCCTTTAAAATATCCCTTCTGCAGATTTTCATTTGTAATAGATTCTAAGGAGAAATAGGGAAAGGGAGAAAAAATAAAAATAATATCTGTTTTTCCTCCATCTCTCAAGCTTCTCCCTTTCTCCTTATATCTCTAACAGCCCGAGCTGGCGGTATCTTTATTTGCCCATGTCTTGTATTTTATATTTACACCATTTTCTGATTTCGCAATCAGATAAAGGTCGTCAAAATCAGGCGACCTGAAATTTAATGATTTTACACCTTTAAAACTGGCATTTTCATAAATCTCTTCAAAACTTTTCTTTCCCCTTGTGAGAGATATATAATCCATAACCTTTACCACGGCAATCTGAACATCTTCAGATGCCTCAATCTCAATCTGCAAATCAGGAAGATTCTGTGTCAGCCTGATTGAGTCAATACCTTTTTTAAAAAAACTATCAGCACCACTCCGCAAAAGCATATCACCCTTAAATAGCCTGTCTATTCTCTCTTTTACATTCTCGTATGTTACCTTGAACTCTGCCCCTTCCTTGACGATGAAATACACAGTCTGGTCATCAAACATCGCCGGGATAGGGTAGATATACCATCTGATATTTCTCATATCAAATGCACCCTCAGTTGAACCGCTCTTAGTATAATTTTTATACTGGGGTGAATACATAATAAAAATGTCAACAGGTTTGTCAGATTTGATTTCAACAAAAGCCACCTTCTCCCTCTCCACAAAAACCTTTTTTTCGTATTCAAAAGCAAAAGAAGGACTATATAAGAGAAAAGTAATTACAAGTGTTGCAAATAACTTATCCATCAGAAAATCCCTTTTTTGCCACAGACATACACAGACTTAAATCAGTGTCAGTGATTAGTGTTAGTACCAGTAAAAAAACACTCACACTAACACTTATTATTGTCTAAGAAAGTCTTGTGGCTAAATTATTTTATGAGCCGAAAAGACTCTTAAGCAAGGTGGACTCCCATGCTGATCTTGAATCTCTGTAGTCTGTCTTTGGGTCATCTGCAGCAGTCTTTCCCACCTTTCCATCCTTTTCCCAGTCAACCCTTATCAGCATTGACTCGGCTGCAGATGTATAAGGGTAGCAGATATTATGGATTGGTGCAGGCTCTTTTGCACTGTATCCCATAGCTATTGCCGCATAGTATGCGGCGTTTTTTCCCTGATACATGGCAGTATATGCAGATTTTGTATATGGAACCTTTGCACAATCGCCTGTCGCAAATATATTCCCAAATTTCTTTGATTTGAAAGTAATTGGGTCAACATCTACAAACGGGTCGCCAAGCCCGGATTCCTTAATGATTGTTGAAGCCTTATTCGGAGGTATAAGTGTTACTAAATCATAGGTTATCTTATCCCCTTTATCAGTTACGAGCTGTTTATTTGCACCATCTATCTCAACCACTTTATTATTTGGCATATACTTAATATTTTTCTTCTCAAAGACTGTAAGCCACTTTTGTGCCAATGGCGGCGGCTGGGGTTTGTCATTTGAATCCACTACAGATATATCTGCTGTGACACCCTTCTTTTTGAAGAATTCATCAAGTAGACAGGCTGTTTCATAAGGTCCAGGGGGGCACTTGAAAGGTGCTGATGGGACTGATACAACAACCTTCCCGCCTTTAAAGGTTTCAATCCTTCTCCGCAGTTCTATTGTCCCCTCTAATTCCCACGTATGTGCGTTATATGCAGGATTTTCTGATAGCTGTAATATCTCCTCATCTGCCATCCTTATGCCTGTGGAAATCAAGAGGTGGTTGTATGTCAGACTCCCCTTGCTGGCAACTACCTTGTTCTCCTCAGGGAGAATACCTCCGACCTCTGTTTTTATAACCTTTATTCCCTTCTCTCTCAGAGAATAATAGCTCCGTGTTGCATCCTCCAATCTCTTTATTCCTACACTATAATCAATGTGAGACGGACCAGACACAAAGAATGGATATCTTTCTAATAATATTATTTCAGCATCAGGTGCAAGTTCCCTCAATGTATTTGCAAAAGATACACCTGAAAATCCACCGCCGATAATAACAACCCGTTTTCCGCCCGGTGCAGGAAGCATTTCTTTATGATACTTTGATTTATCATCTGCAAAAGCCTCTTTTGTATTGCCTATAAACTTTTCAGCAACAGTCAAACCTGCAATTGTCCCACCTATTGTCTTTAAAGCGTCTCTCCTTTTCATATAAACCTCCCTTCTTTATAAGCCACAGACTCTCACTGACAAAACTAATGGAAGTCAGGAGTCAGTAGCCAGAATAAAAACAAAAATTGCTTTCCTCTGAATTCTGTATTCTGACTTCTGTATTCTGCCTTTTATTAAGTCTGTGTTAGTCAGTGGCTAATTGTTTAAACAAATAGAGTTATATTTGCATCTACTGCATAATCGAGGTATGTGGCAGCCCCTCCAATCTCAACGCCGTCAATGAGGTCTTCTTTTTTTACCCCCATGACATCCATTGTCATCTGACAGCCAATAAGCTTCACGCCACCTTCTCTTGCCATATCCAGAAGCTTTGGTATGGTCGTTACATTTGCCTTGTTCATCCAGCTTTTCATCATCATTGTAGCCATAGCTGTCATTCCAGGCAATGCACCGAGGATATTCGGCATCGGAACAGGCATTGCAGGATTGGCAAGAGGCGGAACTTTTAATGAATTATATTTGTGTTTGTTTATTATATCAAGTCCATAAAAAGTGAAAAATATCCCTGCCTCCATATCCATTGCAATGGCTGCTGTGGCAAGGATAAGCGGTGGGTATGCCATATCAAGCGTCCCCTTTGATGCAATTAGGGCTATCCTCTTTGGTTTATCAGTCATATCATCCTCCCAATTATAAAATCTAAAACTCTAAATCTGAAATCCCAAACAATATCAAAATCCTAAATTCAAATTCTCCAAACAGAGTTTTAAATTTATGATTTGTTTAGAATTTAGATATTAGAATTTAGAAATTTTTGTTTATTTCATCTTCTTTACATAAAACTTTAATACATTTCCTGATGCCTCTTCTTTCAGCAGTTGATGCCCTGTCCTCTTTGCCCATGAGTGCATATCGCTGGTTGCACCGGCATCTGTTGACTCCATAACAAGAACCTGCCCAACCTGAAGCTTTTTAATCACCATGTTGGTTTTAACTATCGGCTCTGGACAGACCAACCCCTTGCAGTCTAATGTAGAATCTACTTTTATATCTTCTGCCAATTTAATCCCCCCTTTCTTAAAATAAGTTAAAGAGTTTAGAAGTTTGTAGAGTTAGGGAGTTAATTAAACTCCTCAACCCCTTAACTCTTTAACTCCTAAACTGTTTTTATCTAACCAACAGCACAGGGCAGGCGGCATTGATGAGTATTCTTTCAGATATGCTCCCCATAATCGCCTTATTAATACCCCTCCAACCGTATGTCCCTATAACTATCAGATTATTTTTTTGTTTGCCTGAAGTCTCTATAATCTTGTCTCCCACATATCCTTCAAGGATTTTTGTCTTTATTGATACACCCTGTTTTTCAGCGATTTTTACTGCCATATCCATAATATTCTTTGATTCTTTCATAAGACTTTCCCTTATTGAATCTGTCATAAAAAACTCAACCATTTTTTCATAGTGTGGAGTCACATATATTGCAGAAATATCAGCATTATCGATTTTTGATAACTGGCATGCACGGTTTAACGCTTTCTTGCTAAATTCTGATCCATCAAATGGGAGGGTGATTGAATTGTATTTCCCTATACATTCACTGCAGTATTTCTTCACCACAAGAACATCACATGGTGAATTTACAACAACATGAGATGTAACGCTTCCGAGGATTAATCTCTTTAACTTTTTTTTACCATAAGTCCCCATAGAAATAAGGTCTGCATTTTTTTCTCTGGCAATATCAAGTATGACATCAGAGGGCTTCCCCTCAATCACTATTGATTCTACATCTATGCCATAATCCGATTTTGCATCCTCTCCTGTTTTATTGAGCAATTTTTTTGCCTTTTCCAGATGCCATTTTAAATTTGTTTTTGAGATTCCAAGAATATCTCTATCAGGATTGATTATATGAATAAGGATTACCTTTCCTCCATGTTTCATTACCCAGATGGAGGCCTCCTTGAGCGCGGCTTTGCTGAATTCAGAATCGTCAAATGCCACAAGAATGTTTTTATACATCAGTGTCCACCCCTTGCCGCCTTAAATATAATACCTGCACCAAAACCTGCAATAATAGCAATGACAATTGATACAATGCCATACAGGGCACCGTTGTTTTTTGCCATATCAGCGATGATCTTTATTATACCTGTATGTTCCATCAGCAACTTTGTTTCTGACTTTTCAATTATTGACGGACTTATTGTAAGTTCAAAAATAATTTTTACAGCTACTGCAAGTACTATTATTGAGAGGAGTATCTTCAACTGTTCAGCCTTTAATCTCATTCCGAATACTGCACCAATCTGGGCACCTATTGTTGAGCCAAGCAGGAGTAAGAGAGCAAGTATAAGATCTACATTATGGTTTGTATATGCCTGAAGAAATGTAACCTCTATACATATAAAGAGAATCTGAAAGAGGCTCGTCCCGACCACAATATGCATTGGTATTTTCAGGATGTATAACATTACAGGAACCATCATGAAACCCCCGCCCACACCCATTATTGCAGAGAGGATTCCAACAAAACCCCCAAAGAATATAGGTATCAATACAGAATGAGAAACACCTGATTTCTCAAAGTTTGTTTGGAGCGGAAGCGATTTAAGCATCCGGGCAATATTAGACTCTTTTTTTGCCTCTGCAGTGGCCAGCCTCTTTTTTTTCATGCTCGAGAGACTCTCTATAAACATATATGTCCCGATTACCCCAAGTAATACAACATATGTCATCTTTATTACGAAATCTGCATTCCCCATCCCTGTTAAAATCTTTATTGCATGGACTCCGATAAGTCCGCCTAAAAAACCCCCGATGAGGAGATAAACCCCCATTTTAAAATCTATATTGCCAATCTTGTAGTGGGCATAAGCACCTGATGTTGATGTTGCTACCATCTGACTCAGCCCCGTTGCAACAGCTACTGTAGAAGGTATTCCAAACATCATCAGTAAGGGGGTCAGCAAGAATCCGCCGCCAATTCCAAAAACGCCTGAGAATAAACCTACAATTAATCCAAGCCCAATTGCTAAGAATATGTTAAAACTTGTCAGTGCTACAGGTAAGTAGATATACATAAAAATACACAATATAGAATTCAGAATGTAAACAGAGGTTTTTATTCTGACTTCTGACTTCTGACTTCTGTATTCTATACGCCTCCGGAACAGGTTTCAACGGGCGATTCATCCACATTGGACGTCTTAAATCCCCCTTTGGCGGACGGGTCATATTAACCCATTCTTTGTAAATATGAAATGACCTGTTTGTATCAACAAATACATCGCCATATTTATCTTCCGGACGTGGTTTCTCAACCCTGACCTTCTGGTGCCAGCAGTGCATCCCGCTTATCGGGTCGGGGTGGACGGGGAATGTGATATTTTGATGAACACCGCCGTCCTGCCAGAAGATTCTCTCAGTATCATTATCCCCACTCTTGAATGGTGTTATCTGTTGAATGAGTCTCATCTTCCACTTCCCCTTTTCAATCTGTTCAATATTAACAAGGTTTGTAGCCCATCTGTTGTTTGCCTGGTCTTGAGTTCTCCTCCACCTTCCTATATGGTGGGAGCAGGCTATCACGCCCGGCCTCATCCCTTCCGTTACCCAGACCTTATCAATGAAATAGCCAATATCTGTATTCACCCGCACTAAGTCGCCATTCTTTAAGCCGAGTCTTTCGGCATCTGATGTATGTATCCATACAGGGTTTCTGTGTGCAATCTCTACAAGCCACTTTGCATTGCCTGAGCGGGTGTGAATAAGCGTAGGTAATCTAAAGGTAGGGACAAGACAGAAATCGCCTTTATCTCTATCCATCTCATCTGAGTGTATATGTGATTTTATATATCCCGGCAGAGTGTATTCACTCCACCCCCATTCTATCATTGTCTTTGAGAAAAACTCCTGCCTTCTTGATGGTGTTGGAAAGCCTTCAACAGCCTTACCGTTTATAACAACCCCTATAGTCTTTCCATCTTTTAATACAAGATTTGTCTTCGGGTCAACCGATGTCCCTTCCATCTCTTTTTGAGTCAGGGCACGCTTATGCTTTTCATAGACATTTTTTTCAACCTCAAATGTCCCATATTTTCTCATATATTCAAGGGGTGTTAAATTTTCTTTTTTAGAAATCTCCGTCAGACCCGGGACATTTTCAAATATATATTGATAATATTCATCAACTGTAATCTTCTCCCCTTTGCGATAAGGAGATTTAAAGTGCCTTTTTATGCCGAGACTCCCGTCAGGGTCAATCCTCCATGAGAGTTCAATCCAGAACTCATCCTCCTCCCACACCTCGCCGGGATTCACCTCGTATGTGAATTTTACATTCTTACCCATCCGTTTTGCAACCTCCCTCATAACAGGCTGACGGAATGCAATCCAGACACCTGCATGGGTTTCATAGCTGTTTATATCGTGACGCTCTGATGCATGACCCATCGGGAGGACATAATCAGCGTAATATGCAGTCTCATTCCATGTCGGTGTCAGTGCGATGTGAAGCCCTATTTTGCTTTCATCTGTCAATGCTTCAATCCATGTAAATCCGTCAGGGTATGTCCATACAGGATTAAAGACACGGGTAAAATATACATCTAACTTGCCTCTCCCTTCTTTAAGAAAGTGGGGCAATAGGTGGCTCATCTCATAGTGCGTTAATGGATACTCTATAGGCCAGCTTAATTCATTCCAGAATTTTTGTGCAGGAGGGATGTCAAAGAACTTTGGTTTAAACTTGTTCCAGCTGCTCGGCAGTGTCCCGCCATAAGTGCCGACACTTCCTGTGAGGACACTCAGGAAATGGATGCATCTTGAAACCTGCCACCCTCCGAGGTTGCCGCTTGCTGCACTCCTCCATGTATGGCATGAGAACCTGCTCCCAGCCCTTCCAATGAGACGGGCAGTATTAACTATTGTCTCGGCAGGGACACCACTCTCCTTTTCAGCGAACTCAGGTGTGAATTTTGAATACTCTGATTTAAGTTCATTTATAAAATCTTCAAAGGTCGGCTTGTAATCCTGCCAGTTTACCCAGTCATGGATAAACTCGCGGTTGTAAAGCCCTTCATCAAGCATGACCTTCGCCATTGATAGAAGGACTGCAGGCTCTGTCCCCGGATATGTAGGCATCCAATAATCTGCCATACTTGCAGTATTTGAAAGTCTTGGGTCCATTACAGCGATTTTTGCACCTCTCATCTTGGCTTCAATAATACGCTGTGCATGGGGATTGAAATAGTGTCCTGTCTCAAGATGTGAGCTTATGAGGAGGATGAAGTCTGCATTTGCATAGTCAGGGGATGGGCGGTCATAACCCTGCCAGATGGCATATCCGAATCTTGCACCTGCTGAGCATATATTGGTATGACTATTGTGTCCGTCTATCCCCCATGACTGCAATACCCTCTCCATATATCCCTCATGCCCCGGTCTGCCGACATGATAGACAATCTCATTGTGCCGATTTTCATTCATTGCCTTTCTGATACGGCCTGCAATGTCATCAAGGACAGAATCCCAAGAGACCCTTTCCCACCTCCCTTCACCCCTTTTACCTACCCTCTTTAATGGATAGAGGATACGGTCAACATCTTTTAGCTGGTTAATTGTTGCAGGTCCCTTTGCACAGTTTCTTCCACGGCTTGCAGGGTGATAAGGGTTTCCTTCAAACTTCCTTACCTCAAGTGTCTCCTTGTCAACATAGGTTAATAATCCACATGCAGCCTCACAGTTAAAACAGGTGGTGGGGACTATAAAATACTTTTTCTTTACCTTATTAGGCCATTTTTTAGACTCATATTCTTCCCAGTCATTCCACTTTTCAGGCGGAGGATAGTTTGTTAGTTTGTCAGGCTCTGTAAGACGGGGAATTTCTGCAAAATTTCCATTATTACGAAGCTTTTTTATCAAGCCGAGTTTTTCGGCAGTTGTTTCTATAAAGCTAAACTTTCTTTTATTATTTGGTTTCATATTTTAATATCCTAACCCGAATAAATCAGAAAAGGCTTGAACACGAATGGCACGAATTGACTAATTACACGAATTTAATAAAACAATAAAATAATTTTAGTTTTTATTTGTGCCATTCGTATATTCGTGTAATTCGTGTTCCATTTACTCTCCTTTCAACTCAATGGTATCAACTGTGGTGCACGGACAATAATATGGTTTGAAATATAAATACCGGCAAGTATTAAAATGCCGGCTAACAATAAAAACAATGGTTGAATCGCCAATACAGAAACGGTCAAAAGTATTATGGGTATAATATTGCCAAAAAGAATCGCCCCGCACCAGAAAAGATATTTTAAAGAGCCTCTTGAAATTATCTCACTAACCAAGTGAGAATCCTTTGTTGAATGGGGGATTACAAATTCTGCAAACTCTAATAAGAGGTGGATAGCAATCGAGCCTATGAGTACAGATTTCATAAAACTAATAAATGATTCTGGAAGAAAGACGAGTACAGAGGCAATCAGCCACACTACCGCCCCCCCAATTAAAGAATGGATAAACATATATAAAAGTAAGATTGGGTTCTGCCAGAAATCCCTCCCTTTTGCCTGAGCAAAGAGAAATGCCGTATAAACGGCAGAGAGTGTTGAAAATATAATGAGTAAGAATGAAATGAGGTTTTCAAGTCTATCGTATTTTAAAAATGCCATAAGTAGATAAAGTGTCAGTAGTCCGCCATAGATTGTAATAATATAAGCGCCTCTGACTAACCATGACTTCCAGTTTGGCCTCAAGATGACATACAGGAATCTATCAGGCCTGTCCAAATCAGAAATAAGTAGTCCGCCTGTAAAGATTAAAAAGAGCATAGATATTATTACACTTGCTACCTGCAGATTTGGAGTAACACCTTCAATTCCAAGCAGTGACGCAAGGAATGTAATAAGAACTATTCCAGTGGCAATCGCCTTTGTCCATATATAGCCGGACACCTCCCATCCCCACATCACACCTTTTTGTGGGGCATCATAGGTACGGCGGGCATCAATTGAAAGGGTATCATTACTATTTAGTTTAGAGTTATTAGTTTTGAGTTCTGCGTTTAGGGATAATGCCCCCAACTCATTATTCAAAATATTAAACGCATTTTGTTTCCCTGCATGATGTCCAACCCCCATTGCCTGTTCACTCCACATATAGCCGTCTGCCGGCAGGGCTGCTGTTGGCACTGTTGAGGCTTCATCTGCATCTATGTAAAAAAGTTTTGGGAGAGTCCCTTTTTCCGGCTTTCTCACCTGAACCAGTTTGCGGGCAATAAGCATGGATATTTCAGTGGCAGGGTCATTAATATCTCCTCCTATAATTGCCTGTTCAGGGCAGACATTAACACAGGCAGGATTAAGTCCTATATCAATACGGTGTGCACAATAGTTGCATTTTGCAGTCGTTCTCGTTTCAGGGTCAATATAGATGGCATTATATGGACATGCCTGAGTGCATGCCTTACACCCGACACACCTCCTGTTGTCAAAGTCAATAATGCCGTCATCCCTCATGTAGAGTGCACCAACAGGGCAAATCTTGACACAAGGTGCATCTGCACAATGATTACAGCGATTAACAGAAAAAGTCCGCCTCGTATTTGGATAGAATCCCTTTTCTATATATTTTACCCATGTCCTGTTTACGCCGACTGGAACATCATGCTCTGATTTGCAGGCAACAGTGCATGCATGGCACCCGATACACTTGCGATTGTCAATTACAAAACCAAAGTTCATAAGAATTTTATAAAAGATTATCTAATGGATTAAAAGCAAGCCATGTGCCAGTTTTATACTGAGAGGACTAAAATTAACAAAACTCTATCTATTTGAAATTTGGGATGGATTGAAGGTGTATAAAGTTATGATTAACTGCTATTTTAATAGTGTATTAAAAAATTAAGAAAAGCGGGATGATTCTTTATTATTTTTAATAACAACAATACCTCTTGAGTTTTTACTGCCTATAACCTAAAATGTTATTTAATATGCTAAAACATATTACATTCCTCCAGTATGAGTCTTTTCTCTTGCTGCTTCTTACCCTGTTCGTATTCCTTACTGCAATTGCCTTCTTTATGATAAGAAAGGTAAAGAGGGAGCATCTAAAAAAGATAGATGAGATAAGGGAGACGAGGGATTTTTTAAACAGGATTATGATGAGCATGCAGGAGGGGATACTTGTTCTTGACAAGGATTACAGGGTTGTGATGGTTAATGACTACCTCCTGAAACTGACAGGCTTAAGCAGGGAGGAGATGAAGGGGATGCTCTGTTATACCGCATTTCATGGGTTGGAGAAAGAGTGTGCTGAGTGCAATCTGGAGGAGACATTTAAAACAGGGCTATCTTCAACTGTTGTCCGAAGGTGCAGAAATAAGAAAAAGGGTGGTGATTTTTTTGATGTAGAGGTCTATTATCACCCTGTCTTTGATAAAGAAGGTAATGTAATTTATGTTATAGAGAGTGTAAAGGATATAAGTGAGAGATTGAAATATGAGGAGGAGTTATCAAGGTCTAAAAAACTTGCAGCAGTGGGAACTTTAGCGGCAGGTGTGGCACATGAAATAGGCAATCCCCTCGCATCTATATCATCTCTTGCAGAAACCATAGGAAGAAAGAGCAGTGAGCAATATATAAAAGAAGAGATAAATGTAATGGCTTCTCACATTGAAAGGATATCAAAGATTGTAAGGGACCTGGTTGATTTCTCACGGCATACTAACTATGAATTTAATAAGGTGCAGATAAATGATGTGGTCAGGGATACTGTGAGGCTCTGCAAATATGATAAAAAACTTGAAGGGATAAATGTTGTTACAGAGCTTGCCGAAGGGCTTTCTGAGGCAAGAACTGTCAAGGAAAAACTAATTCAGGTCTTTATGAATATAATCTGGAATGCCGCTGATGCAGTGAATGGTAAAAATGGAAAGGGGAACATATTAATTACGACAGCTATGGACAACAGCAAAGGATTTAAGATTACATTTAGTGATAATGGGATGGGGATATCAAATGAGGAGATGAGTAAAATATTTGAGCCGTTTTATTCTACAAAAAGCTCAGGCAAAGGCACAGGTCTGGGTCTATTTGTAAGCTACGGTATAATAAAAAATCTCGGCGGCAGCATTGAAGTGGAGAGTCAGAAAGGGGAAGGGAGTAAGTTTACAGTTACACTTCCTGCGGAGGATAGAATACATGCCTAAAAATATACTTATTATTGATGATGAAGCAACCTTGAGGGATAGGCTGGCAGGTGTCTTAAAAGAAGATAAATGGCATGTGCAAACTGCAGGGGATGGGGCTTCTGCACTGAAGGAGGTATCAGAGAGGGATTTTGACCTTATAATCTGCGATTTAATGCTTCCCGACTCAAATGGGATAGAGATTTTAAAGAAGGTGAAGGAAATAAATCCGAATACACTCTTTATAATGATAACAGCATATCCCACTGTTGAGAACGCAGTTGAGGCTATGAAAATCGGTGCAAAGGATTATGTAGTCAAGCCGTTTCGTTTTGATGAGATTATCTTGAGGGTCAGAAATCTTCTTTACCATCAGGATGTAGTCAGGGAGAACATCCAGTTGAAGGAAGAGATAAGGAGTAAATATGACGGCGGCAATATTATAGGTAAGAGCCCGATTATGCAGAAGGTTTATCAGATGATTGATAAGGTTGCAAACACAGATGCAAATGTTCTTATAACAGGAGAAAGCGGGACAGGGAAGGAAATAATTGCAAGGGCAATACACGATAAGAGCCTCCGCAAAGAAATGAGATTTCTGCCGATAAACTGCGGTGCCATCCCTTCAGAACTGATTGAGGGAGAGCTCTTTGGATTTAAAAAGGGGACATTTACAGGGGCTGCACACGATAGAAAGGGGCTATTTGAATCTGCTGACAGGTCTACTGTGTTTTTAGATGAGATAAGCACACTGCCAATTACACTCCAGCCAAAACTGTTAAGGTTTATAGAGACAAAGGAAGTTCTTCCCATGGGAGGGAGGGAGTGGGTTAAGGTAGATGTGAGGATAGTAGCAGCTACTAATCAGTCACTTGATAAGGAGGTTGAAAAAGGCAGCTTCAGATTGGATTTATATTATCGCTTAAAAGTGGTTGAGATAAATCTGCCATCGCTCAGGGATAGAAAGGAAGATATACCAGAGCTTGTAAGTCATTTTATAAGCAAGTTTAATACAGAACTTCACAAAAAGGTTGATTCGGTTGATGAAAAGGTCATGGGTATTTTCCTTTCATATCCATGGAAGGGGAATATAAGGGAGCTTGAGAATGTTATTGAGAGGGCAGCAATAATGTGCGAAGGAAACATAATAACCCTCTCTGACTTACCATCTGATTTTATATCTGATGGTGAAGAGTCTATTACCAATTTGAAAGACTATGTGAAGATACACGAGAAAGGACATATAAAGAAGGTGCTTATAATGGCAAACAATGATAAGAAAAAAGCGGCAGAACTTCTTGATTTGAGCATTCCATCTCTCTATAGAAAGATTGAAGAATTAGGTATCTAATCCATAATATTCCATCTCCGCTAAAATACTTATCAAAAATAATAAAGAATCCCCCCTCCTTTTCTTAATTTTTTTAATCTTATAAATCTGCTTTTTATCTAAAATCTTTCATAACTCCGAAATATCAAAGGGATAGTGTTTTTCCTGCTATTAAACCCTCTCAATAAAACTTGGCATAAAGATTGTATTTAAAATAATGTTACATATAAAAATTATATGGTAAAGGGGGTGAGACAAATATTTTGTTGTGAGGGAATAGAGTATTTAAACCATACCCTAAAGGAGGTAATTAATGAAAAAGATTAGTTTCATATTAAAAGGGTTCATTTTTAGTTTTATTTTATTAGCAGTAATAAGTTTTTCTGTAGATTCTCATGCAACTAATGGCACCCAGATGATTGGTTATGGGTCTAAATCTGTAGGTATGGGTGGTGCAGACCTTGCTATAGCTA
>Ga0209212_1002787_pt1 | contig 24149 bp, 23 predicted proteins | sample RifGroC2_FD_183996 | JGI IMG/M metagenome (GOLD analysis project Ga0209212, IMG submission 183996) | Groundwater microbial communities from Rifle, Colorado, USA - Groundwater C2 (SPAdes) (version 2) | ecosystem: Environmental > Aquatic > Deep subsurface > Groundwater | place: Rifle, Colorado... | reverse complement strand
AGCACTCCGGTTTCTGGAAGCAATTTGAATGCATCTGCAACCTCTGAAGTGATCAAACCGAGCAACCATGGAGATAAAACAGATAACAGGGATGCTGAAACAGCCATCAATCCTGCAATGATGATTTTAAATGCGTAAGGCTTTAAATATCGTCCAAGCTTTTTCATGGTGCCTTTGAAGTCCTGAGGCTTTTCCATGTAACCCATGCCGCGGTGTCCTCCGCCCATCATCGGTCTAGCTGATGGTTGGTCAGCTTTCTTTTGTCCTTGTTGCTGGTTCATATAAGTTCCTCCTTCGACAATTGTGAAGAAGCAATTTCCTGATAAACTGAACAGGACTTCAATAATTGTTCATGCGTTCCATTACCGACAATGGATCCTTGATCCAAGACGATAATCTGGTCTGCATGTCTGATGGTGTTGATGCGTTGCGCAACAATTAATTTGGTAGCGACAACCCTTTGATCCAGCATCTTTCTAAGCTTTTGATCTGTTTTATAATCGAGCGCTGAAAAAGAGTCATCAAAAATATAGATTAAAGGCTTTTTAGCGATTGCTCTTGCGATGGAAAGTCTTTGACGCTGACCGCCTGAGACATTGGTTCCGCCTTGTGCGATCTGATGATCGTACGTTTCCGCCAAAATATCGATGAATTCTGTAGCCTGTGCGATTTCTGCTGCTTCTTTCATCAAGTTCGCATCAAATTCATCTTTGCCAAATAAGATATTATCTGTAATGGTCCCGCTGAAAAGAACTCCCTTTTGAGGAACATAACCGATGAGTCCGTGTAAATCATGTTGTGTCATATCCTTGATGTCGATACCGTCGATGGTGATGGATCCGCATGTTCTTTCATAAAATCTAGGGATTAAATTAATTAATGTTGATTTGCCTGATCCAGTGGATCCGATGAAGGCTGTTGTCTTACCGGATTGGATCGTAAAATTGATATGGGATAAAACAGGTGCCTGGGCGTCTGGATATTGGAAGCATACATCTTTAAACTCTATTTCACCCTTCATTAAGGAAGGAAGAGAGATGGGGGATTCAGGATCCTTGATTTCGATATCCATTTCAAGAACTTCAAGCACACGCTTAGCAGAAATCACTGCGCGTGGAATCATGACGAAAATCATGGTGATGAACATGAATGCCATGATTGCACGCATCGCATACTGCATGAGCGCCATCATCGAGCCTGGATCAAATCCATCAATACCAATGAAATATTTAGAACCGAGATATACAATCGCCAAGCTGGTCATGCCCATGATCAAGCCCATGATCGGCCACATCAAGCTCATGATTCTGTTGACGAAGATATTTAATTTCATCGATTCTTTGCTGGCATCATCAATCCGTTTCGCTTGTTTTTCTTGTGTATTGTATGCACGGACCACACGTAAGCCTGTCAGATTTTCTCTGGTGACCAAGTTTAATCTGTCAACCAGCTTTTGAACGAGTTGAAACTTAGGTAATGTAATTGCGAAAATGATTGAAATCATCACGACTAAACTGATGATGGATACGATTAATAGCATGGATAAGGTCGGGTGTTGTGCAATCGAGAACGCAATCGCACCGATCGCCAAAAAAGGCGCTAAAATAATCATGCGCAGCATCGTATTGACAAATCCCTGAAGCTGCTGAATATCATTGGTTGATCTGGTAATTAATGAAGATGTAGAAAAATGATCCATTTCCTTGAGGGAAAATTGTTCGATTTTTTGGTAAACCGCTTTTCTCAAGTCCAATGCGAAGCCAGCTGAGATCTTCGATTCCATCAAACCGCTGATGATGGTAACACCGATGGATAGGAGTGTCGCTCCTAACATCAATAAAGCAAGTTCCCATATTCTTCTGACATTCGGATCTACACTCGTTGCACTTAATCCAATGCCATCACTGACCAAAAGACCAAGGATCATTGGTAAAAGAAGGTCTAAGCCAGCGCGGAGCGCGACTAGGACGAACACCAAAATGACTCCCCATTTATATGGTTTTAAGAATTTTAATATCTTGAACATCGACTAACCTGCTTTCCAGAAAAAAGAAAGATTATCTGCTAATCTTTCGTTATATGCTTATGGTCAATATAAATTTCTACTTTTTTGTCTTACCCATCAGACTGATTTTATCAAGAATCCGCATCAAGCATTTGGTATCATCATCGCCAAGATACTTGACGACTTCCCTTAACGGCTGATAATATTCTTCTCTAATGGATTCAACGTATTCTTTACCTGTTTGAGTAAGTCTGATATAGGTGACACGCAAATCCTTTGGTGATGTTTCTTTTTCCACATAATTCTTTTCAACCAAGTCGTTGACCTTATGGGTAACGGCTGGCAATGTCACACGAAGTGTCTTGGATATGTCTGAAAGTTTTACCCTTTGGCTCATGTCGCAAAACGCGACACAAAATAAAACCATGATATCCGCATCACTTAATTTTGTATTTGCACGCTTATAAATTCCGCTTCTGCGAAAGACTTGCAGCGAACGATCCAGTTTTTGTAAAATTTGATATTCTTTCATTTTTGTTCTCCTCTTGAACCTTGTTACTGTACCTCTTATTGTAACGCTTATTTACATCTATGTAAAGGCTTTATACTCTATTAGAAATTTTTACTTCACTATAAATTTTTATAGATCTTTAACATTTTCCCAAGTTCTATCTGCCGTTCAGGATCTGCACCTGGTAAAATCTTTTCGATTTGGTGTGCTTTTCTTGCATAATACTCGATAGATTCAGGTTTATTTTTTAAGATTGGACCCAAATATAAATCCTCTTCATTTAAAACCATCAATCCTCTAACAACCTTTAAGACGACATAATAAAATCGATCATGAACCACATATTCGTCAATGATTTTGAATCCGTGATTCAGCAGATACTCTCTTAATATTTCTGTTTTTTCATTGGCTTGCAAGATGTAAGTCTGGTTGCCTTCTGGAGCATGATCCATGATATCTGCGATTAAATACGCACCCATTCCAGCAATAATCGCCAAATCGAATGGTACTTTAACGGCCAAAAAACCATCCGACAGGATATATGTCGCCGGATAGTTTTTTAAATTGTTTTTCGCTTGTTGTAGTGGTTTCTCTCTTAGGTCAGTTGCTATAGCTTCCTTGATGTATCCTTTTTCAAATGCTTTTTGAAGCACAAGTCCATGATCGGTTCCTATATCCAGAACACGGTCATATCCCTTGGTCAGCTCTGCGAGAAAAGAGATTCTCTTATTTCTTGCCATAGTAAAACTCACGCAGTTTGTTTTGTCTGGATGGACTTCTTAATTTTCTGAGCGCCTTCGCTTCAATTTGGCGGATACGTTCACGTGTGACGCCAAATTCACGACCTACTTCTTCCAACGTATGATTCTTTCCATCAAATAGACCGTAACGTAAACGAAGAACCTTTTCTTCACGGTCTGTTAACGTTTCTAACACTTCATCAAGGGTTTGCTTGACCATTTCCTGAAGCATGAATTCATGAGGAGTGAGCGCATTTGGATCTGAAATGAAATCACCCAAGGATGAATCTTCTTCTTCACCGACATGTGCTTCCAATGAAATTGGTTCTTTTGCTATTCTTTGAATATTTTGAACCTTTTCAGCAGTAATGCCCATCTTTGAAGCTATTTCATCCAAGGAAGGTTCTCTGCCTAAATCCTGAATCAATTGTCTTTGGATGCGGATCATCTTGTTGATGGTTTCAACCATATGAACTGGAATACGGATGGTTCTCGCCTGATCGGCAACAGCGCGTGTGATTGCTTGACGGATCCACCAAGTTGCGTAGGTAGAGAACTTAAATCCCTTTTCATAATCAAACTTATCGACTGCGCGCATTAAGCCCATGTTCCCTTCCTGAATCAAATCCAGGAATAACAACCCGCGGCCGACATAACGCTTCGCGATGGAAACGACCAGTCTGTAGTTCGCTTCTACCAATTTGTTTTTAGAGTGTTGAGCACGCTCAACCGCTCTTTTTAGTTCTTCAATATCCTTTTCCGGTAGAACTAAAACGCCTTCAGAAATTTCATCGAGCTGTTCTCTGGCATATCTGCCATTGGAAACGGATACTGCATACTTCTTTTCGTCCTCTTGATTCAAAAGTGGAATTTGTCCGATTTCCTTCAAGTACATGCGTACTGGATCATCAATTTTGATATTGGATGCGATGGATTCGATGTTGATCAATTCTTCTTCTTCAACTTCCAAACCGCTTAATGATAAATCATCTGGTTCAGTGTCTTCCAAGTCAAATTCAACATCTTCTTCGTCTTCTTCAACAACGAGTGTTGAGCTTTCTTCTTCAACTTCCTCTTCTTCAAGATCTTCAGGAGTGATGATATCGATATCCATATCAAGCAATCCCCGTTCGATATCAAAATATGTGTCGCTGCCTGGTTGAGCGAATGGTTCAATATCTTCTAGGTTTAAAAACTTGTCTTTGCCGGCTTTTTTTGCAAGCGATGCAATAATTTTTTCAATATCCATTAAACATACCTCCTATTTTGTGTGCTTCAATAAGACAATAATCTGGTCTCTTTCCTTGATCAGTGCCTCGGTTATCTGTTCTTCATGTGCGAGCTTATCTTTGATATATTCCAAACGTCTTCTTAAATTCGCTTCCTTTATGAGTTTAACATAAGTTTCGATTTCTTCTTCCGATATTGGTAGATTTTTCGTCCAAAACATGTCTTTTAACATGACATTTTCCATAAATGTCCGTTGATCGCCTGTTAACGTGTCTAAAAAATCATTTAGGTCAAGTTCTGTGTGATCTTCATAATAGTGCTCGATTTGAATCCGGATGGTCGCGCTGACGTGATCAGCGAAATCTGTAGGCTTGATCTTATTCAACAATGATTCTGTTGTTTTCTTTGATCTGAGCATCGCGAAGATGACATAGCGTTCCGCCTTGGTATTTTTGTTGTCGATTCTTGGTTTTTCCATCTTTGGAAGCTGAGGTTCAACCTGAATCTCAGTTCTTCTTTTTTCAACGAAGGATTCAACAGGAATATTTAAATCTGTGGAAAGCTTTTGAATGTTTCCATCTTTGGAAGCTGAGGTTCAACTTGAATCTCAGTTCTTCTTTTTTCAACGAAGGATTCAACAGGAATATTTAAATCTGTGGAAAGCTTTTGAATGTAGAACGCTTTGATGCTGGGGTCGGAAGATTGGATCATCTGCATGACCTGCTTCCTGAATTCCTTCATGTCATTCGCGTTCTGCAAATTTTTTGACAGTTTGTAATAATCATATCTGAACTGATAAGCATCCGTCGTATATTCTCCGAATAACGCTTCAAACTTTTCAGGTCCGTATGCTTTCACGAAATCATCAGGATCCATCTTTTCAGGAATGGTCAACACTTCAACTTTAAGTTGTTCCTTTTCAAGAACAGGTATCGCTTGATCAATCGCTTTTAATCCAGCGCTGTCGCCGTCATAGGCGACAATGACCGAAGTGGAGACATTTCTAATCAGCTTTGCTTGATCCTTCGTGAGTGCAGTTCCCATGGTCGCAACTCCGTTTTGAACGCCTGCTGCGTAAGAACTGATGACATCGAAGAATCCTTCATATAAAACAACCTGTTTTGTTTTTCTGATTTCTGATAATGCTTCATAGAGATGGTAAAGCAGTAAACCTTTTTTAAAGATGACTGTTTCAGGACTGTTGATGTATTTGACCTGTTCCTTCGGGTTCAAGGTTCTGCCGCTTAAACCGACAACATTGCCTGTTGGATTGGTAATCGGAAATATCACACGTTCACTGAAGAGATCATAATAAGATCCATCATCGGATTGTTTCACGACACCTAAGGATATCATATCAGAGACTGCAAAACCTTTGTCTCTTAAGACTTGATATAAAGTATTTCCGTGGGAAGGCGCATAGCCCAATTTGAAGTGGGAAATGAGTTCATCTGTCATCTGTCTGTTATATAAATACTTTAAGGCTTCTTGTCCCTTTTCACTATTCTTTAAGTTAAATTGATAGAAGGAAGCAACCTCGTTCATCAGCTTGTAGTGGGCTTCATGAGGGTTTTTATTGACCTTCACTTCCTCGATGGTGATGCCTGCGCGGGCTGCAAGTTCAGATGCTGCTTCATTCAAGCTGATATTCTTGATTTTGCGGTAGAAGTTGATTGGGTTTCCCCCTTCGCCGCAAGACATGCATTTCGCAATATTTTTTTCAGGGGATACAGAAAAGCTTGGTGTCTTTTCTTGATGGAAAGGGCATAAGCCCATATAGTTTTTTCCGCGTTTTTGAAGCGAAACAAACTCGCTGACTAAGTCAACAATCGCTGTTTTCTCATTGATTTCATCGAGAAGCTTACTTTCCATGTTTTCCCTCCTGTCTTCATTTATGCGTTATATTTTAATCCGTATCCAAATGGAAACTCAACGATCAACGGATCATAATCATTTCTATTGGAGTTGTATCCGATTTGGCTTTGGTTCTTTGGCCATGTAAAGGATAATTTGCCGGTGAAATCATAATCGCCAAATAGAACATCGGCAATCCCGTTTCCACCTTCAGAACCCGGCAGCCATGCTGCAACAAAAGCATCAAATCTTGATAAATAGTTTTCTAAAATGAGCGGTCTTCCTGAGATCAGGATGCCAATCACTTTTTTACCCTGCTGTTGAGCCTGTTCAGCGACTAGCAAAGCTGCTTGATTGTCAGGATGCGCTGTTCCACCGGTTAAAGTCAAGGTATCATTATCGCCTACACCCTCACTGTAAGGAGTTTCTGTCAAGACGACGACGACAGTCGATGCCGCACTCATGGTACTCACTAAAGATGCTCCCAATACATTTCTAAAGGCATCTCTGATACCAATACCTACTCCAATATCAGAAGCGGTATTGCCTTGCCAGAAGGTTGTCCAACCGCCAGACATATAGCCTATATGATTGGCTCCTGGTCCGGTAACAAATACAGTATCATTTTTTTCAAGAGGGAGAGCGTCATCTGTGTTCTTCAATAAAACCAAAGACTTTCTCACTGCTTCTCTTGCTAAATCCTGATGTTCTATATTGTATAAATAGGTCTCAGGACTTAATCTTTTTAATGGTTCATCCATCAATCCGCTATCATATTTCACAATTAAAATTCTTTGAACTGCATCATTGATCCTGTCAATCGATATTCTTGAATCTAAGACTGCGTTATGGAGTAAATCGATTGCTGTTAGCCAGTCTGTAGGCTCCATGAGCATATCGACACCAGCATTCACGCTTGATATAATTTGATCGCTATAGCTACCTGGAAGCTGATGAATCGCATTCCAGTCGCTGATGATGAACCCTTCAAATCCAAGTTCTTCTTTTAACACGTCTGTAATCCAATATTGGCTGCCATGCATTTTCAAACCATTGATTGAGCTATATGAAATCATGATGGTATCGACTCCAGCTTCAATCGCTTCGATATAAGGCGTTAAATATAAATCTCTGATTTCTGCTTCTGATTTGATCACATTTCCTTGATCGACTCCGCCATCTGTTCCGCCATCACCTATGTAATGCTTCGCAGTTGCTGAAACGCCATGATCTTCAAGTCCTTTGATCATCGATTCTGTCAAATTCATGTGTATCGATGGATTTTCTGATAATCCCTCATAGGTTCTTCCCCATGAAATGTCTTCAACAACGCTTAACGCAGGTGCGAATGTCCAGGTAATACCTGTCACGAGCATTTCTTCTGCTGTCGCTTGTCCGATACGGTAGGTCAGGGTCACATCGTTAGCTGCCCCAAGTCCGATATTATGTGGGAAAATGGTTGCTCCATATAAATTGTTATTGCCGTGAACTGCATCAATTCCATAAATGACTGGAATTCCTGATGAACTTTCTAGTGCGGCTTCCTGATAATCCAAAACCATCTGATACCACTCATCTGCTGTGTTGTTGAAGGCGGATGGATGGCTCCCTCCTCCAGAAAGTATGGAGCCGATACCTGATGTACGGACCTGTTCAGGTGAAATGGAACCACGTTCAGCCTGCACCATTTGAGAAACCTTCTCTAAAAGATCCATCGTATCCATTTTGGCTTGAACTTTTTCAAGCGTGGTCGCTTCAACGATGACATCTGTCGGATCTGGTATCTGAGTTCCTTGATCGCCACATCCATAAAGGATGAAGAGTGATGCGAAAATTAAAATTCCTAAAATTATTTTTTTCATCAAAATGACGTTTCTTTCTCAATATATGATTTCAAATCTTTAATGGGTATTCTAACTTGTTCCATCGTATCTCTATTTCTGACAGTGACTGTTTGGGTCAATGCAGTATCATGATCCACAGTAATTCCCAAATAGGTACCGATGGCGTCCTGTCTTCTGTAACGCTTTCCGATATTTTGAGTTTCATCATAGACAACATCAAAATACTTGGATAAATCTGCATAGATTTCAAGCGCTTTTTCAGAATGTTCTTTCTTCATTAACGGAAAGATAGCTGCTTTATAAGGCGCTAAAGCGGGATGAATGTGAAGTATTTGGCGAATGTCTCCGCTATCCAATGTTTCATCTTCAAGACCGTTGGTTAAAAATGCCAAGATCAAGCGTTCAACCCCGACAGATGGTTCAATGACATAAGGCAGATACTTTTCATTGGTATCTGGATCTTGATATAAAAGACTTTCTCCAGATTGATTCTGGTGCGCCTTCAAATCATAATCAGTTCTGGATGCGATACCCCACAATTCATCAAATCCCCATGGGAATCTGAATTTGATATCGGTTGTCGCGTTTGAATAGTGACTTAACGCTTCAGGCTTATGATCGTCAAATAGTAATGAATCTTCTTTAAGTCCTAAGGAAAACAGCCAATTCATGCAAAACTTCTTCCAATGTGCGAACCAGTCTAATTCTGTTCCTGGTTTGACAAAGAATTCCAGTTCCATTTGTTCGAATTCTCTGGTTCTGAAAATGAAATTACCAGGAGTAATTTCATTTCTAAAAGACTTACCGACCTGGCATACGCCAAATGGTACTTTTTTTCTGGTTGTACGTTGAATGTTTTTAAACTGAATGAAAATCCCTTGCGCTGTTTCAGGTCTTAGATAAATTTGATTTGCTTGTTCCAAAACAACACCCTGGTGTGTTTGAAACATCATGTTGAATGCGCGGATCGGTAAAAAATCAGTCTTTCCGCAGTTCGGGCACTTGACTTTGTTATCGACGATATAGCTATACATCTTTTCTGTGCTCCAGCCATCGGCAGAAACTTCATGGTTATGATCTTCAATGAGTTTATCCGCTCTGAATCTGTTATTGCAGTTCTTGCATTCTGTCAAGGGGTCGCTGAAACCGCCAACGTGTCCGCTTGCTTTCCAGACTTCGCTGTTCAACAAAATAGAACTATCCAAAAGGACGTTATATGGTGTTTCTCTTTGAAATTTTTTAATCCATGCTTCCTTGATGTTCTTCTTGAGAAGACTACCAAGAGGACCGTAGTCCCAGGTATTGGCAAGCCCGCCATAGAGCTCGCTTCCCTGATAAATATATCCGGTTGATTTTGCGTATTGTACGATTTGATCTAATGTAAACATTGGCACACATCCTTTTAGTGTCTATTGTAAATTTTTTATGGTCGTTTGTAAATGATACTGATAGTATTTTAAAATAAAGTTTTGAATTGGAGTAAGACTGCCGATTTCCAAATCTGAAAGTTCCTGGTAAGGCATGTAATATAGCTTTAATAAGGTAATCGCTTCCTTGGTATCCAAGTCGATGATATCCGTCTCACCTTGATAGACAAGACCGCCTTTTTCGATATTGACACCAATCACTTTTCTGCCGTCTCCAGTCAAATTCACTTCATAACCCAAAGGCTTTAAAATCTTTAAGGCGAAGCTTAAGGCGGAGATGGAAACATTCGGACTGAGGAGGGCGAGCATCATTTCTTGAAAGACGAGCGCGTGGCTGTAATCATCGACAACGAGTTGATCAATGATTTCAAGAATGACTGCAGCGCTTTTTGTTTTTTGATAATCTTTTTTCATCTCTTCAAAATCATGAAGAAGTTTAGGTTCAGATAGTGTCATGAATGACTTTTTCTGGTCCTTGAATTCGATATGCGTCAAATACTGGGAAAGAACGCGTGTCATGTTGTTGATTTTTTGTGAGCCTTGAGCAAGCAATGTTCTTTTTCCTTCTGGTGTATAAACAAATAAGAGTCTCGCACTTTCCTGATAAGGCTGTACCTTATAAATCAAACCTTCCATGATTATTCATCTCCATAGCCTAAGGCTTTAAGATCCTGAGGACGGTTTCTCCAGTCTTTCTTCACTTTGACCCATAAGGTCAGATGAATCTTCGTATTAAGAAGAGAGTTGATTTCTTTTCTGGCTTCGGTGCCGATGTTTTTTATCTTTTCACCATTCTTGCCGATCAGAATCATTTTTTGAGTTGAACGTTCCACGATGATCAATGCGGAAACATCCACGGTGTTCAGTTCAGGATTCTCTTCTAACGATTCAATGACAACCGCGACAGCATGCGGAACTTCTTGTTCCGTATGGAATAATATCTTTTCACGGATTAACTCAGACATCATTTTTTGTTCGCTTTGATCGCTTTTCATCTCTTTAGGGAAGAATAACGGTCCTTCAGGAAGGTGTGGAACAAGTGTTTCAATCAAACGGTCCAAATAAGTATGATCCTTCGCAGAAATTGGAATAAACCCTTCATATTCATAACTTCCAAGATAAGAAAGAATCACTTCATCAATGCCTGACTTACCCTTCAGCTCATCAATCTTGTTGATGACCAGAAACACCGGAATTTTCAATCCTCTGAAATAATCAATGATATGATCTTCAGCAGGTCCTTTTGTACAATCTACAACAAACAAAACGACATCCACATCATTGATGGATGAAACTGCCACCTTGTCGATTGTTTTATTTAAAAGATCTTTTCCTTTATGCATGCCTGGGGTATCGACAAAAATCATTTGATAATCATCCTTGGTGTAAACACCCAAGATCCGATTTCTTGTCGTTTGAGGTTTAGGGCTCATGATGGATATCTTTTCGCCAATCAGGGCATTGATTAATGTAGACTTGCCTACATTCGGGCGACCTACGATCGCTACAAATCCTGACTTATGACTACTCATGTGGTTTTTCATCCAAAATGAACGCATAAGGCAGCAGTCCATCCGGAGTTGTATCCATTGTCTTTCCTTCCGTATTCGCTAAAGTGATTTTCGTTCCCTTTGGAAGTAATTCATGCATCACCTGACGGCATGCGCCGCATGGTGAGACAGGACCGTGATCATTTGCGATAATGGTCATGGAAACGATGTCTTCCTTCTTATATCCTTGGCTTATCAAGGAAAACAAAGCGCTTCTTTCTGCACAATTGGACAATCCAAATGATGCATTTTCTATATTTGCTCCATGGACGTAAGTGCCATCCTTCAAAAGAATAGCGGCTCCGACTTTGAATTTTGAGTATGGTGCGTAAGCCTTACTTCTCGCCTTTAGGGCTTCTTCGATGTTTTTCATGTTATTTCCTTTCCAAACTTGCTGTTTTTAATATTTTTTCCTGTTCAAGAACCATCAACTTTTCTTCAGCTTCTGTATGGTGATCAAATCCTTTTAAATGTAAGTACCCATGAACAGCCAAAAACCCGATTTCACGTTCAAAACTGTGTCCATAATCGACAGCTTGTTTTTTAGCTTGTTCGATGGAGATGAAAACATCTCCGAGCGAATTATCTTCTGCATCATCATTGATGAAGCTTAGAACATCCGTCGGCTTATCCATCTGACGATACGTTTTATTAAGTTCATGAATTGCATCCTGTGTAACAAAGATCACTTGCATATTCTTCTTTTCTTTGACATTCTTAAAGATACTCTTCATTAAATCCTTGATTTCACTGATATTTTCTTCTGTTTGATTGTGCAAGCTAATTCTCATTGGATTCGTACCTTTCCAAAATGCGTTGTACTAACGGGTGTCTGACCACATCTATTTTTTCAAATTGGATAATCTTGATATCATCTAAATTCTGAAGTAACGCCAATGCCTGATTCAATCCTGAAGCATCTGCCTTCGGTAAATCGCTTTGAGATGGGTCACCGGTGATGACCATCTTCGAAGCGAATCCCAATCTTGTTAAAAACATTTTCATTTGAATTTTAGTGGTGTTCTGCGCTTCATCTAAAATAACGAATGCATTTTCAAGTGTTCTACCCCTCATATAAGCAAGTGGAGCAATTTCAATAATCCCTTTTTCAATCAAAGCATTCGTCGTTTCCGTACCGAGCATTTCATAAAGAGCATCATAAAGCGGAACCAAATAAGGATCAACCTTTTCCTTCAAGTCACCTGGAAGAAATCCCAAATTCTCTCCGGCTTCAACCACAGGTCTGGTTAAAATCAATTTCTTGACCTTGCTGTTTTTTAGATCCGCAACTGCTTGAGCAACCGCTAAATACGTTTTACCTGTACCTGCGGGACCCACACCGATCACCAAATCATAATTTGATAATGCTTCAACATAGGTTCTTTGATTGAATGTTTTAGGATAAATGGATTTACCCTGATCATTGACCAAAATCTTTTTTCTATTTCTATATAAATCAAATACATCACTAAGCTCATCTTTTTCAGCGAGTTTGATGATGTACATCACATCTCTTTCAGTCAGCTGGACTTGATGCTCTGCCAGCTCTATTAAAACAGCAAAAATAGCTTCCAACAACGGTATCTGTTCCGTCTTCGCATCCGTATAAATTTCTGAACCCATGATGGAAACGTTAATACCCAGATATTGCTTGAAAACCAGAAGGTTACGATCCTGTATGCCCACCAATCTCGCGATGGCTTCTGCATGATGAATTTGTCGATTTAATTTCATTAAATCCGCTCCTTATCGTGTATTTATTATACCACAGTGAAAAAAAGAAAAAAGCACAACTGTACTTTTTTACATTTTTTAATTAAAAAACGCACCACAAAGGTGCGAATTTCATTCACTTTACTTTTTCTTTGAGCGTGCTGCACGTGCTGCGTCTTTACGTGCTACACTAGGTTTCACATAAAATTCACGCTTGCGTGCTTCCTGAAGGTTTCCTGACTTAGAAACATCACGTTTAAAGCGACGTAAAGCATCTTCAATTGATTCTTTTTCGCGAACGATTGTTTTAGGCATTGTCTACCCTCCTTCCACGCTGAGTTTGATTAGCCTCATTTATTATATATGATTTTTCAGCAATTGTCAAAATAATTTAAGCATTTTCCAAAGAGAAGAATGTAAGCACATAAAGACATGCAATCTCCGTCGGAAGAATGTTCATTCCCAGGCTTACAGAGATGACATTCTTAGCAAGCAAGGTCATTCTTTCTTGTTCACTGATTCCGCCTTCTGGGCCGATGATGACTGCAATTCTCAAATTTGAAAGGTTCTTTGGTACTGCTTCTTTGAGCGATGTCGTCTTATTATTTTCATCAGCAAGCAAAACAAGATCATACTGTTTGAAATCAATCGCGTCTAGTGATTTCTTGAATTCGATATGAGGAACATCGAACCGATGCGCCAGTTCTGCAGCTTCCTTCGCGATGGTTTCCAAGCGTTTCAATTTGTTATCGGTATTTTCAAGCTTCGCGATACTTCTGTGCATCTGGGTGAAGATTATGCTGGACGCTCCGAAGATTGTCGCGTATTTCGTAACAACTTCATGTTTCGGGCTTTTAGGGAGTCCTTGGATGATGGTGATGTCTAAAGATTTAGGCTGGTTCAATTCTTTAATGATTTGAAGTTTCACATCATCTTGATCGACGTTGATCGATGCTAAAAAGCATGAGTTTTCATAACATACAATGATTTCATCCTCATTTTTCATCCGCATCACGATTTTGATGTGATGCGCATCCTGACCGGATATGATGTTCGATTTCTTCTCTAAAAAATAGCGTTGTGGCATGTTTCACCTTTATTGATGAAAAAAGCGTTTCGTTAGAAACACTCTTTAACTTTGAACTTTTTTAATAAACTTAACGTAAGTTGTTTGATAAAAGTACAGCAACAATCAAAACGACCGCTAAAACGGCTGCAGATCTGTTTAAGAACAGTTCCAAACCACGTGTCTTTCTGTTTTTGAATAATTCTGACTTTTCTCCGCTGAATGCATCTTTGATATCATCTTGTGAATGCATCAATAAAACAACAAGTGCAAGCAGGATTCCTGCGATTAATGCGAAATAATCTACCCAAATCATATAATTCCTCCTAAAACCTACTTAATGATAACAAATTTTCATGACTTTGTCAATTATTCTTTAGAATATGTGAGAAGAAAAAAGATGTGGTTGACAATAATTGAAAATCCATCAAATCGACGTGTTTCGATGTGCAGGAACACCTATTAATTTACTATATGGAGGAGCATCCTTGACAACGACTGCGTTCGCGGCAATCACGGTATGATCTCCGATTTTGACAGGTCCGATAATCTTGGCACCCGCATAAACAATCACGTTATTTCCTAGTTTTGGATGTCTGTCCACCTTTTCAAAGGTATTGGCACCTAAGGTAACGCCGTGATATAACACGCAATTGTCACCGACAACCGCTGTCTCACCAATCACCAAACCCATCCCGTGATCTATAAAGACACCATGTCCGATCTTTGCAGCTGGATGGATATCGATTCCTGTTATTTTTCTTGTCCGGTAAGCCATCCATCTGGCCAGGTTATGAAATCCTTTATTGTATAGTTTATGCGCTCTTCTGTATCTTCTGAGAGCAATCACACCAGGATATGTGAAATATATCATGATGCATCCTGGAGCCGCAGGATCGAATCTTTTCGCTGCTCTGACATCTTCAACCGTGCATTTAAATATCATATGCGTACAGTGGAGTTGACAAATAACGTTCGCCGGTATCACAGACGATGGCAACAATTCTCTTTCCTTTATTTTCTTCTAGCTTTGCGAGTTGTGAAGCTGCAAATAAAATCGCACCTGATGAGATGCCAGCGAAGACACCTTCGGTTTTCGCTAATATTCTCGCAGTTTCAAACGCATCTTCATTCGATACAGTGATGATTTGATCGATGACTTTCATATTCAAGACACCCGGGATGAAACCAGCACCGATCCCTTGGATTTTATGAGGTCCTGGTGTTCCTCCAGAGAGGACTGGGGAATCTTTTGGCTCAACAGCAACAATTTTAACGTGTGGGAGAGCTTTCTTCAAGACTTCACCTACACCGGTGATGGTGCCTCCGGTACCGACACCGGCAATAAAAATATCCACTTGATGATCGGTATCATCAAGGATTTCGATTGCTGTTGTTTTTCTATGAATTTCAGGATTCGCAAGATTTTCAAATTGCATGGGGATGATATAATTCGGATGTTCTTTAACGAGTTCATTCGCTTTTGAAATAGAACCCTTCATTCCAAGTTTGCCATCGGTTAGAATCACTCCTGCACCGAGTGCATGGGCAATCTGGGCACGTTCTTTGCTGACCGTATCCGGCATGGTTAAAATCAATTTATATCCTTTGGCTGCGCAGACGAATGCTAATCCTATTCCTGTATTGCCGCTTGTTGGTTCAACGAAGACGGTGTGTTCATTGACTAAACCAAGTTTTTCTATGGATTCAACGAGTGCGAACGCTAATCTGTCCTTCACACTGCTTAACGGATTATGATTTTCAAGCTTGACGATAATCTCTGCTTTGCTGCCGATTAATTTTTCATAGTTATTTAATCTGAGTAATGGTGTTTTTCCAATCAACTCAATATAATTGTTTGCTATTTTCATAAAGCACGCTCCTACCTCAATCATTATACATATATCTTATATATATTGCTTGTAAAACGTACTGTGAAAACGTTTATGCTATACTAGTCATGGTGATACTATGGAAATAATGAAGTTTACATTGGGCAGTTACAGAAGCAACTGCTACGTTGTGCATGATATGAATAAGGCGGTCATTATTGATCCTGGCTATGAAAGCGATGAAGTAATTGAATATATCAAGAAGCATCACTTAAGTGTGGAAGGAATCTATGTGACGCATGGACATCCTGATCATGTTGGTGGTGTGAGACAAATGAAGGATGCGTTTCACGCAACCGTCTATGCTCCACTTAAAGATTCTATCTGGATGGGGGAGAGTCAGTTTAATCAGATCGGGTATGTCATTCCTGTCGATGTTTTTGTTCAAGAACCAAAGGAACTGAAACTAATTGGCAAGATTTTTAAAGTTTACGATACTCCTGGTCACTCCGAAGGGGGAACAATTCTATATGTTGATGGAGTCTTATTTTCAGGAGATACCTTGTTCTTTCAAAGTATTGGAAGAACAGATATTCCAAAATCAGATCCTCAAGTCATTTATCAAAGCATCAAAAAGATTTATGAGCTCTTTAAGGATGATGTTATCGTCTATCCAGGTCATGGAAAGCCAACAACGATAGGACATGAAAAGAAATTCAACCCTTTTGTACGTGGTTGAATGAAATGTTTATCGTCTTGGATAAGAGATATTATTGATTGTTTACGAATTTATTAGATACATTTAAAAAATAACGCAAAGATAAGTTTCTTATCCTGCGTTTTATTTTTTGTGTTTCCCAATTTCAAGACTTTTCCAGTGTGAGAACAAATTTTATCTTAACTTCGTGTCTACTTTATTGTATACCATTCAATATTTATCATACTCTTCCTGTCCACTTTATTGACAGAGATCCAGTAATTACTATTCATTTCTTTGGTTATCGATTCTATTTAACTTGGAATGTCCACATACAACACTTGATGCGTCATTAAATTATAGGTGTAGGCTCTATTCCATTTGATAATTGCTTGTGTGATAGTATTCGAACTTTCAGTCAACAAATAGTTTGTGGTCCCCTCATTAATATCGATGGTGATAATTGATAAAAAAGAATCTCCTCTACTATCTTCTACGGATAACCCTTGAACCTGAGTGTTGATCAGTTGGTGTTCATTTATCTGATAAGTGAAGTACTCTGTAGCAACATATCCCAAAGAGACCAAATTTGTAGAGACTATTTCACCATTTGAAACCGAAACAAAACTGATTGATCTCTCATCATCAAATTCGTCATACTGAATGAAGTATACAATGAGAGAATCTGTTGTATCATCCACTGCAATAACCTTACAGCGGTCACAATCTAAACCCATATCGATTTCCACTAATTCGGTTAAATCGTGATAAAAAATACTTAATGAATCATTTTGGTTTAAAACACCATACAGTCCATCAGCATAATAATACTTCATATATTGAAATCCAAGATAGTCAACATCATTGACATGGATTGCATCATTAACTTCCCATTCAAAATCAAACTCAATAATCACATGATCAAACGCTGCATGTCCATTCCCATCCCACACAACTGATGATTTAAGCACTATATAATTTCCCGTATCTGTTGTATGAATGTTGACGATATTGTACTTCTCATACAATCCTTGCTGGCTAATTTCGTGTATTTTTTTCAGAACGCGGATATCAAAACTGTATTGATATAATTCCGTCTTATCTGCGTTTTGATGAGAAATAATTAAACCATCCTGATAAAAAAACAGCACGTCAAATATTGGATCAAGATTGTAATCAATTTGAATTTCATATACATCAATCAAAAGATTATTTTCATCAAATTGATGAACCGAAATGTTCTTTTGGTTATACTCAACAACTGCTAAGTATTCATCTGCAGTATAAATTCTATAGAAATTGTTAAATTCATCCAAATGCTCAAATGTTAAAATTTGAGAATCACTAAATAAGTTTTCATGTGGAAAAACAGGAATTGAACAAGATGCTAATGCAGCAACAAATATAGTTATTAGTGTAATAAATATAAATTTTTTCGAGATTTTTTTTATCATCTTATCACCCATAATCTCCAGCTCAATTTCCGTACCAATCCAAATAAAAAACTATCCAACAACTCGATGCGATTTTGGGGGCATTCCATTATGAAGTAAATTCATCTCGATACTCAAAACCTGTCAATTGAACAAATTTTGCTATTTCATATACTGGAATACACAAATCATATACTTGACCATCAATATTGAAACTGACTTGATAATATGGTTTTACAATAATCATTCCATATCCATGGATCTTTAACTTATATTTTTTATAGGGGTCATTTTTAGGAAGATTTTCTTTATTCCATTGAGGAATTATGGCATTTTTGCTCATACGTTCAATGGAAACAAAATCTTTTAAAGCTATTTCAACGATTTGTTCTATATTTGCAATATGCAACTTATCTTCTCTTACAAAAAATTTCATTGGAAGATTAAAATGTGTACACAGGCCATTGGCTATAAGTACTATTTTATCATTCTTGATTTTGTATCGAAATGCCAAAATATCCATTTCGATTACATCCTCTGGTATGTTTAATTCATCAGCCGATTGAGTAATGACATTTTGAACTTCTTTTTCTATTTTTTCTAGTTCTGGGGAGACATTAACGCTTTTTTCTAATTTTTTTTGATACAGGAAAATTACTAACCATCCGATGAGCGCTATAGGAAGGATATAAAAAAGAAAAGCAGCATTATGATAGGCTTGTTCAATTGAATTCCCATCCACTAAACTATTTGCTATTCCAAGAACAATCATAACAGCAAAAAATAAAAGACCAGTTTTTATAAAGAGCAGAGACGTCGGTAAAGATGTTTTTTTGTTAAATTCTTCTGCATTCTCACGGGTTTTGGAAAGTTCTTTTTGTTGCCACTCTTCAAGTCTTTTTGTTACTAGGGGTTGCTCATCTGTCTGATCGTTTTTTTTGTTTTCTGTGATGTTAGCACAAAACATGACTTTTTTCATTGAAATTCTCCTTTAATTATGGATAAAAAGAAATGAATAAGTATTTCATCAATATTACTTGGTGCATATTGGAACGAAATGTTTACAAAAACATATTTCTGTAAATCAGCATCTTTATAAACAACTTTATTTTTATTATAACACCATACCTTGTTTTGTATAATTATATTTTTAGGCTAATAGTGATTTATATCATTCTCCCTCTACAATAAAGACTCATCCATTATTCTTGTTTCTAAACGGCATTCAACAAAAAAGGCTAAATCACTTGAATTCATGTGATTTAGCTTCTTTATTTATGTCCGTATTTAAATTTCTACTTCTTAGTCAAAATGACCAATGTTTCCAAACTTGTCGTATGATAAAACATCTTGATCGGATGAACTTTTGCAATATTGAACTTCGTTGTCAGCATCGCCAAGTCTCTTGCTAATGTCTTCACGTCACAAGATAAATAAAATATCTTTTCAAAGTTCTTATTGAGTAAGACATCAATAAAATGCGGCATCAATCCATTTCTTGGAGGATCGACAACCAGCACGTCTCCCTCAAGCAGATGCATAATCTTTTCAGCAGGTTCATCCATGATTTCAATATGGTCAAGATGATAGAATTCCTTTGTCTTCTTCGCCATTTCTACAGATTCAGCATTCGATTCGATCATGATGACTTTCTTCGCTTCATCCGCTAAATAAAAGCCAATGCTACCGACTCCGCTATACGCATCGATGACGACTTTATCTTTATCAATATTTTTTGCAATGATCTGATAAGCAAGCTCGATGACGGGTAGATTGATTTGGAAGAATGAACGGTCGTTTACGAAAATATTTTTATTCTTCAATGGCTCTGCGATAAGGTTTTCACCAAGTAGTGTGATGGATTCTCTACCTAAAATAGAACGTTCATCATCCATGATATTCACAGTAACGCCTGCTAGATTTGAAATGCCTTTTAAGACAGCAATCAATTCATTTCTTCCTACAAATAATTCTTTGGTTGCTACCAAGGTGATTAAAATCTGACCTTTTAAATTCGTTCTAAACATCATATATTTAAGCACGCGCGGGTTGATCACCATCTTGTGCTCGCTCAAGTACTTTAAGACTTCATTGGTCTTTGCATCAGCCAAAATGAATTCAGAAACTGGAATCAATTTGTTGTTATCCTTACTGAATAAACACAGTGTTAAAAATGGAGTATCCAATACTTGAAATACATTCTTATTCCGGTAATACTTATCTTGATCATCTGAGAGTATTTCATTCATCTCAATATCGATGTTCGCTATTTTTTTTAATGTTTCCTTGGTAATTCTTGATTGCCACTTTTTTTGTTTATCCTTGGATACATGGATAAAATCACAGCTTCCTAATGCGCTGTTCACATCATCCACGCGATCTATACTTCTCTTTAAAATTTCTACGATTTCGCCTTGACCAAAACTCTTTCTCAAGCTTTTGATCTTGACCTTCGCTTCTTCTCCATCAATCAATCCTGGTACGAAAATCACGTATCCTTCAGGTTTGATGATGCCTTGCCCTTGATAATCTAGATCGACTGCAAGTCCTGTAATGATATCACCAACAGTTAACATCGTCTTCCTCCTTATAGTGTGTTGCCAATCCGGCTTGAGATGTTTCCTTATAAGAAGAATGCATGTCAAGTCCAGTTTGATACATCGTTTGAATCACCATATCCAACGATATCTTTCTTGAGTCTGTTAAAAAGAATGCAAGTCCGCATGCGTCAATAGCGCGGAGCGCTGCGACGGCATTGCGTTCGATGCAGGGTATTTGCACATATCCGTTGATCGGATCACAAGTTAATCCCAAATGATGCTCAATAGCGATTTCAGCTGCATATTCCACCTGATCCATGGAAAGATTGAATAAGGTCGCATGCGCTGCAGCAGCCATCGCACATGCGCTTCCGATTTCTGCCTGACAACCAGCGACTGCGCCGCTGATGGAGGCGTTATGCTTGATCAGATTTCCAATCAATCCAGCAACAGCAAGTCCCCTGATCACTCTTTCCTTGGTGACAACCTGATGCTTCTCATGCATATAGTATAACACAGCTGGAAGAACCCCGCACGCGCCGCACGTCGGCGCGGTGACAATCACGCCTCCGCTTGCGTTCTCTTCACTGACTGCGAACGCATAGCTCGCTACCAGTCTGTTTTCTGTAATTTCAGGAACTTCCTTGTGCATGTTTCTACTGAATAGATCAGAAGCTTTACGCTTCATTTTAAGAGGTCCCGGGAGTACGCCCTTGGTGGCGATGCCTCTAACGATTGCTGATTTCATGGCTTCCCAGATGCTTTCTAGGAATTCATGGAATCCCTCACCCTCAACTTGAAAGACATAATCTGCAAGGGTTAAATTGTTACGCATGCAATATTTCTTGATTTCTCTAAATGTTTTATGGGTATAAATCTCTTTTTCATCGTCTTCTTCACCAACAAACAGTATTCTTCCACCACCAACGCTTTGAACTTCTTTTTCAACGATGAGTTGATTATTTTGATAGCCTTTGATGATCAATGTATTGGGATGTCTACCTATTTCTATTTGCGTCAAAAAAGTCACATGACTGGGTGCAAGTGACTCCTTGATTGCTTCTTCCGTTAAGTGCCCTTTTCCGGTTAAGGCTAAAGAATTAAATAATGTAATTTCATAAGAATCAAGGTTTGGATACATATCCTTGATGATTTTAGCCGCTTTGGCTGGACCCATCGTGTGTGAGCTTGATGGACCATGACCGACCTGATACAGTGACCTGATTGAGAGCATGTTAACGTTCGACTTCCTTTTTAATTGCTAAATTTACTCTTTAAATAATCGACGTAATACGTTGGAGAAAAATTTTCCTTGGTTGCGATTAATAGAATTTCTTTAGGTGTCTTGGTGCGTGCATATTTGTGAATATGTTCCTTTAACCATTGATTGATCAAAGATATTTGATTGGATGCGATGGCTTCATCGATATTGAGTTCCTTATTCATCGCTTGGTAAATCTGGGCTGCATAAGCTGAACCGAGCGCGTAAGTTGGGAAATAGCCGATGGCTCCGCCTGACCAGTGAATGTCTTGCAGAACACCTTCTTTATCCGTGGTTGGTCTCTTTCCAACGTACTCTGCCATCAGTTGACGCCATTTCTTAGGAAGGTCCTTAACTTTCAGTTTTCCGTTAATCATTTCTTTTTCAAGTTCGTATCTGACCATAACATGGAGAGAATACGTCAGTTCATCCGCTTCAATACGGATAAGCGAACGTTTGGCTTGATTGATGAAACGGTAGAATTCTTCAACTGAAATGTCTTTAAGTTGTTTTGGAAAAAGTTCAACGAGCTTAGGATAATGAACTCTCCAAAATGACAAGGATCTGCCAATCATATTTTCGTACATTCTGGACTGTGATTCATGAATCCCCATGGATGTTCCGCCATGCAGCATCGTATCATCATATTTGGAATCATTTTGCAGTTCATAAATGGCATGACCCATTTCATGGATCGTAGAGAAAATACTGGATGCCACATTATCTTCGTGATAATGCGTCGTGATTCTTGTGTCTACACTGCTGACACCCGAAGTAAATGGATGTGCGCTTTCTTTAATTAATCCCTTATTGGAATCATAACTGAAGACATTCATCAAATAATTGGAGAACTTTTCCTGCTTGTCAGCTGGAAAATTCGCTCTTGTCAATTTTTTATTGAATTTATAACGATTTGTCTTGGTGACTTCAAGAACGAAAGGAACCAATTCTTCCTTCAATTTGTTAAAGAATACATCATATTCCTTCACGCCCATGCCTTCTTCAAACATATCAAGAAGCACATCATAACCCTTGAGTTCCGGTGTTTCTAAGTATTTAACGAGTTTGCGGTTGAACTCAACTATTTTTTCTAGAGTTGGAGCGAACATATCAAAATCATTTTTTTCTTTCGCCTGTGCCCAAATATGTGATCCTGACTGTGTCAAAACCTGATAGTCGATCCATTCATTTTTTGGAACCTTCTTGACAATGCGAAGTCCTTTATAAGCATTCTTGATTTCAACTTTAAAATCAGGGTCATTCAATTGATTTAAATTTTCATATAATTTTTCAATGGCATTCATAAATTTAGGATCGGATTCTAAAGCATATGCTTCTTCCGCCATCACTTGAAATTGCTTGCTTCTGTAGTTAACGGATGCATCTGGAGCTTCAGTTTCCTGATCCCAGCCCATGAGCCAAATGACATATTCAAATGCTTTGAGCTTTTTTCTTGTCTCATTATAGATTTTAATATATTTTTCCATACATTTCTCTCTTTCTTAACGCCGTTTTAATCATTATACCATGTTTTTGTACACAAAAACTGGGTGGATTTATAGAAAATACAGCGTAGCAACCCCAAAATAAATGACTAAGGCGACTAAGTCGTTGATGGTTGTCATAATCGGACCTGATGCCGCTGCTGGGTCTGTTCCCATTTTATTAAACAGAATCGGAATCATGACTCCTAAAAAAGAAGAGATGAACATCGAACTGAAGATGGCGATAAAGACGACAAATGCGATTTGATAGGGCACTTGATGTCCTGTTGGAACGATGCTCAAGAAGATACTAACAAAAATGAAAGATGCAATCCCCAGCATCAAGCTATTCATGAATCCGACTGTGACTTCCTTGATGACATGTTTTTTGGGAACCTTCTTCCCGTCAAAGGCATCCGTATTGAATCCTAATATGGTGACAGCGAGCGCTTGAGTGCCGATGTTACCAGCCATCCCTAAGATCAAGGGTTGGAATAAAACAAGGGCTGTAACTTCAATGATGGTTGCTTCAAAAATGGATAAAAAACTAGCGACAAAAAGTTCTAAAACGACAGCGATCATCAGCCATGGAAGTCTTTGCATGGATCTTGTCCAAGCACTTGACGTGGAGTCATGATCATTCAACAAGGCCATTTTCTGATAGTCATACTCAACATTTTCAATCAATTCATCGAAGACGTCATCTGCGGTAACGATCCCGATAATCCGGTCTTCGTGATCAAGAACCGGAATAGCTTTTCTATCGTAGTCCTTGATGGTTTGGATTGCTGTTTCGATGGATTCATCATCATAGACGAAATGGAAATCTTCGTTCATGATGTCTTCTAGCTTTTTGGTGCTTCTTGCGATAATCAATTCCTTTAGATCAATGACCCCGACCAATCTTTTTTCATCATCAACGACATAAATTCCATCGATATAATCGTTTTCCTTGGAGGTGG
>Ga0209212_1002785_pt1 | contig 24165 bp, 20 predicted proteins | sample RifGroC2_FD_183996 | JGI IMG/M metagenome (GOLD analysis project Ga0209212, IMG submission 183996) | Groundwater microbial communities from Rifle, Colorado, USA - Groundwater C2 (SPAdes) (version 2) | ecosystem: Environmental > Aquatic > Deep subsurface > Groundwater | place: Rifle, Colorado... | reverse complement strand
TGATGGCTCTAACAGCTGTTCTAGAAAAAGTTGATGTGCAGTCTGCGTCATTATTTAAATTAAAATCTTCTATCAGTCTCATCTTGTTGTCTCCTCTACCCCGTTCATTAATCATACAATCGATTTTATTCCTATTACAACCTAAATCCATAGTATCATAAAATGAACAAAATCAAAAAGACCAGATGAAAATTACATTTGTCTTGTCATTATCTTGCTTAAGCAAACAGAAAATAAATAATCAATTTCAAATATTTTTCAAAAAAGTATTGACATACGTTATCACCAGTGGTAACATTATCACATAAGATAACGTTGAAGGGAGAACAATAATGAAAAGCGACATCATCAAAATCATGATGAATCCGATTCGAATTAAAATTCTACAGGAATTGGGGTTAAAAGAAAAAGCGACAACTAAAGAAATCCAAAGTGCATGCGGAGATATTGCTCAAGCCACACTCTACAGGCATCTTAATGAATTACTCAAGAATGATATCATCCAGGTGATTGATGAGAACATCATCAATGGAATCATAGAAAAGGTCTACACGATCAATCTCAATCCAACACTTGAAATCGCTAAAGACCCCTCGAAGCTGAGTAAAGGTGAATACTTGGATATCTTCAATCAATTTATAATCAGCATACTTACAGATTTCAAATCATACATCTCTCACGAGGGCGCCATTGCCAAAATAACAACATCTTTAGGTTTTTCAAGCAATACAATCTTTTTAACTGATGACGAGTTAAAAGAAATGACATCTGAATTCAGAGCCAGCATCAATAAGCGCTTGAGAAATGAACCCACTACGGAAAGAAAACTAAGAAAAGTATCATCCATTATTACAACCACACTATAAAAATTCAAATAAAAAAAGAAAGAGGTATTCAATATGTTAACAGATCTTTTGAAAGTCATATGGCCATTGCTCGTCCTTCAGTTTGTTATGCAAGTCATCGCTCTTGTCAATTTGTACAAGAGAGAAAAGGTTAGATTCGATAATAAGTGGATATGGGTAGCTATCATTATTCTTTTCAATATTCTAGGCCCGATTTTATATTTCGCTTTTAGAGGTCCAGAAGATGGAAATAGCAGTCAAGATTAGCGGGCTTGTTAAGGATTACAATGGACTTCATGCTGTTGATCATCTTGATTTATCGGTACCTAAAGGATCTATCTATGGCTTTCTAGGACCGAATGGAGCAGGAAAAACAACAACACTCAAAATGATTGTCGGAATGACTGAACCTACTTCCGGCGAAATTGAGATTATGGGGAAAAAGGTTACATTCGGATCAAGTTATGGAAGAGACATCATTGGTTATTTGCCAGATGTTCCTGGATTTTATGATTGGATGACTGCCAAAGAATTTTTAATCTTTTCAGGTGAATTGTTCAGCATTCCCAAAAAGACACTGAACGATCGCGTCAAAGAACTTCTATCCTTAGTGGATTTAACCAAACATAAAAATAAGAAAATAGGTACGTACTCACGCGGTATGAAGCAACGGTTGGGTATTGCCCAAGCGTTGGTAAACAATCCACAAATTGTTTTATTGGATGAACCTGTTTCAGCTCTTGATCCCATCGGTCGAAAGGAAGTCATGGATATCATCTTTTCCTTAGCTGGAAAAGTCACTGTATTCTTTTCAACACATATACTTTCTGATGTGGAAAGAATTTGCGACAGGGTCGTTATCATCAATGAAGGGAAGAAAGTCCTCGAAGACTCTATGGATAACATCCGTCAAGTGCCTGATATCCGGGAATTGGAAATCGAGCTTGAAAATGAGAAGGATTCGGAGTACATTCTCGCTCTACAAAAAGATCCTTCCATCGAAAGCATCTTTGTAGATCACGCAAAAGTGATCATCAAGACGCGTGATTTAGATCATGCACGAAATGAGTTGAACGAGGTTATCTATACCAAGCAAATCCTTGTAAAAAAAATGTTCGTGAAAGAAATCTCGTTGGAAGATATATTCATGAAGGCGGTAAATCATCATGCCTAATTTAAATTTCTTAAAGAAAGAACTCAAAGAATTCACAAAAACACCAAAAGGGCTGATCTTACTTTCATTATTTATCTTCTTTGCAATCGCAAGCCCTATTCTAGCTAAGTACATGAATGAAATATTGCTTGCGATTGCATCTGATCTTCCAATTGTTTTACCGGAACCCCAGTTAAAGGATGCATGGCTTCAATTCTTTAAAAACATGTCTACCATTTTCATTGTATATTTGATTATCATGACTGGTGTGATATCACAAGAAAAAAACAAGGGATCCATTATTCTTGTATTAACAAAAAAAGTTACCCGATTTAACTTCATGATCAGTAAATTTGTTGCTGGGATTATAGTCTTCACTGTGTTACATATGGTTTCCATCCTGATTAGTGGATGGTACACAAATTACTTGTTTGGTGCGTTTTTCTATGAAGGATTACCAATTTCACTCTTCATTTTTTGGTTGATGGGAATATTTTTCACAGCGTTGGGAGTATTCATGAGCGTGATTGGTAAAACACCGACATCATCAGCGCTGCTTGGGTTTTTTGGGTTCGCTATCCTGCAGATTTTAAGTATTTCCTCCAGGATTGCATTATTCAATCCAGCTGGAGCGCCTTCCATCGTTAATGGTATTCTAGCGGGCTCGATAGATCTGGGAGATTTGTGGATTCAAGTTACTTCTACTTTATTAGGAACAATCATCTTGTTCATATTGGGATATTTCATCTTTAGGAGACAAGAAATCTAGGTAATAAGAAATGAAAAAAGATAAAAATAATATACTCATCTATGTTGTAGTGACTTACTTGTTGTTTTGGTTTATGGTTTTAGGAGTGTGCGGAGTCGCGGTATTTGTCTTCGATGCTCCACAAAGCGTCATGAAGTGGTTGATCGCATTAAGCAGCTGGACGCCTACAGCAGCGTTATTGATCCTATTTAAAAGACTGAATCCAAATACTTCGTTAAAAATGTTCTATAAAGATTTATTTAAAGAGAGAATCAATTTCAAGATGCTTCTTTATGCGACTCTGTTGATTGTTGGAATCTTCTTGTTATCTGCAAGCTCCATCGCGCTTTCTCAAGGATTACCACTATCTACACAACTGCAATTTGTTTTTCCTGCTCTATTAGGGAACATTTTCTTTACTGCAATTCAAGGGGCATCAGGCGAAGAATCCGGATGGAGAGGCTATTTGTTTCCTCAAATGGAGAAAAAGTATGGGTTTGTTAAGGGAAATATCCTTTTAGGGTTGATCTGGGCATTTTGGCATGCTCCCTTATGGTTCATTTCAACAAGCTACACAGGGTTGAGTTTGATAATCTACATCCTGGTATTCATTGTGAGTTTGGTTTCATTCTCAATCATGATGTCGATATTTATGAAAAAGTGGAGACATCTATTCCTTGCGTTTTGGATGCATTTCCTGTTTAATTTCGTATTAACCTTCTTTGCAGGACAGGATTTATACTTATTAATCTTCATGGCGGTATTTTATTTCACGAGTGCGGTTTTTCTAACAATTCTCTATTCAAGAAAAGAAGAAAATAAGTCGTTGATTCTATCAACAGAATCATCATCATGATTACACGAAAGGCGCAGCAAGTTTAGCTGCGCCTTTCATTATCCCTTTGATCGTTGATTTTGAATTACAAAATTGACATGATTAAAATTTGCATCCCCGTGCTCAAATCCATCACTCCATGCCCAATCATCATTTGTCCCAAATTGTTTTTCTTGTGATACTGTATGCCTAAAAATATCATGAGTGGCAAAAAGGATAGAAATCTGAATGCCATATATTTGAAATTCCATAATAACGGAATGAAACTGTGCTGTAGTGCATAAAAGAATACAGTATACACAATTGCCAGTGTCGGACTTAAGGTATTTTTTTTAATATATTTCAATGAATACCCGAAATACAAAGGAAACTCAGCGAACACAATCGTTATCGGCAACAAGAAAAGATTAATAATTGCAATCCAAACAGGAATTGGTTGTATCAAAAATTCTGGCAATCCCCGATAAAACAAGAGGGAAAAGCCAATCATCCCGCCAACGCCAATGAGCAACATGATAATCGTAAATACTGCAGTTTTTTTAAAGTTGAGTTTCTCTTTTTCATTTTTGAACAAGGATCTGAATGTTATTCCCTCGTAACGGCAGACAATGAGTAAAATAACTATCGTGATCAGATTAAAAAAGGTGCACAATAAAGACCACCAATGACTGGCGTTTGTGTAACTCAACCCCGTAGTGATGACAAATAGCCATCCCCCAAGAATAAAGAGCGTGGTTCTGAACATTGGTAAAACCCATGGTAAAATTCTTCTCATTTTCCCCTCGTAAAAACATATTTCTTGCTCATGATTATAACATAAGGATAGATTTGATGATATCCTCATGAACCATTTTTGATTGTTTCATCGGCAGCATCATAAAAACATGCGGGCAATTTTTATATATATACATCTTGACTTGAGGATTCTTCTCCTCAAACAAGAGCATATCAGGAAAAAGCATATCTTCTGTTCCGGTATAGATATGAATCAAATCTTCATATCTGTAATTCAAAGGAGGAACAATCTCTAATGATTCATTGATATTGTCATATGCTTGTAGTCCTGAAAATCTGGATACAGATAAAAGCTTGTCTATTTCTTGATATTTCGGGATTTCAGGATTGGATAATGAAAAATCAATCCATGGCGAGAATAATATATTCAATACAGGTGCTTTTATACCTCTTTTTTTGATCAGTTGAAGCATGGATAAAATAATTAAACAACCAGCGCTATCCCCTATTAAAATGAATTTGTCATCTGGGTATAGAGTTAAAAGATGTTCATATATTTCATAAGAGTTTTCATAAATATCTTTTGTTTGATAGTGGGGGATCATAGGATAGATGACATAACTCGTTTTCGCATCCGTATGCTTGACCCATTGACTGATCATCATCCATTGAGGCATTCCACCCTTTAAACAGAGTCCTCCACCATGGAAGTAAACGATGTGTAAATGGTTTTTTGATTGTTCGTTAATGGTGTGAAACTCAAATTCTTTATAGTTATGTGTATGAACTTTTTGGGTTGATTTAATAAAGAATGGCAACTTTTCTGGTTTTTCCTTCTTTGCCAAATCCAAAAACGTTTCATTGGATGATATGTGTTTTAAGATGGATTTAGATAAAACATTCAACGAACCTTCAATGTATTCCTTCATCTTTTTCCCTCTTTTCCATATATGGTAAATTGAGAGTCTCTATATTTTTTGAATTTGTTCATAAGTCTTAAGTCAATAGTAACATAAAATCATAAAAATCAACAGTCACGTCATGTCAGATATCTTGAAGAAAAAAACACCCGTACATCAGGTGTTATTCAGTCAAGTGGCGGAAGAGATGGGATTCGAACCCATGTACCCCTTTTGAGGATAACTGCATTTCGAGGGCAGCTCGTTATGACCACTTCGATACTCTTCCGTACATCTATTATAAATGACTATTTGAAAAACGCATTCACAAGATTGACAAATTCGTTTCTAGTCTTTGTTTGTGAGAGTTGTTTTCTCAGTTGAGTAGCATGTTCAATACCTTTCAGATACCATGGACCATGACTTCTCATTTCAAGAACAGCGATGTGTTCACCCTTCAACTCAACCAGCGAATCCAAATGAGAAACCATCATTTCTCTGATTTCTTCATGAGATGGACGTTCTAAAATAGTTCCATCCTTCAAATAAGCATCTATCTCTCTAAAAATCCAAGGATTCCCTAAGGCTCCTCTACCAATCATCACCGCATCACAGCCTGTATGCTCAAGCATTCTTTTCGCAGATGGACCATCGATCACGTCGCCATTTCCAATCACAGGAATCTTCACAGCTTCTTTTACAGCTTTAATGACATCATAATCCGCTAACCCGCTATATCCTTGAGATCTTGTTCTTGCGTGCACGGTGATTGCTGCTGCGCCAGCAGCTTCAATCCTTTTCGCGACTTCAACAGCATTCACGCTGCTGTGGTCCCAACCGCTTCTGATTTTAACAGTCACAGGCTTGGATACTCTTTTAACGATTTCACTTACGATTTCATAAATCAAATCTGGATTTTTCATCAATGCCGATCCAGCTTGCGCCTTAATGGCGACTTTAGGAACAGGACATCCCATATTGATATCGATGATATCGGCATTGCTGTTTTTATCAATATAAACAGCAGCTTCAACCATGGTTTTCAAATCAGATCCGAAGATCTGCTGAGCCATTGGTTTTTCCACATCGGTCATGTATAACAATTTAATCGTTTTTTCGTTATTATATAACAGTCCCTTATCGGAAACCATCTCTGCAAAAACAAGACCTGCGCCATATTTTCTCGATAAAATACGAAAAGGGCTATTGGATACTCCAGCCATAGGTGCCAATATGATTTTGTTTTCAATAACAAGATTTCCTATTTTAAAGGACATTAAAATCACCCGATTCATTGTATCATAATGAACGAAAAGATTCAATTGTGCTACAATGTAATGGTAAAGGAATGATATGATGAACGATTATTTATTGATTGCTACCGCATATGAAAAATCTGTTAGAATCTATGTCGCTTGCTCAACCAATCTGGTTGAAGAGATGAGCAAAATACATGGAACCTGGCCAACTGCAACTGCCGCTTTAGGCAGATTTTTAACTGCATCCGTGATGATGGGCATGATGTATAAAGAAAAGGAACGCATCACGCTGCGCATCCAATCAAATGGTCCGATTGAATCCATGCTTGCAGAAGCGAACGCCATGGGTGAAGTCAGGGGAGAAATAAAGAACCCCAATGTTTACCTGAAGTATGAAGAGGGTTCAAAAAAAGGAAAACTCAATGTTGGAGCTGCTGTCGGACAAGGATTTCTATACATCACTAAAGATTTAGGCATGAAAGATTTCTTTACATCCTCATCCGAACTTCAAACCGGAGAAATCGGTGATGATTTCACATATTACTTTGCGAAATCCGAACAAACACCATCCTCGGTCGGTGTTGGCGTCTTAGTCAATCCTGATTTAAAGGTTAAAGCGAGCGGAGGTTACATTCTCCAGGTACTCCCTAATGCATCCGAAGAAACGATCAAACGACTTGAAGAAATTATCGGTCATCTTCCAGCAATCAGCACCTTGATCGATCATGGTCAAACACCTGAAGAAATTCTTTCACTTCTCGCATCCGGAACAGAACAGATACTAAAAAAACAACCTATCTTTTATAAATGTCATTGTTCGAAAGAAGGGTTTGCTAAATCTTTATCTACATTAGATGATCAAACACTCCATTCCATCATCCATGAAGACGGACAAGCCGAGATTGAATGCCACTTCTGCAAGAAGAAATACTTATTCACTAAAGAAGAACTTCAACATATACATGAACATAAGAAAAACAAGAAAAAAAGTGATTCCTAAGGGAGTCACTTTTCATTTATACACGCTTTATTCCTGATTTTCAACACGTTTTAACAGGTCTTCAGTAATTTGTTGATACATCTTGGTATCTATTTTAAACTTCCATCTGTAAATCACGTAAGATATCATGATTAGAATAAATGGAATCACAACCATGGATGTTCTTAACATCAATAGCATTTCATCTGTGACGTTAGCTGCGATTAATGCTCTAATGGCTTCAGTTGAAATATTGGGATCCGCTTCGGTTGCTGCTTGAACGGGATTGATAACAAATTCATTCAATCCAGAGACTGCGAGCGTTGCTGCTACAATGATGGTTTGCACGGATGTAGCAAGCTTGACCATGAATGGATTGATTGCGAACACAACACTTTCATTTCTTGTTCCAAGCTTCCACTGACCATATTCAGTCGTATCTGCAAGCATGCATAAAACAAGAACTTGAATGAATCCTTCTCCGCTAAATAAGACGAACCCAGCCAATCCAACAAAGATCATGTTTTGAGGAAGTATATTCCCGACGCTTAAGAATAACGCATAACCTACTGAAATCATCAAGATGGCGATTCCAAATATCTTCTTTCTTGTCATTTTCTTTGCCAAGAAAGGAAATAAAATCAAAGCTGATAACTGACTTACCGCCAAAATGATGGAGAATAACATGAATTCTACGCCGCCATATTTGTTGAAGTCATAGTTGAAGAAGTAAATTCCAAGTGCGGTGGTAATAAAGTAACCTGTATTGAATAAGAAGATCGCTACAATGATGACAACCAGTTGATCATTTTTGAAAATGACTTTCAAGATATCTTTAAACTTCGTATTCACTTGTTTAGCTTTAGTGATTGGATTTTTATGTTCTTTCACATTGATGAAGATGAGTATTTGTGAAATGATGAAAATGAGACCGATGCCTCCAGCAAGAACGGTGAACGCTTCTTTTGGAGTTCCAGGATAAAGATCTTGATAGAAGATTGGAACGAATGCGATGGTGATGAACATTCCAAGACTTGCGAATACTCTGGCCAGTGAGCCTATTTTTTCTCTTTCTCTTGGATCTGTGGTAAATGATGGATACATCGACCAATAGGCGATGTCATTCATCGTGAATGTCATTCCAGATAATACATAAAGGATTGCGAACACAACAACAAATGCAGTTCCTGATAATCCGAAATCTTGGAATAAAAGGAAGAAACAAATCGCGCTTGTCAAAGCTCCGATTAAAATCCAAGGTTTGAACTTGCCGAATCTGGTGTGCGTATTGTCGATAATAATCCCCATCATCGGGTCATTGATCGCATCCCATATTCTCGCAACCGCGATGATTGTTCCGACAGCAATCAGTTCCCAATTGCTGACCCCGATCACATCGGTGAAAAACACAAGCAGATAAGTGCTGTATAAGGTATACATCATATCTCTGCCCATACCGCTCATCGCATAAGTATATTTAGTCTTTTTGCTGATACTTGTTGTTTCATTCATGGCGTTTCTTCTCCTTAGCGTCCTTGTTTATCTTTCGAATGCCTTTAACGAACTTTAAATTGATGATATCGATCATGCCTTGTGCCGTCCCAAGCCTGAACTTTCCAGCACTGAAGAGGGAGAGCATGCGTATCGGTGTTTCAACAATCGTCTTTCTTGTAACTTCTTTCATCCATTCATCAGCCATCAGTTCAGTTGTCTTCATTCCTGCCTTGATGATGAATGAAGAAATGACTCTGCCAATTACTGTTCTTCTAATGTCGTTCAAGGTCGACGATAAGTCATAAGGTCTCTTTTTAACGATATTCTTTTTAGGAAGTGGATTTTTATAGATCTTAGGAAAATCTTTTACATCGTAGGTTGTGTTTAAATAGCTTGTTGGTTCATGGAATATCTCTTCACCATTCAACTTAACCAGATTAGAATACAATATATCTCTCGCATTCTTAGCAAGTTCGATATGATAAGTTCCTTTTTGAATGGTCCACTTCTTAAGATTCACATCATAATACTTGAATGCATCCTTAGATAATCTTAACGTTACTTCTTTTTCTTCCCCTGCATTAAGCTCTATCTTATCAAATTCCTTCAATTCTCTTTTTGCCTTATAAACAGTAGACGCATTGTTTCCAATGTAGAGTTGAATGACTTCCTTACCTTTAATCTTTCCTTCATTCTTCAAATTGAATGTGATGGTAAATTCATTTTTTCCATCCTTGATTTGAAAATTAGAGTACTTGAAGTTTGTATAACTCAATCCATAACCAAATGGATACCGAACATGCTGGTTAAACGTTTCATAATATCGATATCCAACAAAAATGGATTCTTCATAATAAACTGCATTGTTATCATCAGTGAGTTGAACATTGCATTGATTAACATCATCAATGAATGTTTCAGCAAGCCTGCCCGATGGATTGACATTCCCGTATAAAATATCTAGTATCGCATGGCTTGCTGCCTGTCCGCCGAGATAAGCCATCAGCAACCCCTTGATTTTTGATTCAAACTCAAGATTGATCACTGATCCTCCGACTGCAACGACAACAACATTTTTATTGACTAAAAGAATTTCTTGAAGCAATTTCAATTGATTCTTGGGGATATTCAAATCCTCACGGTCAAATCCTTCAGCTTCATGTGATTCCGGTAATCCTAAAATTAAAACAACTTTATCTACCTTTTTAGAGACTTCAACTGCTTCTTGAATTAAGATATCAACATCAACATCCTGATTCAGTTCAAATCCTTTGGCTAAGGATGTATTTTCTGAGTATTCTGTGCGGATATCTGCGATTTGATCTAAATAGTTTGGATTGATGTGGGAGCTTCCTCCACCCTGATATCTAATATCGCGAATAAAACCTCCGATAAATGCTACCTTATCCTTCTTTGTCAAAGGTAATATTCCATCATTTTTAAGAAGAACCATCGATTCTGATGCGATTACTCTAGCTTCAGCATGATGTTTTTTAGGATCGTAGGTTTGATAAAACTTTCGATCGTACCTGTTGACTAGATTTTCAATTCTTTTCGCTGAATTCTCAACTTCTTTTCTAAGATCTTGATCCAACAAGGAATCTTTTAAAATATTCTTTGTGTTATATCCTAAACTGGATGGCATTTCTAAGTCACAGGATGCTTTGACGCTATTTGTTCGGTGGTGGATTGCACCCCAGTCACTGACGATAACACCTTGATATCCCCATTCTTTTCTTAGAACTTCTTTCAAAACAGGATGTTCAGTTGCATAAATGCCATTAATTTTGTTATAACTTGCCATGATGGTTGCTGGGTTTTCCTTGATGACGCGTTCAAATGCTTTCAAATAAATCTCACGCATCGCGCGTTCATCAACAATACTGTCTGCGGTGAATCTATATTTTTCTTGGTTGTTGCAGAAAAAATGTTTGATGGATGTTCCAGTTCCTTGAGATTCCATGGATCTGACAAAGGATGCTCCAAGTTCTCCCGCTAAAAATGGATCTTCCGAGAAGTACTCGAAGTTCCGTCCGCATAAGGGACTTCTCTTGATATTGATGCCTGGACCTAAGATGATATTCACTTGATTGGTTTGCGCTTCAAGGGCGATAAGCTTCGCCATACGGGCAATTAAGTTGCGGTCAAAGCTGCAAGCGGTCAAGCTTGCAGTTGGAAAGCAGGTTGATTTCACACTGCCGCTGATACCTGTGGTGTCAGTGGATTCAAGTTGTTTTCTTAAGCCGTGCGGGCCATCTGCCATCATGATGGATGGGAAATCTTTAAATGCTTTGGTATGCCAGACATCTGCTCCGTCTAAAAGAGCGGCTTTTTCTTCATAGGTCAGCTTCATGATACGGTTACCTCTTTAAGGATGGTGCATGTATTGGTTTCTATAGTGATGGTTGCTTTTCCTTTAGATTTTGTTCTTACCCAAAATCCGATAGCTCCACCAACCAAGGCGATTTGACTCGGTCCGATTAGTTCAAGATGATCCGATACTTTGACTGTGACTGTATCAAACGCATACGGAATCAATTCCTGATGCTGGTTGACCTTCGAAATGACGAACCGTTCAACATCATATGTATCTTCAATTTTCAGTTCATCTCGCTTGGATTCAACAATATAATTAAATGCTGTGTTGTTTTCTTTGATCACGGATATCTTCATTTCATTATTCAGATATCCCTCAAACCGGTATCCAACCATCTTGGTTCCCCAACCGCTTAAATATTTATAGAACATCTTGACGCCATCATCATAAGTCATCTTATATTTTTTTAACAGATATAATATTTGGAGCTTATGTTTGAGTGGCAAATGATTTCCATAGGTGGAGACCGCCATCAGGATACGCTTGGTTAGTTCAGCATCGCTAGTACTCATCTTTTCATTATTTTTCAAGGTTTCCCCGATGAAGTCATTGATGATGACAGGAGGATGTGTCATATAAGGATAGTTCTTTTGATCAGGCAGGAATGTTTTAATGAATTCATCATTCTTATAGACCTTGATATAGTCCATATTGGTGAAAACGTGAACATTCGATAGCGCACCAGCGGTGTGCTCGCCGATGTTCATGGTTGATGATACTTCAAGAATGGGGAACTCATCCTGCTGAGTCTGATAAGCAAAGCTCGCCATCTTGGGTATTCTAAACATATCTAAAACACCGTGGTAACAAATCTTATCTCCGCTTCCAAATTCCTGATGGGTATTGTAGTCACTCATGCACCACCCAATCGCACCAGATATTCCATTATCCGGTTTCATCATGGTATCGATAACATGCATATGTCTTTTTGCATGTTCCAATCTTCTTTCTTCCATATCAAATCTCTTGGTAGGAAACATGTGACCGTTGTATTCAGTCACGAGATAAGGAACATCCTTCGTTATTTTCTTTTTGGCTTCAAGTCCAGGATTGTTTCCTTGGTGCGAAAAATCATTATAGGTATAAACATCTTCAAAGAATTCACTGTGTTGAAGATTTCTCACCCCTCCGGTCTGTCTGGTCGGGTCTAGGTCTCTTGCAATCTGATTGGTCCTCAAATAGTAATCATGGTGATCCGGAGATTCATTGATTCTCACACCCCACAAAATGATCGAAGGGTGATTTCTATCTCTCATGATCATATCTCTTACATTAGAACAGCTAAGTTCCTGCCAAGATAAATCACCAATGTGTTGCCAGCCAGGGATTTCTTCAAAGACTAAAAGCCCGATCTCGTCACATCTCTTTAAGAAATGCTTGGATTGCGGGTAATGCGAGGTTCTAACGATATTGACAAAAAGCTCGTTTTTAAGTATTTCAGCGTCCTCGATTTGAGCTTGTTTGGGCATCGCGTATCCGACATATGGATAACTCTGATGTCTGTTCAATCCTCTAAGTTTGATTCTCTTTCCATTTAAATAAAATCCATCTTTTTTGAATTCAGCTTTTCTTATACCAAAGGTTTCAGAGATGGAGTCATAAAGTTTTTGTGTGACATAATATTCAACAACCACTGTATAAAGATGCGGAGTCTTCAAGTCCCATAATAAAGGATAATCAATTAAAAAATCGAGAATGGTTTCTGTATGGGCAATCAAAGTTTTCTTATGTCCGACAATTAATTTTTGATCGTTGAAAATCGTGACGACAAGTTCACCGATAGAGGATGCAGTCTCGATAATAATTGGAACATTTTGAGTGCCGTCTGTTTGAATAAATATATCTTTAATGTATAGTTTCGGAGTGATGATTAAAGAGACTTCTCTATAGATTCCACCATAGCCCAGATAATCAACGACCCCTCCAAATGGAGGTATTCCAGGGTTTTCATGGGTGTCGACGACAACCAGCAGTTCATTAAGCTCACCATAAATCAAATCTGGGGATAGGTCAACTTCAAAGGGAGTGTATCCCCCTTGATGGAATGCTACTTGTTTCTTATTCAGATAGATGATCGCCTGATGTGCAACACCTTCAAAAAGAATTCTAATCAGTTGATTTTTCCATGCTTCGTCAGCGGTGAATATTTTGACGTATGAAAAAATTCCATGTGTCATTTTTTCATCAAAATTGCTATAAGGAATATCTACTGCATTGTGTGGGAGATCAATAGTCTTAAAGTCATTTTCTATAACCCCTTCCAAATGGGAAGGATTATAGATAGAAAACATCCAATTAAAGTTTAAAGGTATATTTGTTCTCATTGGCTTTCTCCTTAATTCTTCTGTTTCTCTACGAAATAGATTTGAGACCCGAAGTCTCCAAGCAATCTCGTTTGATCGTTATAATAGGTTCCCATGAACTGCTGCTTGATCTTGATGCCGTTCATCAGCATCTGTCCGCTTGCTTGATAAGATTCAGTGGCATTGTCCAATTGTTTATACTTTGAAATCAAGCGCATCAAGAATCCATCCGGATGAATCTTGATGGGAAGCGCATGGCTGATGAGATGTCCGAATTGACTGATCGGCATGGTTTGGTTGACTGAGTGGACATTGTATAACTCTTCACCATTCAAGTTCTTGAAATGGAGTGTTTCAAAGTTGGGGCTCGCGGTTGCTAGTTTTTGGAAGTTACCGAGAATATGCGTATCATCCTTGGAAATTTGCCATTTTGGTTGTTCACCATTCAGGGAATTAAAACGATACATTCTGCCAAATTGGAAAACCTCGCGGTATTTTTTATACAGTTCTATTTGTTTCTTGATCTCTTTTCTCTCAATCGGGGTGATATACTTCAAATCCAACTCATATCCCAAAACACCGAAGCTCGCAACATTGAATCTGGTGGATAAGGGAGTCTTTCTGATGGTTTGCGCATGAGGGGAGAGCGACACATGACAACTGATGACTGATTGTGGGTAAAGATAACTCAATCCTTCTTGAATCTTCAATCGTTCAATCGGATCCGTATCATCGGATGCCCAGATCTGCGGACTGAATGTCATCATGCCCAAATCAAATCTGTTTCCACCGCTTGAACAGGATTCTAATAATATATTTGGATACTTGTTTTGTATTGTTCTTAATATTTCATACAGTCCCAAAATATAGGAATGGAAAAACATGCCCTGATTGGGGATGAACGGTGAATACATATCTGTCATATGTCTGTTCATATCCCATTTGATAAAATCAATTTGCGCGTTATCGATAATCGATGAAAGTGAATCTATGATGTATGTTCTCACTTCAGGATTGCATAAATCCAAAACCATTTGATTTCTTCCCAAGGATGGACGTCTTCCTTCAATTTGAACCGCATATTCGGGATGTTTCTCAAAAAGCCTGCTGTTTGGATTGATCATCTCGGGTTCAAACCACAACCCGAATTTCATTCCCATCCTTTGAATCTTTTCAGATAACCCTTTAATTCCTGATGGTAGTTTTTTGGTATTGACATGATAATCCCCCAATCCCTGGTGATCATCATTCCTTGAACCGAACCATCCGTCATCAAGTACAAAAAGCTCAACGCCTAGCGCTTGAGCTTTCCTTGCTAAATTTAAAAGCTTATGTTCATTGAAATCGAAATAGAATGCTTCCCAGCTATTTAAGACAACCGGTCTTTTCAGATCTTGGAATTGCCTGGGAATAATATGGGTATTGATAAATTCGTGAAAGTGATGGGAAAGCTGGTTAAACCCCTTGTCAGAATAGGTCAATACCGCTTCTGGCGTTTCAAAGGATTCATCTGTTTTTAAAGGCCATTCGAAACAGTGGGGATTGATTCCATTCATGATGCGCATCAAACCGTGATTGGAAATTTGAACAGCTTCATAATGGTTTCCGCTATAAATTAGATTAACTCCGATACAGACACCATAGTCTTCATGAGTCCCCTTTTTAGCGAGGATGATGCCTGGGTTGTGTCTGTTTGAGCTTGCTCCTGTGGTGGAATCATTGATGTAGGTTCCATAAGTCAAAGGTCTGATATGCTTATGCGCTTCCTTGATCCATCCGCCATCGAAGGTGATGAGATCATAATCAGATTCCGCGAGATCTATCATCATGCTCATGATTTTCCTGATGGTGATTTCCTTCTGGTGATGATTGGTTAAAACAACTCTTCTGGTGATGACATTCGTATCAAAAAAGACAGTATAAATCATCTTCAATTCGAGACTAGAATGTTCATCCTTCATCTTGATGATCAGACTCTGAACCGGTTTGCCGTTGGGTTGTGAAATAGGAAGCGTACTCGGTACGATTTCATTGATAATTTCATGTGAATCATACGTGAAATCTGTAACAAAAGTACCGTCCGGCATCTTCACTTCAAGAGGTGTGAGCCTAAAATCACCCTTCCCGATACCTGAATATTCAAGGGGAACCAAATCCAAAAAAACCTTGTTTTCTTCATGTTCATACTCGATTGAAGATCCCGCGCCAGCATTCAACTTAATTTCCAATGCTTCGTAGTTTTCATCGATCAATTTGGCTCCAAAATACAAATGCTCCAACTGAGCCGTTTTCGAGACTTTTATGATGTAATTCAGGTCCTTTGTTTCTAGTTTAAAGTATGGTTTTTGGTCATAAATCATCATCAAACACCTCTTTTTATTAAAATTGACTCATAGGGTAGTAATTTTTGATCGGTCATATCATTTCTTCCTACGTTGGATAGCAATATTTTACCCTCTAAAAGTATAGGGATTTTTCTAACTTTTTTAGTCATATTCGAGACCGTTATATAGGTCTCATCTAGGTGATTGCGAGAAAAGATGAAGATTCCATTGCCCATGAATAATGGCTTAAAATTGCCATTTATCAGCACTTGGTCATGCTTTCTCATATGGATGAGCGTTTTATAGTGGTAGTAGATGGAGTTCTTGTCAAATAAATTTGCATCAACATTGATTTCATTTTGATTGGGGTTCATTTTCAACCATGATTTTCCACTTGAAAATCCACCATCTTTTGTCCACTGCATCGGGGTTCTCGCATTGTCTCTGCTTGTCTTAGAAATCATCTTGAACCTTACTTTTTTAGGGAACATCAGCTTCTTGGCTAAAGCATCGATGTTATGGGATTCAACATCTTTAAACTCTGACATGCTGTTAAATACACAGTTTGTCATGCCAATCTCCTCACCCTCAAAAATGTAAGGCGTCCCCTTCAAGGTCAAGTTCAATGTAGCAAGCATTTTCGCACTTTCACGATGAAATTCTTTATCGTTTCCGAACCTTGAAACTGATCTTGGCTGATCATGGTTTTCCATATAATTCGCATTCCAATATACCTCTTGTTGCCACTTGGAAATCACACGCATAAACTTGTTCGGATTGAACTTTGTTTTGAACCATTTGTTATTGATTTGATCCGTTTCCATATGCTCAAAACCGAAGACCATATCTAGCTCTTTCCGTTCCGGCAAGATCAGGTCGTTCGCTTGTTTTGTATCCACCATCACGGTTTCACCAACCGTAAAACACTCATATGAATCTAGTACTTCTTTTCTAAGTGTTCTTAAAATCTTGTGACATCCCTCTTGAGAATGATAATGTTCTTTTCCAGTTAAAACCAATCTCTTCTTTCCATTTTCCAAGGATGACTTATATATAATATTGATCACGTCACATCTAAATCCATAAATGCCTTTCTTCAACCAGTAATGCATGATGTCTTGAATTTCCTTCATGACTTCAGGATTGTCCCAATTTAGATCAGGCTGTTTCTTGGAAAACAAATGAAGGTAGTAAGAATCTTTATCCTTCGACCATGCCGGACCGCTGAAAAAGCTGGTCCAGTTATTTGGCTTATCTCGCCAGATATAATAATCTCTATATTTGCTATCTTTATTTTTACTTGCGATAAACCATGGGTGTTCATCCGACGTGTGATTGATGACCAAATCCATGATGATCTTTAAACCTTTTTTACCTGCTTCATCAATCAGATGATCCATATCCTCCATCGTACCGTACTCTGGATTGATATCCTTGTAATCACTGATATCATATCCGTTATCATCATTTGGAGACTTATAAACAGGAGAAAGCCAGATGATATCCACACCCAGTTCCTTCAAATAATCTAATTTGGAAGTGATCCCCGGAATATCGCCGATGCCATCACCATTGCTATCCACGAAGCTCCTTGGATATATCTGATAAACAACGCCTTTTTTCCACAATTTTATCTCTTCCATGGGATACTCTCCTGTAAACGCTTTTATTACTATTATTATATAACATTCAAGGTATAAATAAACACACCAAAACTTCTATCTATTTAAATAAAATAAAAAAATGTTCCTACATGTGTGTAGAAACAAATTCATTCCTTTTCAAAGCTTTTCAATACATCCAAAACATCTTTAAGTGGAAGACCTACAATGGTGAAGAAATCTCCTTTATAATGATCTACAAGACTTCCACCGTCACCTTGAATTCCATAAGCTCCCGCCTTATCCATGGGTTCACCGGTTTTAATATAATTCCATATTTCCAAATCGCTTAATTTTTTCATTGAAACTTCGGTTGCCGATACAAAAGACTTCACTGTGTCTCCTTTGACAACAGCAACTCCCGTATAGACCACATGACGATCTCCAGAGAGTTTTTTCAACATTCTGTATGCATCGTCTTCATCCTTTGGTTTCCCAAGGATCTCTTCTTCAAATACGACAATCGTATCTGCACCAAGCACAACATCATTCGGATACTTAGCTGCAACATGAATGGCTTTCATCTTTGCAAGTTCTAAAGCTATATCTTGAGGTTTCATCTTTAGATCGATGACTTCATCTTGATTGCTGGGCTCCACAATAAAATTAAGCCCTGCATCCTTAAGTAGTTTTGCGCGTCTTGGCGAACTGCTTGCCAATATCAACATTGTGACGCCTCCTTTACTCTCATTATTATAACATAAGCCCTTTGATAAATCTTCAATATTTTACGTTTAGACATGGTATAATTAGACTATAGAAAAGATGTGGCTCGAATGAAAAATATCATTAGCATTCTCAAGAACCAACTGAAGATCAGCACCAAATTCCCATTGATTGTCTCCGTTAGCGGTGGATCTGATTCCATGGCTTTATTGTCCATGATGATCGATGGACCCTATAAACTTGCGGTCGTACATTTTAATCATATGAAGAGAGAAGAATCTGTCATTGAAGCGGATCTTGTTGAGACTTACTGCAAGGAGCACGATGTCCCTTTTCATTATTACACCATTGAAGTGGGTGAAGGAAACTTCCATCACCAGGCACACGAGCTTAGAAAACACTACTTGATTGAAGTGGCTCACCTTTATAAAACACCATACATCCTAACTGCGCACCACTTGGATGATTTGTTTGAAAACATCTTGATCAAGATGACGAGAGGCAGCAATCTTTTAGGATATGCGGGTATGCAGTTGATGCACTCAGACGGCCATTTCACATACATCAAGCCTCTTCTTTATACATCCAAAGAAGACATTCTTACCTATGTGGATAAACACAGTATTCCTTTTTTAGATGATGCATCCAATGAAGAGAATTTCTACTTGAGAAACAGATTCAGACATGCTGTTGTTCCGATTATGAAACAAGAAAACGAGAACCTTTTAGAACAAATCAAACAGTACCATCATCAGATATCATCTGCATTCCACTATATCAGAAAAACGACTGCATCTTTAATTAAAGAAGATATGTCTATTCCTATCGATCTCTACAAAACATGGGATGAAACCATTCAAGATGATGCCATTGCCTACCTGATTGAAGATTACGATTTAAGTCTTTCCTTTGAAATTGTTCAGAAGATTAAAAAGATGATTCTATCCAATCGTCCTAACCAAACATATCGTTTATCTAAAAATTGTGAATTCGTCAAGTCATATAATAAAGCATCTATCAAGACATACAAACCCATTTCTAAAGTCAAATATGAACTTAAAGAGGGTGAGAATAAACTGGAAAATATGGCTATTTTCACATTATTATATAAATCAAATGCCATTACTGAAGAATTCTCTAAATTATGTTATAATAAATTAGCGTTTCCACTACGGCTAAGACATAGGGAAGACGGAGATCTGCTCACATATGATTACGGTCATAAAAAGCTTAAAAAGCTATTGATTGATCTCAAAATATCGAATGAAGATAGAAATAATTTGTGGGTTTTAACTGATAGTGATAATCAAATCCTGTGGGTCCAAAACCATTACGTCAACCAAACACTTGGTCAAGAAAAAGAAATCTATTTCAAGGTTAAAGAGGTAAAACCAAATGCACAATGATATCGCTGAAATCTTAGTTTCAGAAAAACAAATCAAGGATATTTGCAAAACACTCGGTAAGCAACTCACCATCGACTACCAGGATAAGAAACCAATTCTTGTCGGTCTTCTTAAGGGCTGTGTTCCTTTTCTCTCCGATCTATCCAGACAAATCGACCTGAATTTCGATATGGCTTATATGTCAGTGAGTAGTTATCATGGAGGCATTTCATCCTCTGGGGACGTAAAAATCAAGATGGACTTGGATATTTCCATCAAGGATCGAGACGTGTTGATCGTTGAAGACATCGTCGATACGGCAAACACCATCGTGACCATCGTTGAACTATTCAAACACCGAGGCGCTTCTTCTGTCAAAGTCTGCACGCTTTTAGACAAGCCTGAAGGAAGATTGAAACCCTACCAGCCTGATTATATCGGAATTGTAATTCCAAAAGCATTTGTCGTCGGTTACGGACTAGATTATGACGAGTATTATCGCAATCTGCCTTATGTAGGCGTATTAAAACCAGAAGTATACAGCAGAAAATAAAAGAGGGGTATCTATATGAATCAAAACCCAAACAGACCAGATCAAAAGAAAAAAATCGATTATCGTAAAAAACCCGATTATCTAATCATGCTTTTCACCCTTGTCATCGTGATCGGGGTATTTCTATTCCTGAGGGATGCGCTTCAAGGTGAAGTTCAGGAGTTAACAACTTCAGAAATTCAAGATGCAGCAGATCTCGGACATATCGAATCGATTGAATATTCGCTTATCGGCGGAGATAACTTCGACTTGGTTCAGGTCAATGGAAAAATCTACGATCAACATAAAGCCTTATACAATAATATCGTTGGATTTGAACGCATCATGCGTATCGATGAAGCAGCAGAAATTCTGTTAATCGTTGATGGTTACGGTGGAACAACCGCAGTCGTCGCTAAATCCGGTATCACCATTTGGACCGTTCTCATCAATTTAGTCCCAATGATTTTAGTGCTTGTCATTTTGTTCATCATCTTCAAAAATGCGAACAATCAGAATAGCAAAGCATTCGACTTCGCTAAAAATAGAGCAAAATTAAACCGTGAAAAATCAGTAACCTTCAAGGATATTGCTGGTTGTGACGAAGAAAAACAAGAAATGGAAGAATTAATCGACTTCCTGAAAGCTCCTAAAAAATATATCGACATGGGTGCTAGAATTCCTAAAGGCGTTCTCCTCGTTGGTGCTCCAGGTACAGGTAAAACCTTACTTGCAAGAGCTGTATCCGGCGAAGCCAATGTTCCCTTCTTCTCGATTTCCGGTTCCGACTTCGTAGAAATGTTCGTCGGTGTCGGTGCTTCACGTGTGCGTGATTTATTTAAGGTAGCGAAAGAAAACTCCCCATGTATCATTTTCATTGATGAAATTGATGCAGTAGGTCGTCAACGTGGCGCAGGCTTAGGCGGCGGACACGATGAAAGAGAACAAACACTAAACCAATTACTCGTTGAAATGGATGGTTTCACCACCAACATGGGTATCATCATCATGGCAGCTACCAACCGTCCAGACGTGTTGGACCCTGCACTACTCAGACCAGGCCGTTTCGATAGACAGATCACCATCAGCTTGCCGGATGTCAGAGGTCGTGAAGCGATTCTAAAAGTTCATGCAAGAAATAAGAAACTAGATCCAAAAATCAAATTAAGCGATTTCGCAACCAGAATCCCAGGATTCAGCGGTGCGGATATCGAAAACTTATTAAATGAAGCAGCACTTCTCGCAGCACGCGACAACCGCACGCTGATCAGTGATGTCGATATGGGTGAAGCCATTGACCGCGTCATGATGGGACCTGCTAAAAAGAGTAGAAAATATTCCCCTGAAGAAAAGAAAGTCGTTGCGTATCACGAAGCAGGCCATGCCGTCATCGGCATTAAGCTTGAGGATGCGAACGTTGTTCAAAAGGTTACTATTATTCCAAGAGGACGCACAGGCGGTTATAACCTGATGGTTCCACTCGAAGAAAAGTTCCTTGAAACCAAAAAAGGCTTGATTGCCAGAATCACTTCCTTCCTTGGTGGCAGAGTTGCTGAAGAAATCGTATTTGACACCGTAACAACAGGCGCATATAACGACTTCCAGAATGCAACTTTAATCGCAAGAGCGATGGTTACCGAATATGGAATGAGCGATTTAGGTCCAATCCAATACGAATCATCCGGCGGAAATGTCTTCTTAGGCAGAGATTACTTCAAAGAAAAGAACTTCTCCGACCAGGTTGCACACGAAATCGATAAGGAAGTCAGACACATTATTACACAATGCTTCGAAAAAGCTAAGAATATTATTGAAACGAACCGTGAACTATTAGACTTGATTGCGCATTATCTCGTTGAAGTTGAAACACTCACGAAGGCCGACATTGATGAAATCGTATCTACGGGCAAATTATCCTGGTGGAACGATAAAAAAGAATCAGAAAAAAATGCGGCTTGATAAATATTTAAAAGTCGCTCGAATCATCAAGCGGAGAACTGTGGCAAAGGAAGCAGCTGAAAAAGAAAAGGTTGAAATCAATGGCAAACTTGCCAAACCTTCTTCTGCTGTGAAGGAAAATGATGTATTAACCCTGCATCTGGGTCAAAAAATCATTAAAGTCAAGGTGACTTCGATTGAGATGAAGAGAGACCAGCTCATGTACGAGCTTTTAGAAGAAGAAAAACAGCCATAACTTACATTATGGCTTTTCTTATGATATAATATCATGGATTAGGAGGTCTATTCTATGTATCCAGAAGACTTAAAAGAGCAGCAAATTGTGCGTAGAGAAAAGGCACAGGACTTAAAAAATAAAGGAATTGAACCATTTGGACAGAAATATGTTCGTACGCATTCCTCAAAGGATCTTTTTGATTTATTTCAAAATGACGACCATGACACGCTTGAACAAAAGCATGTAGAGGTATCAATCGCAGGACGTATCATGTTGAAACGTGGTCAGGGCAAGGCAGGCTTCATGAATCTTCAAGATCGTGATGGCCAAATTCAGGTATACGTGCGTCAAGACAATATCGGTGAAGATTCATATGAAGTATTTAAAGCATCAGACTTAGGGGATATCGTTGGTGTCAAAGGTATCGTTTTTAGAACGAAGACCAATGAACTAACTGTAAAAGCAACCAAGTTCACCCATCTGACCAAGGCATTAAGACCTCTACCTGACAAGTTCCACGGACTACAGGACAAGGAAGAAGCCAGACGCCGGAGATATGTGGATTTGATTGTGAATGAAGAAGCCAAAAGAGTTGCCATCACCAGACCAAAAATCATCAGATCCATTCAAAAATTCTTTGATAATAAAGGCTTTATCGAAGTGGAAACACCTGTACTTCACAGCATCCTGGGCGGAGCTGCAGCTAGACCGTTCGTTACCCACCACAATACATTGGATATGGACTTCTATCTTAGAATCGCTACCGAACTGCCATTAAAGAGATTGATTGTCGGCGGCTTGGAAGCTGTTTATGAAATTGGAAGACTATTTAGAAACGAAGGCATGGATGCCAAGCATAATCCAGAGTTCACAACCATTGAAGCATATCTCGCATACGCGGATATGGGAGATATGATGAATCTCGTTGAAGAATGCTTGTCAACGGTAACCTTTGAAACCTTGGGAACCTATGATATCACCTTCAATGATGAAGTGATTCATATGGGACGTCCTTGGAAGCGTTGGCACATGGTCGATGCAGTTAAGGAAATGTCTGGAGTTGATTTCTGGCAGCACATGACGCTTGAAGAAGCGAAAAAGATTGCCAAGAAACATGAAATCCATGTTGAAAAACACTTTGGATATGGTCATATCGTTGAAGCCTTCTTTGAAAAGTATTGTGAAGAAGTCATCCTTCAACCAACTATGGTTTACGGTCATCCGATTGAAATCAGTCCTTTGGCTAAAAAGAACGATCAAGATCCAAGATTTACAGACCGCTTTGAATTATTTATCATGAAGTCTGAATACGCGAACGCCTTTTCTGAACTGAATGATCCAATCGATCAAAGAGAACGTTTTGAAGGTCAGATTAGAGAAAAAGAACTTGGAAATGATGAAGCATCCGAAATGGATGTCGATTTCGTTGAATCCTTGGAATACGGCATGCCTCCTACAGGAGGACTTGGTATCGGTATTGACAGATTCGTCATGCTTTTGACCAATACGCCAAATATCAGAGATGTCATTTTATTTCCACATCTAAAGCATCGTTAAAAATTCTTAGGCAGACCAGTTAAAACTGTGTCTGCTTTTTTATTTCGTTTCCTAAACAGGGAAGGATGCCCATCTTCTTTCCATCTTGTGATACAATAAAATAAAAGAGGAATCAAAAATGGAACAGATTCAAGTCAGCAATCTCAAGAAATCCTATCAGAACCAAAAGATGACTTATGATGTTTTAAAGGGCATTGATTTTTCTGTTCAAGACGGCGAGTTCGTTTCCATCTGCGG
>Ga0209212_1002784_pt1 | contig 24165 bp, 23 predicted proteins | sample RifGroC2_FD_183996 | JGI IMG/M metagenome (GOLD analysis project Ga0209212, IMG submission 183996) | Groundwater microbial communities from Rifle, Colorado, USA - Groundwater C2 (SPAdes) (version 2) | ecosystem: Environmental > Aquatic > Deep subsurface > Groundwater | place: Rifle, Colorado... | reverse complement strand
AGGTTTAATTTATAGCTCAGTAGAAGAATTTGAAGAAAAACTAGTCAAATTGATTGAAGATGTTAATTTTAGGCGTGAACTTGCAAATAATGCGTATAATTATGTCTCTAAAAATCGACTTTTATCTATGCATTTTCAGGAAAGAGCAGACTGGTATCAGGAAATGCTTGGTAATTTACCCAAATTAAACGAAGAATTAAGGTCTCGTGCGCCTGAATTATTTAAAATATCAAAATAAAGAGAGAGCTGGCTTCAAACTAGATCTCTCTCCGTATTTTGGTGTATTTTTAAGATTATGAATGCCAGGAATTATTCATATACAGGCTCATAAGCTCTGAATTGTTTCTGACATCTTCTACACTTGTTAAAGAAATGCTATGAGCCGTCGCATAAGTTATCATATTTTGAATAATTGTATTTGCTTCAGTATTTGTAATGTAAGTGCCATCATCAAGCTGAATTCTTTCAATCTGGTTATATGTACTGCTACTCCAGCTATTGACAGTTACTTTATCATTTCCTGCTGAATCACCATAATCAAGTGAGAAATAGCCCGAAGCATCTGTAAAGAATGCAACATTGTTTTTGTTTACATTATTTCCAAGCGTAATCAATTCTGTGCCTGCTGAATCAGTTATGGAATCAACATTATCACCGATGTTAAACAGGTAAACATCATTGCCTGAAGAATCGGAAATAGTATCATTTCCAGTTCCACCAATTAAGGTATCATTTCCAGCGTTTCCATATAGAATATTATTGCCGACACCACCATCAATAATATTGTTTCCAGAATTACCAGTGATGTAATTATCAAGGTCATTTCCTGTTCCATTAAGATTATTAGTTCCCATTAAAATCAGATTTTCTACATTTACTCCTAATGTGTAACTATCATAAATTTGAACAGTATCTATACCTTCGTTGGTATTTTCAACAACTGTGTCATCTGAACCAATGATGTAAAGGTCAAACATAATAAAACCGAATACAGAAATTAAGGATGATATAGTTGAAATGATAGATTGTGAGAAGTGGAAAGTTTTTGCATTTAATTATGCTGATGAGATTGCACCTTCTTACATGTCTGAAAAAGAAATCGTTATTGATGATGACAGATTTTATAATTGGTATTGATTTGGTTTTCTGTCTTAATTTCTGGTCATATTATAGTATTGCTGCGGTAATAATTTTCATCAGAGGATTTGCAAGAAAAACAGCAGCCCTCTTTTCTAAGAAATTTGAAATTGTTTAATAAAATCACTAAAAGATTTTTCATTTTTTATGGATGAATTGCTAACAAATGTTGGCTGAGAGGTTTTATGGATATTCGCATTAGGAATATTCATATTGCGTCCATTTTCTTTTAATTGTTTTTCCCTTGCCTTATTTGTCATTAAGTTGTTAAGGATAGGCATACCTATTCCCAATGCAAACATTGACCATACAAGTCCTCCTAGTATTGCAGAGGTATGAATTGCCATATTTTTTGTTCCTACAGAAGAAGGAAGTGTTTTATTCATTGCACGCATTTCACTATGAGTTTTTTGTGAGACGTTACTTAGCCAATTAGAAGCGGTTTTAAATGCTGATTTTATTGGGTTTTTACTTTTATCAACCAATGAACCTGTTATATTAACAAAAGAGCCACCTTTTTTATCAGCAAGGTGTGCAATTCCTTTGGAAACAAAACCTCCTAATACAAGCCAGTTAAGGAAACCGCAAGAATCTCTTAGAGTAGTGTTTTTTACTTCCTGCTCATCTCTTGAAGAAATTACCCTCGATATAAGACTTGTACCATAAATCAGCTTTATGAGGTTCATATGGGCACTTTTGCCTTTTAATTCAATTGTGTCCATAAAGTTTTTAAGCCCGTCTTTTTGGAAAAAGCCTCTTTTTTTGTTGAAAGCGCCCATTGTGGTCAGCATAATTGATCCTATTATTGCGACACCAATTCCTTTTGCTGCCCAAAGTCCTGTTTTGTTTTTCTTTTCTTGATTATTAAGTTGATCATTTTTTCCGAAATCCTGATAGGCAGAATATCCTGTACTTCCGGTTCTTAATTTTGTAATAGTATTATTAATGGCAGGCAGCGCAATAATACCCGCAATGGATAACCCTGTTGCCCAAAGAGTCTTCTTTTTAGAAAAATTAACAATATCATCCACAGTACTTTCAAGCTTATCCGGTAATGTTTTAGTGAATATTTTTTTACCGACAGAAATAACATCCTCAACTAAAGTATGTATATCTGTAGAAAAATCATGTCCTGACTTTATTTTTATTGTAAGAATGCTGTCTGCGCCCGTTTTTTGTGTATATTTTTCCGTAAATTTCTTAATTAGCTTTGAAACAAGTTTTGTATCTTTTTTCTCATCTTTATTTCTAAGAATTATACGTGCAATTCTCCCGGAAAGTATTTCACTGTCTTTTTCCTTAAGTTTAACAAAAGCATTGTTTTCTATATTTCCAACAACACCGTCTGTATTTTTAAGAATTTTATTAACATATTGTTTAACAATTTTAAACTTCTCTTTTTTAGATAAATTTTCCGGATGGAAATTTTTCCCGCCTGCTGTTTTCCAGGCTTCATGAAGACTTATAATAATATCTTTTCCTGCGTTTACTCCATTATATCCTTTTTTATTCATCATTATAGCTGCAATAATTCCCGGACCAAAAGGATTGAATACAACAGGCGCAATTTCTCTAAAAAGAGTTTCAGTTCCATAAACAGGATTTTGGTTATAATCAATTGCTGTTCTCGGTGCTATCATCGTTGTTGCATCCAAAAAAGCCACTTCTGCCACAGGATTTTGCTTTAAGTATTCCAGTCCTCCCGTAAGAGCTTTTGAAGAAAGCGCATTAACAAGAGTTCCATTTATAAAACCGAAAGAAACCGGTTTTTTGATTTTTTCATATAAAACATAATTTTTTTGTGATATTGAAATCATTAAAAATATTAACCTTAGCTTTCCCTATTCTGCAGGATCTCTTTTAATTTGTTTATTTTTTCCGTTTGCATCTATAAATTTATTAGTGTTATAAAATTTCAGTTTGATAAAGTGTAATTTTTACAATTCTTCTGTAATTTAAAATTAGCTTATACAAATGAAGTTTGTCAATTATAAAAATTGCGCAAAATAAGTCGCATATTCAAAAAATTCGAATTTGGTTTGTAAAATATTTTTTCAAAAAACAACATTTGTTAAAAATTTTTTTCAAAAAACATCGAAATTAATTAAAATTTTTTCCAAAAATTATATTATTTTTTAACAATATTGAAATAATTTGCTTTAATTTTGCAATATTAAAAAAAATTAAATACTATGCAATATATTAAATTATATTAATTTTATTTACTTTTTGTTACGCCAATAGGCTAATAAAAATATTGAAGGTTAATTTACGTTTTAAAAAAAAATCAACCTAAATTCCAAATTCGTCATAAATTGTATTAACTTTTATTAAATTTATTTACTTTTTGTTATGCCGGTAGAATAATAAAAAAGTGTCAAGAATCAGTTATTAGGTAGACAAAAATGATTAATTTTTCTTTAAATTTAAAAACACGTATACACTTTGGCAGAGGCGCTGTTTCAAACTTAAAATCCGAATTACAGCCTTACAAAAAAATATTACTTGTAACGGGTTCGGGAAGTGTCAAAAAATACGGCATTTATGATGCAGTTATGACTGAATTATCATCAGCAGATAAGGAAGTATTTGAAATTTCAGGTGTAAAACCAAATCCGTCAATCGATTCGGTTTATGCCGGAATAAAAATATGCAAGGAAAAAAACATAGACTTTATTCTTGCGTTGGGCGGAGGCTCTGTAATTGATGCTGCAAAGGCAATTGCCGCAGGAGTGGTTTATGACGGCGATGTTTGGGATTTATACCTCGACGGTTCAAAACTCATAGATGCTTTAAAAACAGGAGCAATTCTCACAATAGCAGCTACAGGTTCTGAATCAAACGGAAATTCTGTTATAACCAATGAAAAAACAACTGAAAAACTTCCTCTTCGCAATAATATACTAAGACCGGAATTTGCAATCCTTGATCCTTCATATACGTTTACGCTTCCGCCCATCCAAACAGCGGCAGGCGTTTCTGATATTATGGCACACGTTTTTGAGCAGTATTTTTCACCGACAAAAGACGCTTTTCTTGCAGACCGTCTTTGCGAAGCCACTCTTAAAACCTGCATAAAATACGGCCCTATTTTAATGAAAGAGCCGGAAAATTATGAGGCAAGGGCAGAAATAATGTGGGCTTCCAATATTGCGTTGAACGGAATTCTTACCTGCGGAAAAATTACAGACTGGGCAACGCATATGATTGACCATGAACTTTCCGCTTATTACGATTTAAATCATGGAATTGGACTTGCAATACTTTTTCCAAACTGGATGAATCAAGTTGCAGATGAATCAAGACTATGGAAATTTAAGGATTTTGCGATTAATGTCTGGGATTTACCTGTTTCAATGAGTGACAGGGAACTTGCAGATGCTTCCATTCAAAAGACAAGGGAATATTTTAACGGTCTCAATCTCCCTTCAAAACTCAGTGAAGTTGGCATTGACGATAAGTATTTTGAGATAATGGCAGAAAATATAATAAGAAGGAAAACGAATGGCAATTTCAAGATTCTCGACAAAGAAGACGTCGTGGAAATTTACAGGCTTTCTTTATAAAACGGCTAACTATTAACAGATAATCAGTTAATTTACATATAAAAGAGGAAATTCATGGCAGAGATTGTATTACGTATAGTAGGAAATCCGGGTGACGGTGTTATAAGTTCCGGTGATATCTTTACTTTGGCTTCAGCCAGAAGCGGAAGATATGTCAGCACATATAGAGCATTCCCAACAGAAGTACGTGGAGTTGACCAGAGTTTATTTCAGCTCAGAATAAGTTCAAAAAAAATCCTTACGCCTTCTGATAATGAAGATATTTTAATAGCTTTTAACGAAAAAACCTTACGAGAAAACATTACAAGTCTTAAACAGGGAGGAATTCTTCTTTTTGATTCCTCGGAAACCGATAATATTTTTGAAGAATACAGTAACATCACCAAATATTTTGTTCCTATTTCAAAACTGGCTTTGGAATTTGGCTCTATAAAAACCAAAAACATGGTCGCTCTCGGTATTTTATCAGGATTAATTCCGAATTTGGAAATTAAAGACATTCTAAAAGACGATATAAAAAGACGCTACGAAACAAAGGGCGAAGAAATAATTAAACTAAACTTTAAAGCTCTTGATGCGGCATATGATTATGCAAGAAAAAATCTTGACAAATCTACAATTTTAGAAACTCTAAATATAGAGAAATCAGGCAAAAAACTCATTATGAGCGGCTGTGAAGCAATGGCTTACGGGGCGTTAGTTGCAGGATGCAGGTTTTATTCGGGATATCCTATTACCCCTGCTACAGAAATTATGGAATTTCTTGCAAAAGAAATGCCTCGTCTTGGCGGAAGCGTAATTCAATGTGAAGATGAAATAGCAGCAATTACTGCTGCCATAGGTGCATCATTTTCAGGAGTTAAGTCTATGACAGCCACAAGTGGTCCAGGTCTTTCCCTTATGTCAGAAGCTTTGGGGCTTGCTTCGATGGCAGAAATTCCTGTTGTCATAGTTGATGTACAAAGAGGCGGTCCCAGCACAGGTCTTCCTACAAAAACGGAACAATCGGACTTAAATCTGGCAATTTACGGCACTCATGGAGATACACCAAAAATTGTTCTTGCACCAATTAACGTTGAAGACAGTTTCTATCAAACAATAAAAGCGTTTAACTATGCTGAAAAATATCAGATTCCGGTACTTATCCTTTCAGATGTTTCTCTTGGAGAAAGAAGAGAATGCATAGATATGATAAATCTTGATGAAATAGAAGTTATAGACAGATTAAAGCCTGTTAAAACAGATGAAAATAAATATTATTCAAGATACAAAATAACAGAATCAGGTATATCGCCCATGGCAACACCTGGAGAGAGAGGTGTAACATATATTGCAACGGGACTTGAACATTCTGAAAACTCTGCCCCTTCAAGTAAACCTGAAGTTCATGCGGCGATGACGGAAAAAAGATTTAAAAAGCTTGATACCGCTGTGCATGATTTTCTTGCAGCTAAAAAATATGGCGATGATGATGCACGATTCGGAATTATCAGCTGGGGAAGCACGTCAGGAGCAGTTCTAGAAGCCATTGACCAGGCTGATAAGCTCGGCTATAAAATACAGGCGCTTTATCCGAGAACTGTTTATCCTTTCCCTTCCGACTGGATAAATGATTTTCTCCGTAACAAAGATATTGTGCTTATTGTAGAAAGAAATTACAGTGCGCAATTTGCTAATACTATTGTTTACAGGTGTACATGTCTTAATAAAAACCTGCAAATACATAATTTAATGAAATATAACGGGGAACCGTTTACTACAAACGAAATTTTATCTAAAATTGACCAAATTATTAAAGGTCAGTACCTGAAATTTACGACTCATCAACCCGGACTAAAAATTTAACATAAGGAGATATAAAATTGGCTACAAAAACGCCTGATCAATATAGAAGCCCCGTAAATCCTACTTGGTGTAAAGACTGTGGAGATTATAAAGTTTTGGATGCTTTAACTTCAGCACTTGCAGAAGTCGGTGTTGAATCGCATGATATAGTAACAACCGCAGGGGTAGGATGCGCAAGTCGACTGCCGTTTTATTTGAATACATACGGATTTCATACGGTGCATGGCAGAGCTTTGCCTGCGGCAATAGGAATTAAAGTCGCAAACAGAGAAAGAACAGTTATTTCTGTTGGTGGCGACGGTGATGCATTTAGCATTGGTGGGAATCATTTTATCCATACTTCAAGAAAAAATCCTGATATTACATACGTAGTAATGGATAACGAAATTTACGGACTCACAAAAGGGCAAAATTCTCCGACTTCTCACGAGGACTTATTAACTAAAATTAATCCTTACCAAGTAGTTGAAGACAGGATTAATCCTGTCTTGATGGCGCTTTCTTTTAATACGTCTTTTATTGCCCGTGCGTTTTGTGATGAAACCGAACAATTAAAAAATATTATCGCTAGAGCAATAAGACACAAAGGCTTTTCTTTCGTGCATGTACTTTCTCCCTGCACTCAGTACAACGAAAAAGTTACCTATGATTCTTTGAAGAAAAGGATTGTAGCCCTTCCCGAAAATCATGACCGACAGGACAGGCTTTTGGGAATGAAATATGCTTTTACTCAAGAGCCGCTTTATACAGGGATTTTTTACGAAAGAGAAAGACCGACTTTGCTTGACAAACTTGACCATATAAAAGAGATGTCTATGGCTGAAATAGGAAATCCGAAAAATTACAATCTTCAGGATATTATGAAACAATTTGAATAATCATTTTAGATTTTAAAAGAAAAAATACCCGGAATAACTAACAATCCAAACCCGTATTAATCCTGAAAGGGCTTCAGGATAATATTTGTGAAATGATTTAGGTTTATTAAAAATATTAACTTGAGAAGTTGACAACAGTTCATGATTGTTTGAAAATAAATCTAAATGTATGTGATTTATATTAAAAATAAAGAAATTCCAAGGAGAAATAAGTGCCTACAATTAATCAGTTAGTTCGTAAAGAACGCGCAAAACAAATCGAAAAAACAAAATCACCGGCTTTAGCCAGTTGTCCTCAAAGAAGAGGCGTTTGTACAAGGGTTTATACAACAACCCCTAAAAAACCAAACTCAGCTCTCAGAAAAGTAGCCAGAATAAGATTAACAAATGGATTTGAAGTAACTTCATACATTCCCGGAGTTGGTCACAACTTACAAGAACACTCTGTAGTTTTAATACGCGGCGGCAGAATTAAAGATTTACCGGGCGTTAGATATCATACTATCCGCGGAACACTTGATGCCGCTGGTGTTAAAGGTAGAATGCAAAGCAGAAGCAAATACGGTGCAAAAAGACCTAAAAAATAATTTATGCCTAATTTGAATAAATTTAACATTACAAGACAAGTACAAAATGAGGTTAATAATTAAATGTCACGCAGAAATAAACCACAAAAGAGAACGCCATTGCCTGATCCTATTTTTAATAGCGAGGATGTGGCAAGATTCATAAACAGATTAATGAGAAGAGGCAAAAAAAGTATTGCTGAAAGAATTTTTTATAATTCTTTAGAAATCATTAAAGAAAAAATTAAAGATGAACCGATTGAAGTTTTCCAAAAAGCTTTAAAAAATGTTACTCCGTTAATTGAAGTTAAAGCAAGAAGAATCGGTGGTTCTACTTATCAAGTTCCTCTTGAAGTAAGACCTGACAGAGGGCTTGCACTTGGCTCAACCTGGTTAATTGACACAGCCAAATCCAAAACCGGCAAACCTATGGAAGAAAAACTCGCGCAAGAAATTATCTCCGCTTATAACGGCGAAGGAGCTGCTGTTAAAAAACGTGAAGATACTCATAAAATGGCTGAAGCTAACAAAGCTTTCGCTCATTACAGATACTAAACCAGTTTTAAATTAGGGATTGCCATTGCAAGGATAGCATGTCATGAGGAACGAAGTGACGTGAGGATGGCAATCTAATTTTATTCTTATTGTAAAAAACACACAGAACAAATTGAGTTTAATTCGGTCTTTAAATATAAGAACTCATATATTTAAAGAAAAAATTGAATTTAATTGATAATTATAAAAATTGAATAAATGAGTTTTTGAATTTTTTAAGAGGTAGACAGATCATGAGCAGGAATATCCCACTGGATAAATTTAGGAATATCGGTATTGCAGCACACATTGATGCCGGTAAAACAACTACAACAGAAAGAATACTTTTTTATACGGGCAGCAGCCATAAAATTGGCGAAGTGCATGACGGCACTTCCGTAACTGACTTTATGGAACAGGAAAGAGAACGCGGCATTACAATCCAATCAGCTGCTGTAACAAGTTTCTGGAAAGGTTATCAAGTCAATATTATTGATACCCCCGGTCACGTTGACTTTACCGTTGAAGTAGAGCGTTCTTTGCGTGTTCTTGACGGTATGGTTATGGTGTTTTGCGCTGTAGGCGGTGTTCAGTCACAGTCAGAAACAGTATGGCGACAAGCAAACAGATATCAGGTTCCAAGAATTATATTCGTCAATAAAATGGACAGAACCGGCGCAAACTACTACAGAGTAGTTGAACAAATCCGCGACAGGCTTCATGGAAATGCCGTTCCTATCCAACTTCCTATCGGCGCGGAAGAAAACTTAACAGGCATCGTTGATCTTGTTCATGAAAAAGCTTACATTTACAAAGATGATTTAGGAAAAGAAGTTGAAGAAACGGAAATTCCTGAAGATATGAAAGAAATTGCCGCTAAATACAGAGAACAGCTTATCGAATCTGTATCAGAGCATGATGACGAATTAATGATGAAATTTCTTGAAGGTGAAACTCCTACATTAGAAGAAGTTAAATCAGCTTTAAGAAAAGCAACCATCGCAAACAAAATTTTACCTGTAACATGCGGTTCCGCTTTCAAAAATAAAGGCGTTCAAATATTGCTGGATGCAGTAATTGATTATATGCCTTCACCTATTGATATTCCTCCTATTAAAGGACTTCTTCCTAATGGAAGTGAAACTGAAAGACCTGCTTCAGACGACGCTCCTTTTTCAGCTTTAGCTTTCAAAATCATGACAGACCCTTATGTCGGAAGATTATCTTTTATCAGAGTATATAGTGGTGTTCTTAAAGCTGGAAGCTATGTATTAAACACATCTACAGGTAAAAAAGAACGTATTAGCCGTTTAGTGCAAATGCAAGCTGATACAAGAAATGAAATTGACGAAGTAAGAGCCGGTGATTTGGCTGCTGCTGTCGGACTTAAATCCACAACAACAGGCGATACACTATGCGATGAAACCAACCCGATTATTTTGGAATCAATGGAATTCCCCGAGCCGGTAATTTCTATCGCTATTGAGCCTAAAACAAAGGCTGATCAGGATAAATTATCGATGGCTCTTAATAAACTGGCTGAAGAAGATCCTACTTTCAAAGTTAGAATAGATCAGGAAACCGGTCAGACAATTATTTCCGGCATGGGCGAACTGCACCTTGAAATCATTGTTGATAGACTCTTAAGAGAGTTCAAAGTGGGTGCTAATGTTGGGAAACCACAGGTTGCGTATAGAGAAACCATTACCAAACACGTCGAAGTTGAAGGCAAATTCATCCGTCAATCAGGTGGTCGCGGTCAATACGGACATGTATGGATTAAACTTGATCCGCTTGAACCGGGCAGCGGTTTCATATTCGAGAACAAAACCGTTGGCGGTTCAGTTCCTAAAGAATATATCGGCGCAGTTCAAAAAGGTATCGAAGAAAGTATGACAGGCGGTGTAATCGCCGGCTACGAAGTAATCGACTTTAAAGCTACCATTTTTGACGGCAGTTATCACGAAGTTGACTCTTCCGAAATGGCGTTTAAAGCTGCGGGAAGCATAGCTTTCAAAACAGGTGTTAAACAAGCGGGCGGTGTCATACTTGAGCCTATAATGAAAGTTGAAATAGAAGTTCCTGAAGACTTTTTAGGTGACGTAATCGGAGATCTTTCCTCAAGAAGAGGACGTATCGAAGGTATGGAAGCCATTGAAGGCACAGGTATCCAAAAAGTTAACGCAGGTGTTCCACTTTCAGAGATGTTTGGTTATGCGACCGACATCAGGAGCAAAACACAGGGGCGCGGAACTTTTACAATGGAATTTTCCAAGTATGAGCAGGTTCCAAACAACATTGCCGAAGAAATCATCGGAAAAACCGCTGTATAAAAAAGTTGTCATTGCGAGCGACCAAAGGGAGCGTGGCAATCTATTCATAATAAAAATCCTCGAAAAATCGAGGATTTTTAAGTTTTGTAAATAAAAAGAAAAATTTTAGCAACTTTTATTTTTAGGGGTCTTGTATAAATAGAAGTTAATAATTTAAAAATAAAAATACAAGGAGAAAAAAGTTGCAGGTAGGAAATAATCTAGGATTTTCAGGAAATTATCAGTTTAAGTTCACAAACAGCACAGAGGCAGCTCTATTTAATCATACTTTGACAAAGAATAAAATGTTTAACGATAGCGATGAGATTCATAAAAAACAAAAAACTCTGAAAGATACAGATTATACTAATAATCGCAGTAGTTCAATATCAGGTGATGTAGTAATTGTTCAAACCGCTTATCCTCAATTTTCTAAACAAGATTATGGTATTTTAAAAGGGGCTGCAAGCGAATTGGGCAATTTTACCGGCTTAGAAATGAATCATGATATTAGCAAAAAATACCAACAAAGTGCGGAAGATGGTAAACTTTCAGAGAGTTTAAGAAAGAAGATTAACAATATTTTTAGTGAAAATGCAGCTAAAATTGATTTAACAGTATAAAAATAAGACTACATGTCTAATTTAAAATAATATCCAAGCCATAAATAATAAGTGGTTATGGATATTATTTTTTTTGACCTAAACCTTAGTAAATTTTCCGTAAAGCCGTACTATTCGCTTTCTGAAAAAAGCTATTTGCCCGTTAATGAAAGAGATATAGAAACCCTATTTTCTATGGGAAACGGCTATATAGGCGCGAGAAACTCCCTCGAAGAGTTTTATCCGCAAAGCACTCCGGGTACTTTCCTCGCCGGTTTTTATGAAAAAGATATTTATAACGATTTTAATATTTTGGTAAAAATTCCTGACTGGACAAGTATAAAGATTTTTGTAGAAGATGAACAGCTTGATTTAACAAAGAATGAAACACTTTTTCATCGCAGATATATTGATTTTAACAACGGTTGCGTTGTTAGGGAATGGCAATGCGCTGATAATTTGGGAAGAATTACCGGCATTAAAATAATAAAATTTATATCAGTTTCAAATAAACATGAATTGGGCAAATGTGTTTTAATCAAACCTGAAAATTATACGGGAAATTTAAAGGTTTTATCGGGAATAGATTGCAATACGGCTGATTTTAATTATTTAATAAACCAGAATTTAAGCATTGGTAGTCATGCTTCGGTTCAAATGAAATCAAAATTCAGTGATAAAGAGTTTATGATGCTTCAAAAAAGTGTTTTTTCTTGTATTGATAATATTTTATCACCCACCCCCTACCCCCTCTCTCAAGAGAGGGGGCAAATGGTCGGGGAGGGGGCTTCGCCCCCTCCCCTTGACACCCCAAAATTTAAATTTGAACTTTCCTCGAGTATAGAGTTCAATTATCAGACGATAAATAATTTTGGAGGAAGTTTTGAGGAATGGAAATGGCTCGCGGAAGCGGGGAAAATCTATAACATAAAAAGTTTAACTACTATTTACAACAATATGGACACGCCTAATCCCAAAGAAGCTGCTCAGGAAAATTTTTTGGAACTCGGAAATAATTTTTTTGAATCCGGCGCGCAAAAACATGTTGAAAAATGGTTGTCACGCTGGAATGAATCAGTCGTAAAAATTACCGGCAGCGAATGTGACCAAAAATACATTGATTTTGCCTTGTATCATTTGATTATTTCCGGTGAATTCAGTGGGGACAGGTATTCTATTCCTGCGAGAAATCTTTCGGGAGAAGCCTACAAAGGACACGTTTTCTGGGATACGGAAATGTTTCTTTTACCGTTTTTTACTTATACAAAGCCTGAAATTGCCAGAAAATTGCTTTTGTACAGATATAATACCCTTGACGGAGCAAGACAACACGCAAGAGAGGAAGGATTTAAAGGAGCATCTTTTGCGTGGGAATCAACTGATACCGGTCGGGAGATGACTCCATCCCATGTAATATTGCCTAATGGCAATGTTATTTATATTTTATCAGGTCAATATGAAAACCATATTTCTTCAGACATTGCTTATGCTGTCTGGAAATACTGGCAAGCAACAGAAGATATGGAATTTTTAGTAAATTACGGTGCGGAAATTCTGTTTGAAACGGCAAGATTCTGTGAAAGCTTAATTAGTCTTGAAGATGACGGTATTTATCATATCTTGACAGTTATAGGTCCTGATGAATACCACGAAAAAATTAATGATAACGCCTATACAAATTATTTAGTGCGACATAACCTTGAAATAGCCCTCCAGTCCTTTGAATTTATGGAAAATAATTACAGCGAAGAGCTTTTATTGCTCAAGAAAAAAATATCATTGAAAAATTCCGAGGTGAAAAATTGGAAAAACTATGCTGGAAAAATTTATTCGGGGTTTGATGAAAAAACAGGCTTGTTTGAACAGTTTAAAGGGTTTTATGAGCTGGAATATGTTGATTTGAGGCGGTTTGAGCCGAGAACTGCGCCTATGGACATAATTTTTGGTTCTGAAAAAACTAAAAAATCACAGGTTATAAAACAAGCCGATGTTTTGATGTTTTTATATCTTTTTGGAGAAAATTTTTCTGAAGATATAGTCCGTAAAAATTATGAATTTTATGAGTCGAAAACAGGGCATGGAAGTTCTTTAAGTCCGAGTATTCACAGTATAATAGCTGCCCGCATCGGAAAAATCGACGAGGCATACAAATATTTTATAAAAAACGCCAAAATCGACCTCAATGACGAATTCGGAAACTCTGCTGGAGGAATCCATATAGCTTCTCTTGGCGGGGTATGGATGTCTGTAGTTATGGGATTTGCAGGGATGTATCCGGTTGATAAAGGCTTAATATTTAATCCAAAATTGCCGGAAGAATGGGAAAGCATTGAATTTTCTATCAAATGGAAGGGACAGGATTTGAAAGTTAATTTGAACAAAGAAGAAATAAATTTCACGCTTTCAGGAGACAAAAATATTTTTGTAGGCCTTGGAAACAACAACTGGAAAGAACTTGAATCAAACAAAAATTATATCGGTACTCGAATTCAAGAAATTTGGAATTGGAAGGATTAAAGTCATGAAAAAGATTTTATTGCCTCTTGATGGCTCAGAAGCTTCATTAAAAGCGTTTATGCCCGCGAAAAGCCTTGCGGAATTATTGGAAACAACTCTCTGCATACTTCATATATCAGAAGAAAAGCTTAATCAGGACGCTTTTTTGAAAAAACTTGGCATAAAAAAAGAGGATTTGAAATGTTATATAATAAGCCATAAAGCAGGCGATCCTGCCAAAATAATTTTGGAAGAAAGCGAGCAGTGCGATTATATAGTAATGGGTACTCACGGAGAAACTTGCGACACTACTCAAAAAGCAGGGTCTGTGGCTATAAAAGTCGTTGAAAATACATACAAACCTGTTTTATTAATCAAGCCTGACGTAGAACTAAGCTGCCAAAACGATAAATGGATTCCTCAAAAGGTGTTGATTCCGCTAAATGGAGCGCCTAATTCCGCTCAGGCGTTACTTCCGGCAATGAATATTCTTGTAAAAACAACTGCCGAAATTGATTTATTGCATATATCTTCTCATAAAGCAGAACCGCCAAAAGAAGAAGGGGTTTTTACAGCGCCTTATTATGAAGATTATCCTCAACATGAGTGGAATTCGTGGTCAAAAGAGTTTATGAGGAGATTTTGTCCTATTTTACATAATCATAATCATATAAATCTTAAGCTATCTCTTTCTCATGGCAATCCTGCCGAAGAAATTTTGAATTTTGCCAGAGAAAATAAAAATGATTTTATAGCAATCGCCTGGCATGGGACTTTTTCGCATTTGAGGGCTTCTACATTAAAAAGGGTTTTATCGGAATGTACTTGTCCTATAATGTTAATTAAGATAATGACTTGAAATTTTTGTTAAGGTTAACGCTTTATAATAAATCATATGCCGCTTCTAAAATCTGTAAACTGTATCTGTCCGCTGCAATCCAACTTAAAATTGTATCCTGAGAAATTCCAAGGGCTTTTGATAATCTTTCCAAAACAGATTTGGGCATGGTTCTTTTGCCGGTGATTATTTGATTTAAGCCGCTTTGACCGTATTTTATTTCTTTGCTTAAAACAGTTCTGGAAATTCCTTTTTCCTGTAAAATAGCATCGATATTAATTGTCAGAATTAATTTTCTTTTATACGGAAAATTTTTTTTAGATTGAACAGCAAGTTTTAAAACTTCCTTCGAGTATTTGTCGGCGAGAATCCAACTTTCAAATTCTTCTCTTGAAACCTCAAGAAATGGAAGTACTTTATTAATTGCATTTTCAGTAAAAGGTCTTTTCCCTTTAATCATTGAAATAAGAGAAGATTCATATTCATTAATTAATTTGGCAATTTTACAATAAGATAAATTTCCCTTTTTTAAAATGCAATCTATTTTATTTTTTAATATATTCATACATGCCACCACGAGTATTCTTATCCCCTAGCAAATTTTGTACTTGACTTACGATTTTTTATCGTTTATAGTGAATAAGCATTAAGATGTAAAATGATGTAAATTTGTTCTGGTTGGTAAGCCATAAAAAAAATACCCTAGTTTTTGGTTAGGGTTAGTTTTGTATGCTTTTAAATTCAATAATAGCACATTATTTAAAGGTGGAATTGTATAAAGAAATAGTTGGTTTGAAATGAATTATCAGAATAAAAACCAGACTTTTTAATGGATGAGCAAAAAGTGAGGGCTAAGAGTTTATGAAATATTGCAGATGCAAGGGAATAAGTTCAATACCTCCATTTCAAAAAGGCTTCACCCTTATGGAAATGATGATTTCCATGGTAGTAATAGCTATACTTATGGCGGCTTCTATGCCGATGCTAACACAATTTTCCACGGCGAAAACAGGTATAGATAAAAATGTAATGAAATGTATTGCCAATAATACTGTGAGTAATGGCGATGGTACAAATTGGTATACGGATGCCACAGGTAATACAACAATACCAACAACCGAACCTTGCAGGGCGGCGGTTTCAGACATTCAATACAATAGAGGCAGGGCTTTCAACACTTCAGACTGGTACGCGAAAAATGGAACCGCAACGCAACAGACAATGGCTAAAAAAATTCTAAGAGTCGCCTGCGATCAGGGCGGTGAAAAAGCTTGCGATTATTTTATAAATTATTGTTGGGCAAACGCAAGTGGAAGTGTTCCATATTGTGACGACACATCAAGTTTTACCGACTTAACATATTATCTTCATTTAAATAGAACTACTTATGTAAACAAGGGAGCCACCTATATTATTGGTCAACTTACAAGTTTGCTTCCCAAAATGATAACAAACCTTTTGAATGAAACTGTTTATGATGCGACGACCGACCCAAATTCCAGTAATAATCTTGCGTTTGAGTTAGCCAAGCCATGGGTTTATATACTGGCTTGTAATGCCGGAATTTCGACAGGTTGCACTTATGCTTACAATCATAATTACAATAAAAGTTGTTATCAGATAAGATCAGTATGGGCTACTGCACCGACACAAAATTATAATCTTGCTTATAATTCATCAGGTAATACTGATTCAATATACTGCGATATGAGCAGTTTTCCCAGTGCTGCTATTACCGGCTGTAATTCAATTACTTCGAATCTTCTGGGGAATGCTCCGAATGATGATTGTTCCAGAGGGTGGGCAAACAGTTATAACAGAACTTGTAATCTGGTTGCATTATTCTGGTCACAGGGACCTGCAGGAACTTATAATCTTACATGGGACGGTGCACCTCCTGCTGCCTTAGTACCAACGTCTTGTCCTATTGCCACTCCTGCCTGTGTTACTCAGGGGCAAGGTTCTGTATGCGCAGACGGAACAGTTTATGCAGGAGATTACAGCGGGCATCATTACTATACAACTCCTCTTGATCAAGGTATGTATAATTGGAGTTCCGGACCTTCAGATGCTTTTACAAATGTAAATAATAATAGTGACGGACTTAACAATACCAGTTTACTTAATGCTCTTACAAACCCTCCTGACTCATATGCCCCGTATAAAGCTGCACAAGCTTGTAAAGCTTTAAATGATGGGAATACTTATGGATATACCGATTGGTATTTGCCAGCCAGAAATGAATTGGGTGTACTATATGCAAACCGTGAAGTAATAGGCAATTTTGGTCTGGGAAACTACTGGTCATCTACAGAAAATGACGGAAACACAGCAATCGCTTGGTCTTTTAGTTATGTAAATGCTACCACCGATTATAAATGGAATTCCTTAAAACTTAGATGTGTAAGAAAAAATAGTATTATTGACGCTTCTTGCCCTAATATAGGTGATACATGCGCTGACGGAACAAAATACGCAGGACCTTCTTCCACCTATTATCTGTTTACAACTCCTCTTGATCAAGGTCAGTTTACCTGGAATAATGGAACTTCAAAATGGACATATACAAATGCAAACAGCTCTACTTATGGATGGAATAATTATACTATTATTAATACTCTTACAAATCCTCCTGATGAATGTGTTCCCTATAATGCTATAGCTGCATGTAAATATTTGAATAGCATATCTCAAAATGGCTATACTGACTGGTATTTGCCGGCTTCTGGAGAATTAGCTTTATTATACACAAATCAAGTTGCTATAGGAAATTTTAGTAACGGTTATTACTGGTCGTCTACTGAATCTTCAAATAATAATGTGTTATATCAATCAATGACGAGCTCTTGGCAAAACCTGACATTAAAGTCTAATGCTTTGCATGTAAGATGTGTAAGAAGAGATCCTTAATAAATATGGAGATTAAATATGAATATAAATATTAATAGAAAAAGCATTTTAGTGCTGACTGTGTCAATATTGCTATGCCAAGCAGCGGGTATAATTGGTAAATTCATCGTTAGTCCCGAATCTTTAATCTGGTATGAGTACCTTTTTAAGCCTGCATTAACTCCGACTGACTGGCTTTTTCAAGGAGTTTGGGTAATTTTATACTTGTTAATGGGAGTTTCTTTATATCTTGTCTTACAAAAAGATAGTCCTGTCAGTAAAAAGTTTGCGCTGATAATATTTGGCAGTCAACTTTTACTCAATATTTTATTGGTGCCTGTGTTTTTTGGCTTAAAATCAACAATAGGCGGGCTTATAATTTCCATATTGCTATGGATGTCTCTATGTCTGATGCTATACAAATTTTATAAAATAACCATACCCGCAGCACTTTTAATAATTCCGTCAGTTTTATGGTCAGCTTACCTTGTCGGTTTAAATTTGACTTTCTGGATGTTAAATAGTACACATTGGGTGTTCTGGTCTTTTAAACAAAACTTGCATTAACTGATTTTTCAATTATTGAGCAAGCATTTCATCAAGTTTACCCGAGTCATTTAATGCTTTTAAATCTGTATATCCGCCCACATGAACGCCGTTTATGAAAATCTGCGGCACTGTTGTTCTTCCGCCGGTTATTCCTGAAAGTTTTTCTCTCATTTCATCTTCATTAGCGGTAATATCAATATCTTCAAAATCCACGCCTTTATCTCTCAAAAGGGCTTTGGCTTTTTTGCAGTAAGGGCAGTAATCTACAGTGTATGTTAAAACTTTTGCCATTTTATACTCCCGAAGTTTCCAAGTTTTTAATTCGGCTGCTTATCATTTTTCTAAATACCGAAAGATAACCTTCTGTCATCCTTTCAGCGGAAAAATTATCTTCAACATGTTTTCTGCAAGCCCATCTGTCTATATTCTCAACTTCTTTAACGCGTTTTATAAGTGATTCGATATCTTCTTCAACAAAGCCGGTAACTTTATGGCTTATAACTTCCGGGATAGAACCCTGATTAAGCGCGAGAACAGGAGTTCCGCATGCCATGGATTCCGCCATTACCAATCCGAATGGCTCCGGCCATGTTACAGGATGTACTGTCATAAAAGCGTTTTTGAGCAGTTCTACTTTGTCATCGTGACCAAGTTCGCCGATATAAACAATTTGTTTGCCATCTATCAAGTGTTTGATATCTTTTTCATAATACGCCCTGTCATTCACATCGATTTTACCGGCAATAATAAGTTTATTACCTGTTTCTTTTGCAAGTCTTATGGCATGATGAACGCCTTTTTCTTCAGAAAGTCTTCCTAAAAAAGCAATATAAGGATTATTACTGTCAGGTTCTTCCTGATAAGTATATTTTTCAACCTGTATGCCGTTATAAACCGTAGAAACATAATTTAAATCGGGCGCTCCAACTCTTTGAGAATCGCTTATTGAAATAAAAGGACTATTTTTATAATTCATGCAAAAATTAATATCTTCTTCATTAATAAAAGCGCCATGAATTGTATTTACGACGGGAATCCCCAGAAGTCCGCTAAAAGGAATAAACGAAGGTCCAAGATGGTTATGAACAATATCAAAAGAATCTTTCATTTCAATTAATTTTGCCATTGCCATATTTTCATAACATGAAACGTTTAAAATTCCAGCTTCCCTCATAGGTTTTTCAATTATGGCTTCAAGATTTGCGGAAGTTTTTGAATCGCCGGAGGCGAATAAAGTAACCTCATGCCCTCTTCTGGAAAGTTCTTCACATAATACGTATACAACCAGTTCTGTTCCACCATATTTTTTAGGGGGAACTGTTTCCCATAAAGGGGCAAATTGCGCGATTCTCATTAAAAAACCTCCTGGATTTTGACTAATAAACTAACAAACTAAAATTAGCATCAGCATTTAAACGCAACAATTAGCCACCGGTAGAAATCGACCGATTACATGCATTAGGTTTATTGGTATAAAAATTTTTTAAGAAGAAATATTTTTAAAATTTATTTTCTCTCGATTATTTCTATGGGAAATCCGTCAGGATCATTCAAAAAAGCTATTTTAGTACCTTTTTTAATTTCAAAAGGAGGGTAAACGTATTCCAGTCCGTGAAGTTTCATTGTTTCAGAAAATTTATCCATATCATCCGTATCAAAAGCCAGATGTCCGAAGTAATTTCCGTGGTTATATCCAGCTTCAGGAAGTTTATGGTTATATGTAAGTTCTATCGTGCAGCATTCTTGTTCGTCAGAAACAAAATAAAGTGTCGCATCTTCCAGTTCCATTGTTTTGAGTAATTTCAAGCCTAAAACTTCTTTATAAAATTTTAGAGAATTATCAATATTTTTTACTCTTATCATTGTATGGGAAAATTTCATTTTAACAGCTCCTAATTAATAAATTTTTAAATTTGTAATTTATTAATTATAGCGTAAAAAGCAATTAGCTGGCTGCCTGATTTTATTTTATAAGGCTCTCAAGATGCGACTTTTCTTCAGCAGATAATTTTGCTTTTCCGTTAGCTGCATTCTCTAATTTAAATTTGGCATATTTTACAACTTCTTCTGTTTCTGCAATACAAAGACTGTTGCGAGTATTTTTAGCGCGTCCTAACGATAAATCCGCCAATATAAGAGCATCATGAGGTATTTTTATAATTTTATCGTGGTCTTTAAAACTGCACATCCCCGCACTTATTGTAAGTCCGTCATTTTTTTCTACAATTTCATATCCTGAATTTTTTAATTCTTTAAGTTTTTTAGCTTCTTCAGCTAAAAGAGGTCTTTCATCTTTAAGTTTTTCCAGTTTTTTTATTTCGCGTGAAAAATAAGTTGCTAAATTTTCTGCATGAGCCTTAAGTTCTTTATCTTTATTTACGACAGAGCGCGATTCTTCAACAATTCTCATTGCTTCGTCTTTTGAAGTTCCCTTAACAATAAGAGTAAATTCTTCTCCTCCATAGCGTGCAAATAATAATTCTTTATCTTGAGTATTATATTTATCCACTACCTGGGAAATAACAGCAGTAGAGCGTTTTAAAACAGTATCTCCTCCGTCATGGTCAAGAGCCGTATTAACATTTTTAAATTTGTCTATGTCAATCATAAAAAAATGAAGTTCCGTGCCGTTTTTTTCAGCTTTAATAACAGCATCTTGCAAATATTTATCTAAATATCTCCTGTTAAATAATCCGGTTAAACTGTCTTTAAATGCTATTTGATTTAAATATTTATTAACTTTATGCATTTTTAGGGCAGTACCAATACCGACTATTCCTGTTGTAAAAGCTGCAATATCAATTCCGAATCTCCCCAAAAAAGATTTTTTTTCTTCTTTATTTAAGTTTTTGTTGGCAATCTCAAGTTTATCCTGCGGTGATTCAGGAATCATCGCACTTTTAATTATATTGTTACTGCTAAAAGCAGGTTTGTAAACCTTAACCGAGCTTATAGCTTCTGGCATAAATCCTTATCCTTTTTGCTTATATATAAATAAAAACAATTAAGGAAGCTGAATTGCTAAATAATAGTTCGAGTTATAATAAAAAATATTAAAAACAAAAGGAAATACAAATGATTAAAAACACAATAAAATTTACAAAAATGAACGGGCTTGGAAATGATTTTATAATCGTTGACGGAAAAGATGTTTCCGAGAAAAACTTACAATACGGCGAACTCGCAAAAAAAATGTGCGACAGAAACTTTGGAATTGGCGCAGATGGATTAATAATTGTAAATCCAACTGATGTCAAAGCTGATACTGACATAAGCTGGAGAATTTTTAATTCCGACGGCTCTGAACCTCAGATGTGCGGAAACGGAATTCGTTGCTTCGCCAAATATGTTTATGAAAAAGTCATAATAAACAAGAAAAAATTTACCGTGTGGACACTTGCAGGAACAATTACTCCTGAAATTCTTGACAACGGTGAAGTAAGAGTTGATATGGGCAAACCTATTCTTGAGGCTAAAAAAGTTCCTGTATTAGTTGAAGATTTGGATTGTGTTATAAATTATCCTCTTGAAATTAAAGGAAAAGAATTTAATATTACGGCTGTAAGCATGGGAAATCCGCACTGTGTAATCTTTACAGAAGACGATACTTTTTCGCTTGCACGCGAATTTGGTTCAAAAATCGAAGTACACCATATGTTTCCTGAAAAAACAAATGTTGAATTTGTTAAAGTCCTTTCAAAAAATAATATTAAAATTGATGTTTGGGAAAGAGGCTGCGGAATAACTTTAGCCTGCGGAACAGGCGCATGTGCGTCAACTGTCGCCGCTATTCTTAATGATTTGACGGATGATACGATTAAGGCAGACTTGCCCGGTGGAAGTCTTACTATCGAATGGAACAAAGAAACTCCTGATGCAAGCGTTTTTATGACAGGAAAAAGCAAATTTGTTTTTGAAGGTGAGTATTATTTATAAATTATCTATTCACAAAAAAAATTTGTTCATGATAATATTAAAACTTGAGTAATCTTAAGTAAAAAAATGGAGGTATAAACGGCTTTGCGTAAATACGAATTGCTTTGTATCCTGAAAACAGGATTTGATATAGAATCTTCTGATCAAACAATTGCAAGCATAGAAAATGCAATTAAAGGTTTTAACGGCAGTATTTTAATCACCAATAAAATTGGTCGTAAAAAACTTGCTTATGATATTGCTAAAAACAGAGACGCATTTTATGTCGTTTTCGATATTGAAATCGGCGCTGAAAAAATTATCGAATTAAAAAGATATTTAAAATTAAACGAAACAGTATTAAGAAGTTTTGTGCTGATAAAAAAAGAAAAACCTGCTAAGACAGCTTCTCGTTCTGCAATGTCTGCAAATTAAACTTTTGCCCCAATTTGAATTTTTATTAATTTAAATAAAATTGGGAACATAAATAAAAAATGGAGAAAAATTATGAGCAGCCTTAGCAAAATTGTTGTAACAGGAAAAGTTGTCAGAAATCCCGAAAAAAGATTTACAGGCACTAATTTGCCTATAACCTCTTTTACAATTAATATCGGCGCTGAAAATGAAGAAAAACTGGTAAGAGTTTTCGCAATTGGAAAACTTGGCGAAACAACAGCGAATTCAGTCAAAAAAGATCAAAGCGTTGTTGTTGAAGGTAAGTTACAAACTGCCGCGGTAAAAACAGAGTCAGGCGTTGAGAAAAAAATAGTGGAAATTAACGCGCAGGGGCTGGAAATTATCGGAGCTTCTCTTCAAGAAGGCTCTTCTGAAGAAACAGAATCTGTTGCAAACGACCTTGGTTTTTTAGAAGACACAAGCTCTGACGAATTAATCGGAGAAGATGAAATCCCTTTTTAAGAAATTGTCATTCTGAGGGTTTTAACCCGAAGAATCTATCCAAATAACAATTGTAAGCTATAATTCCAAAAGGGACAGATCCTTCGCTTTGCTCAGGATGACAAAATAAAAATTAATAATTAGAAAAACGTACCTCACACATAAATAAGGAAATATAAAGAATGAACCCAAGAGACAGAAGAAAATTTAAACCATGCAGTTTTTGCGCAGACAAAATCGATGATCTTGATTACAAAGACACAATCAGGCTAAAAAGATACTTAACCGAAAGAGGAAAAATAATTCCAAGAAGAATTACAGGAAATTGCTCTTTCCACCAGAGAATCCTTGCACAGGCTGTTAAAAAAGCAAGAGAAAATGCTTTAATTTCATATATTTTTGAAGGTTAGTTGAATTGGTATAGAAAAAATAGTATACTCAATTTAAATTTGTTTTCGGGCATAAGTCGAAGTTTTTATAAAAATAGCTGTTGTTATCTCGGAAACAGGATTCTAAGCCAAGAACAGAAACCTGTATAAAAAATAAATTATGAACAATCCTTATAACAATCAGGATTTTGATCCTGAAAAAACAACAAAAGATTGTCAAAAAAAGATTCAGCAAAATCCTAATGACACTGAATCTTATTTTATGTTAGGAAACATCCTGTCTATTGAAAAAAAATACGAAGAATCTATAAATATATATAAAAAACTCCTTGGGATAGAACCTGAAAACACAGATGCAATGGTTAGTCTCGGGAGTATTTTATTTTTAAGCGGACAAGCGGCTGAAGCCGAGAATTATCTTAAAAAAGCTGAAGAAATTGATCCTGAAAATTACCTTATATATTTAAATCTTGCCTCAATTTACTCCGAAAAACACAATTATACAAACGCTATAATCAACTATAAAAAAGCTTTAGCTCTTAATCCCAACAATCCTGAAATATATTCAGGAATGGGAATTGTTTTTCAGGAATTAAAAAAATATGACGAAGCTATTGATAATTACAAAAAAGCAATCAAAATCAATCCTGACAATGCAGAATACCATATAAATCTTGCCAGTGTTTATCAGGAAATTTCCGAATTAGAAACCTCTATAAAAGAATATCTTACAGCTTTGAATCTGGATAAAA
>Ga0209212_1002779_pt1 | contig 24183 bp, 22 predicted proteins | sample RifGroC2_FD_183996 | JGI IMG/M metagenome (GOLD analysis project Ga0209212, IMG submission 183996) | Groundwater microbial communities from Rifle, Colorado, USA - Groundwater C2 (SPAdes) (version 2) | ecosystem: Environmental > Aquatic > Deep subsurface > Groundwater | place: Rifle, Colorado... | reverse complement strand
CTGTTAACCTTGCATCGTCTTGGGCATATCTGACACGCCTTTAAAAGACCTTGTGCCTTTTCAATCCTTTCCAGGAGTTTACCGGTCTTATACAAATTTATATAGGCAGGCTGTAACATAAGTATTTTTATCAATAATTTAATATGTAAATTAATTTTATGACTTCTAATCATATGAGTCAATAACAAATCATTTTAGGATAAAATATACTTTAAAATTATAAGTTGCTAAATCGACCTGTAATTTGATATATTTTGTATAATTGTAAACAGACCATACGGGAGTGACATGATATTTCACACCCATCAAGTACACAATATTTTTATAGGTAACTTACTCCATAATTTAGATTATAGAGGTTTGGTATAATGGCAAAAAGATACTTCTATAACATATCCATCCTTTTTCTATTCTTCATGCCAGCTTTGGCAATCCACCATAGCGCACATGCTGCATTCCCAGTAACGGAAAGAATCCCTTATAGTGATTTTAAGAAGCTGATTCAAGAGGACAAGTTGGAAGAGGTAATTCTGGATTCATTGACCATTAAAGGGATTTTAAAACCTGAAGAGTGGCAAAAGGTTAAAAAAAATGTAACAACGGTGAAGGTAGATGATCCTGATCTGATTAAAGAACTTGTTGCACACAATGTAAAATTTTCAGCAAATGCACAGAACGGTGCGGGTCAATACCTGTATTTAGTATGGCTTATTCCCATGATAATATTTTTGATTATGATGACTAAGGCGCGGCGCGGGGCGACCGGGGCTGGGCTTATGTCTATTGGGAAGAGTCGAGCCAACCTTTACATTGATAAGGATACTGGAGTAACTTTTGATGACGTAGCTGGAGTAGACGAGGCTAAGGAAGAGTTAAAAGAGGTAATAGATTATCTTCAAAACCCGCAAAAGTACCAGAGATTGGGTGGTAAAATTCCTAAAGGGGTGCTATTGGTTGGTCCTACTGGCACTGGCAAAACATTGCTTGCCAAGGCAGTTGCTGGAGAGGCAAAAGTGCCATTTTTTTCAATAAGCGGATCGGGTTTTGTCGAAATGTTTGTGGGTGTTGGCGCCGCACGGGTGCGTGATCTATTTGCTCAGGCGCAGGAAAAGGCGCCTTGTATTATTTTTATAGACGAGATTGACGCCTTGGGAAAAGTGCGGGCTGCTGCGCCTATCTCTGGTGGCCACGAGGAACGTGAAAACACCTTAAATCAACTTCTTGTTGAGATGGATGGATTTGATACAAGAAAAGGTGTAATCTTATTGGCAGCGACTAACCGACCAGAAACTCTGGATACTGCCTTACTCAGGCCAGGGAGGTTTGATAGGCATGTACTCGTGGACAGACCCGATATTAAAGGGCGTGAAGATATATTAAAGGTTCATTGTAAAAACGTAAAGCTCGGCAAGGATGTGGATATAAAAATTATTGCGGCAAGGACGCCAGGCTTTGTCGGGGCAGATTTAGCGAATGTAGTCAATGAGGCGGCTCTTCTAGCAGCGCGGGTGGGTAAGGATGCTGTAGGAATGGATAGTCTTGAGGAGGCGATCAACAGGGTGGTCGCGGGATTAGAAAAGAAGAAGAAGGTTATGAGCAAAAAGGAACAGGAGATTATTGCCTACCACGAGTCGGGTCACGCATTGGTTGCAGAATCTGTTCCTGGCGCTGATAAAGTTCACAGAGTTTCTATTATTCCGCGTGGTATTTCTGCCCTTGGATATACGCTGCAGCTGCCGACTGAGGATCGGTACTTATTAACGCGATCGGAATTGTTAGATAGGCTCGCTGTGTTTCTTGGAGGCCGTGTGGCTGAAGAAATTATATTTAATGAAGTTTCTACAGGCGCACAGAACGACCTGGAGCGGGCAACAGATATTGCAATGAGCATGGTAAGGGAATACGGAATGAGTGAAAAATTGGGCCCGATGACTTTTCAAAACGGCAGAAAACCGTTATTCGTAGAGTTAGGATACCGTTCAGGTCGTGAGGTGAGCGATGAAGTTTCAAAAGATATTGATAATGAGGTAAAGAAGATTATTTTTGATACCCATACCAGAGTAAAAAACATCCTTCTGGAGAAGAAAGACCGCTTGCAAACCCTTGCAAAACTTCTCATGGAGAAGGAGGTTATTGAAGGTGTGGAGTTAAGGAAGATTATTTCTGGTAATATCCCAGGCTCTATAAAGGAATAATATGGTTAAGAAGATACCTCGAAAAAGAATCCAAATCCAATTTTTGACCGTGTCGTAATCTCGCCAGTACAATAAAAGTACCTGCCCGGTGGTAAATTCATTTTTCTCATACCAATGTTATCAGCAATCTTAGTGTAAGCATCTTCTTCTCTATTCAAAAGATATTTTTGTGATGGATAAAAGGTAATGCACCCTAAAGAACTTTTTGAGTCCACACTATAAAGTGTTTTTCCCACCACCAGAGGGCCATCCGTTTGGAAATCAATAATTCTAATATCCCGTCCTTTAACTATGGTAGGTGAACCTTTTACAAAAAAACGCCGTTCCTTACTATTGGCTTCTGAGTAATACTCCGCATTATTAATCTCTGTGTAGTTATCATTACCCACGATAAATAGTCCTCCTTTAGGCGGTATCTTCCATAGTGTTATATCGCCTATTGAGAGATCGGTATTTTCGTCCAGAGTTAATGGTATATATAGTGGTACATATCCTTCCTTATCGAAGGTTAACTTAATGTTGCCAGGATTATAACCAATAGAAAAGACACCTGTCGTGTCGGTAGTAGTCTTTGATTTTGAACCATTAGAAGCGACAGTAACGTTTGCAAAAGTGATAGGTTTGCCAAATCCATCAATGACCTTGCCATGGATGGTGCCAGTTTCCATGGCGTACAAAGCCTTTGTTGCAAAAAGCATAACAATTACAGCAAAGTATATTTTTCTAAACATTTTCCTGTTTTCCTTAAAATTATTAATAATTTATGATTTGAAAATATTCACAACACTTTTAGCACATCATAGGCTTAATTGTCAAATACTTTAAAAATGTTTAAAAATTTAATGCCTGTACTGATTTGATTCTGTGTGGGTATTCTTCAATTCATTCGCTATTTTAAAAAACAGTATTAAACACAGATGTTATACTGAGTGCGGTACGATAGGTCTAATTTATTTGATTGACAAATAGTATGCTTAGTTATATACTTTTTCCGATACAAATTCGTGTTTAAAATTAAGTTGCTTAATAATCAAGTATATACATAAAATTGGGAAGGAATAAGAATTATGAAGGGTAAATTGAAGTTTGTTTTTCCATTGTTAGGTTTGTTGAGTGTATGTCTTTTCCCAACTGTTAATTTACAGGCTAAAGAAAGTTTAGATGACGGCATACTCTGGTTGACCAAAGCAGAAGTTAACGAAAAATTTGGCAAGCCGACATATTTATATTGCGAAGAAGAGCCATATAGAAGATACGTAATAGTAAAACCAGAGAATGAAAATGCACTCAGGGCAACTTTTTTATATGACGTTGTGATACACGATTTTTATTATATTAAAAGAGACGGCAATAACGTTGAATACAGAATTTATTACGGTGAAGATGTTTCTGGCGCAGGAAAAACTTACCGTGCAAAGAAATATTCAATAACATTTATGGACGGTCCTGTTCAGTTAGGCAAAATTGCTCAGTTTATTCCGGAGTTTAAACCAGCCAATGAATGTAAAAAAGTCTTCCATGAACGTATAATAAATTATAACACCATCAGGCTGATATTCGTAACAGATAAGGTTAATGATATATCGAAACGTATGGGATCTTTATTTACAGATCCAGACAAGGATATAAAAGATTGGTCTTTGTCTTATGAGGTTATGCTTTGTGATGGTGAACCAGAAAATGTGTCCTCTAACAGCATGGTTAAGAAAGTCATCGTGTCAGTGGATGGTGAGTATCGGATTGGCAAAACGGCGCATGTCTTTGGTTCGAAATTAATAAAAAATCCGCTACAATAAAAGAAAAGTATTTTTTAAATATTAAAAGCAGTAATGAATAATGTTCAAATCATTTTTCTTACTGCTTTTTTGTTTTATATAAAATCCAGTCTTAAATAGGCTTCGGTAACTTTTACGCCACTAAGACAGCAAGTTACAAAGAAAAACTTAGTGTCTTGGTGGCAATTCTGAATTCCTAAATATTAAATTAGGAGGAAATAAGTGAAAATTTGCTGCATCGGCTGTGGTTATGTGGGACTTGTTGCTGGCACATGTCTGGCGGATATGGGTAATGATGTGATTTGCGTGGATGTGGATAAAAACAAGATAAACAATCTTAAAAAACGGATTATACCTATATACGAGCCTGGTCTGAAAGATATGTTAGATAGGAATTCCAGGGAAAAAAGAATTGCTTTTACAACCAATATTAAAGAAGGTATCCAAAAATCAGAAGTTATTTTTATTACAGTGGGAACACCTTCAGACAATAATAACTGTGCTGATACTTCTGCCATTATTTCTGTTGCTAAAAATATTGGACAGTATATGAATGGGTATAAAGTTATTGTGAACAAAAGTACAGCTCCAATAGGAACTTTAGAAGAAATTGGGAAGGAGATAGAATCCTCGCAAATAAAGTCTTTTAAATATGATCTGGTCTCCAACCCTGAATTCATGAGAGAGGGAGAGGCTATTAAGGATTTCACAAATCCTGACAGGATAGTGATTGGTGTGCAAAGCGAAAAGGCAAAGTGCATTATGGCATCCATCTACAGTGGTATTTCCAGAACAGATAAACCAATTATGTTTACTGACCTTCGTAGCGCTGAGCTAATTAAATATGCCAGTAATGCGATGCTTGCCACAAGAATATCTTTTATGAATGAAATGGCGCAATTATGTGAAAAGGTAGGAGGCGACATCAAAGCCATCGCGAAGGGAATGGGGTTGGACTCAAGAATCGGACCTCGATTTCTCCAGGCAGGCATTGGGTACGGAGGTTCTTGTTTCCCCAAAGATGTTAAAGCCCTTGCTCAAATTATGAAATCAAATGGCATAGAGCCCAGGATATTAACGGCAGTTGACGAGGTGAATGAACAGCAAAAGAGTTCTCTTATTCATAAAGTTAGGAAATTAGTCCCCAGTTTGAAAGGGAAAAGTATTGCTATTTGGGGACTAGCTTTCAAACCGAAGACTGATGATATGCGAGAAGCGCCGTCTATTACAGTCATTAGTCAATTACAAGAGCTTGGTGCAAAAATTAAGGCATTTGACCCTGAAGCACAGGCAAATGCTAAGAAAATATTTAAGAATATAACATATCGTAACGATCCATATTCAGTCCTGGTAGGATGCGATGCGCTTGTTGTAGTAACAGAGTGGAATGAGTTTAGAGATCTTGACCTTAAGAAGGTTAAACGGTTATTAAAGCATCCAAATATAATTGATGGTAGAAATATCTATGAACCGCAGGAAATGAAGAAACTTGGTTTTAACTATCTGTGTGTGGGACGAAAATACTAGATATTTTGTGTAAAAACAGAATTATTTTTACATTTTACCAACCTACACATATCCAAGAAGTTGACTCGCCGTTCGCATGCTATCGAAAGATTTGCATTCCTTAGTAATTCGTCCAGGTCAAAGTGTTTTCCCAAACCCATCTTATCTCTGACAGGAGAAATAAACTCCTCGAATCGGGAGATAACCTTGTTGTTACAGCCTGTGTAATTTAATATAAATATTTCCCCATCTTTTTTACATACCCTTTTTATTTCGTTTAAAGTTCGCAAAGGGTCTGGTACTACCGTGATAACGTGGGAGGCAATAACCTTATCAAAAGTGTTATCAGAAAAGATCATTGATGATGCATCCATGTTGTATAATTTAATATTGGATAACCCATAATATTGTTTTTTACTCTCGGCTTTGTCCAACATTTCCTGGCTGATATCTATTCCCGCTACATGAGACTCTTTTGGGTAAAGTGGTAAAGACAATCCAGTTCCTACACCAACTTCCAGTATTGATTCGTTGGGTTTTACATTCATCATGTTAAAAGCGACATACCTTCCGTGTTCAAATATTCTCCCAAAGAAGGAATCATAAACGAATGAATATAAAGAATATACTTTTTTAATATGTTCACTCATAAATATGGTTTAATTATAACAGTCCACCAAAATTTTACAAATATCATCTTGTATTTTCATAACGGAACTCAGGTTTCTAAAGTTGTTCATTAAAATCGAGAAAACAAGCACATCTCCACTCGAGGTATCAATATAACCAGAAAGTGCTGATGTTTTAGCAATGTACCCTGTCTTTGCATGTATTTTATTTTTGTACTGTGGAGAATTCATTCGGCGACGTAGTCCTCCGTCTGTGCCGGAAGTGGGTAAAGAATTCCACAACATATTTCCATTTGGATGTTTATTCATATACTTCAGGAGGGTTGTTATTATTTTAGGTGAAAGCTTGTTGCCTTTCGACAAACCGCACCCATCCTCAATTTGATATTCATCGTTGGGGAACCCCAGTTTATTCATAAAATCATGCAAAACCTCTAATCCCGCATCTAAAGTTCCGCTACTTTTAATATGTGCCCCTAACGTCTTTAGTATTTGTTCAGCATAAAAGTTCTGGCTGTGTTTATTTGTTACATGAATGGTTTGTTCCATTGTGGAAGTGGTCTGTGTTATCCTCTCAAGATTAGAATTGGCATAATCGCCTTCTTCAATTAACCTGGCGTTACCACAGACTGTAACACCATTCTTTTCGAGGATTTCTTTAAAGACTGTTGCAAGGTAAAGGGCGGGATTGTGTACATTCACCCAGTTTTTTTCGGGAGATGCGTTAATCCAAAATTTACCTTTGATAAATATTTGATTAGTTCCTGGTTTTCTATCCATTGAGTAGCCATGTTCTTTTTTATTTAAAGTATAAATGCAGTTATTAAGAATATTAAAATATGACGTGTCTGGTTCCACTAACAACGTTACAATCTTTCCCGGTTCTTTCTTGGGAATGATTGTGATGTCAACACAATTATCATTGAAGGACAATCCACAGCTAGGCGCACAATACCATTCAGATAATTGATTTTCTGGCCAATTGGGATTTGTGTATACACGATCAAATATACTGTCATCAGCTATGATATCTCCTGTGATTTTATTTATACCTCTGGTTATTATAGCATTTGCCCATGATTCTGTAACGGCTGCGATATTGCCATTGTAAAATCTGCCAGAAAGGTTAGGATCTCCGCTTCCTTTAATAATTATATTTCCAACGAGTTCACCCGAAGCTTTTATTTTGCCGTCGGCTTCTATAGTTGTTTTATATTCAAAATCAGTGCCTAAATAATCTAGTGCTGCAGATGTTGTAAGGAGTTTCATGTTTGATGCTACGCTGAACAAATCATTGTCTCGGTAACTAAATAATGGGGTTTCATTTTTAATGGATATAATACTAATGCCGTATGGAACGTTTTTCAGAGATGGATTATTTAATAAAAGTTGTATTCGGTTTTTTAGGTTGTTGGTATCGGTAGTATTTGCTTCTACAGATGCAGAGAAAAATACAGCACAAGTAAGAATAAATACAACAATCTTGGAATATACTATTAATATTGACCTGCGACTATTCATAAATATTCAACAACAGGAAAGGATATTATTTCTTACTTTTCGGGGATGCTTTTGGTTTTTTAGGTAGAGAGGCGGCAAGTCGTGTTTTTAATATATTTTCGATTGTTTGTAAGATAAATGCACTGTCCAAAGGTTTTAAAATAAAAACATTTGCGCCTGCCTTAACGGAAGAAGATTCAAGGCGTTTTGATTTTTGATTACTTATCATAATAACAGGTAAGTTTGGGCTTGTTTTTCTTGCATCGTGTAAAATTTCAATACCCGAAACTTCCTGAACAGTTGTGCTTATTATTGCAATATCCATTTTCCTTTCTTGTAGTATGGTTAATGCTACATGTTTATTAAGGGCAACTTCCGTTTCATAGCCGTGGTGCTCAAATAAGTCTCTTAAAGTATCAACTGTTTGTCGCTCATCCTCTACGATTAAAATCCTTGCAGCAGGCATCTTAACCCTTTCATTTTCTTTATCAGATTACTATGCAAGGTACATTATACAAATGAAACCTATATGGTCATTTGGCAAAATAGAGAATGAAAACGCACCCTGCCATTTACTCTTTAAAATATAAAAAAGATATTTTCGGGTGCAACTGCGTGTAATGCGTTATTGATTATTTTACAGTGATTATTTTATAGTTACCTGGTGATGCATTTAATAAAAAAATTATCTCATTGCTCGCTGTATTTCCCTTTCAACGGTGCGCTTTTTGATATCCTCACGTTTATCTACTATCGATTTTCCTCTAACAAGGGCAATCTCCGCTTTAATTAGCCCTTCTTTAAAATACAATGATAAAGGAATCATCGTGTATCCTTTTTGTTTGATCTTTCCGATTATTTTATTTATTTCTCTTTTGTGTAATAGCAGTTTCCTGATCCGTTTAGGCTCATGATTTTGTCTATTTCCTTGTTTATATTGTCCAATATGCATTTCATAGAGAAAAACTTCACCATTATTTATGTGTGCAAAACTTTCATTGATACTTACGTCCTTATTTCTAATTGATTTAACTTCAGTTCCTGTAAGTATAATGCCAGCCTCAAATTTTTCCAAAATTTCATATTGGAAATACGCTTTCCTATTTCTTGCAATAATTTCCATTTATATTGAACCTTACAAAATATGTGAGAATCGTAACAGATTGTCAGCATTAATGCAAGGTCAATTTAGTAAAATTACATTGACTTGCCTATATAGATTCTTTAAAATCTTTTCGTTTGGACGTGACGTTCAGTTTAGGGCATGTTGTATCTGTTGATATAATGGTATGTTATGTTTACATCCTATTAAAAATTCCAAAATTTAATATCAATTATAAGCAGAGGTAGTATAATTTATATCCAAAACATGACAAAATAGTAAATATTAGTAAGTGAAATTTATAAAAATAATTCACAAATATTTAGAACAGCATCTGTTATACTTATAAATAATTAATAGCCGAAGTGGCGGAATTGGCAGACGCACTAGATTCAGGGTCTAGTCCCGGTAACGGGGTCAGGGTTCAACTCCCTGCTTCGGCATTTTCTTTAGCTTAAAATTAAGCTACTATCAGCAGTAATTTTTTACGTCAACAGGACAATAAATAATAAAGAGAAGCGTTAGTGTATTGGTGACTTTGTGGTTATCTAAAATTCCTGAATATAAACTTGTTGGAATTAGTTTTATCTTAATTTAATCTCCATCTTCCTTCTTAATTCCGCTTCTTCTCGTAATCTCCTTGCTTCTTCTCTGATATCGCCCAAATCTTTTTGTAATTCTACCCAACCGTATAAGTTTGTATAGTTAGGGTTCATGTGATAAGCCCCTTTCCACGCTATGACGGTACTGCATGAAAATTTGTAAAATAGGCGCTCCAGTCTGGACTTATTGCTGTACAATTGCGGATTTCCAAGTATGAGAGCATGTCCAAGAAGTGAGGTTTCTGCCATTTCACTTCTGGCTGGTAATGCCGTATTTTCTTTTTCCAATCCAGAGATGATGTCCTTTGCTTCTTTTAAAATTGTTTCTACATTTTTGTGAATAGTATCTGCTGTGGCTAAAGTTTTTCTTGCAAAGTTTGGAGAATGACACATACTGCAAACTGATAGCATAGCATCACGTCTCTTGCCCAGTTCTGTTTCATCAACTTTAACCCCATCCCTGTTAATGTATGATGTGCCACATCCTGCAGGTCCATAGGCAAGTCCAAAACTAACATCATGAGTACCCTGCGGCATATGGCAGGTAACGCATATTGGCGAACGTAATGACCGTACGGAATGAGATTCTTCTAATATATTAGATTGGCTAGCAGTATAAACAGTGCCATGCTTTGATGAGATATATAGCTCATAATGTGGGTGATCTAGTCCCGTATGGCATGTCCTGCAAGCTTCTGGAGCCTTTGCCTCAAAAGTATTAAATGTGTGGCGTGTATGGCATGAATCGCATTTGAATTGAATATTATGACACTGTTCACATTTTGCCGAAGGGAAATCTTTGGGAATCGGAACATTTTGACCATAATCTAACATCCTCTTCCAACCAATGGAGTGACGGCTTCTCATAAACTCATTGAATTGTTTGATATGGCATTTCCCACAGTTACCAGCTATTACCTGGCGATGCACCCTTTTATCTTCACAATTACTTTCGTCAGTGTGGAAATATCCCAGTTCCATTGCCTCTTTTACGGCAGGTTCTAAAGTAGAACTAATATGGCATGCCTCACAGCCCACGCCTTTTCTGGCATGTTTGCTGCCTTCCCAATCAGCAATCCAACCATGAGTTACACCTCGTTCCTCATGACATGTAATGCATTTTAAAGATTCATCTGTAATTCCTTTCTCTGTTTTGACAGATACTGCCTTTTCTTCATGAGAAGTAGTCACTGTCTTATTTGGTGTGGTACAGCCTGTGAGCCAGAATAACCCGATAAAAAAAGTAAAGAAAACAACAAATCTGATATTTTTGTTAAAATGTCTGGAATAACAGGGCATTGGTTTTCTCCTTTTTAATGAATACAGAGTGTATTACGTCTGAGGGTGAATATTATACACGCTAAATTACAAAACAAAAGGGATTATTCTGCGAAATGCTTATTGACGAAGGATGTCATAATCTTTTAAAATGGGGTCTTTAGATAGTGTTTCTTTGTATGAAGTGTTCAGTTGTATGAGTTTCGATAGGGTATCTGAAACCTTCTCTTTATCTCCCATGAACGCATAGGTACACGCCATATTATATATGGCATCGAAGAAGTCAGGTTTTACGCTAAGAGCTATCTCATAGGCCTTGATGGCTTCATCATATTTGGTGAGTTTATTTAATGACATGCCCTTGATATTTAATATTTCGTAATATTCTGGTTTTAGAATAAGTGCGTTGTCAAAACATTTTATGGCATTGTCGTATTTACATATAAAATACAGGGCAAGTCCTTTATTATACCAGACCTCAAATAAATTTGGATTAATCTCGTTTGTCGCATCAAACGCCTCAATGGCATCATTAAACCTGCTCAGACTGAATAGAGAATTACCAATTCCAATCCATGCATCGTAATAATCCGGATTCATCTCCGTTACTTTTTTAAAAGCAGTTAAAGCCGCTTCATAGTCTCCCTTTTTGTATGCATTTGTTCCGTCTGACATCAAAGTAGATTTGGTATCAACGGAGAAAAGGTCTTGTACCGCAAGAACATTGGAAGGAGTATTTTCTTCCAACACAAAAGAGAGTTGTGCACATACAACCTTATTTAAACCAAGAGTGATTATGAATATTAAAAAAGTATACTTAGCTATGTATTGATTTCGAAATTTATTCGGGTTCATAATCATTCCCTTATTTTTTAACTTAAGTAAGTATTTTTTATACTATAACATATCAAATTAAGTGCCAAGATTACGGTCAAGACATTTCATAAGAATGTAAGTATATAATATTTGCATATTATGGTATGTTTCATTCGGAAATAAATAACTTTTAAATTGCCTATTCTTTAATGAATTTGTCCGGATTAGGGCATAGAAATGCCTGGTAATGGGTAAATTATATTTAGGGAAAAGTATTTAATTGTATTTAACGTTATAATCTTGTAAATATTACATTATCCGTTTGTAAGATTTACTTGTTTTAGGTTAAAAGCAACTGAAAACACATGAAAAATAAAGGCAGCAAGGCAACTATTATTTTGATCATTTGCAATACCTTTTTATTTGGAATAAAGATCACAGCAGGTCTCATGTCCAATAGTTTGGCCATTATCTCGGACGCTGTAAACTCGCTTACCGACATTGTCTCTTCTGTAATTATTTTCTTTGCTGTGAAAACCTCTTCAAAACAAGCAGATGAAGGACATCCCTTTGGTCACCATCGGGCAGAACCAATAGCAGGCTTAATCGTGGCTATTTTTGCCGGCATTTTAGGATTCGAGATACTGCGTACCTCTATTTTTAAACTCATGGAAACGCATGAGCACAAGATAGGTATCTACGTAATCACAGTACTCCTGGTATCTATTGGTATGAAACTTTTGATGTCTGTATATTTTAAAAGATTTAGCCGCAAAATAAATAGTCCTGCTTTATTAGCAAGTTCGATTGATAGCAGGAACGACGTATATATATCTACTACCGCCCTGGTCGGAATAATCTGTGGACTTTATGGTTATCCGCAAATGGATGACATTGCAGCGATCCTTATCAGCTTTTGGATTATTTACTCAGGCTATAAAATTGGCGTTCAAAACATTGACTACCTCATGGGCAGGCAACCCGATTCCAGTATCATGGAAGAAATTAAAAAGAAGGCATGCGCTGTTTTTGGTGTTATTGGAATTCACGATGTCCGTGCACATTACGTAGGCAATTATATTCATGTTGAAATCCACATATCATTAGACCAGAATTTGACTATGACACAGGCGCATGATATTGGCGAAAACGTCCAGAAGGAAGTGGAGATCATCGAATGTATCCATAAGGCATTTGTGCATATTGATCCAATCTAGAAAATAAAAACACCAACCATTTTTGGCTGATTTGTGAAAGAGAAAGGAGGGTACCTCATTTCAGGGATGAGTCACCGAGTTTAGGGGAGGGTCACTTACTTTTGAATTATTTGTGTCGTTTGGATGTATTTTTTACCAATAGCTGCAGCGGTGTCGTATTCATACCTTTTAAAACACAACGGGCATTCGATATAGTTATCATCCTGTCGCAAATTAGGTAAGAAATCGCTTTCTTCTATACGCTTGCCCAGATTTGGAGACTGTTTTATAACTTGAAAATTACTTGTAAAAATCTTAAATTCCTTATCGTTACCACAGTTTGGGCATACAAAAAAAGTGTTCATCGTCATAAAATTCTATCTCCTTATTAGTAACAATAATTATTCTAAAATTCACGCGTTAGTAAACACGATTACGGTTGATTTTGTTCCAAGAGGAAACAGAAAACATGTTAGCTTATAAACAGATCTTTTGTAAGGCATGGGCATTAAGAAAAAGGTATATAAACCAGACTAATACAAACGTATACCGCCTAGTAAACTCCTATGGAGATGCCTTACCGGAAGTAACAATTGATGTCTATAATAAAAATCTCCTTGTACAATATTTTAAACTGTGTAATACACCAGCAAAGGAAGGGATTTACAGCGCTCTTAATGAAATATTAGTGCCAGATAGTATTACAGAAAAGATACGATTAAAGGGTGAAGATATTAAAACTCACTTAGTAACAGGAAAAGAACTTCCTGGAATTTTTGTTGTACTAGAAAATGGTATAAAGTTCGACATATCTTTTTTGGAGGGAGGTGGAACTGGGCTGTTTTTAGATCAGCGGGAAAACAGAAAAAAAATTCAATCTCTTGCCAAAGGCAAGGAGGTACTAAATTGTTTTTGTTATACGTCCTCCTTCTCAATTTACGCAAAAATCGGAGGCGCTACCAGGACAACTAATATAGACCTGTCCAAAAAGGCAATAGAATGGAGCAAAAAGAATTTTTTACTGAACCAACTTGATGTAAACGATCACGAATTTATAGTGGGAGATGTATGGGAGTGGTTGCGAAGGTTTCAAAAAAAGGGACGAACGTTTGATGTGATTATTATTGACCCACCAAGTTTTTCTACCAGTAAAACAACAATATTCACCGCAGAAAAAGACATCCCTAGATTAATTGGGGCTGGACTCAGCATCCTTCGTGCGGATGGAATTCTTGCCTTTTCCACTAATATCGCAAAAATAAACTTCTCGAAATTTTTCCAATTATTATCACGGGTAAAAGATTTCACGCAAAAAAAATACAAGATAATTGATGTTTCATCACAGGGTTTTGACTTTCCCACAGATGGCTTCCATTCAATAGAGCCTTACCTGAAGTTTGTTATGTTGTCGTGTTAATACCCAGTTGCATTCATAATATATGATACCCCTCACCCCAACCCTCTCCCACAAGGGGAGAGGACTCACAAATATCCACCTCCATTGATGGGAGGGGTAAGGGGAGGGTGATCGTATGAATGCAACTTAGTATAACAAGCTAATGTTTTACCACTGAGATACACGGATTAACAGTTGGAGTGAAAGCAACATATAAGGATGGGTTAAGCAAAACGAACCCATCAATATTCTGATTCTCTTCCAATAAGAAAAGTAAGCAGTGTATTTTCAGGAACACTAAAAAGTAAGCTGTAATTACCCCTTAAAAAAGGGGCTAGGGGGGTTCTCCCTTGCTGGTTGGGGGCACGTTCACAAAGTCCATTTGGGGGCGCAATTTCCCGCAAAGCTTCTGTTTTGCGGGAAACAGAGTTTCACTGACAAGCATGTTCCCAAACTCTGTTTTGGAACACGCAGTGATAGAAAATATTTACTGCCGAAGGTAGCATAATTTAACTATAAATTTTTACGTCTCTTTCTAATTAGGTATCCTACAAATACAGATACCCCAAATACAACAAACACTCCAATTATACCAGCATACTGTTTGGTATCGAATTTATGTTTTAGACCGGGCATTGTATAACCAGGCATAGGGACATTTATCGTAGGTTTAAAGTCGTCTTTTTTTAAAAAACTCATAGTATCATCTACTACCTTTTGAAGACCGTCAGGTTTTTGGGAGACAAATGGCATAATAAGAAATACAAGTCCTATAACGAAAGACAAACCGAATGCTATGAACAACGTCTTACTTTTTATATTTGGTAGGTTCATATAATTTAATCCTTATTTAAAAGCTATATAGTTATCTGTGAAATCTGTGGTTTCGAAGGTATTTCATTCTATGTGCCCTTTGTGGCTTGTTTGAAGTATTTAAATTTTCTGCAAATTTAATAAGTCAGGTCTTACTTTTATTAGCAGGCTTAGTGTTGCAACAGTAATAAATCCTTCCCCAATGCCGATTATGGCGTGGATGCCTGCCATAGCAGGAATGACAATTTTAAAGGGCATAGTGCCTGAAATACCTAATTCGATAGCACAACAAACAGACGACAATACAATAGTACACCATGATGCCGTAAATCCGCCGACAAAAATGCCCTTTTTACCATGAATAAATAATTGGAGTAAGGTGTTTATGTAATAGCCAAAAAATCCACCGACAATGCCCATGTTGAAGATATTTGCCCCTAAAGCCGTAAGTCCGCCGTCCTGAAAGATCAGGCATTGAACGGTGAGTACGGTGGTCATTATGAGTACAGACGCCCACGGACCTAGAAGAACAGCAATAAGGGTAGCTCCCATAAAGTGACCGCTGGTGCCACCGCCTACTGGAAAATTAAACATTTGTGCGGCAAAGACAAATGCTGCCGTGACACCCAGAAGCGGAATATGCTTTTCTGTTATTTTTTTGTTTACCTTTCGAATGGCAGTTCCAATAAATACGGCAGAAATGCCGCCCATCCCAATCCACGTCTTTGTGTCCAGAAAGCCATCAGGGATATGCATTAAACGTCTTTCTTAGTTGTATTTTTGTTTTATAATAGTAAAATAGGCAAAATTAAATAAAGAAACAATGTGGTATATAGCAAAATAGGGCAGTAGATACAATAAAAACTTGATGATTAATAATTTCATATTAACAGCATAACCATTTTAATTGTGAGATGTACATCTCAGATAATTACTGTTGAAGGCGGTCTAACCCAAGCGGACTGGAGGAATTAATGAAAACAATTCTATTGGTAGAGGACGACAAGAATCAACTCTTACTCTATGAACAGGAACTCTTGCTGGAAGGGTACAACATTATTACGGCAAGGGATGGACAAGAAGCTGTAAAAAAGGTAAAGGAACAATTGCCTGATCTGATTGTAATGGATATTAATATGCCTAGGATGAATGGGATCGAATCCTTGAGCAGAATTTTGGGGGAACACAAACATATACCAATCATTATTAACACGGCTTATAGCAGTTACAGGGATAATTTTATGACATGGGCGGCTGACGCCTATATTACTAAATCTTCAGAGATGAAAGAATTAAAAAATAAAATTAAGGAATTACTAAACAAGCCGGGTAAATAAAAATTCTATATAACTTCCATTAAACTTGCAGATCGGTTTAAGACATAAAAAAGTAATAATATGAATAAACGGGATATTCTAACAGTTATAAACAAGGGCTTTGTCAACGCAGGACGGTACTTTGTGGCGGCTGCCTCTATCCTTACGATTCTTGCCTCTGGCTTTTTGATCTTTGCAGGAATTTGGGAGTTCGCTAACGGCATTCCGGATATACTAAATTTCCTGTTTCATAAAGGAGCACACCGTGTAGAACTTTCAGTGCATTTTATTTCCGCTATAGATATGTTCATGGTGGCTGTGGTGATGTTTGTTATGGGTATCGGGCTTTTTGAATTGTTTGTGGACAGAGACCAGTCAATTAGCTATCCACACTGGCTGAAGATACGCGATTTGAGTGATTTAAAAGAAAAATTGATAGCTGCCGCAGTAGTGGTTATCGTTATCACATTTTTAAAGCATATCGTAATGTGGGAGAATCCTCTTGAAACCCTGTATTTTGGTGGCGCTATAGCCATTGTTATTGCGGCAATTACATTCTTTTCAAAATTAGTTGTGGGTGATGATTTGCGAAAAAAGAAAGATGAGGAGGAAAGACAATAGGCGATTTATTTCAAGCCTATTCTCAACGTCATTAAGTCAAATTGCCTGTAGTAAAATTCCACATCAAAGGGAGATTCAAGAGGGTTGTTTAGATAAAACAATCCTTAACTTAATGACTTTGTGCCTATTTTGATATGTATTTGTAATTCGTATAAATTATAAATAAAAGAGACATATTTCTTATGCCAGACAAAAGGAACTATTACGAAATATTGGGGATAGATGGAAAGGCATCGAAAGAGGAGATAAAATCCGCTTATCGTACACTTGCCAAGAAATTTCACCCCGATCTTAACAAAGACAATCCAAAGCTGGCTGAGGAAAAGTTTAAGGAAGTGTCCGAGGCATACGAGGTGTTAATTGACGACAATAAAAGAGCCAGATATGACCAATACGGACACGCAGGCGTTGCCTCCGATTTTAGTAAAGATGGGTTTACATGGCGCGATTTCAGCCATATAAGCGATCTGGAAGATATATTTGGACATGATATCTTTTCGGATTTCTTTGGACGCGGGAGTATTTTTAGCGACTTTTTTGGTGCGCGTAAACGGGGATTTGAACAGCCGGAGGAAAGGGTTAAAAGAGTACAGGTTGAAATAACATTAGGGCAGGCATATAGAGGCGTTAGCACAGAGGTGGCTATCCCCCGCATGGACGTATGTGCGGATTGTGGCGGAAGCGGCGCTGCAAAAGGCACAACGTCTAATACCTGTGCCAATTGCAAGGGAAGGGGAGAAGTGCAACAGGAACAATTACAGGGTTTTGGCAGAATTATCAAGATTGGGGCATGTCCTTACTGCAGGGGGAGGGGCAAAATTATTGAACGTCCATGTCAGAGTTGTCATGGAAGCGGTGAGGTGCAAAAATTAGATAAAATTAATGTTAAAATACCCCCCGGCGTGGATAGCGGAACAACTTTAAGGATAACCGCTGATAAAGGCAGTGGAAGGTTAAAGGAAGACATTTATGTAATTATTTCAGTGCAGACTCATCCAATATTTCATAGACAGGGAAGCGATATATATATGGAAAAGACCCTCACGTTTAGCGAAGCGGCGCTGGGGTCAAAAGTGGAAGTGCCTACGTTAGACGGCAATGCAGTAATGAAGATTCCGCCAGGGACGCAGACGGATACCTTATTCCGATTGCGGAACAGCGGTATGCCGCTTTTAAAAGGTTATGGATATGGGGACCAATATGTGAGAGTAGTTGTCAGAATTCCAAAAAATCTCACAAAAAGGCAAATGGAATTACTCGAAGAGTTTGAAGCGATTGAAATAAAAAAATAAGGTAACCGTTTAGATTCACCGCAGAGAACGCAGAGGTTACAGAGAAGAAGACTAGAAGATGGGAAACTAAGATGGGGGAAGTTGAGATACTTAACCTCTAATCCTCTCAATTTATCAACTTCATTCCTTTTCTGCGTCTTCTGCAGTGAACTATTACAAAATGAAAAAGTTCTTGAACATCGCCATCATCACCTTGACGGAACAGGGATTGAAAACAGCACAAAGAATTGGGAAAAGCATTACGCCCGCCCCTCCGATATACGTATTTAGAAAAATAATTGAAAATACTTGCTTCACAGAAAGCAGCACATCAACCAACATTGCATATTTTTCAGAGCCGCTTCATCAAGTGGTTAATCAAATCTTTAAACAGTTTGATGGCTTTGTATTCATTATGGCAATGGGAATTGTGGTGCGCGTGATTGCGCCTTTTATCAAGGATAAACATACAGATCCGGCAATTGTAGTTATTGACGATATGGGACGTTTTGTTATAAGCGTGCTTTCCGGTCATGAGGGCGGCGCAAATCAATTAGCTCATAATATTGCTTCTATTTTGCATACGGATGCAGTAATTACTACAGGTACGGAAGTGCAGAAAGACATCATTGTTGGTATCGGTTGTAAAAAAGGGGTTGCCTCAGAAAATATAAAAAAGTCCATTATTGATGCGCTTCAGAGGGCAAATCTAAGATTGGAACAGGTCAGGTTGCTTTCTACAATTGATATTAAATCTGAAGAGCCGGGTTTATTGCAGGCATCTGAGGAACTTGATATTCCGTTAAGGGTCGTTTCAACTACAGAAATTGCGGCGTGTGCCAAAGAACATGGTAAGTCAAATTTTGTTAAAGAAAAAATTGGCGTGTGGGGGGTATGTGAACCCGCCGCGCTCATTGCAGGGAGGAAGACACAATTAATTCTAACAAAACAAAAATATACGGGCGTGACCGTAGCAATAGCCCGGGAAAACTTTACGTGGTAGGCATCGGTCCCGGTGCGGCTGACGAGATTAGCCAGAAGGCCTTAAATGTATTAAAGAGCGCTGAAACGATAGTCGGCTATAAGCTTTATATTGACCTCATTGCGGACATCGTAAAAAACAAACGCATCATTGCCTCAACCATGCGTAAGGAAATTGAACGTGTACAACTGGCGATTCAGGAGGCACAGTCGGGGAAAACGGTGTGCATCATCAGCAGTGGTGACCCCGGCGTTTACGGTATGGCAGGGCTTGTGCTGGAAATGGTTTCTAAGGAAAATTTAAGCTTGCCTGTTGAGATTATCCCGGGCATCCCAGCCGCAAATGCCGCTGCTGCTGTGCTGGGTGCGCCATTAATGCACGACTATGCAGTTATCAGCCTCAGCGATCTGTTAACGCCATGGGAAATTATAGAAAAGCGCGTGGAATGCGCTTCAGAGGCAGATTTTGTTATTGTGTTATATAATCCAAAGAGTTCTCAGAGAGACTGGCAGATTGAGAAGACTGCTAATATTATTCTGCAACACAAGTCACCGTCTACTCCTGTGGGTATTGTAAAAGATGCAAGCAGGGAGGGTGAATCTGTTGTCATTACAACGCTTGACAAAATGACTTCTTGCCCAATTGATATGACAACTATTATTATCATCGGCAATTCGACCACTTTTATATATCATAATTACATGGTGACAAAAAGGGGCTATCAATTATGATGAGGAATTTTAATGGTCAAGTGGCAAGGGACATGGAAATAGGAAACGGACTAAGTTCCCACTTAGCAAAGAGGGTGAGGAGGTTGTTTATCAAGTCAATCATGACCCTTGCATTTTGTCCCCTGCCCCTTTATCACTATGTTATGAACGATCAAATTATAGTAAAAATCTTTATTTAGCATCATAAATGAGTAAATTTAAACTATCACTTAAAGAAAAGGCATTAATAGGAATTACTGCAGTACTCCTGCCCATAATTATTACGTTCTTCCTGATTTACAATTATAACAGGGTGTTTCTGAAACAGCGTATTCTTGATACCTTGACGGTTATTGCAGAGTGCTACGAAGGACAGGTTTACCAGTTTCTGGATATGTGCAAGCGAAGGGCGCAGGACTTTGCCAGCGACGGTTTTATAAGGAGTCAACTTCTTAAAGAAACCCGTGGGAGAGGCAATTCAACCCATATCCTTAGTAAACACCTCGTTAAAAATAAAATCATACTTGATAAGACTATAAAAACCATTCATGTCCTTTCCCTTGACGGACGTGTTGCAGCCTCAACAGACAGTTCCAAAATCGGGATGGATTTTTCCAATAAGGAATATTTTGTGCGTGGCAAAGATGCCGTTACTATTGTGGAAACTTACGTTGAGCATCCCGAATTGCCCGAACTTGCAGTTGCTGCCCCTGTTTTAACCAAAGATACAGGCAGACTTATTGGAGTGATAGTAAATTTTATCAAAATATCAGAGCTTAATAAGCTCTTGTTGGGGGAATACAATAAAGAACTGGGGGCTATTTCATGGGGAAAGGGACTGGGGGCGTGGAAGACACTGGAGGTATATCTGGTTAATAAAGACAAACTCATTATTACACAATCAATATTCGTTGAGGATGCTGTATTGAAGCAGGTAGTGGACACATTGCCTGTTAATGCAGGCTTGACGTCAAACAAAGAGATAGACGGATTCTATAAGGATTACAGGGGAGTAGAGGTTGCGGGTGTTTCAATGTACCTGCCGTCAATGAAGTGGGTGCTTCTTGTTGAAATTGACAGAGACGAGGTGCTTATTCCTGTAAAAGCTATGTTAATTAGTACTTTGATAATGGCAGGTGTTGTCGTTTTAATGATTGTCTTGCTTTTTATTGTCTTCCTGAAAAGGGTGGTAAGACCTATCCGATTAATCTCAGATGCAGCAAAAGATATTGCGCATGGTGACTATGATGTTGTCGTGCCAATTCAGGCTAGCGATGAAATCGGGATGCTTAGTGAATCATTTAATTACATGGCTAACCAGATTAAAGCCAGAAAAACCGCACTTACAAAGAGCGAGGCTAGTCTTTCTGCGGCGCAAAAAATCGCTAATCTGGGCGGTTGGGAGTGGGATGTTGTTAAAAATAAAGTATATTGGTCTTACGAGGCGCTTCGTATCATTGGCTCGGTTCAAGTAAAATATGGCACTAAATATGAAATATTCTTAAATTGTGTCCACCCTGATGACAGGGATTTTGTAAAAAAATCAGTTGATAATGCTATTAACAATAAAAAATCTTTAGACGTGGATTTCCGTATTATTTTTAAGGATACAACAACACGCTTTATGAATAAGAAAGCTGTGGTTGGATTTGACGAAACCGGAAAGGTTAATAGAATAATTGGAACGCTTCAGGATATTACAGGGCGCAGGCAAAGAGAAGAAGAAATTAATCTGTTGCAAACATTGATTCTGGCAGTAAGCGACACTAAAAATTTACACGATGCCCTTGTTATTGCACTGGAAAAAGTGTGCAATGCGACTGGCTGGATTTATGGGGAGGCATGGGTGCCTGAGGCGGCAGGTAAATATTTAGCGCGCGATCATGCGTTCTATAGCAAAGTTGCTGGTCTTGATAAATTCAGCAAATTGAGCGGTGCGTACCGTTTTGCTTCCGGAATAGGCCTTCCGGGACGCACATGGTCAAGTAAACACCCAATATGGATAAAGGATGTTACGCTTGACGAAAATTATCCACGCGCCGCCATTGCGAAGGAAGCAGGGTTGAAGGCAGGCGCAGCCTTTCCCGTATTGGCAGGCGGGGAAGTAGTTGCAATCGTTGCATTCTACATGCTTGAGCCACGTGAAAGGGACGAACGGCTTATTAGCCTGGTTTCTTCCGCAGTGGTTCAATTAGGACAGGTTATTAAACGTAAACAGGTGGAGGGGGCATTACACGAAAGCGAAGAACGTCTAATGTCGGTTATGGATAACACCCCTGCAGTCATCTATATCAAGGATATTCAGGGACGATTTCTCTTTCTAAACAAACAGTTTGAAAGGCTATTTCATATAAAAAGAGAGGGATTGGAAGGGAAAACCCCTTACGACTGTTTTCCTAAAGAAGTAGCCGACTCACATCTTGAAAATGACCGAAAGGTATTTGAGGCAAAAAGTCCAATGGAATTTGATGAGATAGCGACACATGACGATGGAACAATACACGACTATATTTCAGTTAAATTTCCGCTTTATGATATTGGAGGAACCGTGTACGCTGTTTGCGGCATCTCAACGGACATCACTGAGCGTAAGCGGTCGGAGGAAGAAAAGGAAAAGCTGCAAGACCAGCTTTATCATTCACAGCGGCTGGAATATGTTGGTCGGCTTGCAGGCGGCATTGCCCATGATTTTAACAACATCATGACGGTAATAATAGGATACGGGAACCTGCTGAAGATGGAGAGACAGAAAGAGTCGCCATCCAGCGTATATATTGACAGGATACTTACATCGGCAGAAAAGGCTGCTAACTTAACACAGGGACTTTTGGCATTTAGCAGGAAACAGATAAGGAATCCGAAACCAGTAAACTTAAATGAGATTGTAAGACATACAGAAGTCATTCTAAGGAGACTTATTAGTGAGGACATCAAGCTTAAAATAAATCTTACGGACAAAGAATGTATTGTGATGGCAGACAGTGGCCAGATTGAGCAGGTATTGATGAATCTTGCAACAAACTCAAGAGACGCCATGCCTGATGGAGGCCAGTTAATTATTGACACTGATGTTGTGGAAATTGATAATAAGTTTATAAAGATGCATGGATATGGAGAAATAGGAAAGTATGCGCTTATAACTGTGTCAGACACGGGTGTGGGCATAGATGAGGAGACGAAGGAGAAAATGTTTGAGCCATTCTTTACAACCAAGGAGGTAGGGAAGGGAACAGGGCTTGGACTTTCGATAGTGTATGGGATTGTGATACAGCATGATGGTTTCATAGATGTCAGGAGTGAAACGGGCAAGGGCACTGCATTTAAGATATATTTGCCGCTGACTAAAGCAGTGGTTGAGAAAATTAAGCCGAAAATGTACAGCACGCTAAAAGGCGGTAAGGAAACAATATTAATAGCGGAGGATGAGAAATCAATCAGGGAGCTTACAAAAATATCGCTTGAAGTGCAGGGGTACAAGGTGATAGAAGCGGTGGATGGAGAAGATGCGGTAAATAAATTTATGAAAAACAAAGATAAGATTAAGCTTCTTTTACTGGATGTGGTAATGCCTGGCAAGAATGTTAAAGAGGTTTATGATGAGATAAAGAAAATAAGGCCCGATATTAAAGCCCTTTTTATGAGCGGGTATAGTGAGAATGTGGTTCATAAGAGAGGGATTCTTAGAGAGGGGGTAAACTATATTACAAAACCCGCATCGCCATCAGAATTGCAGGAGAAGATGAGGGAACTGCTGGACAGCTAGATTGCGGATTGCGGGATAAAAAAAGAGCGATTGGGCGATTGCTTTATCTATCAAAGAGGAATCTTAAATGTAAATATATTATGTAGGGATTTTCATTTTATTTAAGCGGGTTTTGGGGTATGAATTGTAAAAATCCCCCTTTGGAGGCTGTGTCATAATTAGTTTTAGATAGCTTAGCTATACAATATATTGTGTTATACGTACTGCTTGGAGCTATATACGACCAGCGAAACACATTACGACACAGTCTCTTGGTAAGGGGGACTAACTTGATGTTAAGGAATTTCAAAGTTGCAGTTGTGGCGCGAACTTCAGTTCGCTTACATCCTATGCGAACTGAAGTTCGCACTACATTGAAAAAGTCGCCGAATGCCTAATTAAATGTTCAGGAATTTCAAAGTTATTGATTTTAGGTTGTATGAATTATAATTAAATAATAACACACCCCTTAATCCCCTCTTGATAGAGGGGAAAAACGCCACATCTCTCCTCTACCAAGAGGGGACGGGGGTGTGTAATCATAATAAAAGTCGTTGGGTTTTGTCTTTTAAAATTCAACTTAATTAAAATGCATTCAACGGGGCATGATAATATGAGCCAGGAAAATAAAAGTCAAATTCTCGTTGTTGATGACGATCCTTTTATTCTGGATTCTGTTTCGTTGTTACTGGGCAAGTGCGGTTATGATGTTTTAAGTTCTGAGAACGCCGCA
>Ga0209212_1002776_pt1 | contig 24196 bp, 26 predicted proteins | sample RifGroC2_FD_183996 | JGI IMG/M metagenome (GOLD analysis project Ga0209212, IMG submission 183996) | Groundwater microbial communities from Rifle, Colorado, USA - Groundwater C2 (SPAdes) (version 2) | ecosystem: Environmental > Aquatic > Deep subsurface > Groundwater | place: Rifle, Colorado... | reverse complement strand
CTTCGTGCTGACGCTGCAGGCCCGCGAGCAGCATATCCGCCGCGACAAGGCCGCCTCCAACATCTGCTCCAACGAGGCGCTGTGCGCGCTGGCCGCCACGGTCTACTCGGCCCTCTACGGCCCCGAAGGCCTGAAGGAACTGGCGGAGGCCAACGCCGGCGCCGCCGCTTACGCCGCAGAGCGCCTCTCGTCCATAAAGGGCTGCTCGCTCAAATTCAAGGGCCCCTTCTTCAACGAATTCGTCCTTTCCGTGCCCGGCAGCGCCGCCGCCTTGCGCGAGAAAGCGCTGGGCCGCGGCGTTGACATCGGCCTGCCGCTGGCCCCGCTATATCCGGAACTCGGCGAAACGCTGCTGGTCTGCGCTACAGAAACCAAGACGGAAGCCGACATCTTAAAACTCGAAGCAGCCATAAAGGAGGCCCTATGACCTGCGCTCCCAAGCTCGACAACCGCCTCAGCATCGAGAAGTCCGACCCGGGCCGCCGCGGCCTGTGGTGCAAGAACCCGCTGCGCGCCAAGGCCAAACTCCCCGCCGCGCTGAAGCGCAAGTCCGCCCTGCGCCTGCCGGAGCTCTCCGAGTTCGACGTGGTGCGCCATTACACGCGCCTGTCCCGGCTGAACTTCTCGGTGGACACGCACTTCTACCCCCTGGGCTCCTGCACGATGAAATACAACCCGCGCTTCAACGAGGAAGCCGCCGCTCTCGAGGGCTTCTCCGCGCTGCACCCGCTCGCGCACGACACCTGCGCGCAGGGCACGCTGGAGCTGATCCACGACCTGTCCGCCCGCCTGACGGAACTGTGCGGCCTGGACGCCATCACGCTGCAGCCCGCCGCCGGCGCGCACAGCGAGTTCACCGGCCTGCTGCTGGCCAAGGCCTACTTCGAGGCCAAAGGCGAGAACCGCACCGAGATCGTAGTCCCCGACTCGGCGCACGGCACCAACCCCGCCACCGCGTCGATGATGGGCTTCACCACAGTCAACCTCGCCTCCAAACCGGACGGCCGCCTGGACGTGGAGGAGCTCAAGAAGCATATCGGCCCCAAGACCGCCGTGCTGATGCTGACCATGCCCAACACGCTCGGCATCTTCGAGAGCAATATCGAGGCCATCGCCAAGGCCGTGCATGACGCCGGCGCGCTGTTCTACATGGACGGCGCCAACCTGAACGCCCTGATCGGCATGGTGAAGCCCGGCGACTTCGGCGTGGACCTGATGCACCTGAACTTCCACAAGACCTTCTCCACCCCGCACGGCGGCGGCGGCCCCGGCGCCGGCGCCATAGTCTGCCGCAAACACCTCACCCCGTTCCTGCCCGTGCCGACGGTAAAGAAGGAAGACGGCAAGTACGTGTCGGACTTCGGCGACGGCCGGAGCATCGGCAAAGTAAAGGCGTTCTTCGGCAACACCGGCGTGCTGGTGCGCGCCTACGCCTACATGCTGGCCCACTCGGCCGCGGAGTTCGGCGACATCGCCCGCTGCGCCATCATCAACGCCAACTACGTGCGCGCGCTGCTGCAGGACATTTACCCGTCCTACTCCAAGGAGTACTGCATGCACGAATGCGTGCTGACCCCCGGCGCGGACATGACCGCCAAGGGACTCAAGACCCTGGACGTGGCTAAAGGCCTGCTCGACCGCGGCTTCCACGCCCCGACCATCTACTTCCCCACCATCGTCCACGAGGCCATAATGATAGAGCCGACCGAGACCGAGTCCAAGGCGACCCTGGACGAGTTCGTCGCGGCCATGAGAAATATACACGACGAAAGCATAGCCGACCCGCAGACTTTGAAGGACGCCCCGCACACCATGCCCGTAAAGCGCCTGGACGAAGTGCAGGCCGCCCGCCAGCCGAACTTGCGCTGGTAATCAAGTAGACCGCGGCACGCCGCGGTGGCCGGATTAGCAAACCCGTCACGGAGGCCGAGGCTTACGCAAGCGACGAGGCCGAGTGACGAGGCGCGCGAACGGTGTTCGCGACGCCGTGGTTTGCGTTCCGGCCAGCGCGGCGGGCCGGAGAGCACGAACAATGACTAAAGGATTAATAATAGAAACCCAGCCCCTCGACGTCTACGGCCAGATGGCCGCGGACGAGGCCCTTTGCGAGACCATGCCAGCCCCCTACGTCCTGCGCTTCTACAACTGGGCCGGCCCCGGCATCACCTTCGGCTACTCCCAGCGCAAACGCGCCGTAGCGGACGCCGTCACCGCCGCCGGCAGCCCCATAACGGACGTCACCCGCCGCCCCACCGGCGGCGGCATCGTCTTCCACGAGACCGACCTCACCTTCTCCTTCATCTTCCACTCGCCAGGAGCCTACTTCGAACCCGGCAAAACCTACGACCGCCTCCACCGCGCCATCAACGCGGAGTACGCCCGCCTGGGCATAACCTTCGACCTCCTGAACGAGAAAACCAAAGATTACGCGGTCAACGACCCGGTCATGAACTGCTTTGCGAAACCCGTAAATATGGATATTTTGTATAATGGGAAAAAAGTCCTTGGCGGAGCGCTCAGGAAGTTCGGCGACTACATGCTCTACCAGGCTTCTTTCCAGGCCCCCGACGCGCGGGCCAACGGAGCGACGCACCGGAACGCCGTGATCAAGGCCCTGGGCACCGAATTCGCGCTGGAATGGGAAGCGGCGGCGATGCCGGCGGCGGCGCAGGAGCGGGCGGCGGCCCTGGCGCAAACCAAATACCGCACCGCCGCCTGGAACGAGAGGATTTAGTCTAGGAGGAACATATGGTGGCTTTCGTACTCTGTAAACTGGTAGCCGGCCTCGAACAGAAGGCCGTGCAGCAGATAAAGAACATACGCGGCGTAAAAGACGTGTACATGACGTTCGGCGGCTGGGACGCTATCCTCGTGGCGGAATCCGACACGATAGACAAGCTCAGCGGCCTGATAGTGCGCGAAGTCCGCGGCATCCACGGCGTGCAGACCACCGAAACGCTGGTCACCACGAACCTCTAAGGAACATAAATGGAAAACACCGCTGCTTTCGGCAGACCGGCTGACAAGCTGGTCCTGATCGTCGACGACGACGAATCCGTAAGGGAACTCATCGAGTTCATAGTGAAAAAAGAAGGCTTCCGCACCGAGAAAGCTTCGGACGGCGAGGAGGCGCTCACCAAGGCCCGCGCCGTCGGCCCCGACCTGATCCTGCTCGACCTGATGCTGCCCAAGTTCGGCGGCTTCGAGATCCTGCGGGAACTTCAGAGCGACGAAACTGGCGGCATCCCGATAGTGATCATAACCGGCCGCTACACGGACCGCTCCACCTCCGACATGATAAAGCAGGAACCGAACGTCAAGGACTTCATAGAGAAGCCGGTGAAACCGCAGATCCTGACGGCCCTGATCCACAAACTGCTGCGCACCCAGCCTCCGATCAAAAGGCAAGCCTGAAAACCATGAGGCAGCTCCCGCGCTTCCTGACCTGGGCCGCACTGGCGGCCCCGGTTTTTTTTCTACTGGCGGCCGGGGACCTGGCCCTGCGGTCGAGAGAAGCCCTGCAGGAAGCGAAGCGCTATGAGTTCTGGCGGGACAACCCCGCGGCGAAGGCGGACTGGTTGAATAACGCCGGGGTCGGACGGCAACCGGGCACAGGCAGGGAAGCGGTACTGCGAACGGCCGAAAAAGAATTCCTTATGTCCGAAAGTTCCGCTAAAATGGCCTATATCTGGTACAAAACCGCGGCTGAAGATTTCCGCCTCCCGTTCAACCCCTGGGCCGGAGAAGCCCGCAAGCGCCTGCCCGCCGCGCTGGCCGCCTGGCGGGCGGAACTGGCGGCTGACAACATAAAAGCCGAACCCTGGATGACGGAGTAGGCAGCCCCTACCGGCATGCGTTTCACAAAAACTATCACAGGCATATTGATGGCGCCGGCCGCGCTGGCCGCCGTCTGGGCCACGGCCCTCGCCCTGGCCCCGGCGCTGGCGCATTTCGGGGTCACGTTCCCGCTGCTCGCCGGGGCGCTGGCCGGCCTGCTGCTCCACGCCGGCGGCCGCGGGGCCCGGCTCTATGTAGCCGCCCACGAACTTACCCACGCCTTGGCCGCGGTGTTCAGCGGCGTGCGGGTCCGGAAGATCTCGGTCAGGCGGTCAGGCGGTTACGTGCTGCTGGACTCGACCAACGCTTTCATCTCCCTGGCGCCTTATTTCATCCCTTTCTACACTCTCGCCGCCGGCGGCGCTTACTGGCTGGCCGGACGCTTCTGGAACGTAGCCCCCCTGCGCCCCTGGTTCCTGGCCGTTGCCGGTTTCACGCTGGTCTTCCACATACTGCATACCGCCGACATCCTGGCCGGCCCCGTCCAGAGCGACCTTAAAAAGGCCGGCGGCCCCGTTTTTTCGCTGCCGCTGCTCATCCTCCTCAATTGCCTCGGCCTGGCCGCGGCCCTCAAACTCCTGTTCCCGGAACTGCTCAGCCTGAAGGCCTATTTAGCCGGCGTACTGGCGGCCCAGACGGCCGCGTATAAAGCGATCTTCTCGGCCGCCGCTTATCTCGCCAATACTGCTAAAATATATATACAGTCATGAAACTCTTCAGGCAGATAATGGCCAGGGTAATCTTCCTGCCGATAATACTGGCCGCGGGCATAGCCGCCACCGCGCTGGTGACGGTGCGCGTCATGTTCACGCCGGCGGACCTGGAGTCGGTGGTGACCAACCAGTTCCAGGAGATCCTTAAGCGGCCCGTCCGCATAGAATGGGCGCGCCTTTCCGCCACGGGCGAAATAAAGATAAAAGGCCTGCAGGCGACGGAACCGGGGCCGGAAACCGTGGATTTTCTGCGCGCCGAATATATTTACGCCACCTACCGCCTGCTGCCGCTGCTGCGCCGCAAGATAGAGATCGACAGCGTGGTGCTGGTCTCCCCCCAGATCCGGCTGATCAAACATCCCGACGGGACCTGGAACATCGGCGATATTTTCGCGGCTTACCGCACCGGCGGCGCCAGGAACAGGCTCAACAAAATAGCCGACGCGGAAATAAAGGACGGGGAACTGATCATCACGGACCAGAAGGCCAGAACCAACTACTCTTTCGAAAGTTTCAACGCCACCCTGAAGGATTTCAAACCGAACGCGGACTGCCCGGTCTACGCCTCCGTTTTTTTCAAGAGCGACGTTTTCAAACACCCCGTGACGGGCCGCCTCTACGCGGAGGGCCTGGTGAACTTCGCCGGTTTCGACTGGCAGCGCGCCGAGATAAAGGACCTGCGGGCCGACCTGACGGTGCTCGAGAAGACCGCCAGGATCACCGGCGGGATAAAGAACCTGCGCCGGCCCGAGCTGGCCCTGAAGGCCGAAACGCAGGGATTCAAGAGTTCCGAAATGGCCTATTTATTCAACTCGCCGTGGGAGTTCACGGCGCCGCGGTCCTTCTGGGAGATAAACACGGTCTTCCCCTCGACCAGGACCGTCGAGATCAAGCTCGTCTCAAGGCCCCTGAACATCAAAGCCGAGGGCACCTTCGACCTTTTCGTTTCCACGCCGCAGTACAGCTTCACCGTGTGGGCTCCCCCCTTCGACATGGCCAACGTCAGGCGCTACGGGGCGAAACTCCCCGTGACCGACACCTCCGGCAAGGTGCAAATGCGCCTGAAGGTGTCCTCGAAGAACGGCAAACCCCTGGTCTCGCGCATATTCCTCAACACCTCCGCGGCCGGCTTCCGCTACCGCACGCTCACCGCGGCGGACCTGGACATGTCCGCGCTGCTGACCGAAAATTTCTCGAACAGCTACGTTACCGCCTCGAACGGCAGGCTGGCCCTGGGCAAGGACAGGCTGACAAATATAAAAATGCGCACGCAGATCTCGAAAGACGAGCTGGCCCTTACCTATTCGGGCCGCCTTAACGGCGAGCCGGTGAAGGGCAGAACCGCCATCCAGCAGCCTTTCACGGGGGCCAAGACGGTGGACTTCACCGGGTATTCGAAGAGCCTCGTCTACAGCGAAGCGAAGAACCTCATCCTGGGCGTCAGGGACCTGCGGGGCGGCCCCAAGAAGCCGCGCCGCTACGAGTCGGAACTCGCCTGGATAAAGACGCTGAAGAACTCCATCCCCAGCGGCTACGCTTATTTCAGGCTGCTCTACAAAGCCGACCATTTCAAGCACGAGTACATGGAAGCCCGCGACTTCTACGCCTCGGCCGCGCTGAAGAACCTCACCGGCGATATAACCAAGATGCGCGGCACCGTGTCGATAAAATCCGGCAGAGGGACCTTCTACCAGGTGCAGAACACGTCGGAGAAGGACCGCGTCTACTACATCGTTTCCATGCCGCTGATCCTGATCCACAAGATGAACCGCATGGGCGCGCTGAAGTTCGGCTATAAGGTCAACGACGTCTCTTTCAACGCCATCGGCGGCGACTATACCCTTAACGACGGCAAGGTGGAAGTGAAGAACTTCTACATGGACGGCCGTGAGTTCTCCGCCTACGCCACCGGCCAGATAGACTTTTCCGATGATACCATGAAGCTGAAAATTTATACAATATCAGGTAAGTATTATTCGATGGGGAGCCTGCCGGAGGCCATGACGGACGCGAGCGGCAAACCGGCCCTGGCCTTCACGATAGAAGGCAAGATGGCCAAACCCGACTTCAAGATGATAAGCCCGACGGAGAGCGGGGCCATCATCAAACAGGCGGCGCAGAAGAGCGCGGCCATCGATTTCGCTAAAATAAACCGTTTCTTAGGAGGAAAGCAATAATGTCCAAACTTGGAAAATTCGACGTGGTGGGGCTCCTTCAGGAGCACGGCGCTATCCTCAACGGCCATTTCCAGATCCCGTCCGGGTTCCACACCCAGACCTACATCCAGCCCTCGCTGGTGCTGCAGTACCCGCACCTGGCCCAGAAAGTGGCCAAGGAGATGGCGGCCAAGTTCCCCCAGGAGATCAACGTGGTCATCTCCCCCTCCGTCGGGTCCATGGCCATCGGCCAGGAAGTGGCGCGCGTGAAGAAAGCCCGTTCCATCTTCACCGAAAAGATCAACGGCGTGATGGTGCTTAAGCGCGACTTCAAGATCTCGGAAGGCGAGCGCGTGCTGGTCGTCGACGACGTGCTGAACTCCGGCCGCATGTGCGGCGAAGCGATAAACCTGGCCCGCGGCTACGGCGCCAAGGTCATAGGCGTGGCGGCCATAGTGGACCGGTCCACCGGCGACCTGACGCTCAACGTCCCGGTGCGCGGCCTTATTTCCTACCCCCTGCAGCTCTACCCCCCGGACAACTGCCCGCTCTGCCGGCAGAAACTGCCCCTCACCATCCCCGGCTCCGCGGCGCACCACGTGCACGGCCAGGAATAACCGTCGGGCGGCGGCGCCAGGCGCCAATTCGCACGGGACGGCGCCGTGTTTCCCCGTTACCTCACTTTGCTTTTATGAAAACCAAATGCATAGCCCTGCTCTCCGATTTCGGCACGTTCGACCCGTTCGTCGGGGCCATAAAAGGCGTCCTGCTTTCCAAGGCGCCGGGCCTGTCCATTATCGACATCACCCACCAGATCCCGCCGCAGGACATCCAGACGGCGGCCTTCTACCTGATGGCCGCCATGCCCTACATGCCCAGGCACACGCTCTTCATGGCGGTAGTGGACCCGACGGTGGGGACCGGGCGCGGCATTATCTGGGCGAAGACCGAGAACTACCAGTTCATAGCCCCCGACAACGGCCTGATAAGCTGGGTGGAACAGAAGGAGAAGATAAAGGAAGCCCGCTTTATCAGCAACTCCGCCCTCTTCATGAAGAACATCAGTTCCACTTTCCACGGGCGGGACATCATGGCGCCCGTGGCCGCGGCCATAGCTAAAGGCCTCCCGGAAAAAAAGATCGGCCCCATCTTCAACGAGTACCGCCGCTTTCCCTTCCCCCAGCCGGAGAAGGCCGGCAACCGCATAACCGGCCAGGTCATAGCCATCGACCATTTCGGCAACGTGGTGACCAACATCATGCGCAATTACCTTAGCGCCAAGGCGGTCTTCAACATTTCCGACCGCATGCTGAAGGACCTCAAGCTGACCTACGCTTCGGTTCCCGAAGGTGAACCGCTCGCCCTGATCGGCTCTTTCGGTTTCCTGGAGTTCTCCGTCCGGAACGGGAATTTCGCCAGGATGTTCGACGTCAAGATCGGCGCCCCCGTAGAAGCCATCGTGTCGCTCGACGAATAGCTCTAAATGAACTCAAACCTAAAAAGCCTCAAACTCCGCGCCGGCGCCGAAAAGCGCCGGGCCCAGGGACACCTCTGGGTTTTCTCCAACGAACTGGAAGTAGTGGATACCTCCATTCCCCCCGGCACCATGGTCAACCTGCTCTACCCGAGCGGCAAACCGGCCGGCGTGGGTTTCTTCAACCCGAAGAGCCTGATAGCCATACGCCTGCTGGTCCAGAACACCGCGGACCTGACGAAGGATTTCGTGAAGGACCGGCTGGCCGCCGCGCTGGCCTACCGCGAAGCGCTGGGCATAGAACGCTGCTGCCGCGTCTGCTTCGGCGAGTCCGACGGCCTGCCCGGCCTGGTGGTGGACCGCTACGGCGACGCCGTCGTGGTGGAAATACTTTCAGCCGGCATGGAACTGCTCAAGGCCGAGATCACGGCCGCCCTCACCGACCTGCTGCGCCCCCGCGGCATTTTCTATAAGAACACCCACCAGTTCCGCGAACTGGAAGGCCTCAAAGCCTACGAGGAGACGGCCTTCGGGGCCATGCCCGAAAAAGCGAAAATAACGGAGAACGGCCTTGATTATTGGGTGCCCATGGCCGGCGGCCAGAAAACCGGCTGGTACTTCGACCAGCGTGAGAACCGCGCGGCGCTGGAGCCCTTCTTTAAAGGCCGCAAAGTGCTGGACCTCCACACCTACCTCGGCGCTTTCGCCATTACGGCCGCCAAAGCCGGCGCGGAGGCCGTCTGGGCGGTGGACTCCTCGGAAAAGGCCATTGAGATCGCGGAAGAGAACGCCGCTCTCAACAAGGTGGAGGGCAAGATAATCTTCCGAAAGGAAAAGGCGGAGCGCATCCTGGAAGCCCTTGAAGCCGGCCAGCTGCCGGAAGCGCCGGACTTCATACTCCTGGACCCGCCCAACATCGTGCGCAACAAGAAGCATCTCCCGCAGGCGCTGAAGATGCTCGGGCGCATGGCCGGCGCGGCCTTCAAGGCCCTGCCCAAGGGCGGTTACCTGGCGGTCTCCACCTGTTCCCACCATATATCGCGCGGCATGTTCGTAGAAACTCTCGCCGGCGCGGCCGCCCGGGCCGGGAAGAGGGCCGTACTGGTGGAACTGCGCGGCCAGGCCAAGGACCACCCGATACTGATAAGCATGCCGGAAACGGAATACCTGCACTTCGCGCTCCTGCGCATCGTGTGAACCGAAGCGGCATAAAAAAGATCAGGGCCCGGAAGGGCCCTGTTTCTTTTGCGCCCGGCGCAGTATCAGTAAAGGATGCTTTTTACGACTTTGAGGATCTCGGCTTTGCTGGAGGGTTTGGTGATATAGGTCTTGGCCCCGTAACCGATGGCCTGCTGTATTTCGTTGATGCTGCCCTCTACGGTCAGCATTACCACCGGCACGCCCTTGGTGACATTGTCCGACTTTATCGCTTTGCAGGCTTTCAGGCCGTCCATCCTGGGCATGTGGATGTCCAGCATCACCAGCGCGGGCAGTTCCTTGCGCGACATCTCCACGGCCTCCAGGCCGTTCTCCGCCCTTACCACGACGTAACCTTCCCCCTCCAGCATATTGCTGAGGGTCTCGAGCATTTCAGCGTCGTCGTCGGCGATCAGGATCTTATTTTGCATCGGCATAGGCATAATAGAAATTTGCCGCGGGTTGGGATCGAACCAACGACACCTGGTTTTTCAGACCAGTGCTCTACCACTGAGCTACCGCGGCAAAATGTGGTAAGTACTGCCTTTCAATAATAGCATTTTTTAAAATCCCTGTTAAGCCGGAACACCGGGACTAAAACAAGGAGAGTTTTGGTAGAATATGCGCTATGGCCATCTCCACCGAAATACGAGACATCCTGACCGAGGCTCTGGAACAATCCGCCCAGACGGTCTTCATTACCGACGCCGAGGGCAGGATAGTTTACGTGAACCCCGCCTTCGAAGCGCTCACCGGTTATTCCCGGGAAGAAGTGCTTGGCAAGTCCGCTTCCATACTCAGGAGCGGCGAACAATCGCCGGAATTCTACAGGGAGATGTGGGCCGCCATGAAGTCGGGGCGGACCTGGCACGGCCGCCTGATCAACCGCCGCAAGGACGGCACGCACTACACGGACGACCAGCGCATCAGCCCGGTAAAGGACGCCGCGGGCAAGATAAAGTATTTCATGGCCTACCGCCACGATATGACCCGGGAAGTGGAACTCGAACGCCAGCTGACCCAGAGCCAGAAGATGGAATCCATGGGGCTGCTGGCCGGTGAGATCTCCCACGATTTTAACAACCTGCTCACCATCATCATCGGGTCCATGGAACTGATCAGCGAGGACCTGAAACCCGGCAGCGTCGGGCATAAGATGGCCGCCGAGATACTGCGCTCCTCCAGGGAATCGGCCAACCTCATAAAACAGCTGCTGGTCTTCGCCCGCAGGCAGGAATCCAACCCGGTGACCACAACGCTGAACGAGCCCGTAAAGGAACTTAAGATCCTGATGGACAGCCTGCTGGGAAAGAACGTAACGGTAGCCTATGCTTTGGCCGACGACCTCCTCCCCGTTAAAATTGAGCCCGAACATTTCAAGCAGGCCGTGATGAACCTGGCGGTCAACGCCAGGGACGCCATGAACGCCTCCGGCGCCATAATGATCAGCACCTTTAACGCCGGCCCCGACGGGCTGCCCCCTTCGCTGCCGACGGGGCGCTATTCGGTCTTTGAGCTCTCAGATACGGGCCCCGGCATCCCCAAGGACGTGCTGCCGCGCATATTTGAACCCTTCTTCACCACCAAACCCAAAGGCAAGGGCACGGGGCTCGGCCTTTCCACCGTCTACGGCATAGTGCACCAGAACAACGGCTTTATTTTCGCCGGCAACCGCCCCGGCGGCGGCGCCGTCTTCACCGTCTACTTCCCGTCCCTGTTCCCGTAGCGGCGGCCAAAAAGAACACCGCGGCCCCGAAGCCGCTTGACAACCTGGGATTGTATTGGTATAGTTGTACCAGATTGCTTATACATCTGCGCGCCGCCCCGGGTTTCCGCCCGACAGGCGGTCAAAAGGAACCGTTAACATGCGAACCATACTCAGGATCTCCGACGCCGCCGCCATAGCGCTGCACACCGCCGACTACCTGGCGGGCCAGGCGAAGCCCCTGAGCCCGGCCGGCGACATAGCCAAAGCCCTCGACGTTTCCTATAACCACCTCTCCAAGGTGCTGCAGGCCCTCACCAAAGCGGGCCTGGTACTGCCGGCGCGCGGCCCCAAAGGCGGCTTCGCCCTTTCCGCGGCCGGAAAAAGGGCCAAAGTGCGCGACCTCATCGCCGCCATAGACGGCCCCCCCTCCATGAAAGCCTGCCTGCTCAAACACAAGGTCTGCAAGCGCCGGGACTGCATGTTCGGAAATTTCATAAGTGAGACCAACCGGCGTTTCGAAAAAGTACTGAACAGTAAAATTACGGATATTTCCGGGCGGAATTAAAATGCTATAGATTTGGAATTCAAACAAGGGACCAGGAGAATAACAATGAGCGAAAACATGTTCTGTTACCAGTGCGAGCAGGCGGCGAAGGGCACGGGCTGCACCGTGCAGGGAGTCTGCGGCAAAGACCCGGAAACGGCAAAGATGCAGGACCTCCTGCTCTGGCAGGCCAAGGGCATCAGCATGTACGCGCGCAGGGCGGCGCTGGCCGGCGCGCAGGACAGGGACGTTGACGTGTTCGTGACCGAAGCGCTGTTCACGACGGTGACCAACGTTAACTTCGACCCCGCTAATATAGAGAAGCTAATAAGGAAAGGGCAGGCCGTAAAGGAAAAGGCCCGCCGGCTCTACGAGGGCGCCGTTAAGAACGCGGAAAAGCTCGCCGGCCCGGCCGTCTGGACCCCCCCGGCCGATCATAAAGCCCTCCTCGACGAAGCCGCCGGCATCGGCATAGAGACCCGCAGGAAAGGCCTGGGCGATGACGCCGCCGGCCTGCAGGAATTGCTGACCTACGGCCTGAAAGGCATGGCCGCCTATGCCGACCACGCGCTGATACTGGGCCAGGAAGACAAAGCGGTCTTCGCTTTCATACACGAAGCGCTGGACTTCCTCACCAAGCCCTCCCCCACCGTGGACGAGCTGGTCGGCTACAATATGCGTTGCGGCGAAGTGAACCTGCGCGTAATGGAACTGCTCGACATCGCCAATACCGGCGCCTACGGCCACCCTGTGCCTACGCCCGTGCGGATCAACCCGCTCAAAGGCAAGGCGCTGCTGGTTTCCGGCCACGACCTGAAAGACCTGGAGAACATCCTTAAGGCGACCGAGGGCAAGGGCGTGAACGTTTACACCCACGGCGAAATGCTGCCGGCCCACGGCTACCCGGGCCTCAAGAAGTACAAGCACCTGGCCGGCAACTACGGCGGCGCCTGGCAGGACCAGCAGAAGGAATTCGACGCCTTCCCCGGCGCCATAGTGATGACGACCAACTGCATACAGAAGCCGCAGAGCGGCTATAAATCGCGCATCTTCACCACCGGCCTGGTGGAGTGGCCGGGCGTGACGCATCTGGCCAATGGGGATTTCGGTCCGGCGGTGGAAGCGGCCCTTAAAGCCGAGGGTTTCTCCGCCGACGGCGACCCCAAAACCATCCTGGTGGGCTTCGGCCACAACACCGTCATGGGCGTGGCGGGAAAAGTCATAGACGCGGTGAAAGCCGGGCAGATAAAGCACTTCTTCCTGGTGGGCGGCTGCGACGGCGCCAAGCCCGGCCGCAACTACTACACCGAGTTCGCGGAAAAGGCGCCCAAGGACACCGTTATCCTGACGCTGGCCTGCGGCAAGTTCCGCTTCAACAAGCTGGAGTTCGGCGACATCGGCGGCATCCCGCGCCTGCTGGACATGGGCCAGTGCAACGACGCCTACTCGGCCATCCAGGTGGCGGTGGCGCTGTCCAAGGCCTTCAACGTGGGCGTTAACGAACTGCCGCTCTCGATGATCCTGAGCTGGTACGAGCAGAAGGCCGTCTGCATCCTGCTGACGCTGCTGTTCCTCGGCATCAAGAACATCCGCCTGGGCCCCACGCTGCCGGCCTTCGTAACGCCCGCGGTGCTTAACGTGCTGGTGGAGAAGTTCAACATCATGCCGGTGACCACCGCCGAAAAGGACCTGGAAGCCATCCTGGGCGCCGGGGCGGCGAAGTAAGGGCGAAGCCAGCCCGCACCAAAGACCGCCGGTCCCGCCAAAGAACTGCGAAGGCGCATATTTGCGGGGCCGGCGGACAATTTCAGGAGATGGCGCCGGCTTGTTTTGCGGTCCGGATTTGATAGAATTCCACATGACCAGGGGACGCTCTTCACACGGTTTTCGCTCGGCGCTCCGCGCGGCGGCGAAAGACTTTATTTTAAAGCATAAGGCGCCCCTGATCAAAGCGGCGGCCGCCGGGGCATTTTGCGCGTTTGGCGGAGCTTTCCTGCTCTTCGGCCCGCCGCGCATGATAGAGCTGACCGAAAGCCCGCAGTTCTGCGCACGCTGCCACGCCAGCCAGGACGGCGACTGGCTGCACTCGGCCCACCGCGGGGAAAAATGCATAGACTGCCACCTGCCCAACGATAATTTCGCGGACCATTACCTATGGAAATCCATAGACGGCGGCAAGGACGTGTTCTTCCACTTCTCCGGGCTCGGCGACGGCAATAACACGGAACTCACCGCCCACGGCAAGAAGGTCCTCCAGGCCAACTGCGTCCGCTGCCACGTGGACATGGTCTCGCACATAAACAATAAGCGCAGCTGCATAGACTGCCACCGCACTTTCAGCCACAGGCGCACCGCGCTTACGCTGACCAGAGAGGAAATAAAAGAATGAAAAAGCTCCTGACACTCCCGTTCCTGGCTTTAGCCGTTTCGTTCTCCGCCTGCTCTAAACAGCCGGAGCCCATCAAGGTGTCGGAGATCAAGGCCGGGGAATACGAGCCCAAAGAATGGGGCAAGAACTATCCGCGCGAATACGAGGGCTGGAAAGCCACCGGGGACCCGGAGCCCGCCGGCCTGAGCAAGTACAAGCGCGGTTCGGAGGCCGGCGGCAAGGTCTACGACAAACTTTCGGAATACCCCTACCTGGCCCTGCTGTTCAACGGCTGGGGCTTCGGCCTGGAGTACAACGAGCCGCGCGGCCACATGCACATGATGGACGACGTTCTCGACGTAGACCCGGCCCGGCGCAAGGCGGGCGGGGCCTGCCTCACCTGCAAGACGCCCTACGCGCAGGACCTGCAGGAAAAGTACGGCAAGGATTATTTCTCCAAGCCCTTCGCCGAGATCCACGCCCTGATCCCCAGGAACCACCAGAAGCTCGGGGCCGCCTGCATTCATTGCCACGACCCCGCGGACATGGCGCTGAAGATCCACAACCGGTTCACGCTGGTAAAAGCGCTGAAGTCCATGGGCGTGGACACGGACAAACTCTCGACGCAGGACCTGCGCACGCTGGTCTGCGCGCAATGCCACGTCACCTACGTGGTGCAGAAAGACAAGGACATGCACTCCAGCAACGTCATGTTCCCGTGGAAGAACTCGAAGCAGGGGCATATCGCCATAGAGGACATCATAAAGACGATAAAGAGCGACCCCTCGAACCTGGAGTGGACCCAGGCCGTGACCGGCTTCAAGCTGGGCTTCGTACGCCACCCCGAATACGAACTGTTCTCCAACAACAGCACCCACTGGCAGGCGGGGCTCGCCTGCGCGGACTGCCATATGCCCTATGTGCGCTCCGGCGCCTACAAGATCTCCGACCACCGCATTATGAGCCCGCTCAAGAACGGCATGAAGGCCTGTCTGCAGTGCCATACCGAGGGCGTAGACTGGCTCAGGGCCCGCATAATGGCCATACAGGACCGGACCGCTTCCCTGCTGCTGCGCGCCGGCTACGGCACAGCCACGGCCGCCAAGCTGTTCGAGAAGGCCAACGCCGCGCAGAAAGCCGGCAAGAAGATAGATCCAGCTCTCTACGCCAAAGCCAAAGATTACTACGAGGAAGCGTTCTACCGTGCCGCGTTCATCGGGGCGGAGAACTCCACCGGCTTCCACAACCCCACCGAGGCCCTGCGGGTGCTCGGCGACGCCGTCGCCTTCGCCGGCAAGTCCGAGGCGCTGCTGCGGCAGGCGCTGGCCCAGGCCGGGGTCAGCGTGCCGGCAAAGATAGACCTGGAGCTGCCGAAGTACCTTAACAACCGCGGAGAGAAGAAGCTTAACTTCGACAAGCCCGTGGAATTCAAGGACCCGTTCGGCAACCAGGAAAAATTGTAAAGGATAGCGAGAGGCGCCCATGCTGCCCACAAAAAACACTCTTGAAAAGACGTACAAAGATTTCAACAAACCAGAGTTCATCCACCCGGACCCCTTGGAATTCGTTTGGCGGTACAAGGGCGGCGCCGACCGGGAGATAGCGGGTCTGATAGCGGCCTGCCTGGCTTACGGCAACGTGACGCAGATCCTCAAGAGCGTGGAGAAAGTGCTGGGGCCGATGGGCCCGTCCCCCGCCGCCTGGCTGAAGAAAACCGACAAGGCCCTTATTAAGAAGACTTTCACCGCCTTCAAGCACCGGTTCACCACCGGCGCCGAAATGGCGGTCTTCCTGCTTAACATCAAGCAGGCCATGGAGAAGCACGGCTCGCTCGAAAATCTTTTCCTGTTGGGCTACGACCCCGCCGCCCCCACCGTGGAGGAAGCGCTCTACAAGTTCATCAACGCCTTCAACGCGCTGGGCTGCGCGCCGTCGCTGACCCCGTGCCCGGAGCACAAAAGTTCGTTCAAGAGAATAAACCTTTACCTGCGCTGGATGGTCCGCAATGACGCCGTGGACCCGGGGGTCTGGAAAGGGGTTTCGCCTGCCAAGCTGCTCATCCCGCTCGACACCCACATGCGGCAGGTTTCCATGAACGCGGGAATAACCCGCCGCAAGGACACGTCCATGAAGACCGCGGCCGAAATAACCGCTTTTTTCCGCCGGATAGAGCCGGGCGACCCGGTCAAATACGACTTCGCCCTGACGAGGGCCGGCATACGGAAAAATAATGTGCGGATTTAGTAGAATATAATCACTCTCTAGAACTGTTGTCGGTGGGGGCCGGCGGCGGCCCCCGATATATATCCGCAGGAGGAAAAACCATGGATCTTAAAGGTTCCAAGACCGAAAAGAATCTGCTTGCAGCTTTCGCGGGAGAATCGCAGGCCCGCAACCGCTACACTTATTTCGCCGGCGCCGCCAAGAAAGAAGGCTACGTGCAGATAAGCCTGGCCTTCGAAGAGACCGCCGCGCAGGAAAAAGAGCACGCCAAGCGCTTTTTCAAGTTCCTCGAAGGCGGCGACGTTGAGATAACCGCCTCTTTCCCCGCCGGGACCATAGGCGACACCAAGGCCAATCTTAAAGCCTCGGCCGCAGGGGAGAACCACGAGTGGGGCAGTTTGTACCCGGCCTGCGCCAAGACCGCGCGCGAGGAAGGCTTTGAGCCCGTGGCAAAGACTTTCGAAGCCGTCTCGGTGGCCGAGAAGCAGCACGAAAAACGCTATCTCGGTTTCCTTAAGAACCTGGAGGAAGGCAAGGTTTTCAAAAAGGACAGGAAGACCGTGTGGCGCTGCATAAATTGCGGTTACACCCACGAAGGCGAAGCGGCCCCGGAGAACTGCGCCGCCTGCGCCCATCCCAAAGCTTATTTCGAGATCATAGCCGAGAACTGGTAAAAGGATTATGGACGAAAACACCAACGAAGAGATCAAAAAAGAGACAGTAAAACGCACGGTCACCATGCAGGGCCGGCCTATGACGCTGGCCGGCGACGAGATAAAAGTGGGTATGACGGCGCCCGACTTCAAAGTGACGGACAACGACATGCTGCCCCTGAAATTCTCCCGCAGCTACGGCGGCAAAGTAGCGGTAATAAGCGTGGTCCCCTCTCTGGACACCCCGGTCTGCGACCTGCAGACCCGCCGCTTCAATAAGGAAGCCGAGGCGCTGGGCCCCGACGTGGGCGTGCTGACCATCAGCATGGACCTGCCCTTCGCCCAGAAGCGCTGGTGCGGAGCGGCCGGCGTAAAAGCCGTGCGCACCTTCTCGGACTACCAGAAGGCCGACTTCGGCAAGGCCTGGGGCGTGCTGATAAAGGACCTGCGCCTGCTGGCCCGCGCCGTCTTCATCGTGGACAGGGACGGGATCGTAAAATACGCCCAGATCGTGCCCGAAGTGACGCGGGAACCGAATTACGACGAGGTTCTTACCGCCCTGCGGGCGCTGGTTTAATTTCAGGGTTAAGAGGGATAAGGAGGAAATACTATGGCTGAGAAAAGAGAAGTTTACAAATGCGAGCTTTGCGGGAACATCGTCGAGCTGCTGCACGGCGGGGCCGGGACCCTGGTCTGCTGCGGCCAGGACATGAAGCGGATGGTGGAGAACACCACCGACGCGGTCAAAGAAAAGCACGTGCCGGTGATAGAGAAGACCGACAAAGGCATAAAAGTGAAGGTCGGCTCGGTGCCGCACCCGATGGAAGAGAAGCACTTCATAGAGTGGATCGAGCTCATAGCTGACGGCAAGGTCTTCAGGGAATTCCTGAAACCCGGCCAGGCCCCCGAAGCGACCTTCTGCCTGTGCTTCCAGCCCAAGACCGTAGAGGTCCGGGAATACTGCAACCTGCACGGCCTTTGGAAAGCTTAAACCAGGAGATATCTATGAAAAAATACGTCTGCAAGCTCTGCGGTTACGTCTACGATCCGGCGGTGGGCGATCCGGACAATAATATCCCCCCCGGCACGGGCTTCGACAAACTGCCCGCGGCCTGGGTCTGCCCCGTCTGCGGCGCGGGCAAGGAAGAGTTCGAAGTAGAGAACTAGGCGGCGCCGACAATAAGAAAAGGCCGGGCTCTGCCCGGCCTTTTCGTTTGCCCCCCGCTTTTATTTCCTTGCCGCCAGCGAATAAAGGCAATCAGCATCGGCGTTGCGCCCCTCGCGGTCGAACAGCGCGGCCAGCCGCTCAAGCCCTTCCTTATCCGAAGTCAGGTCGTAAACGAAGATGGAATAACCGGCGCTAAAGACGGGCCGCCTGGCCTTAAGCCAGCCGAAAGTCTCTTTGTCGGGGTAATACGTGCCCTGCAGGTTGGTCGCCGAAACGGCCAGCAGCACGTCCTTCATGCCGCACACCTGCGCCCCCGTCCCGTTCAGTTCGATATTGGAAACCACGCCCAACGGCGTATAATCGATGCCGTAGCTTTCCGGCCTGGCCACGCCGAAATACGAAAATATCACCGGCGGATTCCCCCGGCCCTTCAGATACGCCGCCACTCCTATAACGTCCTGGCCCCAGTCCAGGTTGGAATCCACGAATAATTTATAACCGTTAGCCGGTCCGCCCGCCAGTTCGTTGAAATACGCCAGGTAGTGCGGAGCGGCGCGCGACACGGAGACCGCGTTCAGCGCCAGCAGGCCGCCCGCCAGCCACGCGCCTTTGCGCAACTCCAGCAGCCTGGCCAGGGCCAGGCCCGCCAGCACGGCCACAAAAGGCATGACAGGCATTATGTGCCGGTAGCCGATCTGCACCTTCGTATTAAGAGAAACCGCGAAATAAACCGCCGGCGGCAGGATGAGCCACAAATAGTCCTTACGGAAGTTCTTCAGGGCCAGCCACAACCCGGCCGCCGCGCCGAGCAGCGCTACTAGCGGCGTCTTAACCGCCAGCGCCGCGGGGAAATACCACCAGACACCCTCCAGGGTATAGCGGCCCATGGCGAAGGAGGACCGCCCCTTGCCAAGACGCTTGAGGGTCTCCGTAAGCCCGTCGAAATACAGCCCGATATCGAATTTATAGACCAGCGCCACTACCAGCAGGCAAGCCGCGAAATAGACGCCTATGTACCCGAGCAGCCGCGGCAGCTTCAGCCGGGGCGCCAGCAGGTTGTCACCTAGCCAGAAAGCCGCCACCATAGGCGGCACTATGAACAGACTGAACTTGGAGACCAGCCCGAACCCGGCGGCGGCGCCGGCCAGGGCTGCCCAGAACGCCAGTTTTTTCCCGTCCGGCGACTCGGCCTTTTTTCCGCCCTTCACGCCTTTGGCCACGGGCCGTACCGCCGTGAACTGCCAGGCCAGCGCGAAAGCGCCGAAGTAAAAGACGGCGGCGGCCGCGTCGGTGGTTATCAGCGCGTTATTGGAGATAAAGACCGGCATCAGGCCGAAGACCGCAAGGCTTAAGGCCGCCGCCGCGGCGGACTCCAGCCGGGAGGCGAAAAGCCAGATGAACCAGGCGAGCAGGCCGGTCCAGACGATGAACGTGAACCGGCGGGCGGTGTTCAACAGGCGCTCCGGCGTGGAATTGTTCTGGTAGAGGAACAGGTCCCCGTAATGGTAAGGCATCAGGTTGGCGAAATAGGGATGCGCTGTAAAACTTTTCGGATGCAGGGCCAGCAGGGGCAGGGCCGAAAGCATTTCCGAGAACGGCGGATGGTCCATCACGTTCATCAGGTAACGGCCGGTCTCCAGATAGGAATAGCCGCTGGACAGGTGGACGGTCTCGTCGTAAGTGGGCGCGGCCGAACGGATAAAGGCGAAGCCCTCGAAAAGGTGAAAGATCAGGGCCGCGGCGGCCAGGATCACGTGTATACGGTATTTTCCGCCCATAATACTGATATGATACAAAAAATCCCCGCCGCCCCTTTCCGGGCATAAGAGGAAGTTATATTTTTGATAAAATATGCTTATAGGTTAATTTACGGAGGAACCATGAAGACTCTGCTCGTTGCCGCTATCATTATCTCCGCCGCCGCCGGCGCCTACGCTTTCGACCTGACCGCCCTGTTCGGCGGGTCGGCCCGGCCTGTCGTTCTGAAAGACCTGGTTTCCTCCACCGCGGTGCCCGCCGCCGTGCAGAGCGACAAACCCGGCAACTGCGACTTCCCCGTCAACATCAAGCCCGACGAGGCCCGTTATTTCATCCAGGTGAAGCACCCCATAGTGATAGACATCCGCCGCCCGGAAGAGTACGCCGCCGGCCACCTGAAAGCAGTCAACATGCTGATGGATTACTACGCGCCCGACTTCAAGGACCAGCTCGCCAAGCTGGACAGGAACGCGAAATACCTGATCTACTGCCGCACGGGCCACCGCACCGGCATCACCCTCCTGACCATGAAAGACATGGGCTTCACCGACATCCACGACCTGGACGGCGGGATAACCGCTTGGGTAGCCGCCGGTTTCCCCGTGGTAACGAAGTAAACCGGGCGCCGCCCGATAAAAAAAAGCCCGCGCTGAACGCGGGCTTTTTCTTTTTCCGGGGAAGGTCTACTCGTAGCGCAATGATTCTACCGGGTCCAGCTTGGACGCCTGATAGGCCGGGTACAGCGCCGCCAGGAAACCGGTAAGCACGGCCGCCACTATCGAGATGAGCGGCATCCACCACTGGAACATGATCATATCCTCGTTGCCTTTGGAGGCCAGGTACTCCACGCCGCCCATCCCCACCAGGATGCCGGCGATGCCCCCGAACAGGCCCAGCAGCATGGCCTCTATCACGAACTGGGCCATGATGTCCCCGCGGGTGGCGCCTATGGCCCGCCTGATGCCGATCTCCCTGATACGGGAGTAGATGGTGGCCAGCGTGACGTTCATGATGCCGATGCCGCCGGCGAGAATGGCGATGGCGCCGATAATGAGCACGGTATACATGTCGCGCTGTTTGTCGGCCAGCTTGTCCTTTATGATATCGCGGTAATCCTTGATCTCCAGGAAGTTAAGCCGCCCGCCGTGGCGGGCCGCCAGGAACTTCTCCACCCGCGCCTTGTAAGTGTTTATGGTGGCTTCCCTGCCCGTGTCGAGGTTGACCTGGTCTATGCCGTCCTCGGACTCGCTGTAGCCGGAAAGAAAACGCTGCGCGGTAGTAATGGGGACCATGATGTTCGGCGACCAGGATTCCACCTGGATGAAGGTCCGCGGGTTCTTCTCGAGCGGCGGCTCCTGCAGCACGCCCACCACCGTGTAGAGGTTGCCGCCGAGGGTGATGGTCTTCCCCAGCATATCCTCGTGCTTCACGAACTCCTCGAAGCGGTCCTTCCAGTCGTAGAACTTCATCCACTTCGGCTTCTTCAGCCAGCCGCCCTCGATAATGATCACGCAGACGCGGGCGCGGGTGTCCATATCGTGCTGGTTCAGGAAGCGGCCGCGCATTTTGTAGACCCAGCCGCGCTTCTTCCACTGGGGGCTGACGCCCAGCACGCCCTGCCATTCGCTGAAGCTGCCGGCCCTGAACTCTATCCATTTGCGCAGCGTCGGGGAGACCATGTAGAGCTCCGGGTAGCGGGTCTCCATGGCCAGCGCGTCGTCCAGCGTAAGGGATTCCCTGGCCTGTTTCTTCTCCATGTCGGAATTGGAGTTCCAGCGGTCCTTCATCTTGACCACTATACGGCCGGGGCCCGCCGTCTCCAGGGCCTTCTCCGTGCGCGTACGTATGGAATAGATAAGCGTGATGCTGTAAAGTATCGAGATCACGCCCACCGAAATGGACAGGAAGCTCAGGAAAGAGCGGAGCTTGTTGTTGAAGATCTCCAGCGTGCCGGTGCGCAGGGATTCTGAAATTCTCATTTTTCCACCAGCCCGTCTTTCATCCTGACTATCCGGGAGGCGAGTTTGGCCAGCGCCTGGTCGTGGGTTACCATAATAACGGTAAGCCCGCTTTTGTGCAGTTCCAGCAGCAGCGCCATTATTTCGCCGCCGCTCCCGGAATCCAGGTTGCCGGTCGGCTCGTCGGCCAGCAGCAGCCGCGGGCCGTTGGCCAGCGCCCGGGCGAGGCCCACGCGCTGCCGTTCCCCGCCGGAAAGTTTTATGGGGCTGTTGGCTTCCTTGCCCGCCAGCCCCACTTTCGCCAGCAATTCCATAGCCCTGTGCGAAGCCCGGTCCTTGTCCATCCCGGAATACAGCATGGGCAGGCGCACATTATCCAGCGCCGAGAACCTTGGCAGCAGGTTGAAGGACTGGAACACAAAGCCGATATCGGTCAGGCGCAGGCCTGACCGCCTGCCGTCGTCGAAGCCGGTTACGTCCCTGCCGTCGAAAAGATACGTGCCCGAAGTGGGGTTATCCAGGAAACCGAGGATATTGAGCAGCGTGGATTTACCGCAGCCGGAGGGGCCGGTAATGGCCGTGAACTCCCCCGCGCGCACGTGGAAGCTGACGTCACGTATCGCCTGGTAACCGGCCCCGCGGGCGAGCGGATAGGTTTTATTTATGTTCTCGCACTTTATCATGAGCCTGTTTTGCCCGGGCCGGCGGCCGTTTTAGCCGAGGCCGGCGTCTCCGCCTGGATATTGAGCGGCTTGTCGGAATACACCTGGTCGCCGTCCTTGAGCCCTTTGAGAATTTCCACATCCACCTCATTGCGCAGGCCTATGGTCACGTCCACCTTTTTGGCGGCGGCGCCCTGCACGTAAAGGTAGGCGAAGCGCTTGCCCCGCTCTTCGAACAGGCCGGAGATAGGCATCTTCAGGGTGTCCTTGTGCTCGGCCATAACCGCCTCTATGCGGGCGGTCATGCCCGGCCGCATGGCGGCCAGCGGGCTGGTAACGGAGGCCTCGACGCGGAAGCTTTTTACGCCGGAGCGGTTGTCCTTTTCGGCCACCGGCGCGATCAGGTCTATCGTACCGGACATCTCGGGCCCGGGCACCGCGTCGGCCGTGATCTTCACCGGCATGCCGCGCTTCAGTTTGAGCACTTCCATCTCGCTGACGTTAAGCTTCACCACCATCCTGGCCATATCCCCCACCTGCATAAGGCAGGTCGGAGAACCGGAATCGTAAACCCCGGAGATCCTCTGCCCGGCCTTGGCCATGGAGGACTCGTCGTAATAGTTCCGGCTGGTGCAGGGCATGACGGTGCCCCCTAGAGGGGAGAAGACCTCCACCGGCAGGTATTTGTCGGCGGAGCTCTGCCCGGGCTGGACCATGGCCACCCGCGCCCCTTTCTGCACCTTCTCCCCCTCCCGCACGCTCACTTCCTCCAGCGTGCCGCCCACCTTGGAGAACACCTCGACGACGTTCTTCGGGTAGATGTCGCCGAGGTCCTGGAATTTAACTTCTATGTCGCCGCGCGCGACCGCCACTTTTTCAATTTCAGCTTCACCGGCGGACGTTTTTTTATAGACCCTGTAGCCCCACCAGCCGCCGCCGCCGAGGATACCGGCCGAGACCGCGTAAATAAGCATTTTGAACGCCGCGCTTTTAAGCCTTTTCATATTTCTCCGTTGGGTTCTACCAAAGCTGGCGGCCCAGGGCCCTGTCATAGCCGGCCCGCGCCAGCAGCAGGTCGTAAAGGGCGTTGGCCAGGTCGCTGCCGGCCTGCAGGTCGTCGCGCTGCGCGTCGGCCAGTTCCACGATCCCCGAACGCCCCTCGGTATACCGGGTGTTCACGATCTCCAGACTGGCCTTCGAGATCCCCGACTTGAGGGTGGAAACCTCGTAGCGTTTAAGAGCCGTATCCAGGGCCAGGCCGGACGATACTACGTCGCGCCGCACCTGCAGTTCCGCTTCGTAAAGCGCCCGGCGCGCCCTCTCGAGCCCGGTGCGGGCCTCGAAGGCCGACTGACTCTCGGCAAAAGTAACCGGGCCCAGCGAGAGGGAAAGGCTCAGGTTCAGGTAATAGGTCGGATTGACGCTGCCCGCCGCCGGCTTGCCCCAGGCGCCCAGCCCCCGCCTGTCGTAATAAGCGTCCATGGAAAGGTCCGGCAGGCGCTCCAGCGCCGCCTTTCTCGAGGTATAGCCGGCGCGCTGCGTCTCCAATCTGAGCACCCGCAGTTCCGGGCGGTGCTCCAGCGCGAAGGCGATGTCGCCGGCGGCCGCGGCCGAAACCTCCGTAGAGACGGACATCTCGTCGGCTAGCGCGGCCTCTTCTTCCGGCTGGCGGTAGACCGCCAGGTTCAGGTCCATGACGGAATTGCGGTAATCCTCTATGGAGGACGCCTCGGACAACTGGCTGGACCGCACGTTAAGCTCGCTCTTCAGAAGGTCG
>Ga0209212_1002774_pt1 | contig 24217 bp, 25 predicted proteins | sample RifGroC2_FD_183996 | JGI IMG/M metagenome (GOLD analysis project Ga0209212, IMG submission 183996) | Groundwater microbial communities from Rifle, Colorado, USA - Groundwater C2 (SPAdes) (version 2) | ecosystem: Environmental > Aquatic > Deep subsurface > Groundwater | place: Rifle, Colorado... | reverse complement strand
GCTCGAAAAGTCCCCCCTCCCCTTGCGGGAGGGGGTTAGGGGGTGGGGGAAGGTGCCATTATTTCCCACAGCTTGCGGCTTCACCCACCCCCCGACCCCCTCCCGTCAAGGGAGGGGGAGGCCTATGTTAGCGCCAGAGCCCACGAGGGGAGAGGGGACTTTCGAGCTGTGTAGCCCCCCTCCCTTGACGTGTCAGCCGTAGCCTTGGCGAAGGCTGATGGGAGGGTCTGGGGGAGGGTGAGCGACACGCAACTATATTTATGCCGAGCGCAGAGGAACTGATATGAAACTATTTGAGCAGGCTTTGAATGATATCTCTGTCGACCGGCTGACTGACCACATCCGCGCCATCGAGGGGATCCGACATCCGGTGACGGCGCCGGAGGCGCTGGAGCGGGCGGCCCGGTACATCCACGACACCCTGGATTCGCTGGGCTACAACAGCTGCGATCAGGACTTCACCGACGGCGGTGCGACCTTCAGTAACGTTATCGCCACCCGCAGCGGCACGCTCCAGCCGGAGCGGCGCATCCTGGTTATCGCTCACTTCGACACGGTCTCCAATTCCCCCGGCGCCGATGACAACGCGAGCGGCGTTGCCGTTGTGTTGGAACTCGCCACGGTCCTGAAAGGGCTATCCTTCGAGAAAACTATCCACTTCATCGGCGTGAACCTGGAGGAGAATGCCTCGGAGGGGAGCCGCCACACCGGCACTAGGGGGAGCCAGGCCCTGGCGCGCTTCGCCAGGGAGCAAGGGTGGGATATCGAAGCGGTGCTGGTTCTGGAATCGGTGGCCTACGGCTGGAAGTCGGCTACCCAACTGGTGCCGCCGGGGGTGCCGATGGAGGCTCCCGACTCGGGCGACTTCATTGCGGTGGTGGGGAATGCCGACTCGAAGGGGCTGGTTCAGGAATTCGGCCGCGTCGTCGAACGGCACCAGATCGAGCTGGCCTACATTCCGCTGGTGGTTCCCGGCAACGGCGAGATGGTTGACGATACCCGGAGGTCCGACCATGCCCCCTTCTGGGATCAGGGGTACAGGGCCATCATGTTGACCGACACCACCAACTTCCGCAACCCGCACTATCACCAGCCCACCGACACCCTGGAGACGCTGAACATACCTTTCGCCGCGCAAGTATGCCGGGCTACCGGAGCGCTGCTGATGCAGCTTGCCGGGGTGCAGGAAGTCAAAGCGCGTCCCTGACCCGCTCTCCTATGGAGCCCAGGGGATTTATCTTCAGCTTCTCCAGGAAGGTGGCGTGCAGCCGCCTTCTTTTCTGCGCCATGACGTGGAGCAGTTCCCGCCTGCCGGGGCGGTCGTCGATCCTCTCCTGCAGCATCTGGCGAAATACGTCGATATCGTGCAGCTTACCCAGCACCTCCTGGTAGCCCTTCAGGGCGCCGTGCAACTCCTGATAATCCCTCTTTAGCAAAGGTGCGATGATCTCCAGCCGGTAGCGCATCTTCTTGACCGCTATGCGCAGCTGGTGCTGGGCCTCGCTGTCGGCCTGGTGCACGGCACGCGGCAAAAGCTCGGCGAGCGTCCGGGCGCGTTCCATGATGGCGCCGGCAGCGAAGAGAGCGACGCTCATGAAGTGGTCGACAGCGGCGTTGTCGAACAGGTTCTGTTCCAGGGGCAGAGCGGCCAGGTCGGACTGCAACGGGTTGAGGTTGAGAGACTTCAGATCCTTTCTGAGCTTTTTGTGCGCCCGCTCGCGCTCGTCCTTCAGTTGGGCCAGCAGCTCCCCGACCTCGTTGCGGGAGTGCGGCGTCTCTTCAGGAGTGAGCGCGGAGAAGAAGAGGGCGGCCTCGTCGGTGTTGCGCAACTCCCCCAGCAGCGTGGTCACCTTTTTCAGCTGCTTCCTGAGCTGACGGCTCTTTTTGGCGGGAAGGCATGGGGAGAACAGGGCAAGCCCCTCGCGCAGCCGGCGCGAGGCGACGCGCAGGTCGTGTACGTCGTCTTCCTGGAAAGCGGCCTCGACCTTTTTCCAGCAGGAGAGGAACTCCTCTTCATGTCCGGCCAGCAGGGTGTGGCAGGCCACCCAGAGCGGCGCGGGGCCGGGGGGCGGCTCCAGGGTGCCATTATCTATCTTGTCCGCATTGCCATTGCTGCGTTCCTGTTTCATCTACTCACCCAGATAAGTGTAACTCTGCAGGTTCTTCTCAATCAACTCCAGAAATCGGCTGCTCTCTTCAATGGTGATACGCCCCAGCCCGACCTTCTTCTCCAGATTGTCCCGGATCTGCCGCACCATCTCGCTTGAGTCGTACTGAACGTATTTCAGGCTATTAGATATAGTATCGCCATTAATGACCATGTCGATCCTGTAATGACTCTTTTTGCTGAACGTTATGTGTACCGCATTGGTGTCCCCGAACAGGTTGTGCAGGTCTCCCAGTATCTCCTGGTAGGCGCCGATCAGGAAAAAGCCGAGATAGTACTTCTCCCCGCTGGCGACCCGGTGCAGTGGCAGAAAATCGGTCCTCCCCTTCTCGCCCACGAAACTGGTGACCTCTCCGTCGGAGTCGCAGGTTAGATCGGCTACGCTGGCAGTGATGTCGGGCTTCTTGTCCAGCCTCTGGATGGGCATGATGGGAAAGAGCTGGTCTATGGCCCACGAGTCCGGCAGCGACTGGAACAGGGAGAAGTTGTTCTGGACGTTCGTGACCAGCATGGAATAATGGGCAACGGTGGCACGTCCCGATTCGGAGATGATGTCGGGACATTCTATGCCGGCGCAGTCACAAATGTTCTTGATCTGGTACACTATGTCGCTGGCATACGCATCCAGCGAGCAGTTTACGCTGGAGAAGTAACACTGGGCTGGGTTCTAGAGAGTCAGCTCGTCTTGTTCAGTGATACGAGGAATTCCATGACTGCCAGGAGGTTGGTGAGCCTTCTGAAGATGATGTTTTTTTCCTGCGGGTCGCGAGTGGAGTTGAGTTTTTCCTTCAGTGACCGGTACTGCTCGTAGGCGAGATCAAACGGTTTCAACTTTTTCACGTGCGGCTCTCCTGTGCAATTTTTTATTAGGAAAATATAACGACGCGCGCCCATGGTGTCAAGGCCGAATTGTCCTACGGTGCTGCGCCGCCTCCCGAACTTGCTGTAAATTGGCACCATTTAAAGGTTGCACGCTGCCAGGCTAAATGCTATATCTCACGTTTCAATTTCCTCTCAAGGAGATGTTATATGAGTGCAATTCTGGTAACCGGCGGGGCAGGTTACATCGGCAGCCACGTGGTGCGACAGCTCTCGGAGGCCGGCAACGAGGTGGTGGTCTACGACAACCTGTCAACGGGGTCGGCGGACGCCTTGATCCACGGCGAAAGGCTCATCGTGGGGGACCTGGCGGACACGGATAAGCTTAGCCAGGTGCTGCGCGAGACCGGCTGCAAGTCGGTGCTGCACTTCGCCGCCGCCATCATTGCGCCCGAATCGGTGCATCTGCCGCTCAAGTACTATTCCAACAACACCAAGAATACCCTGAACCTGCTCAAGGCCTGCGTCGAGCACGGCGTCGAGCGCTTCATCTTCTCCAGCACCGCCGCGGTCTACGGCATTCCCGAAAGCGGCGCCGCCTCCGAGGAGAGCGCCACGGTCCCCATCAACCCCTACGGCACCTCGAAGCTTATGAGCGAGTGGATGCTGCGCGACGCGGCCTTTGCCCACGGCTTCTCCTATGTGGCACTGCGCTATTTCAACGTGGCCGGCGCCGACCCGCAGGCCAGGATGGGGCAGCGCACCCCGGACGCCACTCACCTGATCAAGGTGGCCTGCCAGGCCGCGCTCGGCATCCGCGACGGCGTTTCCATCTTCGGCACCGACTACGACACCCCCGACGGCACCGGCGTGCGCGACTACATCCACATCGAGGATCTGGCCGCGGCGCATCTCTACGCGCTGGACTACCTGAAGAAGGGCGGGAGCTCTACCACCATCAACGTCGGCTACGGCCGGGGCGAGAGCGTGCGCGAGGTGATCGAGGTGGTGAAAAAGGTGAGCGGGGTGGACTTCCGGGTATCCGAGGCGCCGAGGCGTCCGGGGGATCCGGCGAACCTCGTTGCTGTGGCGCAGAGGATCCGCAGCGTTTTGGGGTGGTCGCCGCGCTACGCCGATCTGACCACCATTGTCGCCGACGCCTGGCGCTGGGAGCAGAAGCTGCACCAGGGAAAATAGAGGGGAAGCCATGATAAAGAGCATGACAGGTTACGGCAAGGCCGAATCGGCCTACGCCACCGGCAAGATCATAGTGGAGCTGCGCTGCGTGAACCACCGCTACGGCGAGGTCACGGTCAAGCTGCCGCGCGTGCTGATGCAGTTCGAAAACGAGATCAAGAAAAGGGTCTCCGAGAAGCTGAGCCGCGGCAAGATCGACGTCTTCATCCAGCTCGAAGGGGCGGTGTCGCTGGGGGTGCCGAGCGCCAATCTGCCGCTGGCCCGCGGCTACTACAAGGCCTTCAACGCCATCACGGAAGCGCTCGGGCTGCGGGAAGAGGTGAGCCTGAACCTGATAGCGTCGCAGCGCGACGTGATCAGCATCGCGGCCGAGAGCGAGGCGCCGCTGGAGGAGATTCCCGGGGAACTGGTGGGCGCGCTGGAGGAGGCGCTGCGCAAGGTGGACGAGATGCGCGTTTTCGAAGGGGAGTCGCTCATGGCGGACTTCCAGAAGCGGCGCGAGACCCTGAGCCAGTTGATCGGGAAGGTGGCGGAGCGCTCGCCGCAGGTGGTGACCGAGTACGCAGCCAAGCTCAAGGAGCGCATCGCCCAGCTCTGCAGCGAGAGCGGCCTCCCCGAGGACCGGATCGCGCTGGAGGTGGCGCTTCTGGCCGACAAGTGCGATATCACGGAGGAGCTGGTGCGCCTGGAGAGTCATCTGCGCCAGTTCGACGAGACGCTGACCAGGAACGAGCCGGTGGGGCGCAAGCTCGATTTCCTGCTCCAGGAGATCAACCGCGAGGTGAACACCATCGGCTCCAAGGCCAACGATTCCCAGATCGCTGCCAACGTGGTGGAGCTCAAGGCCGAGCTGGAGAGGATTCGCGAGCAGGTGCAGAACGTAGAGTAGGGGCGTCACTGCAGCGCACAGAAAGCGCCTCAGGGAAAACTCCCCCTCCCTTGACGGACTTCCCCCACCCCCTAACCCCCTCCCGCAAGGGGAGGGGGGACTTGGTAATTCGGGGTCCGTTACCTTAATGGCCGGGGCCGGGTGCGGATGTCACAGTATCAGGCGCTGCCAGCGGCGTGGCTTTACACTCTTAATAAATTTTAACTCTGTAGGGGCGAACCTTGTGTTCGCCCAGTTACAACCGAAGCAGACATAGGCGGATCCACAGACAGAACAAAGCGAGAAAAGCATGAAACGTGAAGGTGTACTCTATGTCATATCTGCCCCCTCGGGCGCCGGTAAAACCACGCTGTGCAAGGAAATAATTGACATATTCCCCAACTTGCGGCATTCTGTCAGCTACACGACGCGCACCCCCCGGTCTGGAGAAGTGCACGGGCGTGATTATTTTTTTGTGGGACCGGAAGAATTTTCCCGCATGATCGCCCAAGGGGAGTTCGCCGAATGGGCCGAGGTGCACGGCAACCTCTACGGTACCTCGCTGGCTACCCTGAAAGATAACCGCGCGCAGGGGATCGACCTGATCCTCGACATCGACTGCCAGGGTGCCCGGCAGCTCAAGGGACGCTTCGAAGGAGGCGTCTACGTCTTTGTGCTCCCCCCCAGCATGGAGGAACTCAGGCGCCGGCTGGAGAACCGCTCCTCCGACACCCAGGAAGTGATCGAGCGCAGGATCAAGAACGCCGCCGGCGAGATCCGGGAAGCGCGTTGGTACGACTACATCATAGTGAACGACCAGTTTGACGTGGCGGTGGAGCAGCTCAAGAGCGTCCTGATCGCCGAGCAGTGCCGGACCTCCCGGCTCCTGCACGGCCTTTCCGCCAGCTTCGAAATCTGAAATTTCTGAATTTTCCAAAGAGGAGTATTTATTATGGCAAGGGTTACCGTAGAAGATTGTCTTGAGAAGGTCGATAACCGCTTTCTCCTCGTCATGCTGTCTTCCAAGAGGGTGAAGCAGCTTTTCAAGGGGGCCAGGCCCCTCATCGACAACAGGGCGGGCAATAAGAACGTGGTAGTTTCCCTCAGGGAAATCGCCGCCGGCAAGATCGGCTGCGAAATCGGACCGAAGAAAGGTCGTTAATCGGAAACCAGGGGGACAGCCGCGCGTCTCCCATTTTTAGCGCTCGGCTGGGGCTGACGGCAAGGGGAGAGCCCCCGACCCGTTGGCCCCTTCTTGTTCCAAAACAGGCACGCATGATACGACTAAACGACATACTTCAGAAGGTCGCCTCATACAACCCCGGCTGCGATCTGGACCTGCTCCGGAAGGCCTACGTCTTCTGCGCCAAGGTACACCAGGGGCAGACCCGGCTCTCCGGCGAGCCTTACCTGATCCATCCCATGGAGGTGGCAGGTATCCTGGCGGACCTGCGTCTGGACCTCGCTGCCGTGGTGACCGGCCTGTTGCACGATACCGTCGAGGACACGCTGACCACCCACGAGGAACTGGAGGCGCTCTTCGGCCCCGAGGTGGCGCGACTGGTTGACGGCGTGACCAAGATCGGCAAGATCCACTTCCGCACCAAGGAGGAGAGCCAGGCCGAGAACTTCCGCAAGATGCTTCTGGCCATGGCCAACGACATCAGGGTGATCCTGGTGAAGCTCGCCGACCGTCTGCACAACATGCGCACCCTGCAGTACCAGCCCGAGGCCAAGCAGCGCACCATCGCCAAGGAGACCCTGGACATCTACGCCCCCATCGCCAACCGGCTGGGGATCTCCTGGGTCAAGGGCGAATTGGAGGACCTCTCCTTCCGCTACCTGGAGCCGCAGCTCTACTACGACCTGGCCTCCAAGGTGGCCAAGAAGAAGCAGGAGCGCGAGTCCTACGTCACCACGGTCAAGAACATCATCAAGAAGCAGCTGGAAGAGCACGGCATCAAGGGAGACGTCTCCGGGCGCTCCAAGCACCTCTATTCCATCTACCGCAAGATGCAGAGCAGAAACGTCGACATCGACGAGATCTACGATCTGGTCGCGATCCGCGTCTCGGTGGACGACATCCGGGAGTGCTACGAGGTGCTGGGGATCATCCACTCGACCTGGAAGCCGATACCCGGGCGTTTCAAAGATTACATCGCCATGCCCAAGGGGAACATGTACCAGTCGCTGCACACCACGGTGATCGGTCCGCTGGGCGAGCGCATGGAGGTGCAGATCCGCACCGTGGAGATGCACAAGGTGGCCGAGAGCGGGATCGCGGCGCACTGGACCTACAAGGAAGGGAAGGGGTACGACGAGCGCGAGGTGAAGCGCTTCACCTGGCTGCGGCAGCTCCTGGAGTGGCAGCAGGAGCTGGACGACTCCAAGGAGTTCATGGACACCGTCAAGGTGGAGCTCTTCCCCGAGGACGTCTTCATCTTCACCCCCAAGGGTGACGTGAAGGGGTTCCCCAAGGGGTCCACGCCGATCGACTTCGCCTACAGCGTACATACCGACGTGGGGCACCGCTGCGTGGGGGCCAAGGTGAACGGCAAGCTGGTGCCGCTCAAGTACGAACTTAAGACCGGCGACATCGTCGAGGTGATCACCTCCCCGCACCACACCCCGAGCAAGGACTGGCTCAAGATCGTCAAGAGCACCCGGGCGCGCAACAAGATCAGGGCCTGGGTCAAGACCGAAGAGCGCCTGAAGAGCATCGCGCTGGGGCGGGAGATCTGCGAGAAGGAGTTCAGGCGCTATTCCCTCAACCTGGGCAAGCTGCAAAAGACCGGCGAGCTGAAGCGGGTGGCGGTGGAGTTCGGCTTCCAGGCCGACGACGACCTGATGGCCTCGGTGGGGTACGGCAAGCTCTCGGTGAACCAGATCCTCTCCAAGTTGATCCCGGCCGAGAAGCTGGAGGCCGCCCAGGAGCGCAAGGAGACCCGGATCGGCAAGGTGATCGAGCGCCTCAAGGGGAAATCCTCCAGCGCGATCCAGATCGACGGGGTAGAGGACATTTTGGTGCGCTTCGGCAAGTGCTGCAACCCGCTCCCCGGCGACGAGATCACCGGCTTCATCACCCGCGGGCGCGGCGTCACCGTGCACACCGCCGACTGCACCTTCGCCATGGCCCTGGAGCCGGAACGGCGCATCGAGGTGGCCTGGAACAAGGGGCGCAAGAGCGCCTTGCCGGTCAAGATACGGGTGGTCTGCAACGACGAGAAGGGGATCCTGGCCAACATCGCCACCGCCATCACCAACTGCGAGGCCAACATCTCCAGCGCCTCGATCCAAAGCACGCCGGACAAGAGGGGTGAGAACCTGTTCGAGGTCGACGTGACCGACCTGGATCATCTGAAGAAGGTGTTCGCCGCCATCATGAAGGTGCGGGGCGTGATCAAGGTCGAGAGGCTGAAAAGCTGAAGGGGACTGGCTCCGCAGGTGCCTGTCCCCCTTGCCTGACCTGTCCCCCTGTCCTGACAGGTGAAGGGCGAAGAAGGCCGACCCGAAATTCATGTAGTTTTCGAGGAGGAGTTATGAAAAAAGAGATCATCAGCACGGACCAGGCGCCCAAGGCGATCGGCCCTTATTCGCAGGGGGTCAAGGCGGGGGGATTCCTGTTCCTCTCCGGAGCCATAGCTCTCGATCCCGCAACCGGCGAGATCGTCGCTGGGGGTATCGAGGCCGAGACGGAGCAGGTGATGAAGAACATCGCCGCCCTGCTTGCCGCTTCCGCCCTCGATTTCAGCGACGTGGTGAAGACGGTCATCTATCTGGCCAACATGGCCGATTTCGCCAAGGTGAACGCCATCTACGGACGTTTCTTCCCCGAGGCGCCGCCGGCGCGCGTCACCGTCGAGGTGAAGGGTCTGCCGCGCGGCGCGCTGGTGGAGATCGAAATCACCGCCCTGTGCAGCTAGGACTGTTTCACCCTTAGCTTCTAGTCCCCTCCCCCAGAGGGGGAGGAGAGTTGGTTGAAGCTGGATTAGAGGGCCCACCCTACGGGAAACGAAACTTAGCGCTTACGCTCCTCCGGGGAGGAGAGGTTGGTGCCAGTTGAGGGGCGCCGGGCAGGTCAGAAGGGGAACGTAAAAAAGCCGCGAACGCCTGGAGGCGCTGCGGCTTTAGTTAGTTCGCAGAAAGTTCTGGACTAGAGGGCTTTGGTGACGTGTCCGGAGCGGATGCAGCGGGTGCAGACCTTGATGCTCCTGACGGTACCGTTCCTCACGGCCTTGATCTTCTGCAGGTTCGGGCGCCAGATTTTGCTGGTTTTGTTGTTGGCGTGGCTGACGTTATTCCCGAAGCTAGGGCCTTTACCGCATATTTCGCATATTCTGGACATTCTTTCTACCCTCCGGTGGTTACTGAAGTCGTAATTTATAGCAGAACAAACCCGCAGATGCAAGAAAAATGTCGGCATCCGCTACAGTTTTAAAAGGTGTTAAACATGGCTGTGTTAAAGGGGTTGTTCTCCCTGTTTGTGTTGTTGCTGCTCGCTGTCAGCATTCTTTTCGTCGACTTCGTCTACAAGACTTTCTCGCTGTCGCAGCGCGAGGTGGAGACCGAGGCCATTGTCGTCCTCACCGGCGGGCGTGGCCGGATCGAGGAGGGAATCAAGCTGTACCGGGAGGGGAAGGGGCGCCAGCTCCTCCTGATCGGGGTCGATCCCCTGGTGAAGAAGCACGAGCTTTTCACGGGCAAGGGGGGCGATAACGTATTTCTCGAGAAGGTTTCCCGGAACACGCTGGAGAACGCCATTTACGCGCGCGACCTGATCACGAAGAACAAGGTCAACTCGATCCGGCTGATCACCTCCCGCTACCACATGAAGCGTGCCACCCTGATCTTCAGGAACGCCCTGCCCAAGGATATCGCCATCTATCCGCACCCGGTCGATTCCAAAAATCTGAAGGAAGAGTGGTGGCGCCACGAGGGGAGCTTCAAGCTGCTTTTCTCGGAGTTCTACAAATACTGCGGCTTCCGCGCCTTCTTCCTGTTCGCCCCCGGAGAGCTGAGGGCGCTGCCGGGCGGCTCATAACCCGAAGCAAGTCCCCACCCCCGGAGGGGGAGCAACTGTGTTGGAACGGTCAAGAGGGATTATGCGGGCGGCTCACACCAGAAAAGGGGACAGGCTACTTTTCAAATTTTAAGGGGAAAATAAAGTAGCCTGTCCCCTTTTTATTCGCTTCAAGTCCCCTCCCCCGGAGGGGGAGGGTTAGGGAGGGGGGACTCCGCCGGTCATACCGCCTGAAGCCTCCGCGACTCAGATTTCCCCCCTCCCGCCTGCGCGCTGAAGCGCTACGGCGCGCAAGCCCAGCCTCCCCCCCCGGGGGGAGGAGCTTCAAACAATGGCCCTCATGGTTGAGTGAGCTCTGTCACTTCTTGGATTTGCACCCTGATTTCTGTATACTCTGACAGTAGTTCCTTGGGTTAAGGTCGAAAGGAGATTGCCATGGGTCCGCTGGCTCAAAAGAAGGATGAGATCTTCACCTACGCCGACTATCTCAAGTGGGATGACGGGGAGCGTTGGGAGCTCATTGACGGTTTTGCCTACAATATGACACCTGCGCCTTCGCGGCTTCATCAGAAGATTGCTGGGGGACTGTTTCTACAGTTTGGCAACTACCTGCTAAATTCGTCGTGTGAAGTTTATATGGCTCCGTTCGACGTTCGACTCTTCGACGAAAATGACACGGATGACTTTGTTACTACAGTTGTTCAACCTGACATAACGATCATTTGCGATCCTTCGAAGTTGGATGACCAAGGGTGCAAAGGTAGCCCCGACTTGGTGGTGGAAGTGTTGTCACCCGCGACCACCCGAAAGGACATCAAGGAAAAGTTTATACGTTATGAAAGGGCAGGGGTGAAAGAGTACTGGATTGTCAATCCCTCTGCTAACATAGTAACAGTCTATAAGCTTGGAGATGAAAGGCTATATGGCCGGCCTGATGTCTATGGCCACGAAGAGCGCATCAAGGTAGGGATCTTCGAGGACCTGGAAATTGATCTTCAGCCGGTTTTCGGCGTGCCACCCGCCACCAATGAGCCCCAGCCCCCGAAGTTGGAGGGGCAGACCCCAGCCCAATAACAAAAGAAGGGACGCCCACTCAGGAGCGTCCCTTCTTTTTTTCGAATCCATCCGTGGTCCTTTCCACCTCGCCCCCCGGGAGAGGGGCGGGGGTGAGGGTAGGGAGCAAGCCTACTCCCCCTTCTCCTCGATCCTGGGGAAGAGCGCCTCGGCCTTGGCGATGGTGGTGCCGGGCTTGAGACCGCCCCAGACCAGCCCCTCGCGGTTGACTTCCTCGGTGACTCCCAGGTAGCAGAGCCCCCTCTGCGCGGTGTTGGGCATGAAGGCGGAGAGCAGGAAGTAGACGATCCTCTGGGATTCCAGCATGTGATACATCACGGTGGCGAGCCTGTCCTTCTGCGCCGGATCCTTGGCCAGGGTCCAGGGGGCGGTCTCGTCGATGTACTTGTTGCCGGCCGAGATGACTTCCCAGATGGACTGCAGCGCCTTGCTGAAGGCGAGATCCTCGATGTGCCCGTCGACCTGAGCGATCATGGCGACGGTCTTCTCGCGGTAGGCCGCATCCAGCTCGATCTCCTGGGACGGCTCCTGCAGCACGCCGCCGAAGTATTTGCCCAGCATGGCGGTGGAGCGGCTCAAGAGGTTCCCCAGGTCGTTGGCCAGGTCGGAGTTGATGCGGTGCACCAGCGCCTGGTGCGAGAAGTCGCCGTCCAGGCCGAACGGCACCTCGCGCAGCAGGAAGTAGCGCACCGCGTCCACGCCGTACTTGTCGACCAGCATGTTGGGCTCGACCACGTTCTGCAGGCTCTTGCTCATCTTCTGCCCTTCGACGGTCCACCAGCCGTGGGCGAAGACCCGCTTCGGTATCGGGAGCCCGGCGGCCATCAGGAAGGTGGGCCAGTACACGGTGTGGAAACGCAGGATGTCCTTGCCGATCAGGTGCACGTCGCAGGGCCAGTACTTGCCGAAGTCCCCGGACTCGTTGGGATAGCCCAGCGCGGTGATGTAGTTGGTCAGGGCGTCGAACCAGACGTAGACCACGTGCTTCTCGTTGCCCGGAACCGGGATGCCCCACTGGAAGGTGGTGCGCGATACCGAGAGGTCCCTCAAGCCCTCCTTGACGAAGGAGACGATCTCGTTTCTGCGGCTCTTGGGCTGGATGAAGTCCGGGTTGGCCTCGATATGGGCCAGGAGCTGCTCCTGGTACTTGCTCATCCTGAAGAAGTACGACTCCTCCTTGAGCTTCTCGGTCGGCCTGTTGCAGTCCGGGCACTTGTAGTCGATCAGCTGGGTCTCGGTCCAGAAGGTCTCGCACGGGGTGCAGTACCAGTCTTCGTACTCGCCCAGGTAGATGTCACCCTTCCCCATCACCCTCTCGAACAGCTCGGCGACTCCCTTCTTGTGGCGCTCCTGGGTGGTCCGGATGAAGTCCGTGTGGGAGATCTCCAGCTTTTCCCAGAGCGACTGGAAGCGCTTCATGACGCGGTCCGCCAGTTCCAGCGGGGTCTCGCCGGCGGCCACCGCCGCCTTTTCCACCTTCTGCCCGTGCTCGTCGGTGCCGGTCAGAAAGAAGACGTCGAAACCCATGAGCCGCTTGTAGCGTGCCAGGACGTCGGCGGCCAGCGTGGTGTAAGCGTGCCCTATGTGCGGAACGTCATTTACGTAGTAGATCGGGGTGGTGACGTAGAAGGCAGGTTTCATGACGATGGTTTCTCCTTTTTTCTCTCTTTGACGTCGACAGGTCTGTTGCGGCGCTGCTTGCCGGCTCCCCCATGGGGACCCTTTCCCTTGGCGTCCTGCTGGGCCTGCCCTTCGCCCTTGCCCTGGGGCTTCTTGATCCGGTCGCTCACGTGCTCCGGCTTGATGTCCTCGCCATTAAGCGTGACCATGCTGTCGTCGTTGGCCTTCACGGTCACCGTCCCCTGGAGCACGTTCACCTTGACCACCTCGCCGTCCACGCAGCCGCACTGCACCCTCTTGCCGCACTTGGGGAGCCCTTTTCTCAGGCTGCAGTAGGTGTCGAACTCGTAGGAGAGGCAGCAAAGCAGCCTGCCGCACTGCCCCGAGATCTTGCTCGGGTTGAGTGCCAGGTTCTGCTCCTTGGCCATCTTCACCGACACCGGCTCGAACTCGCGCAGGTAGGAGGAGCAGCAGAGCTCCCTGCCGCAGATCCCGATCCCCCCGACCATCTTCGATTCGTCGCGCACCCCGATCTGGCGCATCTCGATCCTGGTGTGGAAGGCGTGCGCCAGGTCCTTGACCAGTTCGCGGAAATCGACCCGTCCGTCGGCGGTGAAGTAGAAGATCGCCTTGCTCCCGTCAAAGAGGTATTCCACCTTGACGAGCTTCATCTCCATGTTGCGTTCCTTGATCCGGGCCAGGCAGAACTTGTGCGCCTCTTTCTCCTTGACCGCCAGCGCCGCCAGTACCGCGAGATCCGCGTGCTCCGCCATGCGCTGCACCTGTTTGATCCCCTCCGGGATCAGCGAGTCCTCGATCTCGATCGGCCCGGCGACCACATGCCCCAGACTCTTGCCCCGCTCGGTCTCGACAATCACCCGGTCGCCCGGCTTCACCGCGGTCTTGCCGACCAGAAAGTCGTAGAGCTTCCCCGCGGGCGTAAACTGTATCCTTGCTATTCTTGCCAAAAAAGCCTCCAAAGTGCTGCAAGGTCAAGCTGCGCGCGTAGTTACCATCACCAACCCGCGTCTCAACCGTTTGTGTCGCGCTGTTCGGGGATGTAGGGGCGAACCTTGTGTTCGCCCAAGTCCTCTACTTGCCCCTGTTTTGCTGCGTTGCTGCCCGGCCGCATCGGGCGAACACAAGGTTCGCCCCTACAAGATCGGCCGGTTGTCTCTACCTGGCCGCGAAGCGCATGAAGAACACTTCCAGCGCCAGCCGCGCGTTCACGTTGCGCGCCAGCATGCGGCGCATCGTGACCAACTGCTCGATGAGCTCCATGAGCCTCACCTCGGAACAGCGCTCCGCTTCCCGGGCGATCAGCTGCTCCAGGTCCGCGTTCGCCAGTGCGCCCGGAGTGGAGCGGTAGATCAGCACGTCCCGCAGAAAGGAGAGCAGCAGCTCCAGAAATCCCGGAAGCCCCTCCTTGTCGGCGGCGAACTCCTCGGCCGCGGTGAACAGGGCGTTCACGTTCCTTAGGTTCAGGGCGATCACCCGCTCCAGAAAAGCGCCGCGCCCGTCCAGGACGCCGTCTGCCGCGATCTCCATCCCTCTCTTCAGGCTGCCGCCGGACAGGGTGGCGGCCACCCGGGCCGCTTCCCCGGAGAACTGGTCCCGCAGGAGCCGCCCCTCGATCAGCTCCGCCGAAAGCGGCTGGAACTGCAGGGTCTGGCAGCGGGACAGGATGGTCTGCAGCACGGCGGAGCGCTCCGGCGTGATCAGTATCATGAGGGCGTCGCCCGGCGGCTCCTCCAGGGTCTTCAGAAGCGCGTTGCCCGAGGACTGGTTCAGCTTCTCGGCCCCGTCTATGATGCACGCCTTCTTGGGCGCCTCGAAGGGGCGGTAGGAGAGCTCCTTTTGCAGCTCCCTCACCTGGTCGATCTTGATAAAGGCGCCGTCCGGCTCCAGCAGGTGGAGGTCCGGGTGCTGCCCGTGCGCCAGCTTGCGGCACGATGGGCAGACGCCACAGGCCTCGTCCTTGCCGCAGAACACCGCCTGGATGAAGGCGAGCGCCGTCTTTTTCTTGCCGCACCCCTCGATGCCGGCGAACAGGTAGGCATGCGCCACACGCTCCATGGCTATGGAGCGGCGCAACACCGCGATGGCCCGGTCCTGGCCGATAACCTCGGAGAACGGCATCTAGCGTCCCGCCGGCGGCAGGGAAGAGCCGGCCCGGTTCAGGGGCGGTAGCCTGTGGGCCAGCGCCTCCAAGACCAGCTTTTCGGTCCGGGCCACGTCACCGGAGCCGTCCACCACTACAAAGCGCTCGGGATGGGCGGCTGCAAGCCCCAGATAACCGGCCCGCACCCGCTCGTGAAAGCGGACCGACTCCAGCTCGAAGCGCTCCTCGCGGGCACCCTGGGCCGCCTCGATCCGGGCCAGGGCCCGGGAGAGCCCGACCTGCACCGGGCAGTCGATCAGAACGGTCAGTTTCGGCTCCAGACCGCCGGTAGCGAGCCGGTTCAGTTGCCCGATGGTTTCCAGGTCCAGCTCCCTGCCGTGTCCCTGGTAGGCCAGGGTCGCGTCGGTGAAGCGGTCGCAAAGCACCGTCTCGCCACGCTCAAGCGCCGGGAGGATAACCTCCTGGACGTGCTGGGCGCGGGCGGCGGCATAAAGCAGAAGTTCGGCAAGCGGCGTGATGGCGCTGTTCTGCGCGTCCAGCAGGATGGCGCGCATCTGGTCCGCGATGGGGCACCCTCCCGGTTCCCTGGTCGAGGTCACCTGCTCGCCGGCCGCCGCAAGACGCTCCTTGAGAAGTCTCAACTGGGTGGTTTTACCGCAACCTTCCACGCCTTCGAATGTAATGAAAAAGCCCATATCGGTGGTCTCATGATCTATATAAAATCACTGAATTATAGGGGAGGGGGGATATTTATGCAACATTTAAATGGGTGCAAACCCGCATGGGTATTGCCGTTTGCCGCTGGAGGGGTGGCAGGGTCCCGGGACGGATCGGGCGGGGGAGGGAGGTGGTGCGGGGCGGCTGGCCCCAATGAACGGAGCTGTCCGGCAGGGGTGACGGGCCGGCTGGGAGAGGAGACCCTCTCGCAGCCGGGGCCGCTTTAGACAGGAGGTTTAGCTACTTGAGGCACTGGAAGATGCCGGTACACCAGAGGCAAGCTCCGCAGGGGACCTCCCTGATATGGCAGTCCTGCTCGAAGCTCTCGGTCTGCACGTAGTCGCAAGGGGCCAGGGTGCAGCTGGCACAGTGCGGGTAGTCGTAGGCTATCACCCCTTCCCGGAAGGAGCGAAACGAGGGGTCGTTCCAGATCCCCAGGATGCCGCGCTGGTTCACGTTGCCGAAAACCTTGGCCTGCACCTGCTGGTCCCAGCCGCTGGCGAAGCAGCGGTAACGGTGCCAGAGGAAGTAGCAGGGGGAGATGGAGCCGTCCCAGGCCACGAAGGCGCCGCCGTCCTCCACGAAGCCGCAACTGCGCGTCTCCTTGAGGAGGATGCCGGGGAGCTTCAGGTCGATGTTGAGATCCTCGGCAACCTGGCGCGCCCGCTCGAAGACGGCCGCGACCTGGTCATTTTGCCGGTGGTCCAGGGTGAGGAGCTTTTTCAGGTCCAGCAGGATGCCGCTCGACTCGGCCTCCGCCTTCATAGCCTCCACCAGGCCGAGAAGCCGCTGCTCCTCTGGCGATTTGCTGTATTTCATGGCGACATCGAAGTAGCGGTACAGGTCGATACCCTCCCGCTCCGCCTCCGATTTCCACCTGCGGAACAGGGCGACCGCCTCCTCGCTGCAGTTGCCGTACATCGCCTCGCCGGCATGCTGGGCGTCATAGGGGAGCACGTGGGTCACCAGCGCGAAGCTCGCCCCGCGTTTGGCGGCCCAGGCCAGCGCGTCCGGCAGCTCCTGGAGGTTCCCCTGCATGACGACGTATTCCACGCCGATCTGGAAATCCGACCTGCCGGTGCGCCTCTTGGCCGAGGCGAGGGCGGAAAAGGCGTCGCTGACATCGTTTAGCTCGCCACCCTCGCGCACCTTCCTGAAGGTCTCGGGGGAGACCGAGTCGATCGAGAGGCAGATGCGGTCCAGCCCAGCCTCCAGCAGCGCAAGGGCGCGGGTTTCGTTCAGCAGCAGGCCGTTGGATTGAAACCCGACCCAGCTCCCCTTCGGCATCAGCGTCTTGGCCCTGCGGATGAACAGCTCCAGATTCTGGTGCAGCAGCGGCTCGCCCACCCCGTTCAGGACCAGCGCCTCCAGACCGGGAAAGGCGGGCTCCAGCGCGGCAAAGGTGGCAAACGATAAGTCCCCTTCGACGATGGCGTGGTCGCAGGTCTGCTTGACGCACATGAAGCAGCCGAGGTTGCAGCGGGTGGTGGTTTCCACGAACAGCTTGGACGGGCGCGACAGAAGCGCCGGCGGGCCGGGGTGCGTGGCGGGCTCTCTGGAGTTGTCAGTCATGTCATCCGCCCCTTTTCTGCCCCTCGGCCGCGGCGTTCTCGAATGACGCAGTTGGCGGGAGTATCAGCTTGAACGCCTCGCGCATGATATCCGAGACGTTTTTGAGCTGCAGCCCTTTCATCAGTTCATGCAGGGAATCCCATTCCTCCGCGCTGATCCTGAGCGATATGATGTGCCGTTTGATGCGTCTCTCCCGTTTCATGCTGACCTCCCTTGCGCAGTCCCCGGGGTCTTGCCCGGTCGGCGCTGTTTGCGATTAGAACTCCTGCGACATTGCTTTAACTTCCCGGGCCGTGAAGACCGGGCCGTCCTTGCAGACGTAGACGTTGCCGACGTTGCAGCGGCCGCACTTGCCGACGCCGCACTTCATCCTGTTCTCCAGGGTGGTGTAGATGCTGTCGTCCCCGAAACCGAGACGCTCCAAAACGGGCAGGGTGAACTTGATCATGATGGGCGGCCCGCAAACCAGCGCGATGGTGTTCTCCGCGCTGGGAGCGGCTTCCTCCAGCACGGTGGGGACGAAGCCGACCTTGCCGTCGAAGTCGGGACCCGCGCCGCCGGGATCGACGCATTTCACCAGCCTGACGTCGTCGCGCTCAGCCCACTCGGCGAGCTCGCGCTTGTACACCAGGTCCGACTCGGAGCGGGCGCCGTAGACGATGGTGATGTCCTTGAACTTGTCGCGCAGGTCGAGGCAGTTCCAGATCACGGTCCGAAGCGGCGGCAACGCGATGCCGCCGGCGATGAAGACCAGGCTCTTGCCGAAGAACTCTTCGATCGGAAAGGAGTTGCCGTAGGGGCCGCGCACGCCGACGGTGTCGCCGACCTCAAGCCCTCTGAGCGCCTCGGTGACCCGCCCCACTCCCCTGAAGCAGCACTCGATGTACCCCTTCCTGGTGGGAGGGGAGGCGATGCAGAAGGTCGACTCGCCCGAGCCGAAGGCGGAATACTCGGCGAACTGTCCGGCCCTGAAGCTGAAGCTGTCACGGACCGCCTCGTCCTGGAACACCAGGCGCAGGGTCCTGACGTCGGGGGTCTCGTCGACGATCGCCTCTATGGTGGCAAGGTTGGGGAGATAGATGTTTTTGTTCGGTTGGCACATATTCTTATTTCCCGTTGATGGTGTTAAGTATCTCGGCGATGTCGATGCCTACCGGGCAGGCCCGGACGCACCGGCCGCACCCGGTGCACAGGGTCTTGCCGAACTTGTCGTCGTAGTACTTGAACTTGTGCATGATGCGGTTGCGGTAGCGCTTGTTCTGCACGTCGCGCGGGTTGTGCCCCGAGGCGTGATTGGTGAACTTGCTGAAACCGCAGGCGTCCCAGTGCTTGCGCCGGACGCCATTGTCCGGGCTCCCCTCGTCGTTGATATCGAAGCAGTGGCAGGCGGGGCAGATGAAGGCGCAGGCACCGCAGCCGATGCAGATGTCGGAGATGCTCTCCCAGAGCGGATCCTCGAAGTGGCCGGAGAGCCACTGCTTGATCATGACCAGGTCGAGCTTTTCCATGCCTTGTGCCGGGAACTCGACCGGCTCGGCGCTGGCAGCTTCACTGAACAGGGGGGCGTGGGCCGCCACCAGTTTTTCTCCCTTCTCGGTGACGGCACTGCAGGAGAAGCCGCCACCCTTGAGCGGGGTGAGGAACAGGTCGCTCCCCTGCTGCGCGTCGGGGGCGAGACCCACGGCGCTGCAGAAGCAGGCGTCGTCGCACTTGGTGCAGGCGATGCCGATGATGGTGCCCTTCTTGCGGCGCTCCAGGTAGAACTCGTCGTGGTAGTCCCAGGAGAAGACCGCGTCGAGGATGGAAGGGGAGGCCGCGTCGCAGGGGGGCGCGCCGATCAGCACCGTCTCCGGGAAGCGGGACCGGTCCACGTCGTCCACCTGCACCACCCCACCTTCCTTGCGGAAGCGGAGGATCTCCTCGCAGACCGGGAAGTACAGCTCCTTCGAGGAGCGGCGTGGCAGGGTGTCGAGGTTCAGCTCCGACCCGGTACCGAGCGGCTCGTAGAGCACCATCGATCCGGACTTTTTGGGACCCACCACCAGCTTCTTCTCCTTCACCAGGAGGTCGACGAGCTTGCGGAGATTTTCTTCGGTTATTATCTGCGGCATTGAAAGCTTCTCCTACTTGATGAACGACTGGTCGTCGTCTTCCTTGTACTGGTTGAGCGGCCCCTTTTCCTGCGGCACCAGCCCGGCCTCGTAGTCGTAAAGTTCCTTCAACTCCTTGGCCATGCGCCGGTTCAAGAGGTTCAGGGGGATGTCCATGGGGCAGACCCGCTCGCATTCGGCGCAGCCGCCGCAGCGGCCGGCGAGGTGCATGGCGCGCACCAGGTGCCAGGCCGTGTTGCCGGCGGGACGTGGCGACTGCTCCACCGCCTGGGGCCGGTTCTTGTCGCACAGGCACTGCTCGCAGTAGCAGAAGGGGCAGACCTGGCGGCAGGCCAGACACCTGATGCAGCGCGAGAAGTGCTCCTTCCAGAAGGCCCAGCGCTCGGCAGCTGTCATGGCCTCGATGCGCGCGAGCTCCCGGGCCTCGCTGGGATCCGGCTCCGGAAGTTCCGGCAGGGTGCCCAGAACCAGGTCGGCTCCCTCGGGGAGGTGCACCGAACACTCCCGGCACTTCCGGGCGATGCTCTCCTCATCGAGCCGGGCGGGCCGGTCGGAGCAGCGTCCGTAGACTCCGGCGCAGGCGACGCCTATGATCACCAGGTCGTCCCGCTTGATCTGGGATTCCCCGATCAGGCCGGCGAGCGCTCTCATGTCGCAACCCTTGGCGACGATGGCGATGCGCCCCTTCTTGAGCACACCCTTCTTGGCCTTGGTGAGGTAGAGCGAGAGATTGTTCACGCAGGCGGGGGAGAAGATCAGTTTCGCCGCCTGTTCCGGGTCGGTGACGACAGCGGGGGAGGCGGTCCCGGTCCTGCGGCCGGGAAGATAACCAATGACAGCGGATACCGACCCCGCTTCCAGCAGCTTCACCGCCGCTAGCCGGATGGAGTCGGTGACTGCCTGGTAATAAGCCGGGTCGATGCTCGCGGCCTTGATTTTTTCAGCTTTCGAGTTCATGTCTATCGCACCGTGGCGCTTAAGCGCTGTTTGTAGGGGCGAACCTTGTGTTCGCCCGAAAATGCCGATGCCGGGGAAGAGGGCGAACACAAGGTTCGCCCCTACGGAAGGAGGATAACAATCAGGTGATGCTGTCGTAGGCCTCTTTCAGCTCCGGGGTGTTGACCGCGCCGGACCACTGCTCTTCCTGCTCCAGGGCCTTGAATTCCGGCATCGGCCCCAGGGCGCGCACCCTTTCGGTCAGCTCGGTCACCACCTCCACCCACTTGCCCCCCTCGGCCGCGGAGACCCAGGAGAACTGGAGCCTGGCCAGGTCGACCCCGATGAAGCTCAAGAGGGCGCGGAAGGCCGCGAAGCGGCGCCGGGCGTGGAAGTTCCCCGCCATGTAGTGGCAGTCGCCGGGATGGCAGCCGGAGACCAGCACCCCGTCCGCCCCTTTCTGGAAGGCGCGCAGGATGAAGACCGGGTCGATCCTGCCGGTGCAGGGGAACTTGAGCACCCGGACGTTGGCGGGGTACTGCATCCGGCTGGTGCCCGCCAGGTCGGCCCCGGCGTAGGTGCACCAGGTGCAGACGAAGGCAACTATCTTCGGTTCGAAATCGTGTTGTACCGTTTCAGCGTGCATAAAATCCTCAGAAGACGTTCTAGGTTCTACGTTCTACGTTCTACGTTAGAACCATAGGACGGAAGTGTTCCTCTTTCCTCGTTCCCAAGCTCCAGCTTGGGAATGCATTGTTTCTACAAAGCTCCAGCTTTGTACCAAGCGAAGCGGAGCTTCAGTCAGTTGTGTTCGTTCCCAAGCTGGAGCTTGGGAACGAGGTGATGTCTTTAACGTAGAACGTAGAACGTAGAACATAGAACGTAGAACGTGTTTTAGCCTCACAGCGCCTCGATCATCGCCATGATCTGCTCGTCGGTGTAGCCGTCCAGCTCGACCGACTTGGAGGGGCAGGTGGCCTGGCAGGTGCCGCAGCCGCCGCAGACGCCGGGGTTCACGTAAGCGACCACCTTCACCAGGTTCCCCTGGCGGTCGCGGATCTCCTTCTCCTCCACGGCACCGTAGGCGCAGACCTTCTTGCAGGCCAGGCAGCCGACGCAGTACTTCTCGTTCACCTTGGCGACCACCGGGTCGCGCTCCAACTGGTCCTTGGAGAAGAGGGTCATCACCTTGGCGGCCGCGGCGGAGGCCTGCGACACGGTGTCCGGGATGTCCTTGGGACCCTGGCAGGCGCCGGCCAGGTAGATCCCGGCGGTGGCGCACTCCACAGGCTTCAGCTTCGCGTGTGCCTCGGAGTAGAAGTTGTACTTGTCGTAGGAGATGCCGAGCTTCTGGGCCAAGAGATCGGCGCCGTCCTGGGCCTGGACCGCGGTGGCCAGAACCACCAGGTCCGCCTCGATCTCGACCTGGACCCCCACCAGGGTGTCGCTCCCCATGACCACGATCTTGTCGCCCTTCTGGTACATGCGCGACACCATACCCCTGATGTAGACCGCCTCCTCTTCCTCTACGGCCCTACGCCAGAACTCGTCGTAACCCTTGCCCGGGGTCCTCGCGTCCATGAAGAAGACGTAGGCCTGGCCGTCGTGCACCTTGTGGTGGTACAGCATGGTGTGCTTGGCGGTGTACATGCAGCAGACCTTGGAGCAGTAGGAGATCCCCTTTTCCCTGGCACGCGAACCGACGCACTGGATGAAGACGACCTGCTTCGGTTCGCGGCCGTCGGAGGGGCGCAGGATCTTGCCGCCGGTGGGGCCGGAGGCCGACGCCAGGCGCTCGAAGGTCATGCCGTCGATGACGTCGGGAAGGGTGCCGTAGCCGAACTCGCCGTACCCCTGGATCGGGCTCCCTTCGGGCTTTCTGTCGATGGAGTAGAGCTTGAAGCCGGTGGCGACCACGACGGCGCCGACCGCCTCGACGGTGATCCGGTCTTCCTGCTTGAAGTCGACCGCCCCCGGTCCGCACACCTTGGCGCAGACGCCGCACTTGCCGCTTTGGAACATGGTGCAGTTCTCCCGGTCGATGACCGGGGTGTTCGGGACCGCCTGCGGGAACGGGACGTAGATCGCCGTCCTCATGCCGTGCCCCTGGTCGAAGTCGTTGGGGATCTTCTTCTTCGGGCACTTGGTCATGCAGATGCCGCAGCCGGTGCACTTGTCCTCGTCGACGGAGCGCGCCTTGCGCCGCACGGTGACGGAGAAGTTGCCGATGTACCCCTCGACCTTCTCCACCTCGGCGAAGGTGTAGAGCGTGATGTTCGGGTGGTTCGCCACGTCGACCATCTTCGGGGTCATGATGCACTGGGAGCAGTCGAGGGTCGGGAAGGTCTCGGAGAGCTGGGCCATGTGGCCGCCGATGGAGGGCTCGCGCTCGACCAGCAGCACCTGGTGCCCGGCGTCGGCGATATCGAGCGCCGCCTGGATGCCGGCGATGCCCCCCCCTATCACCAGCGCCTTCTTGGTGACCGGTACGGTGATCGGGGCGAGCGACTTGCCCTTCTTGACCCGCTCCACCATGAGCTTCACGATGTCGGAGGCCTTGACGGTGCCGAGCTTCTTGTCCTCGTGCACCCAGGAGCAGTGCTCGCGGATGTTGGCCATGTCGCATAGGTACGGGTTCAGCCCGGCGGCCTGGGCCGCCTTCCTGAAGGTCTTCTCGTGCATGCGCGGGCTGCAGGCGGCAACCACCACGCCGTCCAGATTCTGCTCGGCAACCGCCTTCTTGAGAAGGTTTTGCCCCGGGTCCGAGCACATATACTTGTAATCGCAGGAGAACGCCACCCCCGGGATCTCGCCCGCGGCCTTAGCGACCTGCTCCACATCCACCGTGCGGGAGATATTCTCGCCGCAGTGGCACACAAAAACACCGATTCTGGACATAAGTTCCTCTAAGCTTCAGCCGCAGCCCCTGGTGTCGGGCTAGAGCAGCTGCTTTTTCGTTAGTAAGGGGCGCGGGTCGACGATGACGCTCTCGAAACCGAGTTTGGTCCCCGATACACCCAGGGCAAGGGCCACCAGCTGGGTGATGTAGAAAATCGGGGTGTCGTAGTCGGTACGGCTTTTATCCTCGATGCTCGCTTGCCGGACGTCCAGGTTGCTGTGACAAAGCGGGCAGGCGACCATGATGCAGTCCGCCCCGGCCAACTGCGCCGATTCCAGGATGGCCCCGGAGAGTTTCAGGACGACGCCGGGACGCGACAGGGTGAAGTTGGCACCGCAGCACTCCATCCGGTGCGACCACTTGACCGGCTCGGCCCCCAGGGCGCGCAGGATGTCCTCCATGATGCTCGGATCCTCGGCGTCGTCCAGCTCAGGCACGCCGGGGGGACGGGTCAGGAGACAGCCGTAGTAGCTGGCGACCTTGAGCCCCATGAGAGGCTTGGTCACCGACTCCTCGAGACGCGCCAGACCGAGGTCGCGGGCCAGGATCTCCAGGATATGCTTCACCGGTTTGCCGAGCGCCGCCGGGCCGTCTATGGCGATCTCAACCTGCTTTCGCTTGTTGTCGTCCGCTTTCAGGTGGTGCTGCGTCACCTTCAACCGCGAAAAGCAGGCCGCACAGGCGACCGCCAGGTCCCCCTCGACCTCTTCGGCCATGGCCAGATTCTTGGCGCAAAGCGAAAGCGACAGCAGTTCGTCCACGTTGTGCGCCGGCGTGGCGCCGCAGCAAAACCAGTTCGGCACCTCTTTCAGCCCCACGTTGAGCGCCTTGAACGCGGCGCGGGTGGAAATATCGTACTCGCGCCCGGAGGCGTGCAGCGAGCAGCCGGGATAAAAGGAATAGTTCAGGTGCTTCTTGGTAGCGGTCACAGCGCCTCCCCTTTCTTGCGCATCTCCTCGATCCTCTTGAAGATCCCCTCGATCTCAGTGATGTTCTTGTTCTTGGAATGGAACATCTTCAGCTTTCCCTTGGAGAGGAGCTTCGGCCCCAGCATGAGGTCCTTCAGGAACTGGCCGCTCTTCATGTTGAAGGCGG
>Ga0209212_1002773_pt1 | contig 24226 bp, 19 predicted proteins | sample RifGroC2_FD_183996 | JGI IMG/M metagenome (GOLD analysis project Ga0209212, IMG submission 183996) | Groundwater microbial communities from Rifle, Colorado, USA - Groundwater C2 (SPAdes) (version 2) | ecosystem: Environmental > Aquatic > Deep subsurface > Groundwater | place: Rifle, Colorado... | reverse complement strand
ACCATCACTGGCCGTTGCCACGGCTTTAACCGTTCCGTCTTTTTGTGCGGTAATCAATCCTGAAGCATTGATTGAAGCCATTCCTGTAACATTAACCACTGACCAGGTAACAGATTTGTTGGTCGCATCGGCAGGCAATACCGCAGCCGACAACTGGAGCGTTCCGTTGCCTGTGGTGATAGTTGTTCCACCAGCTGAGCTGACCGTAATGGTTTCGACGGGAATCACCTGATTGGATATGGTGATCAACAGTTCTCCCTTGATTCCAGAACCATCACTGGCCGTTGCCACGGCTTTAACCGTTCCGTCTTTTTGTGCGGTAATCAAACCTGAAGCATTGATTGCAGCCATTCCTGTAACATTAACCACTGACCAGTTAACAGATTTGTTGGTCGCATCGGCAGGCAATACTGCAGCCGACAACTGGAGTGTTCCGTTGTCAGAAGTGATAGTATTTCCTGAAGATGAGTATATTGTAATAGATTGAATTGGAATATTTTGGTCTGTTTGAACTATCCACCCCCTGCTTTCCAGATTTGACTTATAAATAAGACCTGTGTAGGAAGGTGGCTGATTAGATCTAAGATCAATTTTTCCATTGGAAGTTCCATAATCATCCACTTGTTTCAAAACCTGATCAATTACTTCAGATTCAAGCCTGTTATTACTCAGATTTAATTCCTTTATTTGAACACATCCTGTAATATCAACCGTTGTAAGTTCATTGTTTTGTAATTCAACGGTTCCATTTGCTATTGTATTTTTTAAAGCTCCTTTTAAATCTAAAGATGAATATTTATTCCCATAAGCACGGATATCAACCAGCCTGGTTGGATTTGTTTTTGAGATTATCAATGATCCTTCCTGAAAAGTATTATCGATTAGCAGGTCGGCAATATTTGGAAATGGCATCAAATTGCTGAAATAGTATTTTGATAATTTGTTGTGATGGACACAGATATGCCAGACATTATCCGTTTGAATGGAGAATGTTATTCCAGTAAAATCATTATTTGCTCCCCTCAAATCTTCAAATAATGGAGAACTACTTAAATCAAGATTAAGTAGATTATTATTTTCGAAACATACTCTTTTTAGTTTAGGCGTATTCGTTAAGTTAACATTTCTAAGCGAAACAGAAAGGAAACATTCAATAGTCTCAATATTAACAAAGTTGCTGAAATCAAGTGAGATAAGTTGGTTGTATGAAGAACACCATTCTTTTAAGTATGGGGCAACTAAACTTAAATTCTCTACCAAAGAGACCTTTTGATCGTTAACGAACTCAATGCTTTTCGTTCCATCATCACCCGCATCATATCCGATATTAATCCTTCTAACCGCACTCCATGGGGTAACTTTTAATCTATTAGGTCTTAATTGAGCAGACCCATAATTTTTGATTGGTGTTAGTGAATTGCTTGTTGTATTATCCTCCCAGGTCCATAAAACTTCAGCCTCAGCCTGCAGAACAATAACTGGCGAAAAAGTACTCCCGTTGGAATGAAAAATGATTTCATCAGAATTAGTCATTAAATTCTGGAGATTTTCATCTTCTGCTGCTTGGGCTTTTGAACAATTTTGTAATGATAATCCAAATATGAATATAAATATCAAGTTAAAAATAATAGGATTCTTCATAACAGAAACTTTTAATTCATTTATAAACATGTGATAAGCCTTTCATGTTTATTCTTTAAACCTTTTTTTTGTTTAATCCGGAACAGATAAAAGAGCTTTAGCAAATGGAAATAGAACTATTAGTATATACTATTTAAGGTATATCAGTTAAACGAATCTCAAAAATTCAAGAGAATAAAACTTTCAATAATTTTTTATCAGAAAAATGAGTCGTCTCAAAATCTGATATTTATTGATTAATAAAGCGAGCCTTCTAAATTTGTATCGGTAATTAACCGGTAATTGTTAAGAGCATTAACATCCCCTTTGATAGCTTGGGTGATAAACATTTTATTCAGGAGTTGTGTGGAAAGTATGCCGGCAATCGCCATTTGATCAATCTCAGATACTGATTCTTGTTTTCTGGCATTTTTGATCAGCATCTTGACTTTGTTAGGATTAAAAATTCCGTAAGATTTTAATGCATCTTCTGAAAGAATATCATTGATATAGCTGTTTGAATTTTCATTTCCAAGAATACTGGCAATAGGTGCCCGATAAGGTTGTTTTGGTCTGTTTGTAATAGAAGGTGGTATTTTCCCCAAACTCAATTTTTTAAGAATAAATTTTTCATTTAAACTGTTTAATTTCTGATTATCTGGTAATTTGGCACAGAATTCAATAACCCTATAATCCAGAAAAGGATAACGACCTTCTACCGAATTTCCCATAGCCATTCGGTCGCCCTGCGACGACAATAAATACCCTGACATAAATATTGTTGCCTCAAGATATTGTGATTTGCCCAGATCACTCCATTTTTCAAAATTTCCGGGCAGTGATTGGTAGATTTCGCTAAGTGGATTGTACTCTTTTATGCTTGAGGCGAAATCATCAGAGAAAAAAGATTTGATTCGGCTGGTATTATGCCAACGAAGCAGATGTGAATAAAGCGGATCATTTGTTTCGGTTAATTTGTACCCGAAGAACATTTTTAAAGCTAAATCCGGGGATTTCTTAAGGAGGGGGAGGTAAGGATAGAGTTTAGTCAGTATTCTGGGTCTTGCTAGTGAGTTGGGTTCTTTTGCCCAAAATCTTCGAATTTTTGCTTCTTTAAAAATATTATATCCTGACAGAAATTCATCAGCACCTTCTCCTGTGATTACAACTTTAATATTGTTTTCCCTAACCATTTTTGATAATAAAAACATAGGGATAGGGGAAGTTCTTAAAATTGGAAATTCAGTATGCCAAATGGTTTCTTTAAAATTTTCAGAAATCTCCTCCGCAGTACAGGTAATCGCCGTATGATTGGTTTTAAAGAAGTTAGCAGCTTCTATCTGAAAGCTGGTTTCATCAAAGGCTTTGTCCTTAAATCCGATAGAAAATGTATTTAAAACTTCCGGATTAATCTGTTTGATGTATGAAGTTGTAACACTTGAATCTAATCCGCCACTTAAATATGCACCAACAGGGACATCTGCTTTCAACCTGATTTTCACCGCATCATAAAGCAATTCATTTAATTCTTCAATTGATTCAGAAATAGGAGTGTTGCAGATTTCTTTATGAACAGGAAAATTAAAATTCCAGAACTTTTCGATATGAATTTTTCCATCTTGAACTTTCATGAAATGCCCAGGCTGTAGTTCAAAGATATTTTTAAAAGGAGTGTTTGGGGTTGATGTGGTCCATAAGGTGAAAATCTGTGACATACTTTCCGGATTGAGTTCTCTTTCAATTCGGCCAAGCGTAAACAATCCTTTTATTTCGGAGCAAAAGGCGAATGCTTTGTTATCAGACCAGTAAAACAAAGGACGGATTCCAACCCGATCGCGGGCCAGAAATAATTCTTTTTTTTGTTTATCCCAAATACAAAAGGCAAACTGCCCATTGAAACGATTCAAGCACTTTTCTCCGAAATGTGCATACATTTGCACTACAACTTCCGTATCGCAATGTGTTTTAAATCGGACTCCTTTTATTTCTAATTCTGTCTTTAACTCCTGAAAATTATCCGATCTACCATTATATACAATCCAATATCTTTCGGTTTCATCACACAATGGTTGCTGACCTGTGGAAAGATCAATAATACTAAGCCGCACACTTCCAATTCCGATATTTTGGCCAAGATATACGCCGCTTTCGTCAGGCCCTCGATGCTTAATCATCGAAAGCATGTTCTTTACATTTCTTTCCCAGGAGGGCTCCTTTGATGAGTAATAGTTAAATATTCCGGCGATTCCACACATAGGGAATGAATTAATTTAAAATACTATTTATCCTACAGTCTTGCATTGATTTAGCTTTTTAATAACAAACTTTGCAATTGAATCTACTGATTCAAAATTAGAATCAACAAGTTCATAATCAAAAGTGACAACTTGAAAAGTTTCCTCCAGAAAACTAATAATCGAAATAAATCCTATAGAATCCATGATACCTTCAGTAAAAATGAGCGTTTCATTACTAATTTGATCTTCTGAGATATATGAAGTTTCAATAATAAATTTTTTAATTTTTTCCTGAATATTAAAAATTTCTTCCATAATAGTTTGTGTTGAATAATAAATTTAAATAGGATGAATATTTACAATGATTTTACTTTTTTACCTGCAGCATTTATGTTCATTGATTCTTTAAATTCAATTATAGAAGGAATCTTATATGCTGAAAGCCGCGAACCGCAAAAATTTCTAATGTATTCAGCTGTAATATGCTTTCCTTTCTCATTAACGACAATGGTTGATTTAATCCCTTCTCCAAGTATATCATCATGAAAAGCTTCGATTGAACAATCTATGACTTCCGGAATCATTTCAATAACCTCTTCAATTTCTTTAGGACTTACTCTTTTCCCCCTAACCTTTATTATCTCTTTAATCCTGGATGTCAAATAAATGTAGCCTTCTTCATCGACAGTTCCCAAATCGCCAGTATAAAGCCATCCATTTCGAATTGTATGAGATGTCTCTATTGGATCATCCAAGTAACCAGCCATAATATTATTTCCTTTTGCAATGATTTCTCCTATTTTACCGGGATGAACAGATTCTCCTCTTTCGTTAACCACCTTTAATTCTACATCTGGTATCGCTTTCCCAATAGATCCGGTTTTTTCATAAATCATTTGGGGAGGTAAATAGGACAACCTTGCAGTTGCTTCAGTTTGGCCATACATTGTAATAAACTGAATTGAAGGGAAAGTTGATGTAAATTCGTCAATAAAAGTGTTATGCAGTTTGCCTCCGGCTTGTGTAACATACCTTAGAGATGTGAAAATTGTATTTTTGAACAAGTCTGTTTTTCGTAAGAGAATCTGAAAATGACTCGGAACGCCGGCAAAACCCGTACAGTGGTATTTATTTATGTTATCAATTGTTGAGGCAAGAAAGATGAAATTATTGTTAATAACCATTTGGCCACCGACACGAATGTGTGTATGTAATAAGGATAGTCCATAGCAATAATAAAATGGCAATACAACCTGAATGATATCATTCTCATTAAGATTCAAATACTGAATGATTGAGTTTGTATTTGCTATGATGTTGTTATGAGTCAACATTACTCCTTTTGGTGTTGATGTTGATCCAGATGTGAAAATTATTTCTGCAATCTGATCCCCATCAAATTCATTTGTTTTTTCATTTTTTGCAGTTGGGGAAGATATAACTGCCGGATAATTTACTTCAGAATATTTCTCTATTGACACAGCAAGTTTTTTTAAAGCAATAGCTGATATAAAAACTAATTCACATTTGGTTTTTTCTGCAATGAAGTCAAAGTTTTTTTGCTCAATAGATGGATTTAAAGGAACACAAATATTTCCTGATTTCAGAATACCTAAATATGTAGTCATCCAAAAGATGCTGTTTTGCGAGACCAATAATACTTTTTTACCTGTCCCAATTTTATTCTTTATAAAATTAGCTAGAAGAAGTGTTTTTTCATAAGCTGACAGGTAGGTAGTATTTTCCAGAGTTCCTAAAATCAAATCTTTTTGGAGATTTGAAGTGTTTTCAAACAAATAATCAACACAATTCATACTGCGTGTATTTTGATAGGAGTCATCCTCAGATAATTTGTTGTTTTTTGTTTTCTTTTTAAATTGCTGTAGATCAATTCTATATCTTGTGATGTCTTACCCATTACCCGACCAACATCTTCTGATGAAATATCATTTTCCATTGCATACCAGAGGAGGTCCATATCCTGATACGACATTTGAAAGAAAAACTCTTCTTGTGTTTGTTCCGCTGTATATGTATCAGTAGTCGGTATTCTATTTATAATTTCCTGAGGTACTCCCAAATGTTTAGCTAACTGATAAACTTGCGATTTATAGAGATCCGCAATAGGCATGATATCAGCTCCTCCATCGCCATATTTAACAAAAAAGCCTTGTTCCACTTCGTGTTTATTAGGAGTTCCTACAACTGCATAATGCAATCGCTCGGCATGATAGTATAACATTGACATTCTGCAACGCTGTTTAAAATTTGATGCGGCCACTATCTGCAGGTATTCTCTCACTGGTAATACTTTACTTCTGGATTCTCCATCATGATTTATAATTGTGAGCGAAAACACCGGGGGTAAAAACTGATTTAATCCACTGTGATTAACACCAATTTTCATTTTAAAATCTTTAGGATTGTACTCCGGGAAAATAGAAGCAACTGCTTCGTCTCTGCGACGATAACAACCAAATCCATCAAGAGCTCCAGTGATGTCCTCTTCAATTGTTTGAACCTTAAATTGGTCTGCCAGTTTTAAAGCTAATTCTTTACTTTCGGGACTTGAATCCTTTTCAGGAAGCATTATTCCTAAAACCTTATCTGCTCCAATTGATTTTACTGCCAAAGCCAGAGTTACAGAAGAATCTATTCCTCCGCTAATACCAATTACCGCACCTTTTCGTTTCAAAGTTGCGAAAATATCGTCTTTTAAATTTACTGAGATTCGATCAGCTTCAGCTTCAATATTTTCAAAAACCAGTACGTCTTTTGAAAATGTTTTGTTCAGTTTTGAATTCATTGTATAGTATTTGAAATCTTATATGCAAAGAAAGACTTTATTTTTTTGTTGAAGAAAAGTATTTATAAATATCTGATTAATTGCTTGATTTTGTCCCTAAAGACAATGTTGTTAAGTTAGAAATGTCCTAAGTGATTCTTCATCCATGTTCGTGTTTAGCGAATCATGCTAATTTTGTTTGGGATTCTTATTTCAAAAGCATCATTTTCCCAAACTTTTGTGTAAGAATTATTTTCTAAAAAAACATTCAAAATAGAATCTCTTTGATTTTCTGGAGCAGTTTTCTTCATCTTGATCATGTAATTTTGAGGCCAGTTACTATTTAAAGTATTCACTTTTTGAAGAATGACAACAGGTAATTTATTCGATTTTTTTTGTGCATAATTCAATTCATAATTTAATTGTTCCGGCACATAAAGCCAAGGCCAGGTATTAGGCAAATAAGGTCTTGTTTCAGACAAATAATGGTACATTGGAATACAATCATACGCTAAAACAAAGTCGTTTTTTATCACGTATTTTGAAGATTCAATAAGTAAATCATTGATTGTCAATGCTCTTTCTTTGGTGGTAAATATGCCTTTTGCTAACTTGTTCTCAATAGAGGAAAACATTTTTGCTCGATTACTCATATCAAAGTAAGGATAATAATACGAAAAATATAAGCATGCAACCACACAAATCGCTATGAAATAATTTTTCAAAGTTATTAGATACCTTTGGTTTGTGGATATGTTAATTATATGATCATGGTTGCTGTTATCTGAAATATTTATTTTTCCACTAATTGATTTAATACTTAAAAGGAAATCAATTGCAAAAGGAAGAATAAGCCAAAACGCACTTCTTCCAGCTGCATATAATCCTCCTGCACTTCCCAGTGGTGCAAATAAAAGAAATAAACATCCTAAAAGTACCAATAGTTTTATTTCTTTGTTGTGTCTCGAACCTGTAAGAATAAATGAAGAGGCAATTAAAGATATTCCTGCAAAAAAAGTCATTAAACTATAATATGTAATTCTATCAGTTAAAAGCAGGAATAAAAAAAATACTACCAGAGTTATTTCGGTTATTTTTGCTATTATTCTTGTTTGTGATGCGTTTAATTTGATCAATAAATTTTGAATGTAATTTAAAACAAATGGCAGGATACATAAAACTATTCCCCATAGAAGTGATTTGGAATAGGCAAGTACGAAGTTTTTAAATAAGTGCTTTAAGTTATGCGAGTCATCTGTACTAGCAGCCCATCCAAAACCAATTTTTAATGTTTGAATATATATTGATAAATGACCCATAAATTGCATCAGACAAATAACAGCGATAGTCATCAGTACAAATCCGCTTAGGAAGGAAAAACCCTGTTTCGCAATTAAAGAAAATTTATTTTTGTTAATGAAGCCATAAAAGAGTATTGCTAACACAAATATCAACAATGCGATACTTGGTATTCGAGTAAACATGCTCAAACTAATCAATGCGCCACTAACAGCAATTAGAAAGAGTTTATTTTTTAAAAGTCCTTTGAAAATAAAAACGGAGGATGAAACAATGAGTAATGATGATAGATTGTCATAATACATTGCTTTGATATCATTACTGTTAACAAACATTATTATCAGAAGTATTCCAATTCTCAAATTAAACTTATTAATATAGCTTTTGAGTAAATTATAAGTTAAAATACTTGTTAATAAAATTATAGTAATGCCAAGAACTCTCATCCCCAGTATACCGGAAGATGGAAACAGATAATAAAAGATACCTCCTATAAAACCTGAAAACCAATATAAAAAATTCATTTCAAATGATTCCGGGGATGTAAAGATTTGCTGATAGAATGTCATGAAAAATCCTTCATCTGCGAAATCCATTCCCTGAAAAATAAACAGAATCTGATAAACAGCCAGAATTAGAAAAAATACCTTATTACTTAACGTATCAATTATGTTCTGGAAAAATAGCTTATTCACAAGTTTAAATTTAAGTTGTTCATTTTATTCGTTTCAGCAAATCTAATTACTATGATTTTGTTCCACGAAGTTCTATTTTTACATATAAATTTGATTTCTATGTGGTACCTTGAAATCTTTGTTGTGTGTTAGTCCACAATCAATACATGATTGAGGTTATGTAATTCATATAGGAAATTTAATTTTTCCATAATTGTTTTGTGCATCAAAATTTGTATTACTAATTGTATATTCATATTAAGACTTTTTAAGACTTTGTAATTGTTTTTAGTAAGTTCGATGAGATATGAAACAATTCTTCAAAATACCGTTTGCTCTGAAGAGATAAAAATCCGAGACTGAGGAATTGAATTGCAGCAAGAAAGGTTATTCCTCCCACCAAAAAAGATTGAGGATTATTTTTAAACTGTGTCGCCAGACTAAATGAGAATGGATAATCCGTTTGAGTTCCGTCAATTAGCAATTTGTGCCACAACGTAAGGGTATCAACCATTAACCATATCAGTGAATACATTGAAAGACACATTAGAACAGCACCGATTACCATAAAAAAGATATAAGGTCGGAAAATAAATGCAGACATCAAACCAGAGAAAAAGCTTCTTAGAACTCGGATGCTTGATGTTCTTTTCCCAATAAACTTATTCTGTTCAGTCCAATCAAGATGGGCTGGAATTTCAATAATTCGGGCGCGGAGGATCATGGCTTTATATATGATTTCCGGATTAATTTCATAGTCTTTTGTTTTCAAATTAACAGAACGAATAAATGATGTTCGATATGCCCTGACCATTCCAGTAAACGTATAATACTTATCCTGTGCTGAAAAACGCATAAATTTGTTTACTCCTTTGCTCATAATTTTCCTAAAAAAGGGCACCGCTGTTACCTTTCCCCCTCTCATATAAGGAGACGCGATTACAATATCAGCAGATTCCTCGATCAGCTTATCAGTTAACTTTTCTATATTTTCAACGGAATAACTAAGATCAACATCTAAAACCACAATAACTTCTCCTTTTGCATTCCTGAACCCGGTTTGCAATGCATTTCCCAGATTTAGGTTAACTGGATGATGAATCACCCTGACATGACTACCTGATTTCTCTATTTCATCAGCTATTTCGCCTGTGCCATCCCGACTACCATCATTAATAATAAGAATTTCCCAATCATATTTTGCATCTCTGGATGCAAGAAATTCCTGAATTACTTGCATGTTTTCCTGAAGTATGGCTTCTTCATTGAAGCAGGGGATAACTATGCTAATGAATGTTTTATTCGATGATTCCATTTGAAACATATTTCATGGGTTAATTATTCTTTTTTTTAATGTCGCATGCAAGCTTGTCTGGTTGAATGCGAATTCGTCCCGAGTTCAAGGGGCTCATTTCATTAATTTATAATGCGTATAAACCGGGAATAATTTGCCAATAATCGGTAACATAAAGCCTTTTTTAATAACTGTAAAGTTTTGTTCCAATGCGTTTCCCACATAAATTCTTGATTCGCCAAATTCTTCTTTGGGTTTTTTCTCCGAATAAAATGCGAGAATTGTATCCAGAAATTTGCTGTTCATCGGGCAAATTGTAATAAATACACCGTCTTTCTTTAATATTCGTTTTATTTCTGAAATGGCGGCCTGAAGATTATTTACAAATTCCAGCACACTTACAGCAACAATCACATCAAAATAATTGTCCGGATAATTTGTTTCTTCAATGCTCTGTGATTTTAATTCATAGTTGTTAATGTTATAGTTATTAAGGAGATACTTAATGTTTTCGAAATGAGGATGGATGTCACAGGCATATAATTTGCCACAATGCCTTGCAAGTTCGGGGAGAAAGATTCCACTCCCAGTGCCTACCTCCAATAGTCTAGGATACCGTTTGTTTCCAAGTAATTTTAGAATACAACTAAACCGGTATCGCTGAATATACTTGATCGGGAATTTATAGTTCCAGTAATAGTAATCTACTTCACCGGTTTTGTTTAATAGGTTAATGTCAGGATATATCATTTTCATCTGAGAATAATTTGTTTTTTAATGGCCGGATAGAACTCGCAAGAATAATTCTCATCCTTGTTTGTGTTTTAAGAATCATGCTCAATTTATAACTTATAGTACACATATTTTAGCAAATTATTTCACATTGCTACTTCTTAAATTTGTTATTATTGATGAATTCAACTGGTTAATTTGCCACAAAGATTTGGAGATAACAATAATCAGAAGAAAGCAGATTGAGGAAAAAACTGATACTGAACTCAGATAAAACAATATACCAACAACAGGAATACATATTCGATAATCCAGACCTAATGTTTTTTCCTTATTAAAAAACTGAAAGACAATAAATAGCAATACTACTCCATAATAGCTTAGTGTTCCGGGATAGACTAATAATCCAACCAATAATAATAAAGCCCAGACATGATCTTCTAATTTCTTTTTTAATAAATATCTTGAGAATAAAATAGTTATACCAACTAAAATGGCAGAAATGATTAAATAGAAATGAGGTTTATCCAATGATATTAAATTGGCCCTGAGTAAAACAGCGTGTAATGATTGATTTATATCTTCAGAAAACTGCCAGGCTGGTATTCGTTGTGCAGTATTATTGAAAAAATAACTCATAAATGTATCACTGCCAAAGGTCAGAATGGATATTCCGGACAGTAGTATGACACTGGCAATAAAATATGCGATTGGTTTCCAATTTTTTGACAATAAAAAGTATAAACCAAATATCAGCATAAATGGCTTTGTGAAAAAAGCTAAAGCCAATAAAACTCCTGACCATTTATTACTGGAGTATCTCTTCATTAAAAGTAAATAAAGTAACACCATAAAATTTGTTTGGGAACAAAAGATAGTAGATTTTACAGTTGAATCAATCAGTGCTAAGATAGTTACCAATACTAAGCCATTTATTTTGTAATTTCTAAAATCTTCTTTGTAAATAATATAAATGCATACAAATAGAAAGAGTATAATAAATAATGTCCAAACAATTAGCGCAGAATCAAAATTTAAATATCCCAACAAATAAAAATAAAACATGGTGGGAGGCGGATAGAGAAATCCAACCTTTACTATTCCTTCGATAAATTCCTGAAAATTTCCGGCTGGAAGACTGAGTGTATTAAAAACAATTTGAGAATTTTCAGGAAGATAGAAATTGTAGCTCTGAACCGCGACCTTAGCCCAAAGGTAGAACGATGTAAAGTCCCAAATTTGGAAACTGGACAGCCTATATTTTAATGTGGAAAAAAAAATGTAAGCAATAAATGTGAAGATTGAAAAATAAACTATTCGTATCAACGTCTTAATCGTCTTTCTTTCGTGATTATAGAAGTAAAAGCAGAGACAGCTAAAAATGGACATGAAGCTTATACCTAGCGGCGAATTCAATAGTTGAATTATTGATTTTATTGAAATTAGTATTGTCTGCATAATATCTAGGTCTCTTTGGTTGTTATAAATCAAAAGAGTTGTTTAATTTTTGTTTTATGGATTTGAAGTCAGAAATAGCCTTTAGTCCAATGGTTAGGATTTTCTTTAGATTAATTGAATTTGTTCCGCCCTGGCGCGGTTTAAATGTTATTGGTAACCACAAATGTTTTTCCTTCCTATTTACTACCAGCATACTGATGATCACATTGGAAAGGAAAAAGTTGTCAGGGATAATTTTTAGTATTGGTTTTAATTTTGTGACATTCATAAGCCTGAATGGAGTATTTGGATCCTTAATGTTTTCTCCAAAGGTGAGCCAAACCAAAATCCTTAAAGTAACTGTAACAACAACTCTGCTATAACCATCCTGACGTTTTTTCCGATTACCGATTAAAAAATCATATTCCTTGCGGTTTTCCCAGAATTTCCAAAATTCTTCCGGATTGGTTTGTCCATCGGAATCAGTTTGGAAAATGTAATCTGCATTGGCATTAATTCCATATTTATACGCAAACATACATGTTGCTCCATGCCCTGAATTGGGTTTGCTAACCGGAATAAATTGAGAGTATTTATCTATCATACTCAGCATTATTTCATATGTATTATCGGTGCTGCCGTCATCGATTATTACAAGACGGGAATTTGACCCTGTTTTTTCAACAACCTTATGCCATTGCTTTACCGTTTCTTCAATATTTGCTTTCTCATTATAGGCAGGCAAAACAACGAATAGCTTATCATTCATAATAAATTCTTTTTAAAAGTTACAGATTTATTCAAAATAAACTGGATTATTACTACAAAAATGATAGATAAAACTTTTGAAATAACTACATGAATGGCGAGGATATCAATAAAAAGATATAAAAGAGAAGAACTGATAAATAGCCCTCCGATACCAACAGATAGAAATATTACAAACCTTTTAAATCCTTTATCTTTAACTTTAAAATTATAATTTTTATTTAGGACAAAACTGATTGAAATACCTGTAATTACACTGATCGTATTTGCAAACAGATAGAAAATACCCAAAATTGTACTCAATGTATAAAAAATTAGAAAATCTAAACTTGCACTGAAAATTCCGATAACTCCATATAATACCAGATTGTGAAATTGATCATATAGAATGAATACTGATTTTTTATTGAAGCTCATAATCATGATTTTTTTACGTTTCAGATTCAATCTATATTTTGGAAGCTCGCATAGAAATCCAATGCATTTTTTATTGCCTCATCCATATTAAAATACTTGTAGCTGGCTAATCTACCAATAAAATGAACGTTTTTTTCAAGTTCCATCAGTTTTTTGTATTCTTCATACAGCATAAGATTTTTCTTATTTGGGACAGGATAATATGGTTCTCCGGAGTCTTTCGAGATTTCTTTCACAATAGTGGTATGTGGAGACTGCTGATTTCTAAAATGTTTGTATTCGATAATTCGGGTAAAAGGAACATTGTTTTGAGGATAATTTATAACAGAGTTTGTTTGATAAAAGTTCATAAACTTGTATCGCTCTACTTCGAAATCAATTGATCGATATTCAAGTTTTTCTAATCCGGAGTTTTCGAAGTATCTGTCAATTGGACCAGTATAAATTAATGTTTTAAATTTAATGGAACTTTCTAATCCAAAAAAGTCAGTATTCGTTTGAATTGTAATATTTGGATGTGATAAGATATTTTCAATAAATCTGGTATATCCATATTTCGGGAGTGCCTGATATCGATCGTCAAAGTATCTTTCATCAAAGTTATTTCGTATTGGTATTCGCGAAAGTACTGACGGATCTAATTCTTCCGGATATTTATTCCATTGTTTAAACGTATAATCTTTAAATATTTTATTATAAAGTACTTCGCCAACCCTTGACTTTGCTATTTCTTCGCTATTCGTAATTTTCTCGTATTTTAACTGAACAATTTCCAGCCATTTATTCATCTCCTTTTCATCCTTTATGTTGGTTCCACATAGCGCATTTACCGTGTTGATATTAACAGGTATATTAATTATTTTACCATCAACAGAACCATAAACCCGATGATCCCACCTTTCCCATTCGCTGAATTTATTTATGTAATGCCAAACATCTTCGAAATTTGTATGGAACAAATGAGCTCCATATTTATTCATTAAGATGTCATTTTCATCAATGAAGTCAAAGCAATTGCCACCCACATGATCTCTTTTATCGATCACAAGCACTTTTTGGTTATTTTCAGAAGCAAAACGTTCTGCGAGAACAGCTCCTGATAAGCCAGCACCAACAATTAGAATATCGAATTTTTCCATAACAATTGACCACCTTTCATTTATTCAGAATTCTAATCCTTTTTCAACAATCTTTCATTTAAGTATTGGGATTAATTCTTATTTGTTTTGATTTTGAATTGCGTTTTTGATACCGATCAGCAAATTCAAGCATTGGCAATACCCTAAACCCTTTTTTTATCCTTTTTAAGGCATATCTAAATACTTTCACCTTCTTTTCGGTAGGGATATCCATTCCTGGAAAGAATGCTAATTCCGGAACTTTATCCCCACTGATCAGATCTAATGGATGTAACAATATACTTGGCGATGTCCCGGTTAGTTTGCACAGCATCAGTGAAAAATTCAGGTATAATTTCATTAACCGGAAAGAAAAACTACTAATGTATAAGAGATAACTTAAATGAAAAGGAATTTTAAATATCGGCATGGTGGTAACCGGAATTTCAAGCAATGTTTGATTATTCCTCAACTTCCAGTTAAAAGGTTTTAAGGGATAGAAACCCTCCTTCCAGGAACCAAATAATTCTTTCCTGCTCTCACGTTCTTCTTTGGTCAGCTTCGAGTTCCAGAAATAATACATTCTCATTAAGGGACTTATATAAGTTGGAAGAATAGAGGCATCAAAGGTGTAATTACGCTTTTGTAAGGTTTCTAATAGATCGTTACTCCAACTAAATCCAGGTCCCCTGAAACACTCGGTTCTCTGGCCTGTTGCAACAAATATTGCTTCTTCAGCTCTGATAATTTCTTCTTCTATCTTTTCTTTGGAATAGGTTTTTAGCCACGATTCATGGTGGAACGAGTGATTTCCTATTTCATGTCCTCTTTCAACAATAGATTTCAATACCTGATGATTTTTTTCAATCGCAGCATCCTGGCCAACAATAAAGAAGGTGATTTTAATTTCCAGCTCATCAAGTAAATCAAGAAAAAATGGAACAACAATTTTCAGATAGGAAGGATATTGATCCCAGCCGTCATCGCCATGTACTTTCATGTACGACCATTGATCATCCAGATCAAGCGACATACTTGCCAAAGGTTTTTCCTGCTTCATTCTCCGATTATTTCTGAAAGTTTAGATTCTGCTACTTTAATTGTTTCGTTTACATTTAAAGTACCATCCTTAATGTGTGCTGAATTAACGATATACACTCCCGGTATTGATGTTTTTATTTCAGGCAAATGATCTGAATATCCTTTATTGAGGACAGTAATTACGTGTTTGGCCCGCGCTACTCCGGTGAATTTAAAATTATCCTCCTTTAACCAGGGATACATCTTTTTGAATGAATCGGTAAAGAATATTTTAATCTCATCATCCGATTTCTCGAATAGAGGATCGTCCGGACTAACATATTTGGGTAAATAGATCAGGGAACGACCTTCAAAATAGTCTTTGTTAACCAAGGCAGTCATTTCAATGACACCTGTAAATGGAACCCAATCGTCAGTGATATTTGTTACGTAATAAGGACTAACTGATTGATCAAGCAAAACGGCCACACAAATTACGCCCAGATACTCAATCTGATTCAGCTTTTGTTTTTCAATTTCAGTGAGGTTTTTACAAATGCCGGAAGCCAAACTACAAGGCAGAGTTACTATCACTTCATCAAACTCCTCATACGTCCCATCGGCAAAAGACACCAATGGAAGTTTGTTATCTGATAATTTTATTTCAGTTGCCTGATGACTAGTCTTGATAATTACTCCTTCTTCCAGAAGTTTTTGTTTAAATGACTCAATAATCCGTTTATATCCTCCCGGAACGTAGCCAAACATTTCTTTCTTCAATCCACTTTTTCGAGCTCCATATAATCGCTGGATGGTTGCCCAAATGAATGCTGCTGAGGTTCGCTCGTAACTGTCACCTAATTTTGCCCTTAACAGTGGCAACCAAACTTTATTATAAGTATTTTTGCCTGACCATTTTTTCAACCAGTTTGTTACAGGGATTTGTTCGAGCCGCTTCCAGTCTTTAATTTTTGAAGCATAGAGAATGGTAATTGCCAAACGGAACTTATCAATTAAGCCAAGTGTCGGAAATTTCAGAAATTCAATGCTATTTGACATTGAATGGAGTTTTCCATCCATGTAAAAGCCGGTTTTAGTTTCTACCCAGTTGATTTTATCTTCCAAGCCAAGTTCTTTAAGCATATTTCTTGTTCGGAAATCAGAAAGCAAGATCACATGATAGAATTTATCCCATTCCAGGTCTCCTAATTCCCAGGAACTAACAAGGCCACCCAGATTGGTGGCTCCCTCATAAAGGGTTACTTTTTGTCCAAGTTGGGCCAGTTGGTGTGCCAGGGTTAAACCCATAATACCACCGCCAATTATGCCCCAATTTTTTTGAATCATATTTTGGGTTAAAGCAAATTTTGTTTTTGGATGATTTTCTTTTTGGTCAGAAAATTAACAGAAAGAACAGATAATGCGAATCAAGGTCTGAATTTCATATAAACCTGAATTTTGGTATTTGAAATTCAAGCCTTGATTCGTACTTAATTAATTGAAAATTTATCTTAGATAATAATAACCTAACCTTTTTACAGCTCATAAGAGCTTATCCATCCCCATCGATTGGTGCCAAAAGCGTCTTTAAACGACTTGCTACTTATCGGGAATGGAATGACATATTCATGAACATTATTAGTTTCATTTTTCACAAATGGAAACTGTGTGTAATCTGGACAACCGTCTGTTGAAATTGCGATGTTGCCAAGCTGATCCAACGGACCGACAAATAGATAGCTATTGGTCATGGTCTTTCCGGCCACTGTGGCCGTAATTTTTACCTTAAAATTATCTCCGTTATCACTAACCTCTATGGTTCCGGCTCCACCGAGTGGATACCATCTGCTTTGAAGATCGCTACTGCTAATAGCATAAGTGTTTATCCCTAATCTGCTGCACCAGTGAGTTGATGTATTGTTAAAATAGTCGGCATAACTAATTGTACCATCAGTTAATGCGTACGACCAATCACTAAACCTTACTTTAGCTGCAACAACAGGGTCTGTTAATGTACACTCGGCCCAAGCTGTTTCATTTATATCTCCATTAATAACTACGGCGTGAGCCGCCAATGTGAGAATACCATCATCGGACGACAACCCAGATAAAGGAATAATTAGTTGATTTCCTTTCAGATCACTGGTGTCATAGGGGAAGTGTCCGATTTGTATCGCATTTTTATTTCTGGGCAGACCATCAAAAGTACCGGCATAAAAATGAACTTCGGTGAGTGTCCATGGACTATTTACCAGATATGTTACGTAAAGATTATCAGCATCATGCGAATAAATTACTTTGCCAACATTGATGGTTTGACCGGCTAATAAATCGCAAACTGTTCCATCGGGAGTAAGTGAAGCACTTTTTAGGGTAGCTGCGACTTTAAGATCAGAAGCTGCTCCAATAACTTCCTCTTGTTTATCACAAGAAGAAAAAAGTAGGCTTACCGAAAAAGTAATAATAGCCCAAATTTTCAAAAAAGACGATTTTGTTTTCATAATAATGATATTTAATTGATTACTATAAAAGAAAATATTCAATTAAATTAAAGTTACGGGAAAGAATGTTAAAAATCAATGCGTAAATACCGACATCTGACTCTTTTTTTTGCTTAGTTAATGTCTATGCTTTTGACCAACTTTTAAGCAGAAACGTATTTGATGCAGCTTTTTATTTATAGAATTGTTTTTGCCATTCGATCGTGACTTTTAAGCCTTCTTCCAAATCCCAGAAGGGTTGAAAATCAAACCAGGAGCAAAGCTTGGAAATATCGGGGACTCTTCGCATAACATCTTCATAATTACCAAATTGTGAATATGGGATGATATTTAATTTGGGTTCGGAGTCTTTGCCGTTGATAAGTTTCCAGATTAGACTAGCCAAATCTTTTATGGTTATTTCCGCATTCGATTTTGATCCCGTATTGAAAATTTCGTTGTTTGATTTTTCATTTTCTATACACAAAACCAAAGCGCTTACCGTATCATCAATATAGGTAAAGGTTCTGGTCTGGGAACCATCTCCATGAACTTCGATCGGTTCATTTTTTATTGCTTTGTCAATAAATACCGATTGGGGACCACCCCACCAGGTCAGATTCTGATGGGGCCCATAGGAGCCAAAGAAACGGGTTATCGTATAGTTCAGCCCATATTCATCGTGATTGGCAATAATGTATTGTTCTCCATACATTTTCGACAATGCGTAAGCCCAACGCTTGACTGTTGTTGGTCCCATTACCAAATCCGAATTTTCATTAAAAGGTATTTTTGGATTTTTCCCATAAACATCGGAGGTGGATGCAAAGATAATTTTAGATTTATCGTTGATACATTTTTGAACTATATTTCTTAGCATCAGGTAGTTTTCGTCCAAAGTTCGTAAGGCATTTGAATAACGGGGTATCTTCTGAGAAGCAAGATGGACGATGATATCGACCTTTATATTATTCAAAATATGCGGGTTCGCGATGTCGCCTAAAATGAATGTAAAATTCGGATGATGGCTGATTGACTCAATATTGCGCATGAATCCATAGGCCAGATTATCAATTCCAATAACTGTGTGACCTCTGTCAAGCAGGCGAATGGCCAGATTTGACCCTATAAATCCGGAAACGCCGGTAATAAGGACTTTCATGGGTTAAAAATTTTAGAAGCCCCCTCCAAATCTTCCCGAAAGGGGAGACTTAAAAAAAAACAAATTCCGAATTTGCACTTATCGTGATACTTTTGTGTGTGGAATGACTTCGTAATTACTTGTTTCATCTTTTATGTATTTTTGATTTAATCATATTAAAATTATTTAATTTAATCTTGGGTGTTGTTGGTTTTGTTTTTATCCTGATTCGATAAAAATAACCAAATTTAGTTCAGTTTGTTTATAATATTCACCATAATATTTGAAACATTTTCTCCAAATATCGGTTTCTGTTTTTCAGGTGTAACAAATAAATTAATTTTTGCAGCTATTTCCTGATCATGGGGAGATACTAACAGGTTCCATTTTTCTTCAACGGTTTCAACCCATTCTGTTTCAGTGCGTAGGGTAATGCATGGTTTTTTAAGGAGATAGGCTTCTTTCTGAATGCCTCCTGAATCTGTGATAATCCTTTTTGAAGCGTTTTCCAATACAATGAAATCCAGATATCCGAAGGGTTCTGTCAATTGGATATTTTTCGGAATTGTTTTGAATGAGTTTAATATCTTTTGGGTTCGCGGATGAACCGGAAAAATAATTTTGCCATCTGTATGCCCCAATTGATTTAGTAAGTTATTCAACAATACCGGATCATCCACATTGTAATCCCGGTGTAAGGTAAGTAAACTGAAATCGTTAAGTTTAAGTTTTAGATGGCTTATTACAGTTGATTTCTGAAGGGCAATCTCCAGGCTATCCTTCATGGTATCCACCATAATATCACCAGTCAGGTAGGTATGATCCTGAAGTCCTTCTGTTATTAAATGCTTTACTGCTGTTTGTGTTGGAGCGAACAAACAACCGGAGATATGATCGGTCACGATACGATTAATTTCTTCGGGCATATTTTTGTTGAAGCTCCGTAATCCAGCCTCGATATGCAGTATCCTAATTTTCAATTTGGCAGCAGTCAATGCTGCTGCCAGAGTCGAATTGGTATCGCCAAAAACAATAACGAGATCCGGCTTTTTTTCAATCATCGCCAATTCCAGCAGTTTCATCATTTCGGCTGTCTGGGTAGCATGGCTTCCTGAACCGATGCCCAAATGAATATCCGGATTGCGTATTCCCAAATCAAGAAATATCCTTTCCGACATCACATAATCATAGTGTTGGCCGGTATGAACAATAATCTCTTCGTGAATTCCTTTCAGTTTGGAAGATAGTGGGGCAAGCTTAATAAATTGAGGCCTTGCCCCAACAACGGAGAGTATCTTCATGATTAATTTTTTATTTAGAAAAGAAAGTGGTTTTTAATAATCAATAATTTATTTATAACAATCGATAAGATGCAGAAAACTGATACTAACAGTGCAAAAGAACTAAGAAATTCATCAACAGATCAGGCTACAAACTGGTGTTTAAAATATTTATCCAGTTGATAAAATGTATGGCGGGTTATTGTATTTCTTTTTCGCCCAATTGTGCGGATTTGCTGTGCGAATAGTAATCAATTCAATTGGCACTAATAATGGTTGATAAGAATTGACTTTTTTTGTGTGATTCAAGTGGTTTATATTTAATATTTTAACGCTTTTTGATGTGTTTGATTACCGTCATTTTCAGCCTTTGGAATAGCCTTTGGAATTAATTAGTCATTAAAATTTCAATTAAAATTTCAAATGATGAAAACAATATCAGAAAAAATAGCAATAAAAATGTTCCTGATCGTTGCAATGATAAGTGTCTCATTGGTTAGTCAGGCAGCAATCTATCGAGTAGCATCGTCGGGTGGTAATTTTAGTACCATTGCACAGGTAAACGCAGCAACTTTTTTGCCCGGTGATCAAATACTCTTCAATAGGGGTGAGAAGTTCTCAGGAGCTTTAGTAATAAAAAACTCTGGGTCTTCAGGTAATCCCATTACCTACGGAGCCTATGGCACTGGATCAAATCCTATCATTACTGGTTTTACTCAGGTTACTTCATGGACTAACTTAGGTTCAAATATTTGGGAAAGTACAAGTGCTGTTTCCACACTATCAAATCTGAATGTTGTTACTGTCAATGGTGTAAATACCGCAATGGGTAGAACACCAAATACAGGATCAGTCTACACGGCACAAACACATAATGCCAATTTATCAATTACGAGTAGCGGTTTAAGCGGAACTCCTAACTGGACAGGAGCGCAGGTTGTAATAAGAAAAAATGGATCTACTTGGCAAACTGGAATTGTCACTGGGCAAACAGGTGGAACAGTTAGTTATACAGACGAAGGCAAATTCACCCCTTCAGACAATTGTGGGTTCTTTTTTCAGGCAGACTCAAGAACCTTGGATATTCAAAACGAATGGTACTATAATCCTGCTACTAAAAAACTTAAGATTTACAGCACTTCTCAACCTGTAAATGTTGCTGTTCCAACCATTGATATTTTGTCGGATAATTATGCAAAAAATTATATCAATATAGATGGTATTACTTTTCAGGGTGCAAACTCATTGGCATTAACGTTTAATGCCTGTAGTAACATTAATATTACTAACTGCATAATAAATAAAATAGGTCTTGTAGGAATCAATTTATACAACACGGCAACTTACACCATTAATAACAATTTCATTAAAAACTGTAATTATTCAGCAATATTCTCATATGCTGGAACAAAGAATACAAATGAAAAAATAACTAATAATATAATTGACAGTACTTACATGATTTTAGGCGTTGGGAGGCTATATCAACCGGCAGCAATACATACAAATACTGATGTCTCACTGGTTCAGTACAATTCGATACAGCACAGTGGTTATGATGGGATAATGCACACTGGGCTGACAGGTCAGGTTCGGAATAATTTTATTAACTACAGCCTTTTGAACCGTAGCGATGGTGGTGGAATTTATACATCCGTTGAAACCACAAACTTAGTTATTGATAGCAATATAATTCTTAATTCAATTGGCTATCCACTTGGAGAGCAAAATGGGTATGTCGGGACAAGGGGAATTTATCTGGATAGCAATTCGGCTAATGTAACGGTATCAAACAATACGGTTGCCCATTGTTGGGATGGGATATACCTTAGTTCTGGTACAGATCACAATACAATTGCTGGAAATACTGTTTTTGACAACACCAGAGCAGCACTGACAATTAATAATCCATTTCAGGCTGCTGGAAGTGTAAACAACAACGTTGTTAATAATAATAAGTTTATTGCGAAGTCGATTAACACAGGCATCAAATGGTATAACGATCAAATGTGTTTATTGGTATCAAGTTCATATAATGATATAACTACATTTATCAGTTCTGCTTCAGGGAATTGTTATGCCAGGCCTCTTTCAGACACATATACAGTAAAGGTATCACAACCCAATATTGGTACTGTTTCAAAAAGATTTGAAGAATGGCAAACCTTTTCAGGAAAAGACGCTTCATCGACCAAATCACCACAATCCATTTCAAGTGAAAATGATTTTCAATTTGAATACAACAACACGAAAACGGTAAAAACGGTCACTTTATCACGCCCAATGATTGACATGAAAGGAACCAAATATGTTGGAAGCATTACTTTACAACCTTATACTTCTGTGGTTTTGATGAAAGATGCCAATCCTGATTTGGGTGATGTGATTGCTCCTGTTATTACTGGTTTTTCCATACCTGCAAGTTCAACTTCACTAACAGTGCCAATAACCACTTTAAGCGCATCTGATAACGTTAGTGTAACAGAATATTTATTAACTGAAACTTCCACAAAACCAACATCAACAGTTTCCGGATGGTCAACCAACAAGCCAACCTCCTATACCTTCACTTCAGACGGAACAAAATCATTGTATGTCTGGGCAAAAGATTTGGCAGGAAATGTATCGGCAGGATTATCTGATCAGGTAGTAATTACTCTGTCTTCCAATGCTAATACTCTGGGCAACACAGAAGTGTATAGTCAAATATTAGTGGACACAAACCGGCGGGCAATGCCTTTTACTTTTAGTGAAACAGGATTAATACAGAGCATATCTATTTATCACAACGGAGGCACAGGTAATGTACTGCTGGGAGTATATTCAGATCAGGCTGGCAATCCGTCATCTCAGTTGGGGGTGACCTCATCAACCCTTATCAATGCAACAGCCGGATGGCAGACTGTTTCGCTTACAAGTCCGGTAACAGTTTCCGCTGGTCAGACCGTATGGTTGGCCTGGGTATTTCAGAATAATCCGGGCGTTAGATACACGACTGGTACTCCTGGACGTGCCCAATCATTGGCAACATGGACAGGAGGAATGCCAAGTACATTTGGAGCATCATACATTTACAATACCAAATTTTCTATTTACTGTACATATACTTTAAAAACGAATACTCTGGGCAACAATGAAGTGTATAGTGGAATTTCAATGGATGCGAACCGGCGGGCAATGCCTTTTACATTTAGCGAGACCGGAACCATACAGAGCATATCCATTTATCACAACGGAGGCACAGGTAATGTACTGCTGGGAGTATATTCAGATCAATCTGGAACACCGTTATCTCAGTTGGGGGTGACCTCATCTACAGTTATCAATGCTACAGCCGGATGGCAGACTGTTTCGCTTTCAAGTCCGGTAACAGTTTCCGCTGGTCAGACCGTATGGTTGGCTTGGGTATTTCAGAATAATCCGGGCGTAAGGTATATGGCTGGTACTCCGGGACGTGCCCAATCGTCGGCAACATGGGCAGGAGGAATACCAGCGACATTTGGAACGTCGACCATTTATAATACTAAATATTCGATATACTGTACCTATACTGTAAACACAACGACCTTAAAGAATGCAAATATTCCGGATATTCTTGATTTCGACTCGTCTGCACCACCTGTTGGAAATAACATCCTGATGAATACTGCTATATCAGATGAAAGTTCAAATCAACTTTTTGCGGAAAATGATTTCAAATTGTATCCAAATCCTGCAAAGTCATTCATATATGTTGATTATACTTATCTGCCTGAGAAAGGAACAACAATTGAAATAATTGATGGTAAAGGGAAAAAAGTATTTGAACACTTGCAGGTATCTTTATCGAACAAGATTGATATTAATCAGTTTACTTCCGGTATTTATTTTATCAGATCGATTTATAACCAGAAATATAACGTTAAAAAGCTAATTGTTCAATAA
>Ga0209212_1002772_pt1 | contig 24234 bp, 21 predicted proteins | sample RifGroC2_FD_183996 | JGI IMG/M metagenome (GOLD analysis project Ga0209212, IMG submission 183996) | Groundwater microbial communities from Rifle, Colorado, USA - Groundwater C2 (SPAdes) (version 2) | ecosystem: Environmental > Aquatic > Deep subsurface > Groundwater | place: Rifle, Colorado... | reverse complement strand
CATCGAGCATCTGTTTCATGATTCATGACCGCCTGCATGGGGCAGAGCGCATGGAGCATGGAGAAAGCATAGCGCATGGAGCATGGTGCATAGGGTTCAACCCCTCTGCCCTCTGCCCTCTGCCCTCTGCCCTCTGCCCTATGCCCTATGCGATTTCTTCAATCGTTCTCTCACGATATACGCCTGCCCCAGGGAGATGCAGGCGTCATTGCAGGGCACCAGTCGGTTCGTGTACACCCTCAGTCCCGCCTCTTTCAGCAGCCGCGCGGTCCGTTCGAGGAGATAAACGTTCTGGAAGGTCCCGCCGCTCAGGGCAACATTCGTGATCCTGAACTTTGAGCTCAGGTTTCTGACCATGCCGACGATAACGGCAGAGATGGTATTATGAAATTTCGTCGCGATGATCCCGCGGTCCCTTCCGGCTTTATGCTCTTCAATGATCGCAAGAATGGTTTTCGCGAAATCTATAACAGTATAATCGTTCTCCCGCATCAGAACAAAAGGATACTCGCTCTCGATGTCTTCCTGAGCATGGAACTCCAGGGCCGTGGGCGCTTCGCCCTCAAAGGTGTTCCGGTCGCAGATGCCGAGGATCGCGGCAACGGCATCGAAGATCCTGCCCGCGCCTGAGGCAAGGGGTGAAAGCTCCGGGGAGCGTGCGATGCTCACCACCTGTCTCACTGTTTCCTCCCCGTAGCGTTCGAAGAACCCTATCCCTCTCAGGTGATCGAACGCTTTTTCTCCTGCCGCGTCGATGACCATGCTCACTGCGGTCCGCCAGGGCTCACGTATCGCCGCCTCCCCTCCCGGAAGAGGGATGTATTTGAACTGGCCGCAGCGCTCGAACCCCTGAATATCAGCTACCATGAACTCACCGCCCCAGAGGTTGCCGTCGGTGCCGTACCCGGTGCCGTCCATGGCCACGCCGATCACCTTGCCCTTGAGCCCCCTCTCCGCCATAACCGACCCGATATGTGCATAGTGGTGCTGGATGGAAAAGGGGACAGGCTGGTTTTTTTGTTTCAAAAAACCAGCCTGTCCCCTTGCCCACTTCGTCGACAGATACCCCGGATGCAAGTCATGCACGATGGCCGCGGGATCAACGCGGTACACCTGTTTCAGGTTCTCCAGACATTCCTCGAAGAACCGCAGGGTTTCGTAATTCTCCATATCGCCGATATGCTGGCTCGGGATGGCGAAGCCTCCCTTCGTGAGCGTAAAGGTGTTCTTGAAGTCTGCCCCGCAGCCGAGCACGTCCGGCCCGTCTCCGCTCAAGACGATGGGCTCCGGCGCATACCCCCGGGAGCGGCGGATGATGGATACCTGACGCTGTGACGCGGTGACGGGAGGACTGGACACGATATCTTCTTGTTTCTCCTTCGCCCTGTCACCCTGTCCCCCCGTCCAAATTCTTGCCACCGAATCATCGACCCGCATGAAGATGTCCCGATCATGGAATAAAAAGCCGTCAGCAACGCTGGAAAGCTTATCAAGCGCTTCCTGATTCTGACTCACGATGGGTTCTTCCGAAAGGTTTCCGCTTGTCATGACGAGGGCGCGAAAATGGCTCCCGCTATGGACCTCGTCAAGCGGATGATGGAAAAGCAGATAATGCAGCGGCGTATAGGGGAGCAGGCAGCCCAGGAACCGGTTATTCGGCGCAACAGCGCCGGAGATGATCTCACCTGCGCCCGCTCTTTTGCGAAGCAGGGCGATGGGACGGTTCGCGGAACGCAGCAGCTCCTGCTCTGCATCGGATACGGAACAGAACAACTCGATGGATCGCATGTCAGGACACATGACCGCGAAGGGCTTGTTGCTCTTCCGTTTCCGGTCCCGGAGCCTCTGGACTGCGCCGTCATTCGACGCATCACAGGCAAGATGGAACCCGCCGAGGCCTTTCACGGCGACAATGCCGCCGTTCTTCAGCATGTTGACGGCTGCCTGGACCGCAGCGTTGCCCCTCACCTCATTCCTCTCCCCCCGAGGCAGAGGATGTTCTGCAGCATCACTCTCCTCGTAGGGCAGTGCAGCTTTCTTGTTCCCCCTCTCCCCTCCGGGGAGAGGGAGAGGGCGCGGGTGAGGGGCACCACCGCACTCCACGTTCGAGACTCTGAACTCAACGGCAGGGCCGCACTGCGGACAGGCATTCGGCTGGGCATGGAAGCGCCGGTCGCGGGGATCATCATACTCGGCGCGGCAGTCAGGGCACATCAAAAAGGGCGCCATAGTTGTGTTCGGGCGGTCATAAGGGACGGCGCGCGTAATGGAATACCGGGGGCCGCACTGGGTGCAGTTGATGAAGGGATAGAGATGGCGCCGGTCGGATGGATCAAGAAGTTCCCGCAGACAGGCGTCGCAGGTCGACACATCGGGCGAAAGAAGGGTGAAGGATCCGCGTCCCGTGGTGTTCACGCTCTCCCGGATCGAGAATTTTCTGTATCCCGCCTTCGGGAGGGACATGACCTTGAGCTCGTTGATCCTCGCGAGCGGCGGCGCTTCGAGAGGAAGCCGCTCAAGAAAAGCGTCGAGACGACGGCCTTCGACGTCGATCACGACGCCGTCGTCGGTATTGATGACATACCCCTTCAGGCCGAGCTCTGCCGCAAGGGCGTAAACATAGGGCCGGAAGCCCACGCCCTGGACAACGCCTCTGACTATGATCTCAGCCCGCTCAACCATGTAGTCCAGCTGTCAATACCCTGCCCGTTCGCGCAGGAGACTTCGAATATCTGCAGTCCGCGGTTCAGGGTAAGTGAATCATTCCGGACCTTGTTCATGTCCGTGTTCATGTAGGGAAGAAGGTCCGTCTTGTTAAGCACCAGGGCCGATGATTCGCGGAACATGAGGGGATACTTGAGCGGCTTGTCATGGCCTTCCGTGATTGACAGAACCATGGCTTTCATGTCCTCGCCCACCTTGAACTCAGCCGGGCAGACCAGGTTGCCCACGTTCTCAATGATAAGCAGGTCCAGCTCCCGCAGCGGCAGGTGGCCCAGCACCTCGCTGATCATGTTCGCGTCCAGGTGGCAGGCGCCTCCCGTATTGATCTGGACCACCGGTACGTTCAGTGCGCCGATCCGCTCCGCATCGTCGGCGCCAACGATGTCGCCTTCGATCACCCCGATCCGCAGGTCCTTCTTGAGCGCAGAGATGGTCCGCTCCAGCAGCGTGGTCTTGCCCGCGCCGGGAGCCCCCATGAGATTGATCACATAGACGCCGGCGTCCTGGAACCGCTTCCGGTTCTCCTCGGCGATACGATCATTCGCTTCAAGTATTTTCGTAACTACTTTGACTTTCATGTTTTTACACCATGCCCTCTGCGCCCTGCCCTATGCCATCCATTTCAGCTCATCTCCATGTCCACGACCTCCATCTCCCTGCCCCGGGTGATGGTAAAAGATTCCGAGCCGCAGAGCGGACAGGCGAAGACATAGGGTGCATCATCCACGGCGTCGAACTCCTTGCCGCAGGAGCTGCAGGTACCGCCCACAGGCACTGTCTCGATCTGGATGTGCGCTCCGGCCGCCACGGTGTTCGCCTTCAGGGCGTCAAAGGCGAAGGTAAGAGCCTCGGGCATGACGCCGGCCGCTTTCCCGATCCTGACCGTCACGGCGGTCACGGCCGCTTTGCCCTCGCTCTCGCAGTTCTCGGCGAGAATGTCGAGGATGCTGAGGGCGATGGATGATTCGTGCATGATCTCACCTGACTCGACGGCTTCCTTCGTGATCGTCTGGAGAGCGAACCCCGCGTGGACCAGGACGTAGTCGCCCCGCTTCGGCTCCTCGGGGAGAAGGGTGAGGCTCACTTCCCGGCGGGCGCCGTACACGTCGATAACGGCCACATCGTCGTTTATGGAAATGACTTTTGAGGGGACTGCAAGGCACATGTAATACCCCACGCGCGCAGCTTGTCGAGGGCCCTGTCGAGCAGGACTTCCATTTTATCGCACATCTGGGGGGTCAAGTCAATACCGACGTCTATCGTCCAGGGCTGGACCCCGATCAGACAGATCTCCTTCGGCATACTATCCGTCATATTCGCCACAGATAGAACGTCGGCAAGCCCCATGTGGTGCAGCGACAGCTTCGCCTGGAGAAAGGCGGGAATGACCTCGTTCTCGATCATGCCGATAAAGCCCGGCTCTTTCCCGAACTCCACGGCATCGAGGATCAGCACCTTGTCCCGCTTATCGATGTAGGGCAGGAGATCTAGGCCCGAGGTGCCGCCATCCACGAGCTCCACGGCGGGCGAGAAGGTGTACCGCTCCTGCAGAGCAGTGACTGCGTGGACGCCGATGCCCTCGTCCATCAACAGGAGATTGCCGAGACCCAGAACCGTTATGGACTGTTCCATTCGCACCGCATTCAAAACAAGGAATGAATAAAATCAAAACACATCAGAACGCCGATCCCGGATTGAATCATTCGAGGACAGGTTTTCGCAGATGAACGCTGATAAAAACAAATACCGTCAGCATGAAGGCATGGTAACTATTGCATGGCGGTTTTTCAATACATAAATCGGGCTCTTCATGGAGTATGGCGCAGAACGTCGGTGTTCTCGAACGATGGATGCGCTCCCGACCTGCCCTGCCCCGTGCCGGACAATCACCGCGCCAAAAGCGCAGGGGCGGGCATGCCCGCCCGCAGGAAGGGCGACCATGGTCGCCCCTATGATTGTTTTCCTCGACGGCGGCCCAAAAAAAGCCCCCAGCCGCCACTTTCTGAACCACGTCCGTGGGAGCAGAGGGCTTACACCAGCTGTACCTTCGGGAGTTTCTTTACAGCCCCTTCACCTTCGCAAGCTCCACGCCTTTCCCGTCCACCATGTGGATGGCACAGGCAAGGCAGGGATCGAAGGAGTGGACCGTCCTGAGTACTTCAAGGGGCCTGTTCGAGTCCGCAATGGGAGTGCCGATGAGCGCCGACTCATAGGGACCCAGTGCATCGTTCTGGTTGCGCGGGCCCGCATTCCAGGTCGACGGTACCACGGCCTGGTAGTTCTTCACCTTACCGTTGTCGATGACGACCCAGTGGGACAGCACGCCGCGCGGCGCTTCGTGGAATCCGAAGCCCTTTATCTCCCCCTTCGGAAAATCGGGACGATTGAAAGTTTTCACGTCGCCCTTTGCGATGTTGTCCACCAGGAGCTGCCACTGCTTCACGAGGGAGTCGTACATCACGGCGCAGCGCACGGCACGGGCCGCATGCCGGCCGATGGTCGAATGGAGCGCACCGGGGCCTACCTGTGCGCCGGCAAGACTGCTGACGGTTTTGAGCGTCTGGTTCACATATTTCTTCGTGGGCTCATGTCCTGCTGCGTACATGCACAGCACGTTCGCAAGCGGACCGACCTGGGCTGGCTTGCCATAGAAGGTCGGCGCCTTGACCCAGGAGTACTTGCCATTCTCCTGAAATTCGGTGTATTTCGGGTCCGTGGTCTCGTCATAGGGATGCTTTGTCCATTCGCCCTTGTACCAGGAGTGCTTGATGCTTTCCTTCACGCCGTCCCGGAAGTAGGGGTCGCCGAAGCTCGTGATCGGTTTGAAGGTGCTAAGGTCGCCGTTCTCTATATATCCGCCGGGCAGGTCGAAAGTCGTCCCCTTTGTGTCGAGCGGCAGGTCCGGTACGGAGAGATAATTCTTCACGCCTGCCCCATAACCCGTCCATTCCTTGTAGAAAGCTCCCACGGCGGCCACGTCCACGAGATAAACGTTCTTGACGAAATCGCCGACCTCGTCGATGAGGGTCTTGATATAGTACAGCCGCTCCATGTTCAGCGCCGACTGGTTGTCGGCATTGATGGCGTTCGCCACGCCGCCCACGGCCAGGTTCTGGATATGCGGCGTCTTGCTTCCCAGGATCGAGACGATCATGTTGGCCTTGCGCTGATACTCAAGGGCCTGAAGATAATGGGCCGCTGCCAGCAGGTTCACTTCAGGCGAAAGCTTCATGGCAGGGTGGCCCCAGTAGCCGTTTGCGTAGATGCCGAGCTGGCCTGAGTTCACAAAGGTCTTGAGCCGGTCCTGCACCTGTTTCATGTGATGGTGGCTGTTCATCTTCCACGGCGACAGGCTTTCGCCCAGCGACGCCGTCTTTTTCGGGTTCGCTTTCAGGGCCGAGACCAGGTCAACCCAATCAAGGGCCGAAAGATGGTAAAAATGGACCATGTGATCATGGACATTGTGCGCCGTGATGATCAGGTTTCTGATGTACTGCGCGTTCAGAGGGATCTCGAGGTTCAGCGCGTTTTCGACCGCCCTCACCGAGGCGGTTGCGTGTACCGACGTTCAGACCCCGCAGATGCGCTGGGTGAACAGCCAGACCTCCCGCGCGTCGCGGCCCTTCACGATGTTCTCGATGCCACGCCACATCTGGCCCGATGACCATGCATTGGTAACATGGCCGCCGTCAACCTCACACTCTATTCTGAGATGGCCTTCAATCCTCGTAATCGGGTCGATCGTTATTCTCGTCGACATATATCCTCCTGCATGTATATCACGGTATCAAATTAAATCGGATCACAAAAAAACGTATTATCCGCAGATGCAACAGATCTTCGAGATTCAGCCGGTTTTTCTCATCTGCGTTATCTGCGTACTCTGCGTAGTATTGCTCATGCTTAGTGACCAGTTTCCGGAAAAAGGTTCAGATATTTTGCACAGATCTTGAAGCCCAGAACAGCCGCGGCTACCATGGCAGCGGTGACCGCGAACTCGAAAAAAGACGGGAAATAATCGATCCCCGTCTTGCTTATATAATCGGCCAGCCCAAACATTCCGACGTTCAGCCGGTTCAGCACTACGCCCAGCATCACGAGGATGTTCACCACGAAGATACGGTCGATGTTCGTCCGCACCGGTTTCTGCGAGAGCAGCGCGATGGGCAGGATAACGCCCACGACCATTTCCAGGAGATACATGTTCGAGGTGAAACTTCCGTTGAATGCCAGGCCGATTGCGCCGAGCCGAACGACATCGTATATCTTGGCGGCAAGATAGACCCCCGTAACGATGAGCGATCCCCGCGCAAGGCCGAACAGGACCTCCTTGGGAGCCTTATGCTTGAAGGCCCGCGAGCTTATGATGGTCTCGAAGCTCACCATGTTCAATCCCAACATGATTGCGGAGACGAGAAACCAGGTAGGGAGATTGCTGCTGTACCACAGCGGGGACAGCTTCGAGGGAGTGATGAGAAAGACCGCGCCCAGAGATGACTGATGGAGCACAGAGAGCAGCACGCCGAAGATGACAATAGGGACCATGATCTTGTTCACGAACCTGTAGGCCTTTTGCATCCCGAACTTTTCAAAAAACATGGGGCTCGACTCAGTGGCAAGGGTGGACGTATAGAGCACGACATGAATGGCCACGATGAACATGATCGAATTGATCTGCCACATCACGATGGGGTGCCAGATGACGAATGGACGCCCGATGTCAAGAGTTATGGACGTGGCAGCCAGCGCATAGCCGAAGAACGCGTTCAGGATCGCTGGGCGCACGATCACCTTATACTTCTTCCAGTTCAGTATATAGACTGTTCCGGCAATAAGGAACCCCCCTGCTGCCATGGCCACGCCGCCGAGGACATCGAAGCTGATCCACAGGCCCCAGGGCCAGAGGTCATTCAAGTTCGTCACCGCACCGAGCCCGAAGAGCAGGCGGTAGATAATCAGGACGCAGCCGAAACCGAATATCCCGATGAATACCTTGGTCAACGGGGTCATCATTTTGATATCAGCATGGTTCGCCATAGTTATTCCCTCTTGTCCTTCTTGTTCTGTTCCCTGCGGGACGTGATGGCCCAAGTCGCGGTCCCTACCACGATAACGCCCACGATGACCGCCGGAATCTTCGCAATATAGGCCCACGTGAGATCAGGCAGGTGCGCATCGGTTACCTTGGGGCTGAACCCGAGCAGATCAAAGGGAACGCCGGAAAGGAGCAGATATTGCGTGCCGCCGGCCTCGTTCAATCCATACACGTGTTTCACGTATTGTGAGACCTTGCGGGTCCTTTTGTTCGTCGAGTCCACGGTCTGGAGAGGAAAGTCAGACTCTGAACCCTCCTTGAGTTCGAGCCTCCTTTGGGCCTCCTTACGGAGATCGACGACCTTGCCGAAGATCGAAGCCCCCGTAGGGCAGAACTCGCAGCAGGCAGCATACTTCCCCTCCTGCATCCGGTGGCGGCACAGCTGGCACTTTCTGATTTCGGGCCATGCGCTGTTCCATTCGAACCGCGGGATCCTGAACGGACAGCCGATCATGCAGTAGCGGCATCCGATGCACCTATCGGCGTTGTAATGCACGATGCCGTTGACCGGGTCCTTGACGAGGGCGCCGACCGGGCAGACCGATGCACACGCTGGAGATATACAGTGCAGGCAGTGCTGTTTCAGGAAGGAATAGCCATTCTCCGGTCTGTCCTTCACTTCGCCATTACCGTTCATGTACACCTTGATGATGTTCAGGGTTTTTCCGGAGAGGTCCGGGGGAGCGTCCCAGATCCGCTCGTTGGTGTACTCGTAGGTCGGCTCCTGCATGCCCTTCGTATACAGGGCGCCTCCCGGCTTGCTGTTCTCCACCTTGCAGTTTACCATGCACGACTTGCAGCCGATGCAGAGCGTTGCGTCATAGAGGATCCCGACCGCTTCCGGGGGAAGTTCCTTGCTCATCGTCGCGGCTGACGGGGTTGCTTTGGACAGGAGCAGCCCTCCGCTAGCAGCGGCGACGGACTTCAGAAAGTCACGTCTGTTTAGCGACATGGCTACCCCTCCTTGTTTTCTTCTTCAGTGTCGTTGCCCTTTTTCCCTAATCCGACGAGCATTGCCGCGCCTGCCGCACCGATCACCACGCCTGCGGTTGCCGCGCCGAGCGCCTTGATATTGGATGTGGTCTCCGGCTTGCCGGGATAGGCTTCGGTAAAGAAGGTGTTCGGGGTAAGGTACTTGATATTCGCCAGCGCGTGGAGCGGCGCGGTGAAGCCGACCCCTTTCTCCGAACAGCCGAAGCAGGGATGCCCGGTGCCCACCGGCCAACTTCCTGAACCGACATCGCCATACAGAATAGAAGGACAATTATTATAGGTCTCCGGGCCCTTGCATCCGAGTTTGTAAAGGCAATAACCCTGGCGATGGTTATCGTCGCCGAAGGCAACGGCAAATCTTCCCGCGTCGAAGTGAGGACGGCGCTCGCAGTTTTCATGGATAAGCCTGCCGTAAGCGAACTTCGGTCTGCCCTGGTCATCGAGTTCAGGCAGCTTCTTAAAGGTGAGGTAATAGAGGACCGTAGAGAGGAAATTGTAGGGACTCGCGGGACACCCTGGTATGTTCACCACCGGTGTTCCCTTCAGGATCTCATGAACGGGCGTAGCGCCTGTCGGGTTCGGATCTGCCGATGGTACGCCGCCCCAGGATGCACAAGAGCCGATGGCAATGATCGCACCGGCCTGAGGAGCTGTTTCCTTCACTATTTGAAGCACGGGTTTCCCGCCGATCATGCAATACACGCCTCCATCCTTGACGGGGATCGACCCGTCCACCACGAGGACGAACTTGCCCTTGTTATCACGTATTGCCTTTTGACGAGCTTCCTCGGCCTGGTGGCCAGCGGGCGTGCTCAGGGTTTCATGGTAATCAAGAGATATAAGATCCAGGATAAGGTGGTCAAGGGTCGGATGGGTGGCCCGGAGCAGGGATTCGGTGCAGCCTGTGCATTCCTGCGCCGACAGCCATATCACCGAGGGCCGTTTGGGGTTCGTAACCGCCTCGGCCATTTTCGCGCCAACGCCGAGGGGCAGGCCCATGCTGGAGGCCATGATGGTGAAGTACTTCAGAAAATCCCTTCGCGATACACCGCCCAGTAGTTCACGGAAAACGTCAAGATCGTTCATTTTCATAACGCCCCCTCTGGTCAGGAAGTGACTATTCAGTTGTAGTGGATCGGAATGGAACTTCGACGAACGATTGGTGCGATTGATGATTAATGTATATAATTTAAGAGAGCATAAATTATGCCAATCACAACTAATTGAATAATTTTAAATTTAACTTCGGAAAAGTGCAGTAATTGCCGAAAAATGCGCAGAATGAGTAACATTTCGTAACGCCAAACCAATAAAACCTTCGTTTCCTCTCGCGCATATATCAGGCTCAATGGGCAGGGGTATGTACTCGTTCTGCCCCTGCCCATTGTCCTCTCGTTCGCGTACCTACTTGCCAAAGGTCTTGAGGATATATTTTCCGATCTCTTTGGCGTCAACGTTGGATATGGTCTTTTCATCGTAGGTTGTCATGCCCGGCCCTGGTTTTCTCATGACCTTCACGATATCATCGGCGGTCTTGATCTTGTTGTCCGCCAGGTCCTTCATGTTCAGCGTCTTCTTGGGGTTGATGATGTTTCCGCCGTCCATGTGGCACATCTGGCAGTGCTCCTGGAACAAAGCCTCACCGGACTTTACCTTGCCTGCCCACGACCGGTCCGTCATCGTGAGTGTACCCGCAATCATACATGCAGCAGCAATACCGAACAGCACCATTGTCTTCTTCATGCATACTCTCCTTTTCCGGGCCCTTTTGCCCATACCTCAATTTTGCAACTTGAAATTTGCAATATTCAATTGCGTCCCTAAGACAGGGACAGTCCCCCGCAAACCAAAAAGGACTAAGACAGGGACAGTCCCCTGAAACCAAAGGGGACTGTCCCTGTTTACCTTCTCCCGTAACTGGTGAAAACGTAATCCCTGTCCTTCACGAGGGTGTGGCACATGCTGCATTCCTGATCAAAGGCCGCATCCTTTCCATAGGGCGCGAATGAATCGGTCTTCACATCATAGACGAAGCGCGCATAGCCCCAGCCTTGTGTTTTTTTGAACTTCTTTGCGTCTTTTATCATGAACTCCACGCGCTGCAGCGCATCAGGCTCCAGCGCGGCGGGAAAGGATGGATGTTTTCGCTCCGCCCAGCCGACCTTCACGAGGATCGAGCCGTCGGGAAAGGGCTTGCCGTTCCCGGGAACTCCCTCGCGGTAGGCCTTCAGGATCGTTTCGTTGCCGAGAATGATGCGCACCTCGCTCTTGTCCGTGCGATAGCTCGGCGCCACAACGGCCCAGTTCTCATAGCCCCGGATCTCGGAAAACGAGATGCTGTTCGGGGCGACACGTGAATACCGATCCTGCTTGCCCTGGGCAGACAATTGTCCGGCCAGGATAAGGGCAGCAGTCATGACGAGGACAATTCCAGCGACCCGCCTGTTGACGCAGCGTTTTTTCAGAAATGGTATCATATTCATAAACACACCTCTTTCCTGGATGGTATATGCCATGCAGTACCAGGCAATCGTTTAAGGGTAGTTACATGTAATCGAAAGCAGACAGGGTTATCTTTTGTGTTTGGAATATAAAGACGGTTCAATGGAACGATAGTATAATTATAGCCGAAAATGGCAGGCACGCAAGTCCGCGGCACGAATGATCACTCATGAAACTAAAGTCGCATGACGATACACATCGGTATTCTATCGGTGCATTGACCGGAGGCAAGAGCCTCAATGGTAAAAAGTCAGAGAAGCAAATCAACCTATCCTGTGCTCATCGCCGTCTTCTGCGCATCCCTGGCGAGCCTCGCCTACGAAATAACACTCACCCGGTTCTTTTCGATCTCCCTCTCCTATCACTTTGCTTTCATGGTGATCAGCATCGCCCTGCTCGGCATCGGCGCTGCAGGGACGGCCTTATTCCTGCTCCCCTCTGGAAAGGACCTTCGTCTCCTGCCGCATTACAGTATCATGCTCGCTCTGGCCATCCCCCTATCCGCCCTGCTCGTCAGGGTCGTGCCCTTTGATCCCGCGCGCATATCCTTTGACGGGACCCAGATCCTCTTCATCGGCCTGATCGCCCTTATCCTGTCCACTCCCTTTTTTTTCTTCGGCCTCACGGTGCTGACCGTGTTCTCTCTCCTGAGCAAAAAAAGCGGCACCATATACGCTGCCGACCTGATCGGGGCTGCCGCGGGTTCTCTCGTCGTCCTGCTGCTCCTGTCTGCAGGCGGTCCGGGAACGGCCGTGCTGCTGCTCGCCTTCCCTCCTCTTGCCGCAGCGTATTTCATCGCCGACAGGACCGGTCGCATTGTCTCAGCTGTGCTCGCAATGAGCATCGCTGCTGTTCTGGTCATCGCACCTGATATGGCGGGACCGGCGATCTCGCCCTACAAACCGCTCGCAACAGCGCTGCGGTTCCCCGGCGCTGAAGTGCTGCAGACCACCTACAGCCCCTATTCGCGTGTCGACCTCTTCACCGGGGCTGCTGCCCGCTTCGCTCCAGGCCTGAGCCTGCGCTATCTCGATCCCCTTCCACGCCAGACCGGGCTTTCCGTTGATGCCGCGGACCTGAACGCCATTACCCACAGGGCTGAAAAAGACGATCTCGCTTTCCTGGACCATCTTCCTTCAATGCTTGTGTACCGCCTTTCAAAGGGTCCGGAAGTTCTGGTCATGGACCCCCGGGGCGGCCTTCAGGTCCTGGTCGCAGGTCGGCACGGACCCAGAAACATCACGGCCATGGAATCGAACCCCCATATTGCCGGCGTGGTCCGGAGCTATCTGGGAAAAGAGGATAGTTTTCTCCCTGGCAATCAATGGAGCAAGGGATTGGGCCGCACGATCCTCAGCTCCCGTGATACCCGGTATGATAGTATTGACCTTTCCTTTACCGGTTCCTTCCCTACTGGGTCCTTCGGGTTTGCCGAGGATTACCGCTACACTGTCGAGGCCTTCAGGACCTATATGGAACGGCTCAAGCCCGGCGGCTTCCTCTCCCTCACGCTCTATCTGCTGCCGCCGCCCAGAACAGAGTTCCGCCTCTTCAACACCATCTCTGCAGCAGCCGAGTCGCTCGGGATCAAGGATATCACAGAACACACAGCAGTCATACGCAGCTGGGGCACCGTCACGATCCTGTTCAAGCGAGCTCCCTTTTCGTCGATTGACATCAGGACCATCAAGGACTTCTGCAGGGACCTGCGCTTCGATATGGTACTGTATCCCGGCATCAGTGAAGCAGACAGCAACATCTATGTCAGGATGCCGGAGAACAGCTACTTCCAGGCATTCAGGAGGCTCGCTGACACAGGATCCCGCGAGCAGTTCATTGAAGCATACCTCTTTGATATACGGCCGGTGACCGACGAACGACCCTTCTTTCACTATTATCTTCGGTTGAACACGATCAGGGAGACGTTCCAGGTGATGGGGGAAAGGTGGGAATATTTCTTCGAAGAAGGATATCTCCTTCCTGTGCTGTTCCTTCAGGTCCTGCTCGTGAGCCTTCTGCTCATCATCCTGCCGCTCCTGCGCAAGCGCTCGCTTAACGCGGGGCACTACCATCGGCAAACCGCAGCCGCTCTTGCCTACTTTGCCTGCCTCGGACTCGCCTTTCTGTTCGTCGAGATCGCGCTCATCCAGAAGATGGTCCTGGCCCTTGAAACACCGCAGTATGCCATGAGCGCCGTCATACTTGCCGTACTGGCCAGTTCAGGAGCGGGCAGCCTCCTGAGCGAACGGCTTCCCTGGCTCAGGGATCCCCGTACGCTCGCGGTACTTGCATTGCTGGTCGCTGCATCAGCCTTCGTGCTCCCCGCTGCTGTCCGGGTCATGGCTCCGCTGCCTTTTGGGGCAAAATACATGCTCGTGTTCCTGCTGATCATGCCCACGGGCATCCTCCTGGGAATTCCCTTTCCCGCGGGCATCGTGCTCCTGGGACGGACCCGGCCTGATCTCCTTCCCTGGGCCTGGGCCGTGAACGGCTGCTTTTCCGTGCTCTCGCCCATCCTAGCCCTCATGATCGCCCTTGCCGCAGGATTCAGCACTGTTCTGTTCCTTGCCTCAGCGCTCTATCTCGTCGCAGCTCTCCTACTCAGAACAATGTATCAGCGCGCCGGCGCCTAACGCTGCCTTTCAATCTCCCTACTTCTTAGTCCGGACAAGCTGGAACTGAAATACACAAACACGAATTGTACAAATACGACAAATGACACGAAAGAAAACTCAAGATTTCATTTGGAAAATTCGTTAATCAGTGTCATTCGCGTTCCCTGCACCGCACGGAGACCCGTCTCGATCAAATCGGGAACTCCGCACTCCGCATTCCGAACTCCGCACTCCGAACTCCGAACTATTACTTCTCCACCTCTCCCACCATCGGCACGAACCGCACAGCCGTGAGCTGTTCAACATCCAGCTCCCCCTTTTTCTTCGTCGCCAGTGTAAGTGTCTGGAAGTAAACCGTGCTGCCCAGGGGAAGGATCATGCGGCCTCCTTCTTTCAACTGTTTTATGAGGGGCGGCGGGATATGGTTCGCCGCCGCCGTGATCATTATGGCGTCAAAAGGAGCTTTCTCTTCCCAGCCGAAATAGCCGTCCCCATGCCGGACCTGAACATTCGCGCAACCCAGGTCCCTGAGTCGCTTTGCCGAAAGTTCAGCAAGGCCTTTCCGTATCTCGATGGTATAGACCTCTTTTGCGATCTCTGCGAGCACTGCGGCCTGATACCCCGAACCGGTTCCTATCTCGAGGACCCGGTCCCCTGGCTTGAGACGCAGTTTCTCGGTCATCAGCGCGACCACATAGGGCTGCGAGATCGTCTGGCCTTCGGCGATGGGAAGGGGGTGATCTGCATAGGCGCGGCGCTGCAAATGCTCATCAACAAAAAGATGGCGCGGGACCTTTAGCATGGCTGCCAGCACTTTTTGGTCGCGAACGCCCCGCGCCCCGATGTCCTGGTCCACCATGGTCTTTCTGGAGCGGGCGAAGGCATCCTTTTCCGATGATCCAGCGGCGGCAATGATGAACGCGCTCGTCGAAACTACCAGGAGCAAAAACAGTGCAAGCCTTCTTGAGCGTGAATTCATGAGGCCCGTCCTTATATTGCTATCGATCATGTGGCAGGCTGTTTTTGAGCAGGTCCGGCATGATACTTACTATTATACAGCGTTTAGGCAGGAATGTGCTGCTGAGGTTCTATTGAACGGTTCTCTCCGGGCGTTTTCCGCGATGGGTTAGGGCTGCGGCTCAGCCCCGCATCCGAACGAGCGCCTTGTTATGCATTATTCTATTTTGAAATATATGCACCTAATATTTCTCCTACCCACTCAAACGCCTTGCTAATTATTAGTAATGTTAAAGCTACAACAATACCGCCGACCAATGCTTGTGCCAGCCAATGCAGAACATTCTTGCCTTTCCTGGAGAAAGATATGTTGGGGAATGAATAATCAAGAAATCGTAAGATTTGTTGATTTAGAAATCCCCATGCATTCGAAAAGATTAAGAATGCAAATATAAATGTTATTACAAATGAGTTTTCTATACCTAGATGCGGCGATATCTTTAATGCTGCTATTAGACTAAGAACAAACCCAAACACCACTCCGAATATCTGGACAAGCAACTGGCTCCATGTGCTTCTCACTATCCAGTTTTTGTTTGTACAATTACCGATTATTTCTTTTAAACCGCAAAATGCTGTATCTACTGCGTCACTGTCATCAGAAGCAACCTGAATATATGTATTGTTTTGTTCTTTGTTGTCTAGTCTTAATTCGAAGTGTGTACCGTATTGCCTAGCTGTTCTCTCACTTACTGCTGAATCTAAAATAAAGATAACTCGCTCCACATGTTTTGCTTGGGCATAATATTTTTGGGTCAATTGCTTAGCGAGTGGGTACTTTTGAGCTAAGAATCTCATAAAACCCGCTCTACATAAGGGTATTTTGCTTGTAATGGATGAGTAAAATATGATATGCATTGAGCATGCAAAAAAACAAGCGGCTCACTGATGCATATCATTTTCCTCAATTCAAACCCCATCAGTCGATATCCGGGGTCTTTGGCGATCCCAAGGCCCGGGTGATAAAGTTCTCCCGACGGGGAAAAAAACTGTTTGCGGTGTCTGCGGCAAAACGCATCGATCGATTTATGACCGCAAGGTCCGATTGGTTCGTGACCTGTCCAGTGGCGACAACCGCATTTATCTGGAACTTGAAATCCGGCGCATTTTCTGCCGGAGGTGCTGCAAGGTGAAACAGGAGAAACTTTCATTCCTTGCTGATAACCCTTTTTATAGCAAACGCTTTGCCTTCTATATTGGCAAGCGATGTAGCTCTTCAACGGTTAAGGACATTGCTGAAGAGTTTCATCTCGATCATGGAACGGTCAAGGAACTTGAAATCCAGTATATGGCTGAGAAACTCCGCCGTGCTGGGAAGCCAAGGCCAAAGGTAATCGGCATTGACGAAATTTCCATCCGTAAAGGCCATATCTACCGGATCGTAGTAAGCGACCTGGAGAAAAGGCGGCCTATCTGGTTCGGCGGTGAGGACCGCTCGAAAGAGAGCATGGATCGTTTCTACGAATGGCTCGGACCCGCTAAAACCAAGCATATTCGGCTTGCGGTGATGGACATGTGGAAACCTTTTGAGAAATCCACACGCGAGAAAGCACCACAAGCGGCCATCCTCTACGATAAGTTTCATGTCATCAGGCACTTAAACGAGGCCTTGGACAAAATTAGAAAGAGCGAATACGCCAGGCTGACCGGCAATAGCCGCAAGTTCATCAAGGGTCAGAAATATACGCTCCTCTCGCATCGCGAGAACCTCACGACCGACGGGAGAAAATCATTAAAGACGCTTTTGGCTGCTAACAAGCGGCTTAATACTGCCTATATCCTCAAGGAGGAGTTTGGGCAGCTCTGGGACTATCAGTCAGAAGCCTGGGCCAGAAAGTTCTTCGACAACTGGAAAGCTTCGCTGAAATGGCAACGCCTCAAGCCCTATGAGAAGTTCGCCAAGATGATCGAACGTCATTGGGACGGTATTGCCGCCTTCTGCAAACCCGAGAACAAAGTCGCGCTCGGTTTTGTCGAAGGTCTGAATAATAAGATCAGGGTCATTCAGCGTCGAAGCTATGGCTTACGTGACGAAGAATATCTTCGTCTCAAAGTTTTGACCTGCATGCTTCCTGAAATATAATTTATAAAAATTGCTCAAAAGTACCCACTCAATAGGCAATTGATCCTGTTTTTTGAACGTCATTCATGGAACAATCCATACATATCCCGGTAAACTCCGTTGCCCTCGAAGGCGACCTCAACCTCCTGCCTGACGGGAAGGCAGTGGTGCTCTTCGCCCACGGCAGCGGAAGCAGCCGGCTCAGCCCGCGGAACCGGTTTGTCGCCGAAGTGCTGCGCGATGCAGGGATTGGCACGCTTCTCTTTGACCTGCTGACGAAGGAAGAGGACCGGACCTACGACAACCGCTTCGATATCAGCCTGCTGGCACACCGCCTTAAGGCCGCGACGCTCTGGCTGCTGGAACGGCCGGCTACAGGTGAACTGCGCGCAGGCTACTTCGGCGCCAGCACAGGAGCAGCAGCAGCGCTCGTGGCGGCGGCGGAACTGGGCCCCGAGATCGGGGCTGTGGTCTCCCGGGGAGGCAGGCCGGACCTGGCGGGGTCATCCCTCGGCCAGGTGCAGGCGCCCACACTGTTTATCGTGGGTGAACGGGACGAGGCGGTCATCGAGATGAACCGGCAGGCCCTGGCGCTCATCAACGCGCAGAAGGAGCTGAAGATCATACCCCGCGCGACCCATCTCTTTGAAGAACCGGGAACGCTTGAAGAAGCGGCGCGGCTGGCTGCGGCGTGGTTCCGGAAGCATCTGGTGGAAACCGTATTTGGACGCGGATGAACGCAACAGTCAAAATCCTTCACCGCCAAGGCGCAATGGGCGCGAAGGAAAGCCGGAACTTCGGGTTGTTATAAAAACCTAACCGGACAAGCGAGAACTGAAATGCCGGAACACGAATAGCACAAATGGCGCCAATAAAGACCTCAGCATTTCATTCGGGAACTTCGTCAATTCGTGTCATTCGCGTTCCGCTGGCATTGCCTTTTGGATTCGAACCGTGTTCATCCGTGGTTGCATCTGACGTTATCCGCCCTTATCCGGTTTTTCCGTGTCCAAAAATACTTATTTCAGGAACAATGCAGGCCGTCCGATCTGCCGCGCGGACAGACTCCGTGTCATGACTTGATGATCCCGATGACGACCCGGCCTTCCTGAAGGTCCTGCGAAATCGCTCTTGACAGAGGCTCGTCCGTTCTGGTAAAGTTCCGCTTGCGTAAAGGGGAGTAGCTCCCAGCAGCGGTCATCGTCAGCACGTTCCGCTTTGCGCGGGACCGGTGCCGCAGGTCAGGATAATCCTGATGAGCAAGACCTTTACCCGGCGTAACACTTTTATATGAGTGTTCGGCGGGTAAAGGTTTTTTTTTGCGGGAAAACGGACAGAACCGGCGTGCGCGATCAATTCGGAGGGCATCGCGCCGGGCATCAGAGCGGCACAGTGCAGGTACGTGCAACTATTTTTCTGACGTCAAAAAGGAGGTTTACGATGAGCATGAAACCGAGCAGCAAGGAAGAGGAGTTTTTCGCGCGGCAGCAGTTCGAGAAGCTGAAAAAGGTGGAGGAAGAGAAGCAGAAGAAGCTCGCGGCGGAAGAGAAGCGCAAGGTCCGGGAGCTCCACTACCTGAAGTGCCCCAAGTGCGGCATGGACCTTATCGAGATAGACTACAAGTCCATCAAGGTCGACAAGTGCTCGGCTTGTGAGGGCGTGTGGCTCGACGCGGGCGAAATGGAAGCTGTGGCCAAGATGGACAAGCCGGGGCTCGATAAGCTTTTCAACGTATTCAAGAAGTAGAAAAGGGAAAAAGTCTGCCCGGTCCGGACGCGGCCGCCGCGCCTTTGCGCCTCACCTGTATCCTCTCCCCAGAGGGGAGAGGGTTGGGAGAGGGGGGACGTGCCGAGAGGTAACAATATTTATTTCGTTCGCATTAGTCAATGTTGCGAGTTGGTTTGCTCAGAGGAATTAAAGGCGCGGCAATTCACGAATGGCCGGAAAAGGAAAACACTCATGAAATGGCATCAGCTGACACCGGAAGAAACACTGGCAAAGTTGGAAACGTCCCAAAGCGGCCTGTCCTCCGCTGAGGCGGCAAGCCGCCTGGAGCGATACGGCCTGAACGAACTGGTGGAGAAGAGGAAACGCACTCTCTTCGCCATGTTCCTGGACCAGTTCAAGGATTTCATGATCATCGTGCTGATCGCCGCGGCGGTCATCTCCGGCGTGCTGGGCGAGATGGCCGACACCATTGCCATCATCGTGATCGTGGTGCTGAACGCAGCCCTCGGCTTCAGCCAGGAGTACCGCGCGGAAAAGGCCATGGCAGCGCTCAAGAAGATGGCCGCCTCGCTGGCAACGGTGATCCGGGACGGCGTTCCCGCCTCCCTTCCGGCTGCACAGCTCATTCCCGGCGACCTGGTAGTCGTCGAGGCCGGCAACGTTGTGCCGGCTGATCTGCGCATGACCGAAGCGGCAAAGCTCAGGATCGAAGAGGCCGCGCTGACCGGCGAGTCCGTGCCTGCGGAGAAGCAGGCAGGCGCGCTGAAAGATGAACACCTGTCCATCGGGGACCGGTTGAACATGGCCTACAAGGGGACCCTGGTCACCTACGGCCGCGGCATGGGCGTTGTGGTCGCAACGGGTATGGAGACGGAGCTCGGCAGGATCGCGACGATGCTTCAGGATGAGGATGAGACCAAAACTCCTCTCCAGAAGCGGCTCGTGAGCTTCGGTAAAAGACTCGCGCTGGCGGTCCTGGCCATCTGCGCCGTTGTGTTCGTGGTCGGCGTGCTCCGCGATGAACCGCCGCTGCTGATGCTGCTGACCGCCATTTCGCTCGCAGTTGCGGCGATCCCCGAGGCACTGCCTGCGGTGATCACCATCTCCCTCGCCCTGGGCGCCAAGAAGATGGTGCGCCAGAACGCCCTGATCCGGAAGCTTCCGGCTGTCGAGACCCTCGGCTCCGTCACCTATATTTGCTCCGACAAGACCGGGACGCTTACCCTGAACCGCATGTCCGTGGAAGAGGTCTACGCCGACAACCGGCTGGTGCCCGCTGAAGAGCTGCGCAGGGCCGCGTCTGCGAAAGATGCAAGCACGTCAGCGAAGAGCGCGCCTTTTGGCACGCTCATGACAGCCATGGCCCTGTCGAACGATGCGAAGGCCGACGCACAGGGCGCGGTGATCGGCGACCCCACCGAGGCCGCGCTGTTCAGGCTGGCGGAGGACAGCGGGTTCTCCAAAACGGAAATGGAGAAAAAGCATCCGCGCCTCGCCGAGCTGCCCTTTGATTCTGACCGAAAGCTCATGACCACCTTCCATGCCTGGGGCGACGGGCAGGTCGTCTCGTTCACGAAGGGCGCTGTCGAGGTGGTGCTCGAGCGGACCAGCCGCATGCTCACGTCGCAGGGGGAAAGCGAACTTGTTCCGTCGGAGATCGAGCGGGTAAGCGAGCGGATCGCTGCTGACGGACTGCGGGCCCTGGGCTTCGGCATGAGAATATGGGGCCGCCTTCCCGACGATCTGTCTTCGGCGGGCGTGGAATCGGGCCTGACGCTGATCGGGCTCGTGGGCATGCTGGACCCGCCGCGTCAGGAGGCGAAGGAAGCGGTGCAGATCTGCAAGACCGCCGGGATCAGGCCTGTCATGATCACGGGGGACCATCCGCTCACGGCGCGGACCATCGCAAAGCGCATCGGCATACTCGACGAGGGCCATGCCGGGAGCCTGGTCATCACGGGCCGCGAGCTCGATCAGCTTTCCCTGGAGGAGTTCGAAAATCGAGTTGAGGTCATCCGGGTATACGCCCGGGTCGCGCCTGAGCAGAAGCTCAAGATCGTGAAGGCGCTCCAGGACCGGGGCCAGTTCGTCGCCATGACGGGCGACGGCGTAAACGACGCGCCGGCGCTGAAGCGCGCCGACATCGGCGTTGCCATGGGCGTGACCGGCACGGACGTCTCGAAAGAAGCGGCCCACATGATCCTGCTGGACGACAACTTCGCCACGATCGTGAAGGCCGTGAAGGAAGGCCGCAGAATCTTCGACAATATCCTCAAGTTCATCAAGTACACCATGACGAGCAATTCCGGCGAGATATGGACCATCTTTCTCGCGCCCTTTTTCGGCCTGCCGATCCCGCTGCTGCCGATCCACATCCTCTGGATCAATCTGGTCACCGACGGCCTGCCGGGCCTCGCCCTTGCCGCCGAGCCCGGCGAGAAGGAGATCATGAACAGGCCGCCGCGCCATCCCAAGGAGAGCATCTTTGCGAACGGCCTCGGCGTGCACATCCTCTGGGTCGGGCTGCTGATGGGCGCGGCCTCCATCATCACCCAGGCATGGTCCATCAGGACGGGCCACGCCCACTGGCAGACCATGGTCTTTACCGTGCTCTGCCTAAGCCAGATGGGCCATGTCCTTGCCATCCGCTCGGAGAAAGAATCGCTCTTTACCCAGGGTTTTCTGACGAACAAGCCGCTCGTGGGCGCGTTTCTCCTTACCTTCGCTCTCCAGATGGCCACGATCTACGTGCCCTTCCTGAATCCCATTTTCAAGACCGAGCCTCTCACGCTGGTTGAACTCGGATTCACGCTGGCCATGTCCTCGGTGGTCTTCATTGCCGTGGAGATAGAAAAGGTCTTCAAGCGCCGACGAAGTGCGCTGCCTCGGGGATAATGATCTTCATCCTCGTACCCGCCATCGGGCCGATCAACGTATTGATTCTATGAAATCTATGCCGCCTCCTGCCTGGAGGCGGCGTGGGTTCCCTCGGTGATATTTTCCTTCATACAGACAAAGCCATAATATTTTGTAGTATAATGGAACATATTACGCTATATCTTCCGTAAAATCCGAAGCCCCGAAGTCATGCAGTCGCCTTCATTTACTAAGATGGTCATTAGTAGAGCCTCATAGAAAATAATCCGTCATTCCGGGCTTGACCCGGAAGCCAGAGTTTTGGCATTGTTTCTGGATTCCCGCTTTCGCGGGAATGACGAACTATGCGGCATTACTACCGCATGTCTTAGTAAGAGCTGATAGCTTACAGCTGATGACTGACCGCTGAGTCCTCCGCTATTCGCTGTTGCAAGTAAAAACTTGTCTAAATGCCTGGCGTTGTTTAATCAAAGCGGAAGTGCTTAACCAGCCTTGGAGGTGATGGAATATGCGACACAAGGCCGGAGGGAAGGCGGGCGGACCGAATACTGCGCGCCGATGGATGGCATTGCTGCTGGGCCTGGCTGCGATCGGGCTGTTCCTGTTCGTTGTGGCTCCCGCGGCGGTCCGGGTGGCAGGGATAGGAAATGCCGTTGATGCGATCGCGCAGAAGGACATCGAGGCAGGCGCCTATTTCTATGCCGCTGTCAGCAGGGTTGGTGAGGCTGAGCTGTACGTTCGGCATACGCTGCAGTGAGCATCCAGGAGTGACGGCAGCAGGGCAATTGACCGATGATTCAGTGCGGCGGAAGATGCTGTTCCGCCGCATTTATTTATGCTATCATGCGGCATCATTCCGAAATCCGGAGGGCACGATGAGGCGAGCACTACTGACAGGCGCGGTGCTGCTGTTCCTGGCGGCACCGGCATCTGCGAAGTTCGATCCTTCCTTTTCCTGGACCACCATCGAAACGCAGCACTTCCTGGTCCACTATCACCAGGGCGGCGAGGAGACGGCGAGAAAAGCGGCGGCCATAGCCGAGGACGTCCATGCCCGCCTCGTTCCCCGCATCAAGTGGGAGCCGAAGCAGAAGACCCGCCTCGTGCTTGTCGATGCCATGGACGAGGCGAACGGCATGGCCTCGCCCATGCCGTACAACCAGATGATCATCTTCCTGACGCAGCCGCTGAGCGAGCCGGGCTTCGGGACCGTTTCCCATGACGACTGGCTGCGGCTGGTGATCACCCACGAATACGCCCACGTCCTCCAGCTCGACATGGTCAATGGCGGACTCGGCGGCGTTTTTCAGACCCTCTTCGGCAGGATCTATTTCCCGAACATGTTCCAGCCGGTCTGGATGACCGAAGGTCTGGCCACCTACGAGGAGACGGAGCTGACCTCGGGCGGCAGGGGCCGCTCCCCCGGCGCGGAGATGGTGCTGCGCATGGCCGTTCTCGAGGGGCCCTTTCCCTCTCTCGGCCAGGCCGCGGTGTTTCCCGATTCCTGGCCTGCGGGACAGGTGCCCTATCTCTTCGGCGAGTCCTTCAGCAGGTTCATTGCCGACCGGTACGGCCGGGACAAGCTTGCCGAGATCAGCACGACCTACAGCGGCAGGGGGCTGCCGTTCCTCGTGGATTCCACGGGACGCAGAGTCCTGAAGAGCACCTACGGCAAACTGTGGCGCGAGTGGAAGGAGGAGCTCACGATCAGGTTCGGGATGGCGGCCGAAAAGGTGAAGGCCGCCGGCCTGACCGCCTCCGCGCCGCTGACCAGCAGGGGCCACGTGAATGCAGCGCCCGCATTCTCGCCTGACGGAAAGCGGATCGCCTATTCCACGGCGAACAATGATGAATTTCCCTCCATCCGCATCATGGACCGCGACGGCGGCAATGACCGCGCACTGGTCGAAAATGTATTTCCGCGCTCCGCATCAGGCGACGGCCTTGCCTGGAGCGCTGATGGCAGCAGGCTCTACTTCACCAGGATAGAGGTGCAAAAGAACACCAATTATTATAGTGATATTTATTTCTACGATCTCAAAAAGGAAAAACTGCGCAGATTGACCCGGGGGCTTCGGGCCCGGGACCCGCATCCCTCGCCGGATGGCAAGCGCATCGTTTTCGTCGTGAATTCCCTCGGCCGGACGCGGTTGGCCATAGCGGACCTGCCGCAGGACCGGAGAAAGCAGATCAGCCCGGAGCGCGTGGCCTATGTGACGGACTGGAGCAGCAACCAGTATGCGTCGCCGCGTTTCAGCCCCGACGGCTCGCGGATTGCCGTGAGCGTCTGGCAGCCCGGCGGGAATCGGGACCTCTGGATCCTTGACAGCGCCGGTATGAAGCTTGCCGAAGTTGCGCGCGACCGGGCACTGGAAGGAGCGCCTGCCTGGAGCCCCGACGGAAAGTATCTCTATGTTTCTTCCGACCGGACCGGCATCTTCAACCTCCATGCCTACGAGGTGGGGACCGGAAAGCTCTTTCAGATCACGAACGTGCTGGGAGGGGCCTTCACGCCGGCGGTCTCGCCTGACGGACAGGCCATCGCCTTCTCGTCCTACAGCGCCAAAGGACATGATATTCACACCCTCGATGTTGACCCTTCGCAGTGGCGGGTGGCAGCG
>Ga0209212_1002771_pt1 | contig 24244 bp, 25 predicted proteins | sample RifGroC2_FD_183996 | JGI IMG/M metagenome (GOLD analysis project Ga0209212, IMG submission 183996) | Groundwater microbial communities from Rifle, Colorado, USA - Groundwater C2 (SPAdes) (version 2) | ecosystem: Environmental > Aquatic > Deep subsurface > Groundwater | place: Rifle, Colorado... | reverse complement strand
TCCTGACGCTCCAGTACATGAACTAGGCCCTCAAACCTGGTTGGCCAATCATCAAGATATTTTTGATCGCCAAACTTACCATCTTCAAATCGGTCGAAGCACCATTCGACACAACGATCCTCCCACCATTTTCTGACGAACTCTCCTCCGCCTCGTGTGAACGTCATGAATTGAACACAATACTGTCCGTTTACCGCCGAGTAGTCGTATTCAGGTGCATATGAATGGTCCGTGATCAGAACATGCTTTCCGGACGAATTGAATTCCTTGAAGATAGGCGCCGGATTTTTTCTGAACCAGATATCGGCATCGAGATATGTCACACGCATCACTTCTGCATCCGCCTCGAACACGAATCTTGGTGCGAACGGCGTCAATGTCCAGCAATATTCCCCTTTGCCTCGCCCCGGCTTGACCGCCAGCAATTCCGGCGTTTCGAGGCTACTCAACTTCAGGAGCCGAACTCTGGGCAGATCGAGCCTGGTCAACACATCATGGGCATCGTCATCGACACACAATATCCATAAAGTATAGTCTCCGACATTCCGCTCCATGGACTTGTGCAGCGCCAGCCCTTGGGGCAGGAACAGGCTGTCGAACAGCGTGACATAGTGCTCCATCACGCCCCCCGGAAGGAATTCACTGCGGCAATAACCGCATTAATATCGTCATCGCTCATCTGCGGATGGCATGGCAGCGACAGGCATGTCGCGGCATGGCGTTCGCTGTTGGACAACCCATGCGGATCGCAAGCCAGTTCGCGGCAAGGCTCTTGTTTATGCATAGGCACAGGATAATGGATCAACGACTGGACGCCGTATTCCTGCAAGTGAGCCTGCAGCGCGTCGCGCCGGTCGCTGGTAACTACAAACAGATGATAGACATGGGCGGACGGCTCTTCGGGAAGGGCGGGCTTGCAAACCAATGAGGTATCGATCTCAGCCATGTATGTCATGGCTATTTGCCGGCGACGAACCGTAAATTCCGGCAACCATTTCAGGCGCTCGGACAGCATCGCCGCATGAATCTCGTCCAGGCGGCTGTTCATGCCCAGTTCGGGATGATGGTAGCGGACGCTTTGCCCGTAGTTGCGCAATCGACCTGCGCGTTCCGCAATTCTTTCGTCGTTGGTAACGAGCATTCCGGCGTCTCCCGGAGCGCCTAGATTCTTGGTCGGGTAAAAACTGTATGCCCCGGCTGCGCCAAAACTGCCGGCGACTTTGCCATGCCATGCCGCCAGATGGGCCTGCGCACAGTCTTCGATCAACGCGATTTCACGTTGCGCGCAAAGCTCGACCCAGGCCGTCATGTCGCGAACCTGGCCGTAGAGGTGAACCAGCAGCACCGCCTTCGTCCTGGATGTAATGCAGCGTTGCACGCTATCTTTCGACAGCAAGGCGGTCTGCGGCTCGATGTCTGCCAGCACCGGTATCGCTCCGGCGCGTATGATCGCCAGCACCGTGGCGAACGCGGTCATCGGCGTGGTGATGACCTCGTCGCCCGGCCCGATGTCGTGCGCGCGCAAGACGATCTCGATCGCATCCATGCCGTTCCCCACGCCAACGGCGCGATTCACGCCACAGGTGGTCGCCCATTGTTTCTCGAAGATGGCCACTTCGCTACCCAGCACATACCAACCGGATTCCAGCACCCGGCGCGCGGCACCCAGCATGGCTTCGCGCAATTCCGGCGGTTCTGCCTTGAAATCATTCATCAGAATCATGCCTGTTCGTCCCAGTAGTGGCGATGATGCGCCCGATAGTATTCCATGGTCCGCAGCAGCCCCTCGCGCAGGCCGACTTGCGGCTGCCAGCCCGTCTCGCCCGCAAACAAAGAATAATCGCTGTAGTAATCCCCGATATCGATCGCCTTGCGCTCCGCCGGAAACGGCACCAACTCGAAAGTTCCGCCATAACCCAAGCCGACCATCATCTCGGCCAAGTCCTTCAGGCCGACCACTTCGCTGCTGCCCAGATTGTAAACCTTGCCATTGGCATTGTCGGTTGCGCCCGCGAGCAGCAAGGCATCGACGCAATCATCCACATAATTGAAATCGCGTAACTGCATACCGTCACCGAATACCTTGATGGGTTTTCCTTCAATCAGCGAGCGAACCCAGATGCCGAGAAATGTCTGCCTCGCGTCCTTTACGCGCATCCCCGGCCCATAGGTGTTGGTCAACCGCAGCGCACAAGCACGGATACCGTAGACGTTGTTGTAGAGCAGGTGATACCACTCGCCCGCCAGTTTGTTGATGCCGTTTACATCGACCGGCCTGATCGGATGTTTTTCGTCTACAGGCAAATAGTCTGGTTTGCCGTAAAGCTGGCGTGTGCTGGCGAACACGATCTTGATGCCGGGGTTGGCCTTGCGACAGGCCTCGAGTATGGAGAGCTGCGCGGCCGCATTAATGTCGAGATCTGTCTGCGGATCGCTCATCGAATCCATGTGGCTGGTTTGACCCGCCAGATTGAACAGATAATCCTTGCCGCTCAGCAAATACGACATCGCAAACGGATCGCGCACATCGCACACATTCACCGTAACCTTGTCGCGGATGTCATCGATATTGAACGGATTGCCGCCGTACTGCGGAATCAGGCTGTCGACCAGAGTCGCCTCGGCACCCTGCACAACCAGTGCACGTGCAAGATTGGAACCAATAAAGCCTAGGCCGCCGGTAATAAGAATTTTTTTGTTTGCGTAATGATTCAATGCGTCTTCTCCGCGAGAACAACATGATCCAGGAATAAATCCGGATTGTCGGGCAGCAACTTCCCGGCCAGAACGCCAAGTATATTAATCAATGCCATCACGGTAACGGTCAAAGCCAACTTGATCGGCATCGGCAAATTTTGCGTAATCTTATAAAGATACGCATTGCCTAATTGGAACAGGATCGATGCATCTGCTGCCAATTTCCTATGTTGAAGAATTTTAAATTCCTGTTTCTCCAATAATGACTGTAACCCAAAACTGGAATACCGAGCATAGTCGTAAGGCTGTTCGTGTTCATCCCATACGAATGGCACCGTCAGCAATAATCTTCCACCGGGTTTCAATACCCGATTGATTTCACCAAGGAACACGTCAGGATTGAAAACGTGTTCCAGCACTTGGTTGCACAGTATCGAATCAAACGCAGCATCTTCAAATGGAAACCGCCCGCCATCGTATAGATAGTCTGCAATCCCACGTTTTCGTGTTGGTTCGCTGTCGATATCCAATCCGGCGTAATCGGCAACGTTGAATAAAGACCGATAGGGCTTTGTGCCGCAACCTACGTCCAGCAACCTGCCCGATAACGATGGCGCAAGATCGGTCATTGCATTGCCCAATCCGGCGCGCGCGAAATAAAAAGGATTGAGAAAGATTCCGACGATTCCGGGGAAAAACTGTTGTCGTCGATAATATTTCTTTGCCCAATCTAACATGCGCGCCTCCTGCGTAATCCGAGGCGCCGCAAAACCGTCCCTCCGACTCGCCTTGTCGCCGTACGCACGAACTGCCACGTAAAATAGTTTCTCAAAATGAGCGCCCGCATTGCTTGAGGGGACAAAACGTACTGCCTACCCATTTCTTCTTTTATCACGCTCTCGTCCATCCGCATGGCTTTTTCGAAAGCATCATCAAACTGAGTGGTGGCTGAAATCATCTCGTCAGTGATGTGGGGATTGCCACGATTCATTACGATTGATTGAACATCGATACGCACCGGGGCAAGCCCAAGTTCCGACGCATATAACACCCCACTGCCCAGCTCGCTATAGATACAGTGTTTCTTACCATGCACATGACCAATAAAGTTGCGTAAAAATTTCTCATCATATAGCGTACCGTTTGACACCACGCTGAAACCCGCCCGCTCATACACACCAACGGTATGCTCATCCATGTCGAGATAGTAAAGCATGACAGTGATTGGCTTCAGCTCATCATCCATCTGGGCCAAATGATTAACGTAGCGCTCAAGCGAATATTCCGTTTTCCCCAGATGCGATGAATGAGGAGGAATACATATGCTTCCCTGAGGAGCGCTGATAGCAAGCTCATCTCTCATCGTCTCCATCATGTAGTAAAAGAATGAACCCGTGACTCTTATTTGGCCGCCCGGATAATATCTTTCTAGCTCCTTTGCAAGACGGGATGACCAGACCCATATTTCAGGAGGCCTTGCCGAGGCTTCAAACGCATGCGCAAACCTCTGCCATCCATGCTGGACGGCAACTGGCAATGGCAGAAATGAAGGCAGGCCTGCATACCTGAGTAGAATTTTTCTTATTCCGTAAAAGCTGGAACCCGGGAACATCAGTTAACTCCTACGGCGAATACCGCGCTATACATTTGTTCGGATGTCTCAATTTATCGTTTTATATTTCTGCTCCGAAATAGTGCCTCTGCTAAGATCCAATCGGCTTCGTCATCAATATCCACCGCATTACTCTTTGGAATGACATAACCGATAAACCCCTCATCGCTGCCAGCGCCTTCGGACTGCATCACCACTCGGGCCGGAAAAACAACGAACACCCCGGCATCAAAATATTTTTTCCCCAAATCTTGAGATCTAACCGAGAACATCCCCGGTTGTACGGGCGTCATTTTTCCATCTGTCGCGCGACTGAAAGCCCACTCGATAGGTGCCGGATATTCGGCTATTGACAACACCGGACTCTCACCGCCCGCTTGATCAAATAACTGCGCCGCCTGTTGCAGATCCGAGGGTTCAACCAAAGGGGCACAAGCCATCAGTAGCCAAGCTTGATCGAACTGCCGTCCTGAGGATGCGTATGTTTCCATCACATACTTCAAAACGGGCATGATTGGCGCATGATCGTCCGCCAATTCCGGTGGGCGCATGAACTCGATGCCAAACCCAAGGTTTTCTACTGTTTCGCGTATTGTCTCGCTGTCGGTGCTTACGTGAATTTCATCGAACAACTCGCTTTCTTGGGCGGCTTGCAAGATATGAGCAATCATTGGTTTGCCACAGAAATCGCGAATATTCTTGTTGGGTATCCGTTTCGAGCCGCCTCGCGCCGGAATAATTGCAATTCGTTTTGTCATCAGCAAAGCGCTCCGTTATTCCAATTTTGTTCGATACAAATCAATGCATTGATCGCAATATCTATATTCGTATCCAAAGTGGCAAAACTTCAACTTCCTTGTTTCTTATCGAGTGGCTGAGAAAGTTCGCTCAGTTGTTCGATATGAATACTAGAAAGCAACCCTTGTTCGGTGAGATAGGCCTTGTCACACACAATCTTCTTCGTATCCCACTTGAGCGTATCGAGGCAAAAGAACCAAATATCCTCCTGCATCTCTATGCGCCGCAATCGCACTAGCATTTCTTCAGTCAACAGATCACGCCGTATCACGCTCACCCCGCCGTCGTCACACACCGCGATGCCGCCCTCATATGCATCACGCAATTGTTTTTCGAGATCTTGCGGATATGGCTCATCACTTGGAACATTGAAACAGCCCAATGGGCTCACCCCCTCGGCCCACACCGCATACCCCTCGCGGCGCAACCTAGCTGCATCTCTCACCAATCCCTGAACAACGACGGCCGCAGCCCCCTTGTAGAGAAGGATGTACTTTGAAACCAAGTCGCCGATGATGGCCCGGTTGTCGCAGTTGTGCGGGAAGATGATGACGACCTCGCCTTTTTGCACGTCCCGTATCTGTTCGTGGACCGCATAATTCGAATTGTTCGCAGTAAAGATAGGGCGCACCCGTCCCACGCGAAATTGGTTGAAATTGATCGGCCCCACCCTTGGGAGGACACCTGTCTTACCCAGCGCATCCGCAACCTCGGTCGTCGAAACACGATTGGCGATGCAATACTCGAGTATCTTTTCTTGGTAGCTCATGCATGCTCCTTTGCGATTTTTACAGTGCGGTTACTCGGATCTTATAAGTTGCACTGTGAACTCATACAGTGGGTAATCGTGCAGCAAATTGGCGCGCTTTGAAATTTTCATTGCATTTGAAAAGATCGACTCCGGCTGATAGTGCTGATTCTTCTCCAACTCAAAGTCGACGTACTTTGTTAGAAAATTCAAGCAAGCCGCCTCGCGCGACAACTCGAACATACGCTTCATTGTTTCATGGGCATACGCCTCGATTCCCGGCACCTTAAAAGAGAGTGCGCCGGAAAGCACCGCAATATCGACTTGCGGCAAATCGACAGCAAAAATATCTCCCACATGGAATTTTCTGCGATTATTACCGCAAGTTGCATGAGCTTCACCGATCAACTTCTCCGCAATATCGATCCCAATGTAATTGAACTCGCCGCCCGTCTGCTGTTCTAGAAACGGGATCAAATCACCCAGACCGCAACCGACATCAAGGATTGTTTTTCCCTTCGGATTCAGCCCGCGAAACAAAACCTCGAAACGCAATCTTTGCGACTGCTCACTACCCCAGCCGACCGTTTTAATATCTCGCCCATGCTGATCGAAGCGCTTGTTATAAAGTTCGGCTGCTTTCGTCGTGTCGATGATATTCACAGATCGCTCCACCCAAAAAAATCCAGGGCATTCAAACCCATGATTTTGCCCAAAGCTTCCTTGTCCAATCCTTGGCCGCTCAAATAGTCCAGTGTTCCGTCCAATGAAGCCGATATCGTCCGATCCGGGTAATCCGAACCATAAAAGATACGCTGGAATTTCATGCTGCGCATTGCATACACCATGTCAGTCGGCACGGAACTATTCTGGTAATAGAGCAAGGAATACGAAAAATCGAAATAAACGTTCGGCAGACGCTTGGCCAACATCATAAAGTCGATTACATGATGACCGCCCATATGCGCCCAGATCATCCGCGTCTTAGGGCAGCGCTGGGCGAGTGCCGCATATTTGAGCGGCGAGAAGCCGTGCATCAGGTGCGTGCCATCAGGGAAGGCATCAATAAGCACCGGCACATTCATCTCGCCCGCCACCCGCACAAGACGCGCCGTCCTTTCATCATCGACTTCAAATCCCTGAAGACGCGGATGCAGCTTCAGCCCGATGTAACCCAACCTCTCGACACCATCGCGCAAAAGGCGTTCTGGATCGCCTTTGTTCGGATGCACGTTAATGAACCCCCTCAAGCGCGAGTAGCCCGAAATCGCCTCGGATACTTCTTCCGCCGACCATGGTTGAGCCTCCAGTTGCAGAACGATTGCGCGCGCAATCCCTGCTTCCGCCAGTTGCCGATCCAACTCGCGAACAGCCCCCTGAGCCGTCCCATCGAATTTGTCATCCAGATGCAGGTGGGTATCAACGATCACGCCATCTCCTTGATCTCAAAAGTAATGAGGCGTTCAGCTTCGTCGGCAAGCTCCTGTGCCTGTCTGGGAGTCGCTGCGCAACTCAGAATGTAGCCGAGGCGGTCGCCGTCCACGGATGCCTGATGGAACCGGTCTCCCACATGAGCGAAAGGGGCCGCTTCAACGCCGCTAATCGAATTGGCCCGCTCAAATCCAAAGATGTTGCATAACACCCCCGGCCTTGAGGGAAAGAACCGCAACACGGCTGACTTCTTCAAGTTGGTGACTTCACCAACCGGGCGGCCTACCGCCTGGAGTGCGGTCAGGCGCGCGATATTAACCCCGCTTATTGTCGGCACGAATCCGTCAAAGACCATGAAGCCGCCGCCACGTCCCGCGACTTCGACCAGCCCGACGCTCCCGTCATTCTTCAGTATCGCCTCCGCATGGCCTGGCCCCTCGGTGTATCCCAAGGCGCGAAATGCAGCCACGACAGCGTCAGCTATGCGCGTGACAACTTCTTCAGAACGCTCCGGTGTGGCCAGTTCTCGTGCGACGGTACCACGTGTACCTTCGACCTTCTTCTTTTCGGTCACCGCCAATACGTGAACCGCCCCATCGGCTGCAAAAACCTCAACCGTGAACTCGGTCCCTTCCATGAACTCTTCCAGGATAGCTTGGCCGGATCGCGAGAACTGGAACGCGCGCGCCACCGCATCTATTAGCCCTTCATCGGCAGACTCGATCTTGGTCACGCCCCGGCTGCCCGACGAATCCGTGGGCTTGATAATCAGAGGGAAACCGAATTCAGGCATTGCCTCCAACACCTCGCCAGCGTCCCGAAAAACGGCCCATCTAGGTCCGAGCACACCTTTCTCGGTCCAGATTCTTCTCTGTATTGCCTTGTCGATGAGTCGCCGGCTCAACTCCGTACGCGGCCCAGGCAAGTCAAACTCTTCTCGTATGCGTGCCGCAAGCATCATCCCGACCTCGGAAACAAAGCTCACTGCCCCCTGAATATTCTTATCAAGAGAACGCAAAGTACGAATGATTGCCTCATAGTCGCCCAATTCCATATGGAGTACCTGATCAGCATCTGCAAAACCTTCTGCGTGGGCATCCGCATCGATGGCCAGCACCTTCAATCCCGCAGCGCGCGCTTCCCTGATTCCATGGCGTTGCCACCGCCCCGCAGTGACCGCAACCAGCCAAATTTCATCTTGATTCATATTAGATTCCGAACGATGGACGAAACACGCGACGCGCCGCGACCATCGACTAAGTTAGCCCCTCTCTCCGCGATTGCGCCAAGTTCTTTGCAATCAAACTCGCGCAGGCCGCCCAGACCGATACCAAGCACCGCTCCGCGCTCTTCTGCGAAACGGGCAATCTTCATTTCCGCCTCTGTTTGTGGCAACACAAAAGCAGCCTTACCCATGCACATTGCCTCAAACAGGCATCCGCCACCATTGGTCACCGCCCAATCGCTTGCGGCCAGCAATTGCGGCAGGTCTGTCGGATTGACAAGGACTCGATAGCCATCGCCCGCATCCTTGTTTACAGCCAGCGGCCCCTGGACCAGAGTCACATCCAATCCTTGCCGGCTCAACTGACGTGCCGTCTCATGACCCTGGTTGAGCAGATCTCCGCCACCGAGAAACACAAGTACACGCTTTGCGCCGTGCGTCGCGGACGCTCCATGGAACGAGGCAATCTCTTCGCGTATCAGGATGTACTCGAAACCCACATGCACCTCTCTGGTGCCGCGAACCTCGCCGTGCGGATATACCGCGATATTCACATCCGGCACCGTTTCTCCGAACCAGTCCAGCGCCACCGAGACCTGACCACATGCATGAGCCTCGCGAATCCTGTCATCTATCGCACATGGTGAATCGAATATCTGGATGCCTGCCGAACGACCCGCGAACATCGGTACCGACAACCAGCGCGAAGCTTCTTCAGAAAGCCCCTGGATACGAACATCCATCCCATCTCGCTCCAGTCGGGCCGCCAAGGTCAACGAGCGGCGAATATGCCCGTAGCCCACTCTGTCGTTCCCTTCACAGAGGATTTCCACCAAAGGCCGGCCCTTCATTCAAGCACTTCCCAGCTTAGTCTGTCGCCGACTTGCAGGTCACGGGAAGCCCGGCGACCAAGAACCTCCTTGTAATATTTGGGATGCAATCCGAATGAGGGGCGGACAGACTTGATGTTTGCTTCTGTCACGGCTTCACCCGTCTTGATCGGGGCTGCCACGTAAAGCGAACGCCTGCCGCGCAAGCTGGACTTGGCGCTGGGCGTGATGTCATAACTCACTTGACCAAGCACCTTTTCCGTCCAGCGAATATCTTGCACCAAGCCTGCGAACCCCATTTCACCCAGCGAGAAGAAGGAGTCGACCGTCTCTTGACCATCATCAAGGGTGAAGTGTTTTTCGATCAGGCTAGCACCCAGCGCAACCGATGCGATGGCCGTCACCGTGCCCATCGTGTGGTCTGACAAGCCGGAGAGCACGCCAAATCGTGCCGCCATATCGGATATCGTGCGCAAGTTCGCCTCCTCAGGCGGCGCCGGGTAGGCTGTGGTGCATTTGAGCACGACGATCTCCTTGGCGCCTGCACTGCGTAGTGTTGAGAGGGCAAGCTCAATATCCGCAAGCTCAGCAATTCCTGTCGAGATAATCACTGGCTTCCCTGTTCGAGCGACCCTTTCCAGCAGAGGGATATGCGTAATTTCCGGGGAGGCGATCTTGTAGGCCGAAGCATTTAGCTCTTCCAGCAGATCGACCGACGACTCGTCGAATGGGCTGGAAAATACTTCCAGATCCAGCCTTCTAGCCTCACGAAATATTTCCGCATGCCACTCCCATGGCGTATACGCCTCGTTGTACAAATTCCACAAGGTCGAATAATTACCCCATGGCGACGTACCCGGAATCCGAAAATCCTCACGGTCACACTTCAGCGTGATCGTATCGGCCGTGTATGTCTGCAGCTTGATCGCATCTGCCCCGGCACGCTTGGCAGACCGCACTATCTCCAGCGCACGCTCGAGCGTTCCACCATGATTGGCTGACATCTCGGCAACGAGAAAAGTCGGGAAGCCCGATCCAAGGGTGTGCTTGCCTATGCGAATTTGCATTTCGCTTATCAGTTGAATTTTCGGAAGACCGGCTTGACCGCCGCACCAATCAAGGCGGATTCCATTCCCGGCCCCTCGGCTGCATTCTTCATGACCAACAAGGCATCGCGGATACACTCGACTGCAAAATCGATGTTTTCCTTCTTGTGCGCATAGCTGGGAACCACATATGGCATCAACAGGCCACGCGCAACCGTTTCCTGCAGGAACAATGTTCTCGCAGTCATCGATATGTTCCCTGACTCATCATTGAAGGAGAATGCCGGCTTCACGCCGAAGCCGCTTACATTCACATATTTCTCTGCCCCCACGTCCTTCGCTGCCGCGCGAACGCCATCCATCAATAGCTGTCCGCTTTTCCAGAAGTGGTCGATGATGTTGTGTTTTTGGATCTCCTTGATCGTGGTGATGGCCGCTGCTAGGCTGTGCGTCTCACCGCCGTGCGTTGTCGACAATAGGAAGACGCGCTCCTGTTCATGATCGATGCCGCCGATGTGCATGATTTCTTTCTGTCCCACCAGAGCGCTGGTCGAGAAGCCGTTAGCCATCGCCTTGCCGAATGCGCTCAGGTGCGGCATCACTCCCACCACTTCTTGCGCACCGCCAAGGGCGAACCTGAATCCGGAAACAACCTCGTCAAAAATCAGCAGTGCGCCGTTCTTTTCGCACAACGCCTTGAGCTTTTCCAGGAATCCATCTTGCGGCTCTTCGAAGGACAATGGCTCAAGCAGAAAGCATGCGATCTGCCCGGGATGCTGGTCAAATAACTGCTGGCAACTATCGAGATCGTTGTATTTGAATTTCAGCGTAAGCGCCTGTACCTCCTCCGGCACCCCGCGCGTCAGCACGGTCGACCCGATGAACCAGTCATGAATCGCATTAAAGGCATCATCCTGGCAGCGGACTACATATTTCCGCCCGGTATATGCACGGGCCAGCTTTACAGCAGCAGTAACAGCATCCGAGCCATTCTTGCCAAACTTGACCATCTCAGCCGAAGGAATGATGTCCACCAACAACTCCGCCAACTCGCCCTCGATAATGGAGGGCCTACAGAAATTCACACCCCGCGTGATCTCTTTGCGGACCGCATCCAGAACAGGCTCATACGCATGCCCAAGTGTGACCGTACCCAGCGACATCGCCAAGTCAGTAAACTCGTTCCCGTCAACATCCCACAGGGTGCAGCCCAGGCCACGATCAATGATTTTTGGGGCGTTGGCGGGAAATTGATCGTCGCCTTTACTGTAGGTATGCGCGCCGCCTGGAATCAAACGCTTAGCCTTCTCGGCCAACACGTTGTTTTTTTCATATTTCAAATCTTTGACTTTCATGATTTGACACTTCCTTTAAGAAATTCGTTGTACAAAACATGCCGCCTGTCATTGCGAACAGGAAAGGCATCTTGACATTCTTTCACCATACCTTTTTCAATTTCGATCACACGCAGACCTTCGCCAGATGCAATATAGTTTACCTCTGACCCATCGGGAGCAAAGGCGATGGAGCTTTCCGCGTACTCCAGATTGTTCCCATCCAGTCCGATTCTATTTACACCAATGATGTACACCTGATTTTCGATGGCGCGTGCCTTCAGCAGCGTCCTCCAGTGGTCGATACGCCTCGCGGGCCAATTGGCGATGTTGATGATGCATTCACATTGATCGGCCATTGCCTGCCACAACAGCGGAAATCTCAAGTCATAACAGATAGTCAACCCGAATTTGAGCCCTTCAAATTCAAACGTAGAAAGCTTTTCTCCGGCCGTGATGTAGCGGCCCTCTCCGGCCGGTGAGAACGGATGAACCTTCCCATAACGGCAAAGCAACTCTCCGTTCCGACCATAAGCCAGTGAGCAATTCTGGAAGCGATCCCGATCCTTCAATACCACGCCCGCTATCACACACAGATTGTGCCTGCTTGCCATATCGGAAAAACTCTTCATTGATTCCGACGCGTTTGTTTCTTCCGCCACGTCGGGTATATTCAATGTAAAGCCCGTCAGAGTCATCTCCGGCAAGACCAGAATATCTGCCCGCAGTTTCACCGCGCTTTCAACCAGCTCGTTACAGATTGTCAGATTGGCCTGTTTGTTTTCCCAAACCTGATCCATCACCGATAGCGCGATTCTCATAATTGATTCCAGCGCGCAGGGTTCAATAAATCGAGGTCATTGGTTTGAACATCTTCCGGAATAGCCGGCATCAACCCCTCTGAGGCTTGAAGGATCTCTTTAAGTTGAGCCAGACTATCCAGACCGATTACCACCTTGTTTATCTCCGGAAATGACAGGGCATAGCGAAGACATGCCTGCAACGGAGACAGGCCCACATCCTTCAGCCAAGCATCATATTTCGTCCAGAGAGAAGCCCAGCGCTCAAATTTCCTGGGGCGCTCATCAGGGCTCATCAAGAGCAGGCCTTGAAGAAAGACCGAACGCGCATGCAGCTCCGTATCTTGCTGCCTGAGGCGTTCCAACCATCCGGTATGGATCAAACGGCGATCCATGAAATGGAAAGGGGCCTGCACCAGATCCAACCGATATCGACTGCACAGGCTATCGAGCTCCGAGGGATCGTAAATCGAAACCCCGATCTTTTTCACTAGGCCATCCTGCTTCAGTTCCTGCATCGCGTCATACAACCGTGCGCCGTCACATTCCAACAGATTCTGCGATCGATGAAGCAGTAGACCGTACAAACTGGTGCAATTTAAGCGGTGCAGAGAGCCCTGAACTGAACTCACCGCCCATTCGGCCACATCACCACAGCCCTCAGGTATCGCAGGCAATTTAGTTACCACCTGCCAGCCTTGGGTGCCTATCTCTCCCAGCCGTTGCTCGCTGTTTCCGTATGCGATCGCCGTATCGAGAGTGTCTATACCGTTTGACTGGGCATAGCCAAGAATCGCTGCCGCCCCTTCACGCGAAACTTGCCCTTGTGAATTGGCGATTCCGTAAGGCACTCCGAACTGGACCGTACCCAGTGCAATTTTTGCCTTCTTATCTATGAATAAACTCATCTCGTAGCATGCCTAACCAGAAACCGCCAATTCGTCGTCCATCCAGCACAGTGTTCTTTCTGAAATACCCCTCGACGGTATATCCCACCTTCAAAAATGCCCTAAGTGAGGCTGTATTTTCATCGCAACAGCCCGCCTCGACCCTGACAAGATCCAATTCATCGAATGCCCATTTTGTTACGGCCGAAATCGCCTCGGTCGCCAATCCCTTGCCCCAATATGCCTTCTCTCCGATGAATAGGCTCAATTGCCCGCTTGAGTAAATGCTATTGATGAACCCTATCTTGATGTTGCCGATATGCAGGCCAGTGCTTCTGTCAAACATCCCCCAAAGATGGCTATTTGGATCAGCATTAGTCTCTCTTACAAATGCGCCACATGACTCAAGGGTGTGGTTTGAGAAACGAATCTCGAGATAGCGATTCACTTCTGGATCGTTCAGCCAGTACACATATCTTTCGGTCACATCATCCTGACCAAGCGGACGAAATAACAATCTTTCAGAAGTAAACTGCTTCAAAGGCATGCCTTTAGCTCATCGACAATCTTGGACTGTTGCTGGCTTGTCAGCCCCGAAAATACGGGCAAACTGATCGCTTCCTGGTAATAGGCCTCGGCAACGGGGAATTCACCGCGCTTAAATCCAAACTTCTGATAGTAGGGCTGGGTATGCACGGGGATGTAATGCACATTCACGCCGATTCCCGCAGCCCGCAAAGCGTCAAATACTGCACGCTTACGGTTATTTGGCACTCGAATCGGATATAGGTGGTAGGCCGAGTAACTGTCGGAGTGTTGCCACGGCGGAGTAATTGGAAGGTCTGTTAACGCTTCGTCATAGCGCCTGGCGATAGCGTGACGTCTGGTAACGAATTCATCTAGTCGCTGCATTTGGCTCAAACCCAATGCCGCCTGTAATTCGGTCATGCGGTAGTTGTAGCCCAGATCGATCTGCTGGTAATACCAGGCGCCATCCGGCTCATGGGTCATCTCGTTCGCATCGCGAGTGATGCCGTGGCTGCGCAGCAATTGCATGCGCTTCGCCAGATATGCGTCGTTGGTCATGGCCATGCCACCTTCTGCCGTGGTGATGATCTTGACCGGGTGAAAACTGAATATGGCGATATCGCTGTATCGACAATTGCCGATCACCTCTCCTCGATATTTGCCGCCTATCGCATGCGATGCATCTTCTATGATCTTAAAGCCGTATCTCTGCGCGAGTGCGTGTATCACCGCCATGTCACAGGACTGTCCGCACAGATGCACCGGAATCACCACCTTGGGTAACTTGCCCGACTTCTCAGCATGCTGCAACTTTTCGGTCAAATGCTCGACACTCATGTTGTATGTGCGCGCATCGATATCGACGAAATCAATTTCAGCGCCACAATACAACGCGCAATTGGCGCTGGCCACAAAGGTGATGGGACTTGTCCACACGACATCACCGCGCCCCACACCCAAGGCCAGACATGCGATGTGTAAAGCACTCGTGGCACTGTTCACCGCCACTGCGTGTTGAACCCCACAATAATTCGCAAGACATTTTTCAAATGCTGGTACTGCGGGACCTTGCGTCAAATAATCCGAGCGCAGCACATCGATGACGGCCTGGATGTCGCCCTCAGAAATATCTTGCCGTCCATACGGAATCATGGTGGTCATATCTTGCCGATTTTTTCCCGATTCTGAGCTATCCATGCTTGTAACACTCCGACGCTCATCCACTCAGAGTTGTTATCCGAACTGTAGTTGAATCTCTCTGATACTTTCGCTCCATCCTTGATCCGCAAGGGATCGTTGCTCCAGCCGTGTATGGCGGGCAATATTTTGTAATGATCCGGGTACTCGTAGGTATAGAGCGCATCTTCAGTTCCAATCATTTGCTCGTGCAGTTTTTCGCCAGGCCGAATTCCGACGATTTCATGTTCTGCGTTAGGCGCGCAGGCCAATGCAACATCAGTTATTTTCATCGATGGAATCTTTTTGACGTAGATTTCCCCACCGACCATATCTTCAAAGGCATGCCAAACCAGTTCAACGCCTTGCTCCAGTGTAATCATGAAGCGTGTCATGCGAACGTCGGTTATGGGCAATGTGCCTTTATCTGCAATCGACAAGAAAAATGGAATGACAGAACCGCGCGATCCCATCACATTGCCGTATCTTACAACCCCAAAACGTGTTTCATGTGCTCCCGCATAGGAGTTTCCCGCAACGAATAGTTTATCTGAGGCAAGTTTGGTGGCCCCATAAAGATTGGCTGGGCTGCTTGCCTTGTCTGTTGATAACGCGACAACTCTTTTCACCTTGCGATCAATACAGGCATCGATCAAATTCATCGCACCAATGATATTGGTTTTTACGCATTCAAATGGGTTGTATTCGGCAGTAGGCACGATTTTGGTCGCGGCCGCGTGAACCACATAATCAATGCCATCCAATGCGCGCGATAACCGTTCTTTATCCCTAACATCCCCGATGAAAAATCTTACTCGCGAGTCATTTCCGTAAAACTTGGCCATTTCCCATTGCTTCATCTCATCCCGCGAGTAAATCACCAAGCGGCGTGGGTTATATTTTGCCAACGTCATTGGAACGAATGTGTGGCCAAACGACCCTGTTCCGCCGGTGATGAGTATGGATGAATTGCTAAGCATGATTGCTATTTCCTTATATTTCTGCAGCACTCATGCTGCCTGATTGACGATTTCCTGATATGTGCCGGTTCGCTTGATTTCGCCGCCACTTAATTCCACCAGATATGTGCAGTTCCTCAGCGTTGTAAGGCGGTGAGCGATGATGATGATGGTAAGGTCGTCAGCAAGGCCCTCGATGGCCTGCATGACTGCTAGTTCGGTTTCGTTATCTAGCGCACTTGTGGCCTCGTCGAAGATAATAACATCAGCCTGCTTATAGAGCGCGCGTGCAATTCCGATACGCTGGCGCTGCCCGCCGGATAGCCGAACCCCTCGCTCTCCGACAGGAGTTTGATATTGCTTGGGCCAGGACTCGATAAGGTCAGCAATCTGAGCCTGTTTCGCCGCCCGCCTGACACAGCCTTGATCAATCTGGTCTTTGGGAATGCCAAAGGCGATATTTTCTTCGATGGTGCTGTCGGTCAAAAAGATGGATTGTGGAACATGTGCGACGTGAGCCTGCCAAGCGCGACCGTTGCTTGGAATAACGGCCTGCCTATCGATTTCCAGCGTCCCTTCTGTGGGCGGCAACAGACCCATAACGATATCAAGCAAAGTGCTTTTTCCACTTCCTGTTTCTCCGATAATGCCAATACGGCCACCTTTGTCGATGGTCAGATTAATACCCCTAAGCACCCAAGGAGTCTGCGGGCTGTAACGAAACGAAAGTTGTTTCAAGTCAATTTGCTGCTGGAATGGCAGCGGCTTGGCCGCAGGTTGATCCGCATACTCGGGCAATGATTGATCCAATAGCTCTAGCACATCTTGTAGTGAAGCCTGCCCGCCACGAAGACCAGACCACGAACCATAAGCTTGCTGCAATATGGGTAACAAACGCTGTGCACTAAACGCCAAAGCACCGAGGATAGGAATGGCAGTGTTAATGCCGCTTGGTTGCTGAGCCAGCGCATAGGCCAGTACGGCGATAAGCACCATACCTAATACTTCCATTGCATATCTTGGACTCGCACTGATGAAGTAGCTACGGCCTTGGGCTTGACGTAAATGAATATCCGCATTGTTGTATATTTGGCAGTAAGCAGCCTGACTACCGTCAATCAACACATCTCGTATCCCCCCTAGCCCCTCCTGCAACGCTTTGATAACATTCGTCGACTCGCTGGCAATGCATTGGCTATCGACCATCAACTGCTTGCGAGCTAAGCGAATGATTAACGTATAGATCGCACCGAACCCGCCAAACGCAACCAGCGCAATAACGGGATCAATAATAATCAGCGCTATCAAGATGGCAACCAGCATGATGCCAGCGCTAATAAGTGTCAAAGTCGGCACGATGACACTATTAATCACAGTATTGGTTTTACCAGAAATGCCGTTGATTACCTCGCTGCTATTACGGGCAACATGAACCGTATATGGCTGGTAAAGAGTACGGCGGTAAATGTTCACGCTCAAATCCATCCCCATTGCAAAGGATAGGCGGGTACTAGCCCAGAGCAATAGCAAACGCATTACGCCCGCCAGCAGAGCAATCAAGCCAAAAGCAATTGTGATCGGCAGCAAAAGCTGCTCCGCTGAAGTAATGCCAAAGAATTGGATCGTGGACTGGGCTGCATGATGCTCAAAAACACGGTCTGGCGAAGTCAAAATGGCAAGGAACGGCAATATCGACCCAATGCCAAGAATTTCCGTAAACGACGTTAATACCATTAAAATGGACAAAAGGCCAAATTGCCTACGGCGCCGCGAACCAATGTGGCGCCAAAGTTCGCCTAAAAGCTCAGGGAGTGAGCGAATAATTTGCATAGATTCAAATCTTGCTCAGCATGTCCTGATACGACGATGCGATGCCCGCCTTTAAGGGCATCTTGCGCTGCCAGCCCAGCGAATTGATGCGCGACACATCCATCAGCTTGCGCATCGTCCCGTCCGGCTTGCTGGCATCGAAGGTCAGCTCGCCCTCGAAGCCCACTACGTCCCTGACCAGCTCCGCCAGCTCGCGGATGCTCAAGTCTTCGCCACAACCCACGTTCACCAAAGGCGGCATTGAGGACTGAGGACTGAGGACTGAGTCAAGCTGTTCGTCTGGCTGGTTCAAAAGAAAAATGCAGGCCTCTGCCATGTCGTCGCTGTACAGGAATTCGCGTCTTGGCGTGCCCGTGCCCCACAGGGTAACTCCGGACTGAGGACTAAGGACTGAGGACTGAGTTAAATCAGGGCTGAGGGTTGAGGACTGGGGTGAATCAGGGATGAGGACTGAGGGGCGAGGACTGAGGCCGAGCATCTTACGGATGTCGTCGGGGATTGTTCCGTGTGCGGCTTCGTCCTGCATGATGCCGGCCAAGTCACCCTGTTGAGCAAGTTTGGCGAGGTGAAATTTGCGGATCAGCGCCGGCAGAACGTGCGAGTTATTCAGGTCGTAGTTGTCGCCGGGGCCGTACAGGTTGGTCGGCATCGCAGCCATGTATTTCGTGCCGTACTGGCGGTTGTACGACCAGCACATTTCGATGCCGGCGATCTTGGCCAGCGCATAAGGCCTGTTGGTCGGTTCCAGCGGGCCGGTGAGCAGGTATTCTTCCCTGATCGGCTGAGGGCAGTCCTTGGGGTAGATGCAGCTTGAGCCAAGGAACAGCAGTCGCCTGACGTTGTTGCGCCAGGCTTCATGAATCACATTGGTCTGGATCGCGAGGTTCTGCTGGATGAATTCTGCCGGATAGGTGTTGTTGGCATGGATGCCGCCGACCTTGGCGGCTGCAAGAAATACATATTCCGGTTTTTCTGTGGCGAAGAAGTCACGCACTGCAGCCTGGTCGGTCAGATCCAGTTCCTGATGAGTTTTGAGGACTAAGGACTGAGGACTGTGCCCGCCTGCGAGCAGACGACGTACCAAGGCAGAGCCGACCAAGCCGCGATGGCCGGCAACATAAATTCTGGACTGGGGGGTGAGGGCTGAGGACTGGGTCATTTGGCACGTTTCTTTTTTACGGTGTGCTTAAATTTCAAAACGGCAAAATTCAGCTCAATGGAGGTTTCCGCATCGCTGGTCTGTAAATCTTCATCCAGGATTTCGGCAATCAATTCACCGCTGCGCTGCATCAGTGCTTTTTGCTGCGTTTTGTCTTGTATGGTCGATAGTTCTTTGACGCTTCTCGACAGTTCGCGAATTTTTGTGAAGGTTTCAATGATTGAAATGGTTGCCTGGGTTGCCACTGGGCTTTTGAGTATGGTGGCCAGCATGTATAGACCTTTCTCCGTAAAGGCTACTGGAAGCTTTACTTTCCCGCCCTTGATTGAAGTCGAAAATTTCGACTTCAATCCATCCCATTCGCCTTTATCGAGTTCGATAAGATACCCATCAGGGAATTTATCGGGGTTGTTTTTGACCGCCTCGTTGATTCTCTTGGTTTCAACACCATAGAGATGAGCAACATCACTATCGAGCAGAACACTCTGCTCTCTGAGCTCGATGATCATGTCTTTCAGATTTTCGATTTTCACCATGTCGCTCATTTTCTCGACTCCCATCTTTGTGGCGTTGTTTCGTGCTGTGTTGTCGGGTTGAGACTTGACCTACCACCCCCCGTTCCCCCTTGCCTCGTGTTTACGTGTTACCCCACGGGTTGATCACCGAGGCAGACAGGTCGTCAAAATGCTTCAGATTACGCGTTACTAAAGTGGCGCGCTTGGCCAGAACGATTCCGGCAATGAAAGTATCTCGCATGTCCACTGGTTTGCCCTTTGCTTTACGCTGCGCCGCGAGTTCGGCGGCATGGCTGGCTGCACTGTTATCAAAGAAGAGTACGCGACCTTCAAAGTCGTCTTGCAGCAGTTGCTCAAAGCTTTCCTTCAAATCGCGTTTGCGCTGGCCATCCGCGAGTAAAGCGAGGCCATACCGCGCCTCAAATATGGTGATGCTGTTAAGCCAGATAGATTCCGCAGGTTGATCGTCGAGCCAGGCCACGATGACCGGGTCAGGTTGTGCCTGCATCAATGCGGATATGACGTTGGTGTCCAATACGATCATCGTTCAAAGTCCATCGGACTGATGCCTTGGTTTTTCAGTTCGGGCAGGGATTCTTCCAGTCCCGTTCCTGCAAAACGGGCAGCGATGCGACTACCCAGATTTTTGGTGACCGGCACGTTTTCATGGATCGCGCGGCGCAGTATTTGGCGCACCTCTTCTTCCATGCTCCACCCATGTTGACTGGCGCGTTGCTTTAATCCGGCTTTGATTTCTTCATCAATGTTGCGAACAATTACTTGGGCCATATCAATCTCCTGCTATTTATTCGGATATATGATATCACGATATCAATTGGGCATTCCAATTGGCTGAGCCGCCTTGTCGGGCTGAAGCCCGATCCACATCACTCGTGATAGTCCATGGCTTTGTAGCCGTGTTTCTTGACCAATTCGTCGCGTTCTGCCGATTTGAGGTCTTCGCGTACCATTTCGGCGACCAGTTCGTCGAAGGTGATCTTGGGTGTCCAGCCGAGTTTGTTCTTGGCTTTGCTGGCATCGCCTAATAGTGTTTCGACTTCGGTGGGGCGGAAATATCTTGGATCTACACGAACTATCGCTCGTGAAGATTCTGAGGACTGAGGACTGAGGGCTGAGGGCTGAGTGTCGAGGTAGCCGATTTCGTCGACACCTGTGCCTTCCCAGCGGATTTGCATGCCGAGTTCTTTGGCGGCGGCGTTGACGAAGTCACGCACGCTGTATTGCACGCCGGTGGCGATGACGAAATCTTCCGGCTTTTCCTGTTGCAGCATCAGCCATTGCATTTCAACATAGTCCTTGGCGTGCCCCCAGTCGCGCAGGGAATCGAGATTGCCGAGGTAGAGGCAGTCTTGCAGGCCTAGCTTGATGCGTGCCAGAGCGCGGGTGATCTTGCGGGTGACGAAGGTCTCGCCGCGTACCGGACTTTCGTGGTTAAACAAAATCCCGTTGCAGGCGTAGATGCCGTAGGCTTCGCGGTAATTGACGGTGATCCAGTAGGCATACAGCTTGGCTACCGCATAGGGGCTGCGCGGGTAGAACGGGGTGGTTTCCTTTTGCGGGGTTTCCTGCACCAGGCCGTAGAGTTCGGAAGTCGATGCCTGATAGAAGCGGGTTTTCTTTTCCAAACCGAGGATGCGGATCGCTTCAAGCACGCGCAATGCGCCCAGGGCATCTGAATTGGCAGTGTATTCCGGCTCCTCGAACGACACGGCAACATGGCTCTGCGCGGCGAGGTTGTAGATCTCGTCCGGCTGCACTTGCTGGATGATGCGGATAAGGCTGGAAGAATCCGTCATATCGCCATAGTGCAGGATGAAGTTGCGGTTGCTGACGTGCGGGTCCTGATACAAATGGTCGATGCGGTCGGTATTGAACAGCGAGGCACGGCGTTTGATGCCGTGCACGATGTAGCCTTTTTTCAGCAGGAACTCGGCGAGATACGCGCCATCCTGGCCAGTAATACCGGTGATCAGCGCAACCTTTGGAGAATCAGGACTGAGGACTGAGGGCTGAGGGCTTAAAGGCGAGGACTGAGTGCCGAGGACTGAGGGCTGAGTGTTATGTGTGGTCATTTTTCGTCTCTTTGTTTTTGAACGGCGGCACGAAGCCCTCCGATAATGCGAGAAAGTTCGCTGGTATTGCTATTTACTGTATCAAACGTTTCCTGATCAATATGCCCAACATCCAAAGCAACATATAGCTGGGACCGAACTTCAGCACATGATGCCTTTGCGATCACCAGAAACTGGTGGAATTCGCTTCGTGAAGCTCGATCAAACCCTTCGGCGATATTTTGACATCACTGACACCGCCGCCCTGCGTATCTGGTCGCGCAAGCCAAAATCCCTGGCAAAATCACTCAGGGATGTGATTCGATAAATCGCGGACGTAAGTTGCCGCGCCTTCTGCCAAGCAATCAAGTCTTCAAATCGTTCAACCTATATTCCTCTGTTGGCGAAGAACATTTCGGTATTTCAACGAATTATGCCGCTTTTGTAGGTGCGAATTCATTCGCACATAACTCGTTGAACGTGCGAATAAATTCGCACCTACAAACCCCTCAACTGAGGAATTTAGGTTCAACCTTCTGCGTCAGTCCTCAGTCCTGTTATTCATCTTCCGTAGTTGTCTTCATAGCGTTGAATATCGTCTTCGCCCAGATAGCTACCGACCTGTATCTCGACGATATGCAGCGGATCTTTCCCCAGATTCTCGAGGCGATGCTTTGTACCTATCGGAATATAAGTACTTTGATTTTTCTGCACCGTAATCACCTCATTACCGTTGGTGATTGTTGCCGTGCCGGACACCACCACCCAGTGCTCGGAGCGCCGGCTATGGCTTTGCAGGCTGAGTCTGGCGCCCGGCGCGACTTCGATGCGCTTGAGCTTGAAACCTGCGGGGTCTTCTTCCAGCACGGTGTAACTCCCCCACGGACGGTTCACCTTGACGTGATAGAGATGCTCGGTCGCCCCTCTTTCATGCAGGGCATCTACCACCTCGCGTACCTGCTGGGTCTGGTCGCTCTTTGAGATCAGTACCGCATCGGCTGTCTCAATCACACACAAATCTTCCACGCCGATGGCGGCGACCAAGCGTTTCTCGGCGCGAATCAGGCTGTTCTTGCAATCGACGGCGATGACGTTGCCTTGCAATGCGTTGCCGTTCTCATCCTTGGCGGATATTTCATGTACCGCCTGCCAACTGCCAACATCGTTCCAGCCGATGTCGCAGGGGATCAGCGATACGCGATCGGATTTCTCCAGCACGCCGTAGTCGATGGAGATGGAAGGCATGGCAGCGAAATGTTTTTCGACGGCCTGCTGGAATGTTCCGGCAGAACGACTCTCCGAAATGATGGTTTGCACGATCTGATGAACCGCAGGCAGGTAGCGTTCGATTTCGGCCAGGATCACCGAGGCGCGCCACACAAACATGCCGGAGTTCCAGTAGTAATTGCCTTCCTTCAGAAATCGTTCGGCGGTGGAATAGTCGGGTTTTTCAGTGAAATGTTCAACTGCATAAATACAGGACTGGGGCTCGAGGACTGAGGGCTGAGAAATACAGGACTGAGTGCTGAGGACTGAGGACTGAGTAAAACCACTCGCTGTTTTACCACTCAGTCCTCGTCCCTCAGTCCCCAGTCCTGATTCTTCCGTCCCCAGTCCTTTTATCTTGATGTATCCAAAGCCGGTATCGGGACGGGTGGGCTGGATGCCGAAGGTGATGAGCTTGCCGCCTTCGGCAGCTTGAATCGCAATATTCAAATGTGTACGGAACTGCGCCTCGTCCTTGATGATATGGTCGGCCGGCAGCACAACCATGACCGGGTCGTCCCCTTCCGCCATCAGGTAAGCGGCGGCCAGCGCAATGGCCGGGGCGGTGTTGCGGCCGATCGGCTCGAACAGGGTCTGATAAGGCAGCAACGCGTGGTAGGCCTCGCCCTTGGCGTGAGACTCCTGCGTGACGATCAGCACACTGCCGGCATCAATGACTGGCGAGAGCCGCTCGATGGTGGTTTGCAGCAATGAGGCGTCGCCATCCAGCGCCAGAAATTGCTTGGGCAATTGCCGGCGCGAGAGCGGCCATAAACGGCTGCCGCTGCCTCCGGCGAGAATGACTGCGTGAACGTCACTCATGGATGCTCTCCAACAGGCCTTTCTGGGCCGCTTCGCGCTGCAATTCTTCAATCTCCTTGCGCAGCCGTTCGTATTCCTGAACCTTGATCTGCAGGAACTCCACCGTCATGCGTGTTTTTTGTTCCACGCCGCGCGGGGTGAGCAGATAGGCATAGGCCAGTTTGTTGTCGCTGTTGCGGAAGTTGTTGACCTTCAGACAACCTTTTTTGATCAGCGCATTCAGGCAGAAGTTGACCTTGCCGAGGCTGATACCCAGGCGTTTCGCCAGATCTCTCTGGGAAAGGCTGGGGTTGTTTTCCAGTGTCTTGAGCAGGCCGTAGCTTGTGTTATCGTCGTTCATGGGTGCGTTCAGTTGATGAACAGCGCGCATTACAGCAGCAGAGCCAGGCCCTGTCAAGTGCGCCCAACCGCAACAGCTGGCGGGTTTGGAGATGCCCGCGAAGCGCTATATCATTCGCCTGCTCACTCCCGAGCCTTTGCCATTCAAGACCGCCTGTGCCGAACCTCTC
>Ga0209212_1002770_pt1 | contig 24258 bp, 19 predicted proteins | sample RifGroC2_FD_183996 | JGI IMG/M metagenome (GOLD analysis project Ga0209212, IMG submission 183996) | Groundwater microbial communities from Rifle, Colorado, USA - Groundwater C2 (SPAdes) (version 2) | ecosystem: Environmental > Aquatic > Deep subsurface > Groundwater | place: Rifle, Colorado... | reverse complement strand
GGCGATTACCTCAAGCCCGGCGGTGAGGGAGGGGGTGATGCCTTCGACGGAGAAGCGCCAGGTTCCGGGCGTTGTCGGAGGGCCCAACGCGCTCAACGGGTAAGCTTCGCCGGGTTTGAGGTAATCGCCCCCGCCTTTCAGGTCCGCCACCTTGCGGCTCGCCTGGCCGTCTTTGCTCCAGAGGCGCAAAGCGCCGGGGGCGGGGGTATAGAGGTCTTTCCCCGCGACCGTGCTCTTCTGCACCTGCGCCGGGTCGGACCCGGAGTAGACGAAGGTGACCGTGGCGCGGGCCGGATCGAGGGCGCTGCCGCCCAGGGTGAGAAGCAGCGGGGCAAAGGGGGCGCTGGCGTTGGCGCCGCCGTTGTTGAACAGGTCGATGCCGTCGGCGAAGCCGGGGACTTGGTCGCCATCGACATCGAGCAGATTGGGCAGGAGGACTTTCCCCGGCGCTCCGGCCAGATCCTCGATCAGATCTTCCTGCGCATCGCGGTTGGGCGGATGGGGAGTGCCATCGGCCTGGGTGCCGGCGTTGTTGTCGCTGTCGAGATCGAGATCGGCCCCAAGGGTGGGGATCGCGAGCTTGTCGCCGCGAATCTCGAGATCCCCGCCCCGGTTGAGAACCGGCTGAACGTCGTAGCTCTGCTGCGGGTCGAAGACGGTGCCGAAGCTGAAGGTCGCAGAGCCGGCCCCCTGGACGGCACTGCCGATCAGGCGCCCCGCCCATTGCGTCCCTCCGGACAGGGTCACGGTGGCGAGATCCACCTCGGCGCCGAGGGCAACATACCCGGCCGGAGGCGTCCCGTTAGGCCAAATCGTGTAGGTCACCGTGAGGTCGTCCCGAGCCATATTCCCCTCGCCGAGATTCAGCACCTTGGGGCTGATCTGGGAGGTCACGTTGACCCCGTAAACCTCGTATTCCGTCGTTTGCGGGGTCTGCGCAAGGAGTTCTTTCGACGTCTGGTTGAATAATCCCTTTTGTCCGCTCTTTAAGGTCAGGGTGCGCATCGGCAGGGTTGCGCTCGTATACCCCCCTTGAATCGGCACCCCATAGGAGTTGCCATAGACCAGGGGAACGCTCACGGCGGCTTCGCCGAGGGCTGCGATCCGGTTCAGGCTGGGAAGGGGCCCGGTGGTATAGCCCGTCTGGTAGTTGCCATCCCCTTGATCCTCGGTCACACCGGCCGCTCCGCCGCCCGCAACGGGGGTAAACAAAACGGTGCCGGCGTTGATGCGCGCGGTCTTGACCAGGCCGCTCCCTTTAATGCTCCAGCAATCGGTCAGGTACGGTTGACCCTTGGAATCGTATTTGGTGCAGGTCGTCGGCCCCACCATGGTGTAATCGCTGGTCATCAGGAACAGGGTGGCGGCCAGGGGCGCTTTCAACGCTTCACCGGCTTTGGCGGCATTGACCCGCTCGCCCCGGTTGTTGACGCGATCGAGATGGCGGATATAGAGCTGGGGCGGCAGGTAGTCGTCCTGCTTCGCGGAACCACTGCTGTACACCGTGAAGGTCTCGCCCGGGCCGGCCGGCGTTTTGGCCGAGACCACATAGCGGGTATTGACCGTGTTGCCGAGGATCGCATTGACCCCCACGCCGAAATGGGCGCTCAACCGGGTGAGGCTGGGAGAGCTGGCGCATTCGCCAAAGAGGGGGTATGCGCTGGGGCAGCTGTCCCGGCCATAGAAGGTGATGCCGCGGTAGCCTGGGGGGAGGACAACACTGGCGTCCCGCGACACCGCACTTTCGGCCAGGAAGGTCACCGGCACATTGGAGACCGGGTTTTGGTATTGATCGACCACGAGAAGACTCAAGGTTCCCACCGGATTATTGGCCTGCGCCCCGTTGCCGTCCCCGAGCAGTTTGACCATGCCGACCGGGACGTCAGGGCGGCCATAGACTTCAAAAGGTTTGGCCAGGGAAAGCGGCCCGTATTGTCCGGACACCGAGGCACTGAAGAGATTGACGCCGATCTGGGTGAGATAGGCGTCCCCCTGGTTGGCCCGCTGATAGGAAGGTTTATCTTTGGTTCCGGTGCCGAGTGTCGGCCGGCTTTTGGCGATGCCGTTGCTCGCGGTAGGTACACTCACGGTTGCCGAACCATCGAAATGAGCCCCGCCCGCGAGGGCGGTGAAGATCACTTCCGCGCCGACCACCGGCCGGCCTTCAAGATCGACCACCAGAACCGCCAGTGGCTCTTGGACCTTTTGTCCGACGATACCGTTTTGACGATCACTGACGGGGATCATGAAGATCCGGGCGGCCGCGGCCGGATTCAGGTTGGCCGGCTCCGCATAGGCGTTTTCGAAGCGCTGGCGCAGGGCCTCGTCGGCCCACTCCTCGGCCGTCATCCCCCCGGCGATCATCCCCGAAAGCATGTACCCGGCCTCGCCGGTGACCGGGTTTTCCTTGACATAGCCAATCCCCGTCCAGCTCTTGTAACCGCTTTCTGCTTCCGGCAAGGTGACAGTGAGCCCCTGATGGACGGCATTCCCGATGTCGGTTTTAACGTTTTCGCCGATAGCGAGGGTCGGCAGGAGGGCATCGACATTGGCCCCGTCGAGGGTCAGCAGGGGGGTTGGACTTTGCCTCGTCAGCGCCAGGACTTTGCCTCGTCAGCGCCAGGAGCTTGGCGGTGGAAATGGAGGCAACGCCGAAGTCGTCCTCGAAGATGCGGTTTTCGAGGATTGAACCTTCCAGGGCCGACAGGCGCATGAACTCCCCCGCCCGCTCTTCCTGCCCGGGTGCGGCCACGGTTTCAATGCGGCGAAAGCCCGCATCGATGAAGACCCCTTTCCACTCGAAACCCTGGGGAATGCCGAACAGCTCGCTGACATCGATGACTCCGCCAACTGTAACGACCGTCGGCAGCGGGCGGACGATCGTCACCTTGAGAAAAGCCGCCAATTCCTCTTCGGCCGCGTTCCAGCGTTCAACATACGACAGGGCCGCCTCATGCAGCAGTCGCTCGGCGGTCTTTTCCTCCGCGGGAAGGTTCGGCGGCGGCACCACCTTTTGCGCGACGATGGCGAGGGAGGAGAGATTGCCGATGACCTGTTGACTGACGACTTCGTGCCGCCCGTTTGGCGCGGTGAGGCCGATGGTGAGGCGGTAGGTGGTCCCCATGGGGAGACCGTCCCGACCCACCACCTGGCGCTCGCCGTCGACCATGAGGACCGGTCGGAGCTGGACCAGGTAGGCTGGGGTGTTGTCGAGGCCGCCATAGGAGTGGATAATCTGCTGGTCCTCCACCGTCTCTGGCTCGTAGGAGAGGGTGACGTTACGGTTGGAAAGCGCGGAGGCAGCGAAGGAAAGAGTGAAGAGTTCGTCGCCGTCGAGGGTGGTGGCGGTCAGCGTCACCTGGTGCCGCAGATCGGCAGGGAGTTCGCTGTATTCTCCGGTCACGGCCGTCGGGCTGAACTGCAGGCTGGCCGGCAGCAGGCCCAGAGGTTCGGCGATCAGGGTTCTGCCGCGCAGATGGTCCGCAAAGGTTGCCGGGACAAAATTTTCGCTCAGGTACTGGTCGAAGGCGCTGCGCAGATATTCTCGGGGTGATTCGGTGCGGGGCTGAAAAAGGTATTCGTCGCGCAGTGCCGCCAGATTGAAATCGGCACCGAAATCGCTGGGGGTATTCCACCGATAACCGGGGGGCTTCATGTGGGTATCGAGGGCGACCCAGGTTTTACCCATGTTATCGAGGAGGGCTCCGCGGTAATTGGCGTACGGGACCCTGGTTTCGACCCAGACGTGCTCGACGCGGAAGTTGGCGATCTTGCCGCCGGCGATGATCGGCACAAAGGGGATGCCGGCTTTCTGGAGGAAAGCGGCGATCTGCAGCGGATCGTCAAGGCCGGTAAGCCGCTGGGCCTGCTCGATCCCGGGGAAGAACTCGATGGTGCCGCGCACGTAGCGGGCCGGAAATCCGGCCGAACGCAGCAGGGCGATGAGCAGGGCCGCCTGGTCCGCATCATTGCCGCTTCTCTGGCGCAGGGTCTCCTCAGCGCCCTTCATCGAACCCCAGTACCACTCGGTCGCGATATTCAGCTGCACCCATTCATGGATGCGGACCGGGTTCCAGTCGAGGGATTGGGCCAGCACGGCGATTTCCGGAGTAATCGGCGCGTCGGTGCTGCCCTGGGTATCGGCGGCGCCGACGGCGCTGTTCCCGCCCCGATAAGCCGGAACCAGCAGCGGCGCCGCCACCGGTGCGCGCACAGCATCGTTCAGGTGGCTGTAGGGAAGGCTGCCGAGAATGGGGGTATTCTTTTCCGGGCCAATTTGCTTGAACAACCCCTGCAGCGCGTCCAGGGTTGCCGCGGGGGGCGTCCCTTCCCGGGCGATTTCATCGAGGAGGGGCTGGAGCTGCCCAAGAACCTCGTGATAGCGGATCTCCATCACTTCCTGTCGCTGCCGGGCCTTGCCCCCAAGGTCCCGGGCATGCTGGCCACGACCGCGAAAGCGTTCCTCCAGAAGCATTTTCGATGCGCGGAGCCCTTCTGCTTCCGCCTGCAATTCGGCCATTTCCGCCCTGATCGGTTGCCCTTCACCCCGTTTCCTTTGGATCTGTGCGACGACCTTCTGGCTTCTCCGAAGGGAGCTGGCCAAATCTTTCTCAAGCTCCGCATTGCCGGAATATGCCGAGCCGGCACCAAGAAAAACTGATGATAGGACAACCAGGGCGGAGACAAACTTTTTCACCACGTACCCCTCCTTAAAAAACCTCGGCGCGATTCTTCAGCCTAATAACCGGCTATGCCATTCCACAAAACAGAAAACCGGCCGCCACGGCGCAACAACGCGCCGCAAATAGCCGGTCTGCAAGACGTCCCCCCTCGAACATCCCCCCTCCTTCTCTTTATTCTAAATAGGCCCTAACCAATTTAACAGAAACCGACGCTATTTCCTTGATGGTACATTGTCAAGTGTTTTTTTAGGGTGCAAAGTCGCGAACAATGGGCGAGCGGAAGATCAGGGCTTTGCGGCCTCGTTTCATGTCAATGCTAGGGATAAGGGCGAATTCAGTTGAAAAAAATATCATCTCGGCGAAAATGGCTTACGCGCCTGCGACACAGTCCGGACCAGAGACAATGGCGGGAGAGGGGAAGGAACCGATGCGCAGAATTCTCATTGTCGATGACAGCCCGGTCGTTCTCGCCCAGCTCTCCGACGCGTTCAGCAGCGAGTACGAGGTCGTCACCGCCGAGTCGGGGGAGATGGCGGTGGAGATCCTCGAGGATCCGATGCGCGATTCGGTCTGCTTCAGCAACATGTTCGATCTCATCGTCACCGACCTCAACATGCCGGGGATGAACGGCTTCGAACTCGCGGCCTATGTGCGCAAGCGCAACCGGGTGAACAAATTCACCCCGGTGATCCTGCTGACCTCGGAGAAGATCAGCAAGGAGGAAGCGCGGGCGCACGGCTGCGCCGCCTATATCTCCAAAGCCGACAAGCAGCGCCTGGTCTCGATGGTGCGAATCATGCTGACCAATTGAGCAAAGGATGAACGCAATCTGGAGCAGACTGGCTGGCGCTTGCGCCCTCTGCGCAAGGGGAGCGGCGGCGCGACCCTCAGACGGACCTTTCAGGGAGGCAAATTGTCGGCGGATGACGGAGTACAAAGACCGCTGCGGGCAGAAGAGCTCAGGGAGCCGAGGATGAAGCAGGTCGAGCTGTCGCTGGTCGTTTCCGTCTTCAACGAAGCAGAGATGCTCCCGTTATTCTGGGCCGAGACCTGGAGCATCCTGCAAGGATTACCAGGTTCGTGGGAGGTGGTCTTTGTCAATGACGGCAGCAGTGACGGAAGCGGCGAGTTGCTCGCGGAGATCGCCGCCGGGAAAGAACGGGTGCGTATCGTCAACCTGTCGCGCAACTTCGGACATGAAGCGGCGATGCTGGCCGGTATTGACCACTGTCGGGGTAACGCCGTGATCTGCCTCGACGCCGATCTGCAGCACCCGCCGGCGCTGATCCCCGAGATGCTGGCACAACATCGTGCCGGCAAGCGCATCGTTCACATGGTCAGGGAAGACAGTGTCGAACGAAGCTGGAGCCAGCAGCTGAAATCCCGCCTCTTTTATGTCGTGCTCAATGGCCTATCCCCCGAGGGTTTTGTCGCCAATGCCTCGGATTTCTTTCTCCTTGATCGCCGCGTCTGCGAGGTATTGCGGCAAGAGTACCGGGAACGGGCCAGGTTTTTGCGGGGTATCATCCAGACCGTTGGATTCAGCAAAAGCTCCATATCCTTTGTTGCCCCGCGCCGGGCGGCCGGAAACAGCAAATATTCTTTCCTGCAATTGTGCAATTTATCCATTTCGGCCCTGGCCACCTTTTCCCGGCTACCGTTGCGCCTGGCCCTCCTCCTCGGGGTGATCTGCGGTTTATTCTCCATCGGGGTGGGAATTTATTCCCTGATAATGAAAATGATGCTCGGCAATGTCATCTCCGGCTACACAACGATAGTTGTCCTGATTTCTTTTCTCTTCGCGGTACAATTTTTCGTCCTCGGCATAATCGGGGAATATCTCGGTTTCATCTTTGAAGAAGTGAAGCGGCGGCCTATCTATGTTGTCGAATCGTGCCTAGAAAAGAGCGCTCATGGCCCTTCTTGATCGCCAAGTAACGATCTGGCTGAATTGGGGGCTCGATCATTTACTCCCCCCGGCGTTGCGTGACAATCTTCTGGTTATGGGGCCGTTGCTACGCTTGGTGCTCGGAAAACAATGGCGGGAGTTCGCCGGCTTCAAGGAGCGTGCCTTGGCCCTGTCGGCGCCGGAGTTGGAGGCCACCTACAAGCGTCTCGCCGGCAGCCATCTGCAACGGGCAACAGATCTTCATCCCGCCAGTATCGAGCTCGTTTTACAGAGAGTCCAGGGCCCTACGGTTCTCGATGTCGGCTGTGGTCGCGGTTATCTGGCCCGCCGACTATCCAAGGAACTTCAGGTCGAAGTTGTCGGGCTCGACATTTTGCCGCCATGGGGAAGTTCGGAGAAGGGTGCCCCCCGGTACTGCTGCGGCCGGGCCGACAGCCTCCCTTTTGCCGATAAATTCTTCGATACGGTGATCTGCGCACATACCCTCGAACACACGGTCGAGCCGCAGGTGGTGATTCGTGAGCTGCGCCGCGTTACCGGCCGGCGGCTGATCATCGTCGTCCCCCGCCAGCGTCCCTACCGCTACACCTTCGATCTGCATCTGCAATTCTTTCCTTACCCCCATACCCTGGATCTTCTCATGGGTGCGCGCGTGGCAACGACAAAAGTGGTCGGCGGAGAGTTGTACTACGAAGAGGATCTCCTGTGAGCCTAGTGGTAAGATGGGGGGCGACAGTAAAGCTGAGCCTCGCCACGGTGAAGATCGAGACGGTCATCATCATCCTTCTCTGCGGGGGGATTCTCCCCTTTCTGGTGAATGCGGCCTTTGCCCATCCTTGGACCGATGATTTTGCCTTCGCCGCAATAGCACGGGAGAAAGGTTTTGTCGATTCCCTGCACTACTGGTACACCCAGATCACCGGACGTTATTTTTCCGTCAGTCTGATGTTGATCAGTCCCATGGTTTTCGGGCAGCTCTGGGCATACAAACTCCTCCCGGTGCTCCTCTCATTGGCCCTCTTCGGTGCGTTGCTCTTTCTCATTGCGGAGATCACGCAAGAGAATCTTTCGGTGCGGGGGAAAATCATCCTCGCCCTGGCGCTGGTCTTCGTCTATTTCGACCAGATGCCCGACCTCCGCTCCGGTCTGTACTGGGTACCAGGGACCTTTACCTATCTGGCCGGAGCCGTTCTCCTGTTCCTTCTCTCTGCCGTAATCCTCCGCCTGCGGACCAGAACAGAGGCTGGGGAAAGAAGAGGTCTCGTCGTGGTTGGTATCCTTCTCGGTCTCTGCCTGCCGGGGACCAATGAAGTTATCCTGGCCATCCTTTCCCCCGCCCTCCTCCTCTTTTTTCTGTACGACCATCTGCACGGGCGAAGACTCGACCGACGCCTGCTGTGGATCATTGCCGCCGTCGTGGTCGGTAGCGGGCTAGAGCTGCTGGCGCCGGGAAATACTCTGCGACTGGGGAGTTATGCCGGGAGTCGCGACACCCTGGCGGCGGGGTTGCAGGCCATTACCGCCACCTATTCGTCACTCCTGCTCTGGGTCGGCACCCCCCACCTGCTCACCTTGACGCTCCTGGTAGTTTGCTACACACGACGCAATCAGCGCCTGCAAGATCTGGTCAAGGGCATCCACCCGGGGGTGTCATCATTACTGCTTTTGGTATTCCTCTTTGCCTGCTATTTCCCACCGTACTGGGGGATGGGCATACACCCTCCTTACCGCGTGGTGAATCTGATCTACCTGTTGTTTCTCGTCGGTTGGCTCCTCAATGTCGTTGTCTGCACGGCCCGCATCAACCCCGAGAATCTGGGCTTCATCAGCCGGATACCGATCAAATTTGTTGCTCCGCCGTTCATCCTTTACGGCGTTGTTCTCCTGGCCCTGGGGAACTCGAATCTTGTCACCGTCACCGGGGATCTGCTCAGTGGCAAGAGTTACCGCTACGACCAGGAACTACAACTGCGAAATGCCCGGATCAAGGCCAACCCGGCACCTGTCTGCGAAGTTGAAATATTGCAGAATCTGCCGGCCAGTCTCTTTTTCTCCGATATCTATTTTGTGGATATGGACTGGATCAATCGCAGCTATGCTGATTACCATGGAAAAAATTCGATAGTCCTGAAAAGAATTAGGCCGTCGCCCTGAAAGGGAATATTGGTTGTAAATTGCCTCTCACGTACCACGAAGGAGTCTTTGCATGACCAAGATCGCCCCCTCCATCCTCTCCGCCGACTTTGCCCGCCTCGGCGACGAAATCCGCGCCATCGAAGCCGGCGGCGCCGACTATGTCCATATCGACGTCATGGACGGTCACTTCGTCCCCAACATCACCATCGGCCCGCTGGTGGTGGAAGCGGTGCGCAAGGTGACCAGGCTCCCCCTCGATGTCCATCTGATGATCGAGCATGCCGACCGCTACATCCCCGACTTTGCCAGGGCCGGCGCCGACCTCATCACCGTCCACCAGGAAGCGGTGCCACACCTGCACCGCACCGTGCAGCTGATCAAGAGCCTCGGCAAGAAGGCCGGGGTCTCCCTCAACCCGGCAACACCTGTCTCGACCCTCGATGTCATCCTCGACGACCTCGATCTCGTTCTGGTCATGACCGTCAACCCCGGCTTCGGCGGCCAGAGTTTCATCCCTACGGGCCTCGGCAAGATCGCCGAACTGCGCCGGCGCATCGATCTGAGCGGCCGCGCCATCGAACTCGAAGTCGACGGCGGGGTCAAGACCGACAACATCGCCGCTATCGCCGCCGCCGGCGCCGACGTCTTTGTCGCCGGCAGCGCCGTCTTCAATACTCCCGATTATGCGGCGACTATCGCCAAACTCAAGGCCAACGCCGCGCAGCGCGCCTGATGCTCGATCCCGTCGCCCTGCGCACCTGTCTCGCCGCCGTGCCGCCGCGACGTATCGAACACGGGCTGCTGCGTCCGGCGGCGGTGCTGCTCCCCCTCTACAGCCGTGCCGGCGAGGATCTCCTCCTCTTCACCCGGCGCACCGCGACGTTGCGCCACCATCGCGGCGAGATCGCCTTCCCCGGCGGGGCGGCGGAGGCGATGGATGACGATCTCGCCGCCACCGCCCTGCGCGAAACCGAGGAAGAAGTCGGCATCCCGGCCGGCGCCGTCACCCTCCTCGGCCGCCTTGACGATTTCGTTTCGGTCCACGCTTACCACGTCACTCCCTATGTCGGCCTGCTCACCGAACCGCCGCAACTGCATCCCGATCCCGCCGAGATCGCCGCCGTCATCGAACTCCCCCTGGCGCGTCTGTGCGAGCCGGCGCGCTGGCACCGGGAAAACTGGCGCCACCGCGGGTTGCTGGAAACCGTCTATTTTTGCACCGTCGATGGGCATCAGATCTGGGGACTGACCGCTGCCATCCTCCGCCAGTTTTTGCAGCGGATCGACCGCCTGCCGGGTTGAGGCCTTGCCGTGTCGCCGGCGCCGGGTACAATTAGCGAACTCGTCCGTGCCGCGAAGGGGGCAACCACTTATGTCGCCATTCCGTAATTTCAAGCTCGTCAGCCGCGTCAATCTCGTTGTCGCCGCCATCCTCTTGCTCTTTTTTCTCTTGACCCTCGCTCTCGATTACCGGCGCCAGCAAGAGGTGATCATTGCCGAATCGGTGGCCAAGGCGCGCCTCCTCGCCGCCGGCGCCATTCACGCCCGGGAGTATCTTTCGGCCGAACTCCTGCGCGGCGACGTCACCCTCTCCGACCGGCGCTTCGGCCTCATTCCCGTCGTCGCCGCCGACCGCATCATCGCCCGCATCGGCGACGACCTCGGCTATGGCGTCCGCCAGGTGTCAAGCCGTTTCCGCAATCCGCGTAATGCCCCCGACCCCTTTGAGACAGCTACCCTCATCAAGTTTGTTTCCCATCCCGAACTCAAGGAAGCGTACGGCTTCGATGACACTGCCGGCGAGCGGGTCTTCCGCTATCTGCAGCCCTTCCGCGCCGACGGCAGTTGCCTCGAATGTCACGGCGAGCCGGCCGCCGCTCCCGCCTTCATCCGCGCCGCCTACCCGCCGGAGCGCGACCGGGCCTATCATTACCGCCTGGGCGAGATCATCGGTGCGGCCTCGGTGCGCATCTCCGTCGCCAGCCTCGACCGCCAGATCCTGGCCAACCTGCGTGACGACGCGCTGCAAACCGCGGCAGTCTTCCTCGCCCTGGTGGCCTGCCTCGGGCTCCTCATGCGCACCGTGGTCACCCGCCCCCTCGGGCGGCTCGGTACCGCCATTGGCGAAGTCGAGGCGACCGGCCGTCTCGATCAGCGCCTCCCCCCCCGCGGTTCCGACGAAATCGGCACCCTCACCACCGGATTCAACCGCATGATGGACAAGCTGCAAGCGAGTGTCGAACAGCTGGAGGAATCGGAACGCCGCTTCCACCTCCTCACCGACACCGCTCGCGACGCCATCGTCTGTTTCCTCGCCAATGGCCAGATCATCCTCTTCAATGTCCAGGCGGTACGGCTCTTCGGCTACAGTCGTACCGACGCTATCGGTCTGCGCGTCGATGCCCTGATCCACCCTGACTGCCATGAACTGGCTGGTCGCTCGGTCGAGGCATTTCTGGCCGGCGCCGGAGAGACCCTGCCGGCACCGGGGACGCCTCTCGCCGGCCGGCGGCGGGACGGAACCCGGCTGCGCCTCGAACTCTCCCTCTCCGCCGCCGAATCGGATGGCCACCGCTTCTATACGGCGATTCTGCGCGAAACGAGTTGAGGCGTCGGCACCCGGAAGGCCAAGAGGGGCGGAGACAATCCGCCCCTTCTTTCTTTCTCCGGCAATTTGTGGCATAACCGTACAGCTCTTTCGGCCAGCGCCCCGCAGCAAAGGATAAAGCCCGCCATGTCGACCTTTCCCGGCCGCAGTCAGGCCTTTCTCGCACAGTTGCAGGAACGGGTCATCATCGGCGATGGCGCCATGGGGACCCTCCTCTACAGCCGCGGCATCCCCCTCGACGGCAATTTCGAACACCTCAATCTCGTCCGCCCCGAACTGGTGCGGCAGGTTCATGCCGATTATGCCGCCGCCGGCGCCCGCCTCCTCGAAACCAATACCTTCGGCGCCAATGCCCTGCGCCTCGGCGCCATCGGCCTGGAGAAGAAGGTCGCGGCCATCAATGGTGCCGGGGCTCGCCTCGCCCGCGAAGCCGCCGGTGCAGACGGGTTCGTCGCCGGTGCGGTCGGGCCGCTCCTCCCCCCCCGCGGCGAGACGACGGAACTGACCCCGGAAGCAAAAAGCGAAATCTTCACGCAGCAGATGAGTGCCCTCGCCGAGGGGGGTGTCGATCTTTTTCTCCTCGAAACCTTCACCTCCCTGGAGGATCTCGAACTGGCCCTGGCGGTGAGCGCCACCCTCGGACTGCCGGCCCTGGCGCAGATGGCTTTTCTCGAAGAGGGGCGCACCCGCGCCGGTGTCAGCGCCGAAGCCGCCGTGCGGCGTCTCAGCGCCGCCGGCGCCGCCGGTCTCGGCGCCAACTGCGGCGGCGGCCCGCGCGAATTGCTGCGGGTGCTGGAACGGATGGCCCGGGTCACTGCCCTCCCCCTCTCGGCCTTTCCCAATTCGGGCTTTCCCGAATATCACGACGGCCGCTATATCTACCTCGCCACCCCGGAATATTTCAGCGCCGTCGCCCGCGACATGGTCGCCGCCGGGGCGACCCTCATCGGCGGCTGCTGCGGCACCACTCCCGAGCATATCCGCGCCCTCAGCGCCGCCCTCGCCGGCAGCCGCCCCGCCCCCCGTCCGCGACCAGTGCCATCGGCCGTTGTCCCGGCGGCCACTGCGACCGCACCCCCGGAGCTGGCCGGGACTTTCCTCGCCTCCTGGGGCAAGCGGACCGTCGTCACCGTCGAACTCGACCCGCCGCGCGGTCTCGATTGCCGCAAACTCATCGTCGGCGCCCGCGCCCTGACCGCGGCCGGCGCCGACGCCATCAGTCTGGCGGAGAATCCCCTGGCGCGCATCCGCCTCGGCAACATCGCCGCCGCCCGCACCCTGCATGACGAAGTCGGCTGTGCCACCATCGTCCACATCACCGGGCGCGACCGCAATCTCATCGGTCTCCATTCCGACCTCATGGGTGCCCATCTCCTCGGACTCCGCAACATCCTCGCCGTCACCGGCGACCCGGTGGCCGTGGGGGGGGAATCGGGGGCGAGCAGCGTCTTCGACCTCAACTCCGTCGGCATCCTCCAACTCCTCGCCGCCCTCAATGGCGGGCACAACCTTCTCGGCGCCGAGCTCGACGGGGCGACGTCGTTCCTTTGCGGCGCCGCTTTCAACCCCAACCTGCCGAGCATGGACGGACAGTTGCGCCGCCTGCAGAAAAAAATCGCCGCCGGCGCTCGCTTCGTCCAGACTCAGCCGGTCTACGATGTCGCCATTCTCGAAGAACTGGTGACGCGGACCGCCCCTCTGGGGATACCGGTCCTCGTCGGCCTCCTCCCCCTGGTCAGCGAGCGCAATGCCGAGTTCCTCCATAACGAGGTGCCGGGGATCACCCTGCCGCCGGCGGTGCGCGCACGGATGCGCGGCAAGCACGGCGCCGCCGGGGTCAGCGAGGGGATGGCCATTGCCCGCGAGCTGATTGAGGCCGGCAGGGGCCAGGTCGGCGGCTGGTACCTCATGCCCCCCTTCGGCAAGATCGATCTCGCCTGCGAACTGATGGCGAGCATCCGCGCCACGTCTCCTGCCCCGTTGCGCTAAAGGGAATACCCATGAAATCGCTTCGCTTGCTCCTGGTTCATGTCTCCCTCCTCTACCTCTGTGCCTGCATGACCCTCTTGCACCCGGGGGGAGACTGGCCTGCCATCGGCAACGATTTCCTCAAGCAGCTGCGATGGGGCGAATATGAAGCCGCCGCCGCTTTCTTTGCCGAGGAGCAGCAGGCTTCGTTGCGGGCTCAGACCGAAACGCGCGAGCGCCTGCAGATCGTCGAGGTCAAACTCGACGCGTGGACTCCCGGCGACGGCGAACAGAAAGTCGCGACGGTCATGACCCTCGACTATTTCCGTCTCCCCTCGGCAACCATCCGCCACGCCACGGTGCGGCTGCAATGGGCCTACCGGGAGACGGGCAAGGGGATGCCGGAGGGCTGGCGCATCGTCTCCCCCTTTCCGCCCCTTCCCTGACCTGACGGCGCGACGGAGGGTGCCGGTTTCCTCCGTTTTTTCGCCCCCTTTATAGTCGTGGCCGGCTCTTTCTCGGGGAAAATTCCCCTTGATTTGGCCTTTCTCTTTATGGTATTTAGCTGCATACTGTATACAAAATGGAGAGGGTCTGTTCCGGACCGCCGGAAAGGCTCTCTCCTTTTTCCAGAGTGGTCTCCCTCCGTCGCGGCTTGCGCCGCCGGGGGGCGCTGACGGGAGGTTGCATTGTCTCAGGTCGTTTTTTCCAGCTGGGGAAGACAGGTGGTCGATAACCGTGCCGGGGGCGAGGCCGATCTGGCTTCGCTCAAGCTCAAGCTTGCCGACACCTACCTCGATCAGGGGAAAGTCGGAGCGTTCTTCGGCTGGGACGGCATCGTCGTTCTCGATCGTGCTACCGACGTCGTCGCCATGGCCGCCGAATATATGAAGCGGGTCCAGGAGAATTATTGCTGCGCCAGATGCTCCCCCGGCAAGAAGGGGACGCGGGTGCTCATGGACACCCTCGGGCGCATCGTCGCCGGCAAAGGACAGGAAAGCGACCTCGTCACCATCGAAGGACTTGCCGACCTGCTGCAGAGTTGCAAGTGTACCCTGTGCATGACCTCGGTCGTGCCGGTCCTCGATACGGTCAAGCACTTCCGCGACGACTACCTCGCCTACATTCGCGGCGAGCGCCGGCCGGCCCCGGCCAAAGCCTACAGGGAGAAACTGACGGCGCCGTGCATGGATCGCTGCCCGGCCCACATCGATATTCCCGCCTACGTCGAGGGGATCAAGGATTACCGGGCCGACGAAGCCCTCGCCGCCATTCGCCGCAACATGCCGATCCCGGCGGTTTGCGGCCGGGTCTGTCCACATCCCTGCGAAAAGGCCTGCCGCCGCGCCCTGGTCGATGAACCGATCAGCATCATGGTGCTCAAGCGCGTCGCCGCCGATCATGAATGGATGCACCACCTGCTGCCGCCGATGCGCCCCAAGGCCCCGACCGGGAAAAAAGTCATGGTCGTCGGTGCCGGCCCGGCCGGCCTGACCTGCGCTTATTATCTCGCCCTCGAAGGGCACAAGGTCAAGATCATCGACATGCTCAGCGAGCCGGGGGGGACCGTCGCCGTCGGCATCCCCGACTACCGCATGCCGCGCCCGCTGTTGCAGCGCGAGGCCGATATCATCGCCGCCCTCGGCGTCGAGATCGCATACGGCGTCAAGCTCGGCCGCGATGTTTCCCTGCGTCAGCTCAAGGAACAGTACGACGCGGTCTTTCTCGGCACCGGCGCCTTCAAGTCGAAGCCGATGGGGGTCGAGGGCGAGGACGCCGGCTACGAGGGATTCTCCACCGGCGGCATCAACTATCTGCGCGCCGTCGCTCTCGGTGAACCGATCGTAACCCCAAAACGGGTCATCGTCGTCGGCGGCGGCAACACCGCCATCGACTGCGTCCGCGTCGCCCTGCGCGAGGGGGCCGCAGAGTCGATCCTGGTCTACCGCCGTTCGCGCAAGGAGATGCCGGCCGAGCCATACGAGGTCGATGACGCCGAGGAAGAGCATGTCCGCTTCGAGTTCCTCGTCAACCCGACCCGCCTCATCGCCGAGAACAACAAGATCGTCGGCGTCGAAGTCGTCAAGATGGTCCTCGGCGAGCCCGACGCCTCCGGTCGCCGCCGCCCCGAGCCGCAGGCGGGGAGCGAGTACATCATCCCCTGCGACCTGGTCATCCCGGCCATCGGCCAGGATCCCGATCTCTCCTATCTCGAAGATGGCGACTACGGCATCAATCAGACCCGCTGGAACAGCATCCTGACCAAGAACGGGACGATGATGACCGACAATGCCGGCGTCTTCGCCGGGGGCGACTGCGAGTACGGGGCGATGACCGTCGTCGTCGCCGTCGGCCACGGCCGTCGCGCCGCCAGCGCCATGCATCGCTACCTGACCGAAGGCAAGGCCTATCTCAACGACGACGAGGCCATGGAGGATCTGATCAACCGCTTCGGCGCCTTCGACGAGAACGAGCAGGTCGGCATCGCCGGCGGCCTCCACCGCGAGCACCAGCCGAAAATCGCCGGGTCCGCGCGGGCGCAGAACTATGAAGAGATCGAACTGGCCATGCCGGAGAGCCAGGCGCGGGCGCAGAACTATGAAGAGATCGAACTGGCCATGCCGGAGAGCCAGGCGGTGCGTGAAGCCGAACGTTGTCTGCGCTGCTACCGGGTGGCGATGGTGGCGGTCAATTAGGGTTGCCAACCGGCCGCTTCGGGCGGCTGCTGCGAATATGTCGAAGGGTGATGCGTTCATGGTCAAGTTGAAGATTGACGGCAAAGTGGTGCAGATCGAAAAGGGGGCCACGATTCTGGCGGCCGCCGCCAAGCTCGGCATCGTCATTCCCACCCTCTGTTTCCTCAAGAAGGTCTCCCCGACCGGGGCCTGCCGCATTTGCGCGGTCGATGTCGCCGGCGCCGACAAACCGATGACCGCCTGCAATACCCCGGCGACGGAAGGGATGGAAATCACCACCGAGTCGCCGCGCCTGCAGGTCATTCGCCGCCAGGTCGTCGAGCTCCTGCTGGTCAACCACCCTCTCGACTGCCCGGTCTGCGACGCCGGCGGCGAATGCGAGCTGCAGAATATCTGCTATAGCCAGGATGTGACCCGGCAACCCTTTGCCGCCGAGGATGTCAATCCCCCGGTCATCGACGGCTGGCCCCTGATCCAGCAGGTGCCGAACCGCTGCATCCTCTGCGAGAAATGCGTCAAGGTCTGCCACGAGGTGGTCGGTTCCAGCGCCCTCTTTGTCAACAACAAGGGGGACCGCGCCTTTATCGACAAGGACCTCGCCAAGTGCGAGTTCTGCGGCAACTGCGTCGCCGTCTGCCCGACGGGGACGATGATTTCCAAGCCCTTCAAGTTCAAGGCGCGTTGCTGGGACCTGACCAAGGTCGCCTCCACCTGTACCAGTTGCGGCAGCCAGTGCCAGATCGACCTGAACGTCAAGAACGGGCAGGTCTACCGGGTCACCTCGGATGACGATACGACGATCAACAACGGCACCCTCTGCTTCAATGGTTTTTTCGGCTACGACTATATCCATGCCCCGCAGCGTCTGCTGCAGCCGCAGCTGCGCCGCGACGGCAAAACCCAGGTCGCGAGCTGGGACGCGGCATTGACGGCGGCCGTCGACGGTTTGCGCCGCGCGGGGTCTGCCACCGCGGGCATTGCCGGCAACCGCCTGACCAACGAAGAAGGCTTTCTCTTCCAGGCCCTGCTGCGTAACGGCCTGGGGAGCAATCACCTCGACAGCGAGGCGCGCTTCGGTATGCAGCGGGTTTACGCCCTCCTCTCCAGCCAGTTCGGCATGGCCGGAGGCACGGCCAATCTGGGCCGGGTCGGTGTCGCCGAAGCGGTGCTGGTCCTCGGCGCCGACCCCACCGCCGAGGCCCCCGCGGTCGACTGGCAGGTGCAGGTGGCGGCGCGCAAAGGGGATGCCAAGCTGGTGGTTGGCAACGCCCGCCGCATCAAGCTGCTGCGTCAGGCCAACGTGCCGCTCCTCTGCCGTCCCGGCAGCGAAGGGGTGCTGGCCCTGGCCCTCGCCCGGCAGATTCTCGACCTGGGGTTGGCCGATCAGGCCTGGCTGCAACGCCAGGTCGGCAATGTCGACGAACTCCGCGCCCAGCTGGCGAGCGTCGATCTCGCTGCCGCCGCCGCGACGTGTGGCGTTGCGCCGGAGCTGATCGCCGAAGCGGCACGGCAGCTTGGCGCGGCGAAGTCGGTGGCCATCGTCATGGGTGGCGATCTCTACCGCAACCAGGCCGCCGGCGCGGCTCTGGCCGCGGTCGCCAACCTGGCCCTGGTCAGTGGCGCCCTGGCCGGCGACGCGGGCGGCATCTTCCCCATCGGTGCCGGCGGCAACACCCAGGGGCTGCTCGACATGGGGGTCGCCTGCGATCTCCTTCCCGGGGGAGAGCGCCATCCCGCTCCGGGCCGCGACCTGAACGGCATCCTCGTCGGCATCGAACAGGGTGAGATCAAGGCGCTCTATCTCGCCGGAGCCAATCCGCTCCTCTTCGCCGACAGCGCCCGCTGGCGCAAGGCTTTGGAGAAGGTCGAATTCCTGGTGGTGCAGGATCTTCTCGCTTCCGAGCTTACCGCCTTGGCGCATGTGGTCCTGCCCGGGGTCTCCTTTGCCGAGAAGAACGGTACGGTGACCTCCAGCGGCCAGCGCCTCAGCCCCCTCGCCGCCGCCATCCCCCCCCTCGGCGCGGCCCGCGCCGACGCGGCTATCCTCGCCGACCTGTTGGCCCGCATCGCCCCCCCGGCTCTTTTGACCACGGAGGCCGTTGCCGCCGAAGTCCAGCGCTGTTCGCAAAAGGCCCCCTTCGCCCCGGCTCCCGGGGCTCTGCGCGCGTCACCGCAGCTGTCCTTCGAGGTACCGTCAGCACCGCTGCTGCTGGCCGGCAAAGATCTCTATTACGCCGCCGCCGTGAATATCGTTTCGGCCAATGCCCGGGCGGTGGTTCCGTCCGGCTACGTCGCGGTGAACCCGGCCGATGCGCAGAGTTGGGGCCTCGCCGACGGGGGGCGGGTGCGACTCGGCACTACCCTCGGCAGCATTGAGGGGACGGCCCGGCTCGACGCGACCACCCCGGCCGGCGTCGTTTTCGTGCCCTTCCATTGTCCCGACCTCAATGTGCAACAATTGCTCCCTGCCGGGACCAATGTCGCTCCGGTCACCGCAGCCAAGGTCTGATGACGGCAATTTGACCCGCATAAACGTACAGGCGCTCCGGATTCCGGAGCGAACGCCACCTTTTCTTTACAAGGAGCAGACGATGACGACCGCATTCTGGGACTACAAAGACAAGGTGGCGTTCAACAAGGAGAAGGCGGACAAGGTCGTCCTCTCCGAAACCCCCCATTCCCGCACCACCCTCTGGTGCCTCCTCCCCGGGCAGCATATCCACGCCCATGTCCACGAAGGCGACCATATCTGGGTCATCCTCGAAGGGGTCGCCACCTTCCTCGGCGATGGCGGGCCGCGCCGGGTCACCCCGGGGACAGTGCTGGTGGCACCCCAGGGACAAGCCCACGGCATCGACAACAACGGCGACGAAGGGCTGGTTTTCATCAGCGTCTCCGCCGGCGCCTGAGGTCAGGCTGGACGCCAGTGACAGTCCGGACGCCAGTGACAGTCCGGCCGCAAGAACGGCAATAATCGGGGCACGACTTGACTGAGATCGAACGCAAGAGGCGCAATAGCACGACGCGCGTCATCCTCTTCGGGCTGGCACTGATGAGTCTGTCGTGGCTCTTCGACGCCATCGTCGATGCCCGCTTCGTGCCCTCCGCGTTCTCCCGGCAGCTCTTTTCTCCCGACCCGGATGAACTGGCCCTCCGCCTGGCCTTTCTCGGCACGCAACTCGCCTTTATCGTTTATATCCTGGTCCTGTTCACGCGGCGCGAGGCATTGGAGACGGCCCTGGCCGGCGCCTTGCAGCAGACGGCCCTGGAGAAGGCGCGCAGCGAGGCCATCCTCGAGGCCTTCGGCGACGGCATCAGCATCCAGGATCTCGACCTGCGCGTGATTTACCAGAATGCCAAACACCGCGAAATGATGGGGGATCATCGCGGCGAGTATTGTTTCACCGCCTACCAGAAGCGCGCCGATATCTGTCCCGGTTGCCATGTCGCCGCAGCGTTTCGCGATGGCCAGGTCCACCGGCGCGAGACCGCCAGCGAGCATGCGGTCAAGGGGCACATTGATGTTGAAGTCGTCTCGACCCCGCTACGCGATGCCGGGGGGAGGATCTTCGCCGGGATCGAAGCGGTGCGCGACATCACCGAACGCAAGCGCGCCGAGGCGACTATCCGCCGCATCAGCACCGACCTCGAGGGGCGGACGCGTGAGCTCTCTGCCGCCAACGCCGAACTCGAAGCTTTCGGCTCGACCCTGGCCCACGATATCCGCTCCTTCCTCGCCCGCATCGCCACCGCGACCGAAGTACTGCAGCAGCTTGACAGCAAGGTGCTCGGCGCCAACGGCCGCTTCTGTGTCGAAACCATCACCGCCGCCAGCGATGGCATGGAACAGCTCATCGAATCGATCATGGTCCTCTCCCGGATTTCCCATCGTGAACTGCATCGGGAATCGGTCGACCTTTCGACCCTGGCCGGGGCGATTGCCGTGGAGTTGCAGCAGACGGCAGCGGAACGTGACGTCGTCTTTACCATTACCCCCGGCTTGATCGCCCACGGGGACCCAGGACTGTTGCGCATCGCTCTGCAAAACCTCTTGGCCAATGCCTGGAAATACAGTCGCGACGCCCACCCGGCCCGCATCGATTTCAGCGGTCAGGTCGAAGGAGGGCAGCGCTTCTTCTGTGTCGCCGACAACGGCATCGGCTTCGACATGGCCGAAGCCGAACGGCTCTTCCGCCCCTTCGGACGTCTCAGCGGCGGGCGCGCCTTTCCCGGTGTCGGCATCGGCCTGACCACGGTCAAGCGCATCGTTCTGCGCCACGGCGGGAACATCCACGTCAGCGCGACTCCGGGTCACGGGGCCCGCTTCTGTTTCAGCCTCGACGGCGCGGAGCAGGAGCAGGAGCGCAACCTGGAACTGCCGGCGGCGCCGGCGTGAGCTGGTAATGATGCGCAAACCGTTTCCGGAGTACACCGTGATTGCACCGCTTCTTCCCGTCATCGTCCTCGTCGAACCGCAGCACTCCGGCAACCTCGGCATGGTCGCCCGCGCCATGGCCAACTTTGGCGCCCGGGAATTGCGCCTGGTCAATCCCTGCGACCACCTCGCCGGCGAGGCCCGCAAGTTCGCCCTGCACGCTGCGCCGCTGCTGGAGGCAGCGACTCTTTTCCCTGATCTCCCGGCCGCCCTTCATGACCTGCACCTCACCATCGCCACCACCCGGCGCAGCGGCGCCCATCGCGAAGTCCCCCTGACCTTGGCCGACCTCCCCGGGCGGGTGAGTCGCCGCGCCCCCGGAGAGCAGGTCGGTCTGGTCTTCGGTCGCGAGGATAGCGGCCTGACCAGCGACGAAGTTGCCGCCTGCACCGGCGCCGTCACCATCCCCACCGACCCCGATTTCGCCTCCCTCAACCTCCACCATCCCCACCGACCCCGATTTCGCCTCCCTCAACCTCGCCCAGGCCGTTGCCATCACCCTCTATGAACTCTCCCGCGAGGGCGAGGCGGTCGGGATGGCCGCCAGCGGGGAGCGCCCGACCCAGGGGGAACTCGAAGAACTCTTCGCACAGATGGAGACGATCCTCACGCGTATCGCCTTTCTTCACCCGGTGCGTCCCGACCTGCGCATGAACCGCCTGCGCCGCATCCACCGCAAGGCCGCTCTCGACCGCCGCGAGTTCAACCTCTTGCGGAGCCTCTGGGACCAGCTCGGCTGGAGCATCCGCGACTGGTCGGGGCGGAAAAAGGTGAAGGGGCAGGAATAAGCGGGGTGACGTACTTTCAGCCGATGACGACCTGGAAGCGGGGGGGATTGTCGAGGGCGCGCTTGACCGCGCACTGATCCGTCGCCTTGAGGATGGCGGCATGGTACTTCTCGGGGAAAGCGGAGGGGAGATAGAGGACGATTCGCACCAGGGTCAGGCGATGGGCGGCTTCGTCGCGTTCCGTCGTCAGGGTCAGGCGCAGGCCGGCGGTGTCGAGGGCGCGCTGCTGGCAGAAACGCAGGGCATAAAAGCCGGCACAGGTGCCGAGGGAGGCGAGGAAAAGATCAAAGGGAGAGGGCGCGCCGTTGGTCCCGCCGGAACTCGCCGGTTGATCGGTCAGGATGGTGAAATTGTTGTAGCGGGCGGCGACGGCGACACCGCCGGGAAAAGTAATCTCCATGGCTAGCCCTTCTGCGTGACCGGAGGGGTCGCCGCCGCCACCGCCTCCTCGATGACGATGTTGTCGAAAAAGACCGGTTTCTGCCGATCCATGGGACCGTCCCGAAAGAGGATGAGATGGAGCATGGCCCCCCTGGCGCTGGTCGTCACGGTGAAGGCATGACTCTTCCAGGGGTTCTTTCCCTTGAGGGTAACCCCGGGATAGTGCGCGGTCTGATGCTGTTCGACCAGGGACTTGGGAAATTGATCCCCGATCCAGAGAAATTTATCGAACTCCAGGGCGCCGAGCCCCGCACTCGCACCTTTGGGCAGTTCTCCCTGAAAATCGAAGGAGATGCGGTAGGTCGTCGCCGGCTTGACCCCGAGAGGGGCGAAAAAAGCGACGGACTCGAGCCCCTTGATGCCGTGAATCTCCCACCCCTTGCTGCCATCGCGCCCGGCGCCCGGGCGCATCCCCGAGGTCCGCAGGATATGATCGATGAAGGCGATCCAGTAGCTGCTGCCGTCCTTGTCATCATCCTCGGGGCGGTAGGATCCGGTCCGGGGAAAGAGGGAGAGCTGCGGCTCGCCGTCGAACGTTTCCCGCACCGGCGGACCGGGGGCGGTCGCTTCCGCCGCGTCGGCCGGGACGGTCGCAGGAGCGGTCGCGGGCGGCACCGGCGTCTCCTCTTTGCTGCAGGCGCACAGGGTGAAGAGGAGCAGGGCGGAGAGGGCGAGGAGGTGTCGCAACATGGGAGATCCCCTGTGAAAGACAAGAGCAGGACTGCAGTCAAGGAGTGACGCCAGATTATAGGCAATTCGCCTGGAAACGGCGAGAAAAAAGGGTGGCGGAACGTCTCGCCTTGAGCTTTGCCCCCGTCAGGTGCTAGAATCCGCCGATCCGATCAAGAACGCGACCAAGGATCATTTGCATGCTGAATTTTTTCAGTTCCCTCAAGCTCACCCTCGCCGTCCTCCTCGGCCTGGCCCTCCTGGCCAGTGGCGGCACCGTTGCTCCCCAGATCGAGGGGCGCTACGATCTTTATTACCAGAGTCTCTGGTTTCGTCTGGGTCTCGGGCTGCTCGCCCTCAATCTGGCGGTCTGTACCCTCAAGACGATCCGCCGCAACCTGGAAGACCGCCGGCGCCACCTGGAAGTCCTCTCGTCGGAGCAACTTTTCGCCCAGCCGTTGCGCTACCTCCTCCCCCACGAGCGCCCCCTCGATTCCTTCGCCAGCGGGCTGAGACGGGCCGGTTACCGGGTCGAAACCGGGACGGGAGGCCAGTTGCTGGCGCGGCGCGGCATGGCCGGACGCTGGGGCTCGACGCTGGTCCATCTCTCTGTTCTGCTCATCATGCTGGGCGCCCTGCTGGCTCAGCTGGGGTTTGTCGGGACGCTGAACCTCTACGTCAACGACCAGACCGACAAATACTTCGACTGGAGCAAGCAGGACGAGCAGCCCCTCGGTTTTACCTTCCGCCTCGATGCCTTTGAACCACAGTACTATCCCATCGCGGTGCAGTTTGTTGCCATCGACCCGGCCAGCCGACAGGTCATCGCCACCCTGACCGCCCGCGAGGGAGAAACGGTCCTGTTGCCGGGGGGGGAGTTGCGGGCCAAAGTCATGCGCTTCTTCCCCTTCGAGGAGGACCTCGTTCTCGGCCTTTACCGGCGCGACAGCTACCTCGGCGAATATCATGCTCTCGGCGGCCAGCAGCTGTTGCGCAATACCTTCGATCCCGGCTTCGAACTCCGTCCGGCGGCTTTTCGGGATCCGATCATCCGTCAGCTGCACAGCGAAGTCGCCATCCTCGAGGGCGAGCGGGTGGTCCAGCGCGGGGTGATCGAAGTCAACTCCCCCCTCACCTATCGGGGAATCAAGATCTACCAGACCGCCTATACTCGCGACAAATTCGGTTTCTGGGCCGCCGGCTTCCAGCTTTCCCGTGACCCCGGCGAGCCGTTGGTCTGGTTCGGTTGCATCACCCTGGTGATCGCCCTGCTTGCCGCCTTCACCATCCCCTACCGGGCTGTCGGGATCAGTCGCCACGAAGGGGAAACCTTCCTCGTCGCCCTCAGCGGCTTTAGTGGCGAAGGCGGAGGGAAGGCCTTCGATGCTTTGGAACAAGGCCTGACGATTGAGGAGAAGAACACCTGACCAGGGGAGTGATTGTGTTGGGGAAGTAAAGGCGTCGACCCCCGGGGGTTGGCGCCTTTTTTCGTGGCTGCGACAAAATCAGTCGTGGAAAGTGACGAGAAAGGGATGGTTGAGTCCAGCCGCGGCCAAGCATTGCGCCGTCGCCTCCCGCCCGGTCGCCAGGGCGCTGCCGAGCTGGTGTTCGCTTTCGGCCAGGAGCAGGACGCAGAGGTGACCGGAGAGGGCGAAGCCGAAGTGCTCCCGCATCCTGGCGAGGACTGCGTCCTCAGCTGCCGCGCCAACTTCCCGGGGGAAACGGGCATAATGGGTGGGAAAGGCGACGATGGCGGGGTCGAGGCTGCTCAAGAAGGCTTCGCGTTCCTGCGGGTGGAGGGTGGCGAAATCAACGGCGCACCAAGCGCTGTCGCGGGTCGAGAGAAGGGCGCGGCAGGCGAGGGGTCGCAGAGGATAGACGGAACAGACCCCGTCAGCGGCGAGGAGAGGGCAGGGGGTCTGTTCC